>ORJL010470529.1_pt1 | contig 22771 bp, 17 predicted proteins | sample 1779941 | NCBI WGS metagenome assembly ORJL01 (sample SAMEA104232317, study PRJEB22302) | groundwater metagenome | biome: forest; feature: aquifer; material: groundwater | place: USA | collected 2011-08-07 | depth 5.8 m
CAGACGCGGTGGCGCCGGGCGGGGAATTCCTTCCTGCGGATGCCTTCCTGTCCCACAAAGACGGTCTGCCGCGCCTCTTCCAGTCGGTCCTGGCCGCGGGGCCGGCATTCGATGGGCATATTGTAGCGTAGATGGTAGATGACCAGCTTTTCGGCGGGGAGCAGCCACAGGCTCTGGGCAGCGAGTTGGTACAGCGTGAGCTGCAGGTCGTCTTCCATGGCCTGGGGAGAGGGGAAGTCCTTGCCAGACTTGTAGTCCATGATACAGAGACCGCCCGACTCGGATATATCCACCCGGTCGATGACGCCCTTGAGGCTGACTCCGCCCAGGTCCACCAGGAAGGAGTGTTCGGTGGCCAGCGAACGACGGTAGACCGGCTCATGGTCCTGGCAGAACTGCGTCAATATCTTGATGCCCAAGGCCTTGTCCCGGACCTCATCGTCAGCGGAGGCATAACCCTGGGAGGACCATACCTTCTCGTAGAACTGCAGGACGCTGGCCACAGCAGGAGGCCGTTTCTTCTGGAAATAGAATGCGAGGCAGCGATGCAGGGTGTTTCCGAAGCTGAAGTAACCTTTGGGCCTAGAGGGAAGTCGTTCGATGTAGCGGAGGCGGTATTCCAGCGGGCATTCGAGATAGGTGGAGACTTGCGTATAGCTCATCCAGCTCAAAAGGAGCCTCCCGAATCCTAGCCTGAACTTGCACCTAGTATATGCCAGCAGCGAAGGCTGGTCAATTCCTCGTCCTCGCTTTGACAGATTCGATTCCAGAATGCTACAATTAACCAGGGGAATCGGAAGCAGCACGGCCTCCGTGGAACACGCGAAGATGCCATCCTCCGCCTCAAACGCTCGTCGGAGCGCCAGGCAATCGCCTCCGGTTGGTGTCGCTCTCGGCCCCCAAGGGGTGGTCAACATGGCTGGCATGGTGTTTCGTATCGCGGGTATGGTGGGGCTGGGCTTGGCCGCACTAGGCGTTGCCTGGAGCAGTCCCGAGATGGCGGGATGGGCGGTGCTGGCAGCCACGCTCATCGGGGCGGCCTTCGGTTTCGCCATTACTCCCTACGTTACCCTCTATCCCATGTTGTGGGCCGCCGGATGGCTGAAGTCCCGTCCCGCCCCCATACTGGTTGGCGGGACGATCGGCCTGGTGATCGGGCTGATAGTATCGGCGCTCTTGGCCCCGCCCCTCTCGTCCTTGCCAGAGCCGGGCAACATGGTCTTGCCTCTGATCGTGGCCGTCGTGCTTGGCTATCTGGGAGCGGTGGTCACAGCCCACCGCGGTCCTGAACTGTGGCAGTCCATCACCTCCATGTCCTCCCGGCCGGCGGCAGAAGTGTCGCGCTCGGGATCCAACGGCAGAGTGATACTGGATACCAGCACCATCATTGACGGCCGCATAGCCGACGTAAGCCAGACAGGTTTCATCCCGGGCACACTGGTCATCCCCCGGTTCGTCCTGGACGAGCTGAGGCACATCGCCGATTCCTCGGAGGCCATGCGTCGCAACCGGGGGCGGCGCGGACTGGAGATGCTATCTCGCCTGCAAAAAGAGTCCAAGGTGCCTGTCCGCATTGAGGACGCCGACGTCTCGGACGCAGTTGAGGCCGATGCCAAGCTGGTGCGCTTGGCCCAACGCTGGCACTGCCCCATAGTGACCAATGACTTCAATCTTAACCGGGTGGCCGAGCTTCAAGGGATTCGAGTGTTGAATATAAACGAGTTGGCCAACGCCGTGAAGACGGTGGTCTTGCCCGGCGAGGAGCTTGCCATCCGCATCATCCAGGAGGGGAAGGAGCCGGGCCAGGGTGTCGGCTTCTTGGACGACGGCACAATGGTGGTCGTCGAGGGCGGACGGCGCTACCTCAACACCCAGATGGAAGTCCTGATCACCCGGGTCCTGCAGACCGCAGCCGGAAGGATGCTATTCGCTACCCCCAAGACGAGCAATGCCTGAAGACACGGTAGGGGCAGTGGTACCTGCCGCGGGTCTGGGGCAAAGGCTGGGAGGAGTAAACAAGGCATTCGCCGAGTTGGCGGGCCAGCCTCTGGTAGCGTGGTCAGTGGACGTATTGCAGGGTTGTCCCGAAGTCGACCGGGTCGCCCTTGTGCTGCAAGAAGCAAGCGTGGAGGAAGGCCGCCTTCTAGCTGCGCGGCGAGGTTGGTCCAAGGTACTGGTGTGCGCCGGCGGGTCCCGCCGCCAGGACTCGGCCCTTCGTGGCCTGGAGCTGCTGCGGCCTTGTTCATGGATAATTGTCCACGACGGCGCCCGCCCCCTCCTGGACGGGGCCATGGTGCGCCGGGGACTGGAGGCGGCGCGGCAGTGGGGCGCCGCGGTGGCTGCCGTGCCGGTGAAGGACACCATCAAAGAGGCGGGCGCAGACGCACTGGTGGTGCGCACCCCCGACCGCAGCCGGTTATGGGCCGCCCAGACGCCCCAAGTGTTCCGGCGGGACGTCCTGGAGTCCGCCTACCGCCTTGCCGGAAGCCAGGAGGCCACCGACGATGCCTCGTTGGTGGAGCGGGCCGGAGGGAGGGTTGCCATATTCGCGGGTGAAGAGTGGAACATCAAGGTGACCACGCCGGGGGACCTCCTCCTGGCCGGGCTGTTTCTGAAGGAACGGCAAAGGGCGAAGGTCTCTTGAACATGCGGGTGGGCATTGGCTACGATATCCATGCTCTGGCCGCCGGCCGACGCCTGGTCTTGGGCGGAGTCGAGGTCCCTTTCGACGAGGGCCTTCAGGGCCACAGCGATGCCGACGTGCTGTGCCACGCCATCATGGACGCCCTCCTGGGCGCGGCGGGCCTTCCCGACATCGGCGCGCAGTTCCCCAACACCGATCCCCGATACAAGGACGCCTCTTCCCTTGACCTGCTGGGGCGCGTTGGGGAGAAGGTAGCCTGCCAGGGCTACCACATAGGCAACATAGATGCTACCATTGTAGCCCAGGAGCCCAGGCTGGCGCCCCATATGTCTGAGATGCGTCGCCGCTTGGCCGTCGCCATGAAGATAGACCAGGACAAGATAGGACTCAAGGCGACCACGCCCGAGGGCCTTCTCTTCGCCAATCGCGGGATGGCCGCGTACGCCGTGGCCCTATTGAATGGGAGTAATGAATGAAGATATACAGTACTCTGTCCGGCCAAAAAGAGGATTTCCAGCCCCAGGGAGACGTGCTCCGCATGTACGTGTGCGGCGTCACACCCTACGATGAATGTCACATCGGCCATGCCTTATCCTATATCTATTTCGACGTCATCCGGCGCTACCTGGAGTTCCGCGGATACAAGGTGAAACATGTCCAGAACTTCACCGACATTGACGACAAGATCATCCTGCGCTCCCGGAACCAGGGAATCCCACCGCAGGAGCTGGCGGAGCGCTACATCCAACGCTACTTCGAGGACATGGACGCCTTGAACATCAGACGCGCCCATATCTACCCCAGGGCAACCCAGGAGATAGATGAGATCATACGGCTGGTGGCCGGGCTTATCGAGAAGGGCCACGCCTACCAGGCGGGAGGCGACGTCTACTTCCGGGTGCGCAGCTTCGCAAACTATGGCCAACTGAGCAAGCGCACGCTGGAGGGGATGATGGCGGGCGCCAGGGTTGAGGTTGAAGAGGGCAAAGAACACCCCATGGACTTTGCCCTATGGAAGCATTCTCATCCCGACGAGCCCTCTTGGCCCAGCCCGTGGGGACCAGGACGGCCGGGGTGGCATATCGAGTGCAGCGCCATGTCCCTGAAGTACCTGGGCAACCACCTGGATATCCACGGCGGCGGGCAAGACCTGACATTCCCCCACCACGAGAATGAAGTTGCCCAGTCCGAAGCTTACACCGGGGAAGGCCCCTTTTCACGGTTCTGGATGCACAATGGCCTGCTGCGCCTGGGCCAGGAAAAGATGAGCAAGTCCCTGGGCAACCTGATAACTATCCGTCAGGCCCTCGAAGGCCACAGCGTTGACGCCCTGCGCATCCTCGTCCTGGGCTCCCACTACCGCAGTCCGTTGACCTACACATCAGATGCGCAGGAGTCGGCAGAGCGCGCCGCCGACAGGCTGCGCCAGGTAGCCCGGGGCGCTCGTGCCGGGACCGGCGCGCCCCTCGATCCCGCGACGTATCGAGAACGCTTCATGGAAGCCATGGACGACGACTTCAACACGGCGCAAGCCCTGGCCACGCTTTTTGACCTGGGACGGGATATCAACCGCGCTGGAGAGGAGAAGCGCGACGCATCGGCGGCCCAGGCGACCTTCCTGGAGCTGGCCCGAGAGGTGCTCGGCCTGACTCTGACCGAGCCTGAGCGCCAGACCGCCGCCGAGCCTTTCATCGAGCTTCTGATCAACGTCCGCGAGGACCTCAGGCGCAGCAAGAATTGGGCGCTGGCGGACAAGCTCCGGTCAAGCCTGGCCGCCCTGGGGGTGGCCCTGGAGGACACTCCGAACGGCACAGAATGGAAGCGCTCCCTCGCTTCCAGCGTGGGGGAAGGGACCTCGGAGATGCGCCCGAAAGACGCTTGACATCAGCCACCACAGGCTTTATAATGTAAATTCAATGTGTAAGACTCCACCAGCGGTGGGGGTAGTCTGTTAACCAGCCCAAGACAGCCTATTCTCTTTTTGCGCCTTCCGCCAAGTAGTGTATATCTCTCTGAGGAGTGAACACCTGTGCCCATGCCATCTTCGACGCCAAACACTGCCCCTGCCAGCATCCGCTCGTACGCGAGAGCCAGCGACGTCCTCGCTGTGCCCAACCTCATCCAGATCCAGGTAGACTCATACAAGTGGTTCCAGACACAAGGCATCAACGAACTGTTCCAGGAAGTGTCACCCATCAAGAGCGCCAGCGGCAAGATGGAACTGCATTTCCTGGACTGTGAGTTCCTGGACCCCAAGTACTCGGAGCCCGAGTGCCGTGAGAAAGACTTGTCCTTCGTCGCGCCGTTGCGCGTCAAGGCCCGCCTCGTCCTCGCCGAGTCGGGGGAGATCAAGGAGCAACCCCTGTTCTTGGGTGACTTCCCCTTGATAAGCCCGCAAGGGACCTTCATCATCAACGGGACAGAACGGGTAGTAGTAAGCCAACTCCAGCGCTCTCCTGGGGTCTACTTCACAGTGGAAACGGATGCCTCCACGGACCGTCAACTGTGCTACGCCAAGCTGATACCCAGCCGCGGGGCCTGGCTGGAATTCGAGACAACCAACCGCGACAACATCGTGGTGAAAGTGGACCGCAAGAGAAGGATCCCCTTGACCACGTTGCTCCGGGCCATTGGGTACAGCACCGACGAGGAAATCCTCGCCCTGTTCCAAGACGTAGATACCGACCCCCAGCACAACTACATCAAGGCCACCTTGGACCGCGACCCGACCGTGAAGACCGAGGACGAGGCCATCCTCGACCTGTACAAGAGGCTGCGCCCCACCGACCCTCCGAACCTGGAGAACGCCAAGTCGCTTCTCTACTCCTTGCTGTTCAACCCCCGACGGTACGACTTGGGACGAGTGGGTAGACACAAGCTCAACAAGCGGCTGCGCCTTGACCTGTCGCTCACCCAACGGGTACTCACCAAGGAGGACCTCGTGGCCATTGGTCGCCACATCATAATGGTGAACAACGGCCATGACCGCCCGGATGATATCGATCACCTGGGGAACCGGCGCATACGAGCGGTGGGCGAGCTTATTCAAAACCAGTTCCGGGTGGGATTGCTGCGCCTGGAACGCATGGTCAAGGACCGCATGAGCCTCGTGGACCCGGAGACGGCGACACCCTCCTCCCTGGTGAACATCAGGCCGCTGGTGGCGGCTATCAGGGAGTTCTTCGGTGGGTCCCAGCTCTCTCAGTTCATGGACCAGACCAATCCTCTGGCCGAACTGACGCACAAGCGGCGCCTATCAGCCCTGGGACCTGGCGGCCTGTCTCGGGAGCGGGCGGGCTTCGATGTCCGGGACGTCCACCACTCCCACTATGGTCGAATCTGCCCCATTGAGACGCCCGAAGGTCCTAACATCGGCCTCATCGGCTCCCTGGCTACATATGCCCGCATCAACGAGTTCGGTTTCATCGAGGCTCCCTATCGTAGAGTGTTGCGCGAATTGCCCAGCACAAGCCCCGAGTTGATGGGCCGCACCATCAGAGAAGATGTCGCTGACGACAAGGGCAAGGTGGTGGCCAGAGCGGGCACGGAGGTGACGGCAGAGTTGGTCCGCAAGCTCGCCAAACTCTCCGACCGTGCGGTGGCCGTCAAGCCTTTCGTTACCGACGAAGTGCAATATCTTACCGCAGACGAAGAAGAGTCTCACGTTATCGCTCAGGCCAACGCCGTGCTCGACGATAAGAACCAATTGGTAGAGGACAGAGTGGAGGCCAGGCGCGGCAACCACTTCACATTTGAGACGCCGGACAAGATAGACGACATGGATGTGTCGCCCAAACAGATTGTCAGCGTGGCGACGTCCCTCATACCTTTCCTGGAGCATGATGACGCCAACCGCGCCCTGATGGGGTCCAACATGCAACGTCAGGCCATGCCTCTGCTGCGACCTGAGGCGCCCCTGGTCTCTACAGGTATGGAGGGCAAGGTCGCCCACGATAGTGGACATCTGGTCGTCTACGGGGAGGGATACTGCCAGGAGTGCAGCCAGACCTCGCAGCAACCCTGCCAGGCGAAAGGTGATGGGGAAGTGGTCGCTGTCACAGCCCGGAAGATCGATGTCAGGGAGAAGGGCGGCAAGCTGCACTCTTATCCCCTGAAGAAATTCTTCCGCTCCAATCAGGGCACCTGCATCAATCACCGGGCTTCGGTGGACAAAGGCCAGCGCATACTGCCCGGCCACCTCCTGGCCGACTCATCTTCGACCCAGAGCGGAGAGTTGGCCTTGGGCCAGGATGTCCTCTGCGCCTTCATGAGTTGGGAGGGATACAACTTCGAGGATGCCATCGTCATAAGCCAGAACCTGGCCAGGCGGGACAAGTTCACCTCCATTCACATAGAGAAACACGAAGTGGAGGCCAGGGACACCAAGCTCGGCCCCGAGGAGATCACCCGGGACATCCCCAACGTAGGGGAGGAAAGCCTGAGGAACCTGGACGAGGAAGGCATTATCCGCGTGGGCGCGGAGGTCGGACCGGGCGACATCCTGGTAGGCAAGATAACCCCCAAGGGGGAAACCGAGCTTACCTCCGACGAGAGGCTTCTCCGGGCCATCTTCGGAGAGAAGGCCAGGGAGGTAAAGGACACTTCCCTCAGGGTCCCTCATGGGGAATACGGGAAGGTCATAGAAGTCACCGCCTTCTCACGGGAGAGCAACCGCGAGTTGCCGCCTGGCGTCAACAAGGTGGTCAGAGTCTGCATTGCTCAGCTCCGCAAGATCTCCGAGGGGGACAAGATCGCAGGACGGCACGGCAACAAAGGCGTCATAGCCAAGGTCCTTCCGGAAGACGATATGCCCTACCTTCCCGACGGCCGGCCCGTCGACATCGTCCTCAACCCCATTGGTGTCCCGTCCCGGATGAACATCGGGCAGATCCTGGAAACTCACCTGGGGTGGGCGGCGCAGGAGCTGGGTTACCGGGCTATTTCTCCCGTCTTCCAGGGGGCAAGTGACACCTCCATCGAGGACGCTCTGGGCCGTATGTGGATACTACGGCAGGCGGGAGCACTGGATGGCAGGAACGGCCACAATGGCGCCAACAAGGAGCGAGCCAAGGCCTGGCTGACCGAGCGCGGGATTGATGCCGACAGCGTCCTGGGCGATGGTAGCCCCGGCGCGGCCCGTGAAGCCTGTCTTCGCCTCTGGTTGCAAGAGATGGGGGAATCCGCCGCAGACCTCAGCCTAAAGGAGATGGAGAAGAAAGCCCAGCTAATGCATAGGGAAAAGGGGCTGGCTCCGCCCATCTTTGGCAAGACCATCCTGTACGACGGACGGACGGGGGAGCCTTTCGACCAGCCCGTGACCGTCGGTTGCATCTATCTGATGAAGCTCATACATCAGGTGGAAGACAAGATACACGCTCGCTCCACGGGGCCATACTCGCTGATCACCCAGCAACCTCTGGGCGGCAAAGCGCAGTTCGGTGGCCAGAGGTTCGGTGAGATGGAAGTGTGGGCGCTGGAGGCCTACGGTGCGGCCCACATCCTCCAAGAGCTCTTGACGGTGAAGTCGGACGACGTGGTGGGCCGGGTGAAGACCTACGAGGCCATAGTCAAGGGAGAGGACGTTGGGGAGGTGGGAGTGCCCGAGTCCTTCAAGGTGCTGGTCAAGGAGCTGAACAGCCTGGGGTTGGCTGTAGAGGCGCTGAACGAGGAAGAGGAAAAGATATCCCTTCTGGCCGAAGCCACCTCGGAAGTGCCGGAGTTGGGCATCAACCTGTCAGGCTTTGAGGAGAGAGAATAATGCTTGAAGTCAACAACTTCAGCGCCATCCGCATTTCCCTGGCCTCTCCGGAGCAGATTCGGAGTTGGTCCTACGGCGAGGTGACCAAGCCGGAGACCATCAACTATCGGACACTGAAGCCGGAGAAGGACGGGCTGTTCTGCGAACGCATTTTCGGCCCGACCAAGGACTTCGAATGCTATTGCGGCAAGTACAAGCGCATTCGCTACAAGGGAATCGTCTGCGACAAGTGCGGAGTCGAGGTGACCCGGTCCAAGGTGCGGCGGGAGAGGATGGGGCATATCGAGCTGGCCGCCCCGGTGAGCCATATCTGGTTCGTCAAGGGCATCCCCAGCCGCCTGGGCCTCCTGCTGGACATCTCTCCGCGAAACCTGGAGCAAGTAGTCTACTTCGCCAAGTACCTCATCACATGGGTAGACGAGCCAGGCCGTAAGCGCCTCTTTGAGGCCATTGACGAGGAAGAGTCCCAGGAGCGAAGGCAGATAGAGCTGGACCTGGCAGAGAAAGTGACCAAGGTCAGGGACTCCCTCCAGGCCGACGAGCTTGCCCTAGAGCAGGCCAAGGCGAAGGAGTTGGCCGAGTTGGGGACGCCGCCGGAGCCACCGCCTGCGGAGGTCAAGCCCACCAGGAAAAGGGGTGCCCATTCCGCGCCGCCCATGAGCAAAGCTGATGAGATTGCCGCCCGTTTCCAGGCGGAACTCGCCAGTCGTCGCCAGGCAGCCCTGGAAGAGGTCACCAAGCTCAACAAGCCGGTGGACGAGGCGCTGGAGGCCCTGGAAGCGAAGCATGACGAAAGACGGGCCGAGCTGGAAGAAGTCCGGCCTCTGGCCGTGCTAACGGAGGCCAGATACAAGGCTCTTCAGACAAAGCAGGGGAGCCTGTTCCGGGCGGCCATGGGTGCGGAGGCTGTCCTGGAGTTCGTAAAGGACCTGAACCTGGACAGGATGAGAGACGACCTGGTCGCAGAGATGCGCTCTACGTCCGGTCAACGTCACAAGAAGGCAGCCAAGAGGCTCCGCGTGGTGGAGGCCCTCCGCCAGAGCGGCAACCGGGCAGACTGGATGTTCTTCTCCGCTTTGCCCGTGCTGCCTCCTGACCTACGGCCGATGGTGCAGCTCGACGGCGGCCGGTTCGCCACCTCCGACCTCAACGACCTCTACCGTCGTGTCATCAACCGCAACAACCGCCTGCGCCGCCTCATGGAGATAAAGGCTCCCGAGATCATCATACGCAATGAGAAGCGCATGCTCCAGGAGGCCGTCGACTCGCTCATAGACAATGGGCGGCGAGGAAGGGCGGTGACCACCTCCAACAATCACCACCTCAAGTCCCTCTCCGACCTCCTGCGGGGCAAGCAGGGCCGCTTCCGCCAGAACCTGCTGGGCAAGAGGGTGGACTACAGCGGGCGGTCCGTGATCGTCGTGGGTCCAGAGCTCAAGCTGTACCAATGCGGACTGCCAAAGCGCATGGCCCTGGAGCTTTTCAAGCCCTTCGTCATGCACGGCCTGGTGGCCAAGGGACTGGCCCACAACATCAAGAGCGCCAAACGCATCGTAGAGGGCGCGCGGGCCGAGGTATGGGATGTCTTGGAAGAGGCCATCACGGCCCGACCCACCTCGCCCAACCGCGCCCCCACCCTGCACCGCCTGGGTATCCAGGCCTTCTTCCCAACACTGGTAGATGGTTCGGCCATCCAGATCCATCCCCTGGTATGCACAGCCTTCAACGCGGACTTCGACGGCGACCAGATGGCAGTGCACGTGCCTTTGTCCCGTCTGGCAGTGGAGGAAGCCCGGACTGTACTCCTGTCCTCCCACAACATGCTATCCCCCTCCTCCGGGGAGCCTGTAGTCACCCCGACCCTCGACATCGTGCTGGGGTGCTACTATCTGACGGTAGCCCGACCAGGGGCCAAGGGGGAGGACAGCAAAGCCCTGGACGCTATTCTCAAGGGCTCAGAAGCCGGGCCGGACATGACCAGCAGGGTATTCTCCAGCTTCGACGAAGCCAAGCTGGCCTACTACCTGGGACACATCAGCCTCCGGGCCGCCATGTGGGTGCGGGATGACCAGGGGCGCCGCTTTGCCACTACTGTGGGCCGCATCCTGTTCAACGAGGTGTTGCCCGCCGAAATGCGCTTCAAGAACGAAGTGATGGACAAGAAGCTCCTGAAGAAGGTGGTGTCTGAGTGCTGCCGCCGCCTGGACGTGGACGAAGCCACCAAGACCCTGGATGCTCTGAAGCGCCTGGGTTTCACCTATGCCACCCAGTCGGGGCTTACTATTGCCGTCACCGACATCGAAGTCCCCGAGACCAAGCCCCAGATCCTGGCCGAGGCCGAGAGGAAGATGGCTGAGCTGGAGGGCCAGTTCCAGACGGGACTCATCGGCGAGGATGAGCGCTACCAGGAAATCGTTAAGATATGGTCGGATGCCACGGACGCCATGACGAAAGCTATCGAGGACAACCTGTCCCGCTACGGCTCCATCTACATGATGGCGACTTCGGGGGCCAAGGGTAACATCACCCAGATCCGGCAGATGGCCGGCATGCGCGGCCTCATGAGCGACCCTTCGGGCCGGATCATAGACCTGCCCATCCGTTCCAGCTTCCGGGAGGGCCTGACGGTGTTGGAGTACTTCATCTCCACCCACGGCGCCCGAAAGGGTTTGGCCGACACAGCTCTGCGGACTGCGGACTCCGGCTACCTGACCCGCCGCCTGATAGACGTATCCCAGGATGTGATCATTCTGGAAGACGACTGTGGCTCTACCCAGGGCATCGAGATAGCCCGCACCGAAGAAGAGGGCATCCTGCCCTCCTTCGAGGAGCGGCTCATAGGCCGGTTGGCTGTGGAGCCCGTCGTCGATCCCCAGACCGGCCAGGTCCTGGCGGCTGCCGACCAGGAGATAGACGAGGAAACGGCTGCCGCCATCCAGGCCTCCGGCGTGACAGCGGCGAGGGTGCGCTCTCCTCTGACCTGCCAGGCCCGTCGCGGCTTGTGCCAAAAATGCTACGGGCGCAGCCCGGCCACAGGTAAGCCGGTAGAACCGGGCGAAGCCACGGGCATCGTGGCCGCTCAGAGCATCGGCGAGCCCGGCACCCAGCTCACCATGCGTACCTTCCACACTGGTGGGGTGGTGGGCCTGGACATCACCAGCGGCCTGCCGCGAGTGGAGGAGCTCTTCGAAGCCAGAGCGCCCAAGGGCCAGGCGGTCATGGCAGAGACCGAAGGGCAAGTCGAGATCGAGCGCACAGGAGATGTGAACCGCATCCGGGTGGTCAACTCGGAACATTATCGAGACGAGTATGTGTTGCCCCCTGGCCAAGAAGTCGCGGTACAAACGGGACAATTGATAGAGGCTGGCGCACCTCTGGTCAAACCTACCGTCGAGCCGGCGGACGCAGCCCTGGCGCTGGCGCCGCTGCTCGCCCGAGTAGGGGGCCATGTGGAGGTATCTGATGGCCGCGTGTTCATCGCCTACGAGGAAAGGGATGTACGGGAGTACGTTGTGCCGGCCGTGCGCCGGCTCCTGGTGAAGGCGGGTGCCATGGTAAGGGCGGGAGACCAACTGACCGAGGGCGCCTTGAATCCCCAGGAGATCCTCCGCATCCGCGGCAGAGAGGCCGTACAACGCTACATGGTGGACGAGGTGCAAAAGGTGTACCGAACACAGGGTGTGGCCATCAACAACAAGCACATAGAGGTCATAGTGCGCCAAATGCTGCGCCGGGTGTACATTAAGGAGTCAGGAGATACCGACTTCCTCACGGGCGAGCTGGTGGACCGCTTCACCTACGAAGAGGCCAATGCAGAAGCTCTGGCCAAGGGCGGCGAGCCGGCCACGGCCGAGATGGTGCTGCTGGGGGTAACCAAAGCTGCTTTGAATACCGAGAGCTTCCTGGCCCGCGCCTCCTTCCAGGAGACGACACGGGTATTGACCGAGGCTGCCCTCGCCGGCGAGAAGGACGGCCTGTTAGGGTTGAAGGAGAATGTGATCATCGGCAGGCTCATCCCGGCTCAGTGCCTCTCCGCAGCCGATCTGGAAGCCTTCAGGAGGGCCACCAAGGGCCTGGAAGGGGTTGAGGCAGGAGAGCCGCCGCAGTACCTGGAAGGGATGATGGAATCCCTCTGACCTGGGGGTAAAGGGAGCAAAGCGCGTCATCCCGTAGCGTGCCAAGACAAGGGGTGGGGGCGGTCCGTGAACCGCCCCTGCTTGACGATATGGCCCTTGTCTTGACGGCAGGGGTGTGCTATAGTGATGCAGATTATAGATATGCATCCGGTATCGGGAAACACTTGATGGACCTGAAAGTGAACGTGGCTACACTCTTGAAACAGGCGGTTGGCCAGGGCGAACGTTACCAGATAGCCTCGGCTGAAGGCCCGGTGAAGGGCGAGGTGAAGCTAGTCCGTACTCCCCGAAGCATCCTGGCAACAGGACGTCTGGATACGGCCAGCCTATGCCAGTGCAGTCGCTGCCTCAGCGAGTTTTCTCAGCCTCTGAGCCTGGAACTCGAGGAGGAATTCTATCCTACCGTCGATATCGGCACAGGGCGACGGCTGCCTCCGCCCCCAGACCCCGACGCTCTCACCATTGATGAGCACCAGGACCTTGACCTGAGCGAGGCCGTCCGCCAGTGCGCGTTGACCGCCATGCCCATGAAACCTCTATGCAGTACGCAGTGTCGAGGCCTGTGCCCACAATGCGGCGCGAACCTGAATGCCGGTCCATGCTCTTGCTCAACCGCGTCCGATCCCCGATGGGAAAACCTGCGGACGTTGACAACTACAGCTACATCCCGGAAACGAAAGGACTGAATACATATGCCGCCACTACCCAAGCGTAAGACATCAAAGAGCCGCCACAGAAGGCGCGCCAGCCACTGGCACCTGACAGCGCCGGTACTGGTCGCCTGTCCCCATTGCCACAGCCCTCAGTTACCCCATAGAGCCTGCCTTGTCTGTGGCACATATCGGGGCAGAGAAGTTATCTCCATTGAGCCGGCCAAAGAGGCCTAAGGCTTCCGTACAATGCGGACTCCGGTCTGCGACCTTCTGAACATCGAATATCCCGTGCTGCAAGGCGGAATGGCCTGGCTGGGCACGGCAGAGTTGGTATCTGCCGTATCCCAGGCGGGAGGCTTGGGTTTCATCGGCGCCGGGAACGCTCCCGCCGATTGGGTGCGCCAGCAAATACGCCTGACTCGACAGCGCACGGACCGCCCCTTTGGCATAAACATCATGCTCATGTCCCCTTCTGTCAAAGAAGTGGTGGATGTGGTCATCGAGGAGAAAGTGCCGGTGGTAGCCACAGGGGGCGGCAATCCGGCCACCCTCATCCCCCGACTGAAAGCTGCCGGCGCCAAGGTCCTGCCCGTGGTTTCCAGCGTGGCCCTGGCCCGGAGGCTGGAGCGCGCCGGGGCCGACGCCATAGTGGCCGAAGGCATGGAATCGGGCGGGCATGTAGGAGAGACCACCACCATGTGCCTGGTGCCGCAGGTGGTTGATGCCGTCTCCATACCCGTAGTGGCCGCCGGAGGCATCGCCGATGGGCGCGGTATGGCTGCGGCCCTATCCCTGGGGGCCCAAGCGGTCCAAATGGGCACCCGGTTCATATGCACCGAGGAGTGCATCGCTCACGCCAGTTTCAAGAGCAAGCTCCTGGACGCTAGGGACCGCGCGACAGCGGTCAGCGGCCACAGTTTGGGTCACCCGGTCCGAGCTTTGGAGAACAAGATGGCGCGCCTGTTCTCCACCATGGAAAAGGCTGGAGCATCGCCCCAGGAGTTGGAGGCGTTCGGCTCCGGCAAGTTGTACCTCGGCGTCATCCAAGGCGACATAGAAAACGGCTCCCTCATGGCTGGGCAAATAGCAGGTCTCATTCATGATATCAAGCCAGTCCGAGAAGTCATCCGTGATGTGGTAGCCCAGGCCGAAGCCGTGATCGGGGAGATGGCGCGAGGGATAAGGAAGGAGGCACATGTCTAGCTCCCCCAAGGGTCCCGGACCAAAGCCTTCTAATCTGGAAATACCCCCCTATACGGCAAAGAATCGGCGGCCAGAACACAAAGAGAATCAAGCATCGGAAGCCAAGAAGGTGGCCCTCGTCTTCCCCGGCCAGGGCAGCCAGTTCGTTGGCATGGGCCAGGAACTGTGCAAGCGGTCGAGCAAGGCCAGGGAGGTCTTCGAAGAGGCCGACGACGCGCTCCGCTTCCCACTGAGCCGCCTCTGCTTCGAAGGGCCGGAGGAGAAGCTGAAAGAGACCGCCAACGCGCAGCCGGCCATCATGACAGCTAGTTGGGCGCTCTACCGGGCGGCGCTGGAAAACGGGGAGTGGGGAGGCCGCGACCCGGACTTCGTGGCTGGGCATAGCCTGGGAGAGTACACCGCCCTGGTGGCCTCCTGCGCTATGGACTTCTATCACGCCGTCCAAATCGTAAGAGAGAGGGGACGCTTGATGCAGGAGGCCGCCCAGCGGCGGCCTGGCGGCATGGCGGCTATCCTGGGCCTGGAAGACGACACAGTAGAAGAGGTGTGCTGGACCACCGGCTCTGAGATCGCCAACGTGAATGCCCCTGGGCAAATCGTCATCAGCGGAGACCGTCTGGCCTTGGCCCAGGCCATGGACTTGTGTCACGCGCAGGGGGCACGTCGCGTCATCCCTCTGGAAGTGAGCGGGCCCTTCCATTCGTCGCTGATGCGGCCTGCCCTGGAAGGGATGTTCCGGGCGCTGGGACAAGTCACCTTCCGCGATCCCCTGGTGCCTCTTGTGGCCAACGCCAAGGCCCAGATCATAGACTCCGCTCAGGACGTCAAGGACGCCCTTCTCTGGCAACTGTGCAACTGCGTGCAGTGGCGGCGCTCGGTGGACGTCATGATCCAACAGGGAGTCAATACCTTCGTTGAGACAGGGCCGGGAAGGGTGCTCACCGGCCTCATCCGCCGCATAGACCCCGAGGTTAAGGCTTATAGCCTGGGCGACCTGCGTTAGGAAGCAAGGTTCGCAGGTGGGGTTACAGGGGAGGGTGGCGCTGGTCACCGGCGCCAGCCGGGGGATAGGTCGGGCCATCGCCCTCCGCTTGGCGCAGGAAGGCGCCGCCGTCCTGGTCAACGCCAACTCTGACGAAGCTGGGGCCAACGCAGTGACGGCCGAGATCCAAGCGCAAGGGGGGCAGGCGCGCGCCGCACTGGCCGACGTGCGACGGGCCGGGGAAGCTGCCGGCCTGGTACAGGTCGCCACAGAAGCCTGGGGGCGTCTGGACATCCTGGTCAACAACGCCGGCATCAACCGGGACGACCTCGTGCTGCGCCTGAAAGAGGCCGACTGGGATGAGGTGATAGCCACGGACTTGAAAGGCCCTTTCCTGTGCACTCAGGCAGCCCTCCGCCCCATGATGCGCCAGCGGTGGGGGCGAATCGTCAACATCTCCAGCGTCGTGGCCCTGATGGGCAACCCCGGTCAAGCGAACTACACTGCGGCCAAGGCTGGCCTTATCGCCCTGACCAAGACCACAGCCCGGGAAATGGCGGGACGGGGCATCACGGTCAACGCCGTGGCTCCCGGCTTCATAGAGACGGCCATGACCGAGAGGCTAAGCGACAAGCGCAAAGAAGAGGTGCTTGCCTTGATTCCGAAAGGGTGTTTCGGTCGGCCCGAGGATGTGGCCCATGCCGTGGTTTTCCTGGCCTCCGAAGAAGCCAGCTACATTACGGGCCAGGTCCTGGCCGTGGATGGCGGGCTGGTGATGTCCTAATCTGTCCATGCCCCACCCCCACCACAGGTCCCGGATAGCGGCGCTCCAGGCTCTCTTCGAGGCGGATATCACTGGGCATGACCCGGGGCTAGCGCTGGAGCGCATCCGGGTAGAGCAGGCGTTGCCGGAAGAGGGGGCGGAGTTCGCCCTGGAGCTGGTCAACGGGACCAGGGACAATCGCTCTCGCCTTGACGCCCTCATCGGTCGCCACGCGCCTCTGTGGCCGGTGGGCGACCTTCCGGCCATAGACCGCAATGTCCTGCGGATTGCAATCTTCGAGATGTTCATACATAATAGAGTATCAGTGAAGATAGCTATAAACGAAGCTGTAGAGCTTGCCAAGACCTTCGGCTCTGATACGTCCCCAAAGTTTGTTAACGGCGTGCTCGGCGCCCTGAGTGGACAAGTCGACCGAGGAGCCGAGGGATAGGCGGCGAGGGGAGCGCTGGCGAGGATGCGCGGCGATACAGTACTACTAGTAGATAGGCAGGAGGTGCTTGATGGCCACGGTCTATGACCGGGTCCGCAAGATCGTGGTGGAACAGTTGGGGGTGGAGGAGGTGCAGGTCAAGCCTGAGGCCTCCTTTGTTGATGACCTCAACGCTGATTCCCTTGACCTGGTAGAACTCATCATGGCTTTGGAAGAAGAGTTCAGCAAGGACGGCAAGACCATCGAGATCCCCGACGAAGACGCCGAGAAGATCGTGACCGTGCAGGATGCCGTGGACTATATCAAAGACCTGGGGGTAGGGGACGGGTAGACGCGCCGCCTCGACAGGTCGACACTGCTCGTGACAAAGTCCGCCAGTGCTGAAGGCAAGAAGGCCCAACACCCATGAACATCGGTCCGCTGGAGATTCTCCTCATTCTGGTGTTGGCGCTGCTGATATTCGGCCCGGACAAGCTCCCTACTATCGGACGCGATGTGGGCAAAGCACTGCGCAGTTTCCGCGAGGCATCGACGACAATCACCAGGGAAGTCAACCGTCAGCTAGCGGAAATAGAAGAGGAAGCCAAGAACGTAGCCAAAGCAGCAGACCCTTCGCCCGAAGAGCCAGCCAAGAGTGCTGGCGAAGAGTCTGCACCGCCTCCCTCCCCTGTACCCTACCAGAAAGACCCTCCCGCTGGACCGGACAAGAGTGAAATCAAGCCATAAGTCACGCCCCTCCAAGGGCCACCGGCCGAGCATCTGCAACCAGCCATGAGTGAAGAGCAGCGGGGGAGCATACTTCAGCACCTACGCGAGTTGCGACGACGGCTCTTTTACTCTGCCATAGCCGTGGTGGCAAGCACTACGCTTGCCCTTATCTTCTACAACCAGATATTCAAGATACTCATACGTCCCGCGGGCGATGTGCAACTGATCTACATCAGCCTCAGCGAGATGATAGGCACCGTTTTCAAGGTGGCCCTGTACACCGGGGTGGGCCTGGCCCTTCCCTTCATCGTCTACCAGGCGGTGCTGTTTGTGGTCCCCGCGCTGACCCCCAAAGAGAAGCGGTACGTCTATCTTCTCATTCCGGCGGTCTTCCTCTTCTTCGCCACCGGGGTCGCCTTCGGCTATTTCGTTCTGCTGCCGCCCGCGTTGCGCTTCCTGCTCACCTTCGGCACCGACATCGCAACGCCCCAGATAACGGTGGCCAACTACATCTCGACGATAGTGAACCTGCTCTTTTGGGTTGGCGTCTGCTTCGAGATCCCTATGGTCATGTATTTCCTCGCCCGATTGCACATCCTTAATCCCAACTTTGTTGCCCGGCACCGGCGACTTATCGTCTTGGCAGCCTTCGTTGTGGGGGCCCTCATAACTCCCACCTTCGATCCGGTAAACCAGACCCTGGTATCGGTGCCCATCGTCCTGCTGTTCGAGATGGGCATCTGGCTGGGCCGGCTGGCCTGGAGAAAGGCGCCCAAGTAGACCTGGTTCGCGTCTCCCCCAAGATGCCTACCTAGCCCCTGGCTCCTTCCCTACGCGCGATGGTAGGGGCGAAGCATCCCATCCTGTTCAATTGCAGGGCCTTGTCCATGCACGGATGCTTCGCCCCTACGACCCAACCCCAACCCACCGCTCTACCTTAACGCCTATGGGGATTGAGGGAGAGGTCCGGCCCCCCCTCGCTTCGTTGCCGGCAAGCCGCCTCAATGTCCACTTCCAGCGCCCTACGTAGGACGGGAGCACAAATCTAAGTAGGATAACCTATTGACCGCCTTCGCTGTGTTTGACACCATGTAGATATGCAAAGGCTAGAAAGCGATGGGGCGGGTGGGGAGATGTTTGGTACGAGCACGGTGCAAGAGGGGATGAGAACGGGACCGCCTATGAAGAAGCGACCTCTGGTCCTGGTGGTTGACGACGAACAGAGGATACTGACGTTCACCGCGGCAAAGCTCCGGGCCTGCGGATACGACGTCATTACCGCCGCCAACGGCGAGGAAGCCCTACTGCTGGCGGCGTCGGATAAGCCGGATGCCATGGTGCTGGACATCGTGATGCCCGGAATTAGCGGCTTCGACGTGCTGCGAAAGCTGCGCACCACCTCTGCACTACCGGTTATCCTGGTCAGCGCTTGGGGCTACACCGGAGATGAAGCGGCAAGCACTGGAGCCACGGACTATCTGGCCAAGCCCTTCGATCCCGACGAACTGGCCTCCAAGGTAAAGGACTGTCTACAACAGCAGCCGTAGGCCTGGCGACCGGTTCATCTCTGGGCCGTTGCCTTCAATGGACCGTTTCCCTAGTGTGCCGGGTGCGACCCCCTGTGGTCCCCGTTGTCCAAGGGGGACGATATCCTTCCCTGGAAGCACTGCCAGCCGGTCTTCAACTGGTAGGGTGGGTGAAGCGGAGCGCTCTCTACCGCTTGGTCTCTCGCCCGCGCCATTGTAGCGCAGCGTAACCCACCGTTCCCGCTTGCCGCCTTTGCGTTGGACACGCGGTGCCTTCCCCTTTGTCCAATCCCTCTGGTGGGTTTTGCCCCTTCGCTGCGCTTCAAGCCGTCCGTATTAACATTGGCAGGCGCCCCTTCCGACAACGAGGTTACACCGCCCGATCGGGGCTACACCCACCCTACTGTCCATGCACGGATGCTTCGCCCCTACCCCCGCGTCTTCAGCGGGGCGGCAGAGAGAAGTAGAACGTAGAACCCTTGCCCTCTTGGGATTCTGCCCAAATCTGGCCGCCGTGGGCTTCCACCAGCCGCTTGCAGGTCAACAGGCCTAGCCCGAACCCTGCGGGACCCTGTTTGCCCCCTCTGTTCCGCATCGTCTTGAAGGGATCAAAGAGCTTCTGCAGGTCCCTGGCGGGAATGCCTGCCCCCTGATCACCCACCGAGATAACAACGTAGTCGGCCTCTCGCCTGCCGGATACGGTGATCGGGGTCCCCTCGGGAGAGAACTTGGCTGCGTTCTCAATGAGGTTGTACAGGATGCGCTCCAGCCTGATGGGGTCCGCCTCAAGGCCGCGAATGGCTTGTGGGACCTCGATGTGGAAGGAATGGGTATCATAGCGAACGCCTATCTTCCCGGCGACGTTTTCAGCCAGCCTGGCTACATCCACGGGGACCTTGGCCAGATACAGACGCTCGGCCTGGTACCGCGCCAGCTCTACCAGGTTGTCCAGGATGGCCGCCAGCGACTCCGCGCCCGAGGCCGCTGTCTCCAACAGTGAGCGCATCTCTGCTGAGGATACCCCGTCGGTCGTGGCCGTGTTGAGTGCGCCCAGGACCACGGTCAGCGGGGTCCGCAACTCGTGGGAGACCATCCGGATGAACTCGTCCTTCAGTTTCTCCGTGTTCTTGCGGTCGGTTGTCTCCAGCAGGGACAGCACTAGCCCCTCAACCTGGCCTGAGGCGTTCTTCACGGGCGTCAGCGTCCAATCCCAATAGGCGACCCCCCTCCAGGGTTGCCCTTGGAACAACAATGGCTTGTCCCGAAGATGTACGGCCCGACCGGTGGCCAGGACATCTTCGAAGATGGCCTGGGTCTCAGCATTGGGAAACAAGGAGAACAAGTTGGCGCCGACAAGCTCCTCAGCACTGCGGCCCGAACCCTTGGCATAGGCATCGTTGACTTTGACGAAGTTGAACTTGGAATCGAAGTAGGCCAATTGGGTATCGGTGGTCTCCATGATGACCTTGAGCACTTGCGCTTCTTTGGCCAGCGCCTCACCCACCCACATAGCCTCTCTGGTAAGAGCCTCGGCCTGCTCACTGGCCTCAAGATGTCGCATGGCCAGGGATGCCATGGCAGCCAGATGTCTCAGAGTATCCTCGTCCTCCTCGGTGAACTCACCGATGTCCTTGCCGCTGACCATGATCAAGCCGTTCACATCACCATCGGCTCCCGTCAGCCTGGCGCCGAGGAGCCCCCGAAGCGGCAGATGACCGTCAGGAAGCCCCCGCCACTCCGGATGCGCACGAAGCTGCTCATCGGTCAACCGGATAGAATCATGTAACTGGGCCGCCAGGTATACCCCACCCTTCTCGGCGTCGAGGGACCCCTTCAGCCGGCACGCCGCGAATCCCTCTGCCGGCGAAACGGCCCTGGCAGTGACCTTGCCGGACGCGACGGAGTGCCCGCAAATACCGATCTCGGCGGATGTCAGCTCCCTGGCTGCATCGGCCACCCTCTGCAGAAGGCCGTCCACGGTCATCTCGGCCATGACCTCCGTGGAAGCCCGAAAGAGGCGACGCCTCACTTCTTCGCGGCTGTCGCGAACAAGCTCGGCCTCCTTGCGCTCCGTTGCGTCTGCGCCTAGCCCTAGTATGTGCGTGGGCACGCCGGCGGCGTCTCGCTGGAAGACCGTGATACTGCTAGCGCCGCCATTGCCGGCAGCGTGGTGGGAGACAGTGTCCTGCTGTTCCATGCCAGGCGCGACATCCTTCCGACTGAATGCTCCAGATTCCTTCAAGACAGGTCTCTCTACCATCGTGGTCAAGTCCTTTCCATCAGCGAGAGAGAAGGCTGGCTGACGCCAGAGCCTCGCCTCGTCGCCATGAGACCGGCTAGTACCCAGTTGCACCAAACCGTGTCAACTTCCAGGCCCTACCTGACATCCGTTCGCGCTGTCCGAGGATACGGACTCTCCCAAAGTCCGCCCCAACGTGTCGGGGGGACCGAGCCGTCGGAGAGCTTGTCGCAGGACTAGCTGCTCATGGTCCGCCAGGCTCAATGCAACGCGCTATTCATCAGCACGGGCTAGACCCTTGCGCTTGCGCCGCCGGAGGTGGTGACCGGAGGCAGGATACCTCGCTGCATGGCATAGCGGAGAAGGTCAGCCGTGGTGTGCAAGCCGAGCTTCCGCATCAGGTTGCCACGATGTACCTCTACGGTGCGCCGGCTGAGGAACAGCTTCTTGGCAATCTCGGAGTTGGACAAACCCTCGGCAACCAGGTGCAGCACTTCCCGTTCCCTGGTGCTCAAGGTCTCCATAGGATTGCTTTCCGTCAGTTCCAGTTTCTCCACATAGGCGTCTATGGCCCGCTCCGAGATGCCGGAGCCGAGATAGCGATGCCCGGCCGCGACAGAACGTATGGCGCGCACCAGCTCATCCGGGCTCGATTCCTTCAGAATGTAGGCCTCGGTCCCGGCGCGGAGCGCCTCCAGGACGTAGCTTTCATCGCCATACATGGAAAGTATGAGGACGTGAGTACCAGGAGATAGTTTCTTGGTCTGGCGGGCAACCTCGGGTCCGCTCAGCCCGCACATGAAGAGGTCGAGGACAAGGATATCGGGCTGATGCTCCTGCACCATTCTAAGCGTCTCGTGCCCATCTCCGCCTTCGCCGACAACTTGGAAGTCGGCTTCGCCCTCCAGCAATGCCTTCAGGCCGCGCCTGACCACCGGATGGTCATCAGCGATCACTATCGTCGTCATGCCTACCTCCTATTCCTTCCCCGTGTTCAAGGGCAACTGGGCCGCCACCAGGGTGCCGGCGCCGGGAGCGCTGTGTACGGTGAGGTCTCCTCCCAAGAGCCGTGCCCGCTCCCTCATGCCATTCAGGCCGCCGCGTCCTCCGAGAGATTCCGGGTCGAACCCGGCGCCCCGGTCTTCCACCGAAACACAAAGTGTATCACCCTCAACCCGCACAACAACCGCCGCCTCGGCGACGCCGGCGTGTCGCACGACGTTGGCCAGAGCTTCTTGCACGACACGAAAAGCGGTCATGCCAACGTCCCGCGGAATTCCCCTCTCCAGGCCGGAGTGTTTGAACTCGACGTTGAACTGGGAACGGTCCGCGCATCGCTTGAAATACCACGCCAGGGCTGGCAGCAGTCCCAGTTCATCCAACATGGGCGGTCGCAGGTCCAGGGACAGATCCCGCACGGCGGCCACGAGTTCATTCGCCACCGCCTTGGCCTCCTTCAGCTCAGTGGCGGCCTCCCCAGCCGGCGCTCGCATCGCCTGGTCCAAGACCAAAAGGAGCACGGTCAACGATTGTCCGACCTGATCGTGCAGCAACCGTGCGATGGCCCGGCGTTCGTCTTCCTGCGCCTGGACAAGCCGCTGCGAGAATGCCCGAAGGTTCGCTTCGACCCGGGTCCGCACTTCACCCTCGAACTTGAGAGGCTTCCTGGGGCCCGCCGCTATAGCGGCCATGTTCAGGGAGACGTCGC
>ORJL011496322.1_pt1 | contig 22766 bp, 24 predicted proteins | sample 1779941 | NCBI WGS metagenome assembly ORJL01 (sample SAMEA104232317, study PRJEB22302) | groundwater metagenome | biome: forest; feature: aquifer; material: groundwater | place: USA | collected 2011-08-07 | depth 5.8 m
CCTCCTGGTCTCGACCGTCGGCTCCGTTGCAGCGACAGGCAACGGTGCCCCGAGCGGCGCCCACTACAACCTCAACATCATCGGCGTTCCCAAGGCCAAAACCGCTGATATGACCAACTCCGATGGTCGCACGATCTTCGTCAACCTCGGCAGCAAGGGTATTTCGGCCAATAGCAAGATCCTCCTCTCCCAGAGCACCGACGGCGCCTTCCATGTCCTCGATCGCAACGCGACTGATGGCCCGGCCTCCTTCCAGTTGCCTGCCCCTGGCACGTACACGATCTGGGCCAGGGCCCTTGGCAAGCCCGGCGGTTCGGCGACCATGACCACCTGCGCCACTGACCCCGCCACCGGCGAGGTCGTTTGCTCCACAGAGAGCTCGGTCTTCGTCCGTGGCACTGGTGGGTCCAAATTCGTCAACGTCACCGACGACCTGACGACCATCGTCCTCGACCCGTCCCTCACCGACGTCATCACCGCCTGCGGTGGCGCCACCGTCAGCCTCTTCGACCCGTGTCTCGAGGGCTACTTCTGGAACTACGACAACAACGGGCTCAAGCTCTTGCAGCTCAGGTTCTATCCCAACTAGGAAATCACTGAACTCCGGAGCCCTTAAGGAAACGGGCCGGGGTATTGGCTCCCGGCCCGCTTCCACCAATCGGTCTCAAAACATCCTGAAGGAGGTCTAACATGGTATCGAAGTGGTTCAGAATGGGCGCAGTTCTGGCTTCCGTCGCCAGCCTTGGCATCATTGGGGCGGCTGTGGTTCAGGCCAACCACCTCCCGCCCCCTGAGAACGTGGTCTGCACGTCCGACGGCACTGCCCTCACAGTAACTTGGGATGCCGTAGTCGACGCCAACCACTACGGGGTCGAGTTCACGGCGACCTACCCCGACGGCTCCGTCCAAGAGGTTGATGGTAGCGTGAAGAACGCGACGACCCTCTCGCTCGCCCTCGCCGACCTGGCGGTCGACACCGACGGCGACCTGGTCGCTGACACCTCACCCACCGCGGTGGATGTCTCTGTCAAATCGTTGCATCCTGGCAAGGACCAGGGGCGTCAGAACAGCGTCAAGAGTGCGCCCGTGAGCTGCACACTGTAGCTGGTGCACAGCCCCTGGGTTAACATGAAGGGGTGGATTGGGCCTGACCCAATCCACCCCTTCATCCATATCCCCCTCACCCCACACCACACCCGCGATGGCCGCTCGTGGTGTCGACCCGCTAAGCGACCTCTTTGTGGAACCCTCTGATCTGCTCTTTGGTATACTTGTCCACCTTCACAATCTTGGAGTCCCTTCGAAGCGTTGGAGGCAGCATCCCCCGGGCATCGGCCTCGCTCTTCGCCTCAACAGTTGCCCATCCCGTATGGTCCCCTTCCCCGCAACCCATCCAGCAAATGTCCAGGAGCTTGGGGTTCTGTTCCGCCACCTCATCCAACGCCTTCAGACACTCCGCCTCCGAGTGCGTTGTCTGGAGCATGTAGTGTGCCATTGGGTCCCTCCTCAACAGAAAATACAATCTTTTATAGTATCAAAGGCTCCATTACGTGGTCAATAGTTCTCTCCTGCGAACGCTTCCGACTGGCAACCGCTTCTGTCTTTGCGAGTCCCTTCCTTGCCGGGACGAAGCAGTCCGCACCCTGTAGGGGCGTATTGCATACGCCCTTCCTGCCCTACCAGAGCACTAACCGTGCGAACAACCCAAAGCAATCGCGCTGGAACAGCGATTGTAGGGGCAGGTCTGAGACCTGCCCGCCTGGGGTGGGAAATGACACCCCTCCGTCCTTGCGAGGAGTCCCGGCCCTGTCGGGACGACGTGGCAATCTCCGGGGGACGGAGGGCACCTCACGACAGTGTGCCACTCCGAGCACTATTCTGTCACCCTGAGCGGTAGCGATGGGTCTGAGGTGGGGCTCAATAGTCCAACGGAGGCGAAAACAAATCGCGCGTCCCGTCACCATTGTCGTTGCGAGACCGCGCCGGCGGACGAAGCAACCCGTACCCTGTAGGGGCGTATTGCATACGCCCTTTCCGCTGCCCTACCAAAGAGCTAACCGTGCCAGCAGCTCAAAGGGATCCGCCCTGGACCAGCGGTTTGTAGGGGCAGGTCTGAGACCTGCCCGCCCTGGGGGTGAATGGGGAAGCCCTCCCGTCATTGCCAGGAGTCCCGGCCTTGTCGGGACGACGTGGCAATCTCCGGGGGCGGGGGACATCCCCCTGCATTTCCCGTGAAGGCGGGAATCCAGGCCCCGTGATTCTGAGGAGTCTTCGCCCTAGGATTGAATGTGGCAATTTGCTGGGATTGCAACGCACCCTCAGCCATCACCCACGGGTGGCCGGAAACCAATGCGGGATCAAAAATGGCAGCGTCTGTGGCCCCTAGCTCGTCATGCCTGCAACCTTGATGCGGTATAGGCGATCGAACTGCGTAACCCCATCGAGAAGAAGGAGCGCAACCTTCTCGTAGGTGTTAGGCACGGTGGGTTTGTAGCCAAAGTGGATGGCGTTGCGGGCTTCTCGCACGAGACTCGTCCATTGCGCAGATTCTGCAAGTTGTTCGGGCGATACCCCTGCACCTTTCCGGAGTTCCTCTAGCTCCTTGCGAGAGTAGAGGTTTGAAGCATTCTTGACCAGAGTCACAAATTTGATGTCCCCCTGTTTGATTTGGTCTCCCATCTTGCTTTCTCTCAGCTTGTTGGACAGGGAAATCCCAACCTCGGCCCACGCTCCTTCAGCGGCCTTCCCCAACATGACGACGGTGGGCCTGAACAGGTGTTTCTGGAAACAGTCTAGGGCGTCTTGGACTGCCTCGATAATCTCGGGATCAGCTTTGCCCCTGGCGATGGGTAAGATTATGTCATTGGGGCGCATAAAGATTCGACTCTGCCCATTGTAGCGCACCGAGGGTGCCAAGCATACTTGGGACGGGATTCTGAGATCAGACCAGAAATTCCAGCCGCCAGACTGTCCGTCCGTCCGATAACGCAAGTGGGGGATTACGCTCGCACAGTCCGACACTGGCAAGAAATATCCTTGATTGAGTAGAGCCCAGATTGCCTCAACTGCCGACAGCCAAGCGCTCAGATAGCTGGCTGCGGCCTCGATGGCAGCCTCTGGATCTATGCCAGAACCCCATCGCACCTCCGGAGGCTCTTTGGAGCCCATTTCGGCACAGAATGAGTTGACCAGCTTCTGTGATTCGCTCGTGGAGCCTCGTCCATTTGCCTCCATGAACGCAACGGCCGTAGCCAGTGTGTGATGGGTTACTACGATCCTCTTGTCGATCTGCTCTTTGACCTGATCTGGGTTCATAGTCAAGGCTCCAATCACACCTCCTCGAAGTAATCCGTGTCGATGTCTTTGAGGACATAGCTGTGCTTGCCCTTGTCGGATACGCCGATCCCGTGGTCAATCATCAGTTCGGCCAACCGTTCACCGTCTAGGAGCACGATTTTCCTCGTACTTCTTTTGGCAAACTCTTGTGCCTCTGGCGTGAACTTCGATGTTGTTATCATGACACCCTTGTTGGCACGTTGCCCGTCCAGCGCGCCTGAGAATGCTTGGACTTCTTTTCTTCCCACAGGGCCTTGCCACCGCTTCGCTTGGATGTAAAGAACGTCTAGGCCCAGACGGTCCTCACTTATGATCCCATCGATGCCTTCATCGCCTGACTTGCCGATAGCCTTTCCGGCGTCGGCTCTCGATCCACCGTAATCCATGGCCACCAGCAAGTCCACTACTAACTGTTCAAAAAAGCTCGGGGCCGCCGCAAGTACCTTGTCAAGCAATTGGCGCGAAAGGGCAGCTCGCCAGGTTTGATAAGCGGTTTCGATCACCTCTTCGGGTGGCGTGGACTCCTGGTGATCTTGTTCAGGCTCTTCCTTCGCACGGGCCCGAGTCCTGAACTCTAGAAACTCTTTGTATTTCTCAAGGAACTTAACGTTGAGGGTGTTGGGATTGCTTTGCAGGACTTCCTGTCCTCGCTTCGTGATTCGGAACCGCCCACGTCCCATCCGCTCAAGGATCCCTGCCTGAATAAGGTACACATTCGCCCAACGTACCCTGCTACCAAAGATAGTGGCGCCGCTATGTGGGTAGACCTCGTGTAGCTCATCCTCAGAAACCCCGAAGTGCGCAGCAAGACCGTGCACGGCATCGTTCAGTCGGTGCTCAGTACCATCCGCAGCAAGCCTCAAGAGAGGCAGGAATATTGCCTGCCAATTGGGAATCGTCAAGGAGCACCGCCCTTCCTCTGTCTTGCAACTAAACAGCCTTTAGCTAGTCCTGAGCTCCCTGTCCAAGACTCCGAGACAGTTATCTCACACAGGATTCTACACTCCATCTCATGAAACCCGCAAGCGGAGTTCTACCTACTTCCCCGTCCCGCACCATTCGGCCCGCGGCCTTGCATTTCTCAGTCGCTACTTCCCCTGCCACCCTCCCCTTGCCTTCGACGCACACCCGTTCTACACTACCCCTGTCGTTGCTCCGCACCTTAACAACCGGATATATCATGGGCGGCCAGAGCAATCCGACTTGGCCCTGGCCGTTTACGGCCAGGCCGTAGATAACTTCGCCCCCAACAGGAGCAAATGTCAGGCTATCAAGCCGTTCCCCCGGTTCGGAGTGGCTCCAACAGAAAAGAGCGAAGGGAGTGTGATCAGTGACAATCAAGTCTGAAAAATCAACTGAAGGCGGGCGGGAGACCATCAAGATTCCATAACGCCAAAAAAGCCCCGGGCTTCCGTAGGGACACGGGAAAATAAAATTCCAATCAAGTTCCCGTCCCAACAGGTGTAGCCATGTCGAACAATCATACAACAGAAGTAATATCGGGGAGTGGTTCGTCTTAGGGTTGCCTGAGCAGATGGACTTGGCCCTGGCCCCAAAGGGCCCGGCCTTCTGGCTGCTCCCCTCTCCCTTTGAGGGGAAGGGCTAGGGTGAGGGTGACTCGGAGGGGGGTGGGTATCCTACCGCCTGGCCTCTTCGTTCTTCTTGTGCCTTTGCGCCATCGCCGCGTAGTACTCTCCTCCATCCCCGAGAGTCTCCGCCTGCCCTGGCTTCAAAGGCTTCACCTGCGCCGGCGACCCGACCACCATCGACCCCGTCGGCACCTTCATCCCCACGCTCACGACAGTGTTCGCCGCCACGATGCACCTGTCCCCCACCACCGCATCCGCCAGCAGCGTCGCGTTCATCCCGAGGAGCACGTTGCTCCCCACCTTCCGGCAGTGCACGATAACCCCGTGCCCGATGGTCACGTTGTCCCCGATCTCCGTCAGTTTGTCCCCGTGTATCACCGCCGTATCCTGCACGTTCGTCTTCTTCCCGATGACGACCCGCCCGAAGTCCGCCCTGATGACCGCGCACGGCCACACACTCGATCCTTCCCCTATCTCCACGTCCCCAACCACGTACGCCGCCTCGCTAACCCACGCCGAGGGGTGCACCTTCGGCGACTTGTCCTCGAAGCTTCGAATCATATCAAACTAGCCCATAACTCTCTTGTACGGCGCCGCGACTACCACCTCCAGCGAAGTTGGGTTCGGCTCGATCTCTCCCTTGGCTCTGCGCAGGTTCATCACCCGGAACGCCTCCGATAGCGTCTTCCCCGCATCTTCCGACTCCGTCTCGTATATCGCCACGTACTTGGCCTGTCCGGGCTTCGGCGCAGCAGCCTCGTACCGGGTCGCCGCGTGGTACAGCTTCGTCTCGAGAAATGCTGGCAGGTGCTCCTCGCTGTACCATCTGTTGAACTCGACTTCCTTCGAAGCTTCCTTGCAGTTGCTCAGCACCAGCAGGATGCCCTTCGTCGTCTTCCCCCTGCCCTCTCCGACCTGGTGGATAGTCCTGTACCCTGCGAACATCCCTGACAGCATCGAGGGGTGTCTGCGGCGCTCCGGCGGGTACCCTAGTTTCCCGAGCCTATTCCCTAGCTCCGCCTGGGCGGCTAGCACGTCGGGCCAGCTAGTCTCGTACACCGCCGAGTACCTGGTCTCGCCTGGCTTCAGCTCGGCATTGGTGTCCTTGAACCTTGTCGCTGTGGCGAATACCCCCTGCGCGAGCACATCCGGCAGGTGGACCTTGTCATACCACTCGTTCCACTCGACTTCCTTCGTTAGGTCCTTGCACCCGTTCATCACCAGCAGGATCCCAGTATGGCTTCTTCCTTCCACGTCACTCCTTTAACACCGCCTCTTTCCCTTCCCCCGAAGACGGGGGAAGGTTAGGATGGGGGTGACTGCCCGATTTGTCTTTGCGAGGAGTCCTTCACGCGAAGGACGACGAAGCAACCCGTTCCACCCCTCCGCGTTCGCCCTACCTCTTCTTGAACGCCCCCACCAGCACTGCCTCGAGTGCTTTCGAGATCACCATCTTCCCGGCCCTCGCTGTCATCTCCTGTCGCGCCTTCACCACATCCTCCCAGTCTGTCTCATACAGCGCGAGGTACTTCGGCAGCCCCGGCTTCGCCTCCGTTGCGACATACCTGTTTGCCGTGAAGTAGCACCCCGTCTTCATGATGTCCACGAGGTGCACCTCGTCGTACCACTTATTGAAGTCCTCTTCCTGTGCCGGGTCTTTGCAGTTGCACAGCACCGCGAGTGCGCCGGTGGTCTTCTTTCCCTTGGCCTCGCCGTACTTGCTAATCTGCTTGTACGTCCCGAAAACCGTGACCAGCGTCAACCCATTCTTAAGCTTCTCCGGCGCGAGGGTGCTGAGCGCCTTGCTCTGCTCTGCCTGGCCGGCCTGCATGTCCGAACGCTCCGTCTCGTACACCGCCATATACTTGGCCTCGCCTGGTTTCAACACAGGCTTCACGTTCTCCCACCTCGTCCATGTCGAGTACACCCCTGGGCGGGCTATCTCCGGCGCGTGGACCTTCTCGTACCAGTCATTCCATTCCTTCTCCATGCTCGGGTCCTTGCACCCGCTTAGCACAAAGAGGACACCTGAATGCTTTCTGCCTTCCATGCGGCTCCTTTCTGGGCAACAGAGGATGCGCCTATTCTATTCTATGGGTGAGCCGGGTGTAAATGTTTGTGGCGAAGCACCTTGCAGTTTCGCCTGGTACTCTGGATAATAGCGGCTATGGCCGAATGGCTACGGAGGCGTATCGCCCGCACCCCGCCGTTCTGTCCCCCATTGGGCATTGACACCAACAAACTGTAAGAGGCTCGCCGCCATCAAAGAAGAGTCGCCCCAGACAAGGAACACTCCGGTTCCGGCGCCAGCGATCACCGAAGTCCTGAAACGCCAGGGAGCACAAACATTCCACTCCCTGGGCTACCGGAACTTCCGGCTTCAGTGGATGGGCATCGTCGGAGCTAGCACCGGGCAATGGATGGAGCAAGTTGCCGTAAGTTGGCTAGTACTTCAGATGACTGACTCAGCCTTCCTTGTGGGGGCGGTCAGCGGCGCCCGTGCCGTCCCGTTCCTGCTTTTCAGCCTTTGGGGAGGGGTCCTGGCGGATCGCCTGGACCGCCGCCTCCTTCTTATGGTTACCCAGGCAGTAAGCCTTATCCTGGCGGTAACAATGGCCGCGCTCAATTTCACCCATACGATTCAACTTTGGCACGTCTTCCTCTTGGTGTTCCTACTTGGGGTTGGTTGGGCGTTCAACAACCCTGCTCGCCAGGCGATAGTCCCCAGCTTGGTCAAGAGCGACGACTTGATGAACGCCATAGCGCTAAACTCCATGGGTTTCAACGCAACGCGTGTGATCGGGCCAGTGGTTGCGGGGCTGCTAATAGCAGTCATCGACGTGGGCGGAATATTCGTGGTCACTAGCGTGGTCTACATGCTGGTGATTCTGAGCACATACCTGTTCAGACTACCGCCACCCGACAAAGCCGCGGCCCAGAATTCCGCCATGAACAACCTGGTCGAGGGCCTTCGCTTTGTTAGGAGCAATGGCATCGTGCTTGGGTTGGTCCTGATGGCTTTCGCCCCCATAATATTCGCGATGCCTTACGCGTCCATCCTGCCAGTCTTTTCCACTAGGGTCCTGCACCTCGGCCCTGCCGGCCTCGGACTGCTTTACGCTGTTGTCGGCGTGGGGGCGTTTGCCTCCACTCTTGTGCTCGCTTCTATAGGGAATCTACAGCATCGAGGTCGCCTTCTGTTTGCCTCGGGACTTGTGTCGGGTGTGTCCCTTGTCGCCGTGGGCCTATCAGGCCACACCCTCGCAGCTTCAGTGGCGCTGGGTTTTGTGGGTGCATCCATGATGCTTTATATGACGACCAACAACACCATGATGCAAAGCATAATCCCTGATCGTATGCGCGGGCGCGTGATGAGCGTGCTTATGATGGAGTTCGGCCTTACACCCCTGGGTGCACTGGGTGCCGGTGCCTTGGCCGAAAAGGCTGGGGCTCCCCTGGCGCTGGTAAGCATGGGCGGGGCCATTATCGTTATTATGTTGGCTGCTGTGGCGACATTGCAGAAGCTCCGAAGAGCCTAGCTGCACACATAGGCCATGATCTGCCCGCAAAAGGCATCGAAGGTCTGCCTGCCGACCTCGCTCAGCCTTGGAAGGTGTTTCCGGGCGTCGCCGAGAATTCCCTCGGGGTCGATTTTGCCCTTTAGTCCTGCCAGTTCCCGCTGGTTCTCCGGCTCCCCGAACCACTCACAAAGCATCCCTTGCGTCACTTCGAGATGGAACTGGAGCCCCCAGGCTGCGTTCCCGTATCTGAAAGCTTGGTTGGTGCACAGGTCAGACCCGAGGAGCCAAACCGCCCCTTTTGGCAGGTCGAAGGTATCTCCATGCCACTGAAAGACATACTCGCCCCGTGCAAAATGACAGAGGATGGGGTCGGCCGCTGTGGCCGGTGTGCAGTTAACGCGGCGCCACCCGATTTCCTTTTGACCGTTCGGGTACACTTTGGCGCCCAACGCCTTGGCCAGAAGCTGTGATCCCAGGCATACCCCGAGTACCGGCATCCGCCGTTCCACCGCCGTTTGGATAAGTCTGACTTCCTCGGCGAGGAACGGGTATCGCTTGGTCTCATCCGCGTTCATAGGGCCGCCCATGACGATGAGCCCCTGCCGGCTGTCGAGAGCGGGGTACTGAACGCCCGGCTCAAACGCGTCCACGTATCGATAGTCGATTTCCTGCCTTGCGAGGGAATCGGCTATGATGCCCAGATGCTCATGTGGCACATGCCTGAAGACGAGAACGTTTGCCATGCGGCGCCATTGCTCCACGCACACATCTGGGCGGAGTTACCGGAACATATCCTTGCTCGGGTCTCGCACCAGTTCCGAGGCCCCGCCTGCGCCCCGTGGGTACTCATACCCCCGCACGATTGCGACCGGGATCCGGCTGATCTTCCCCATCACAAGCTCTGCTGTCGAGGCCAACTCGTCCGCCACCGCGAGCACGCTAGCCTTAAACACAAATCCCTTCGGGTCTGATTGGCCCCGGTAGTCGATCACTGCCTTCATCCCCGCCACGCCTATCGCAACGTTGGTGCACCCCTCTCGCCACGGCCTGCCAAACGTGTCCGATATGACCACCGCAACGTCAGCGCCTGCTTTCGCTTTGATCCCCTTGCGAATTCCCTCCGCCGACCGGTCCGAGTCCTCGGGCAACAGCGCGACCATTCCCTCACCCTCCACATTCGAGGCGTCGATCCCTGCATTTGCGCACACGAACCCGTGTTTAGTCTCGGTAATGACGATCCCCTGGTCCATCCGGATTATCCGCTTCGCCTCACGGAGTATGAGTTCCATATGCCTGGGGTCTTTTTCGTACCCTGAAGCCACGCGCCTGGCGAACTCTGACGGCTCGATGCTGCTCAGATCGACCAGCCGTCCCTCCGCCTTCGACACAATCTTCTGCGTCACGACGACCACGTCGCCGTTCAGGATTGGTGTCCCCTGCTTCTTTGCCGCCTCCACGATGTACCCGACCAGGTCGTCGCCTGGCTTCACTTCCCCGATGTTCGTGACCCCGATTAGCTGAAAACCTGGGGGCATGGTTCTCCTTTGCTCCGTGCCTTACACGCCAACGATTTTGATGCTGCTCTGAGTCTTGTACACCTTGTTGATATTCAGGAGCAACACGGTGATATCCTCAACGTATCTCGCGTTCGCCAGCCCTCCACCATCGATTCCCCTAACACCCTTTATACAAGATGCCAACCCGATCACCAGTTTCTTCGCCTCGAGATCGTCACTGCACGCCACTACATCCGACGGCACCTCGTGCTCGACGTCTGCCAGCTCCTTTGCGCTCAGGTTCTGGAAAGCCGCCACCACACGCGCCTTGGCCAGTATCTTCTGCGCCTGCTGCGCCGCCGACCCCTCCTCCACCAGAACGGCGCTTATCTTCCCTTTCTCGAACTTCATCGGTACCACCGTTGAGACAGCTATCTTGGAGTCGAACGCATCCTTAAGCCCTTCGAGTGTCTCCCGCTGGGCATCGAACGGCACCGTTATGAACACCACGCTGCCAGCTACGACAGCTTCTTGGTTCTCCATGCCTTTGACCTTGGCCCCGGGCACCCGCGACGATATTTTGGCTGCTCCCTCTTCCGCCCGATCCTTCCGCCTTGATCCGACGATGACCTGGTGCCCGGCATGGGCGAACCTCATTGCTAGCCCCAGCCCCTCAGGTCCCGTGCCACCCACGAAAGAAAGTACCGGCTTCTCCGACATACTTCTCCTCAGTCAGCGCACCAGCGCGCTCGCGCCGTGAATCTGTCTGACCTGGCGCGCCCACTATGTTAGTACACCTTATCCTTCATGTCCACTATTCATGCGGTCATGCCTTGACCATGGTTTTGTGGCTTGACTTGGCTGCAGGCAAGTGCAAAACTACACCATACGAATGCTGATAGACTTGCATAATCACACATGGCCCCTCTCCCTCGATAGCAATATGAGTCCCTCTGCACTTGTAGAGAGAGCGAAGAAGGCTGGTCTGGATGGCATCTGCCTGACCGAGCACGACTGGTTCTGGGCCCAACCGGCAGTCGAGCGCCTCTGTGAGCAGCACGATTTCCTTGTGCTGCCTGGTGTTGAGCTTACTACGGAAGAGGGACATCTCCTCGTGTTTGGTTTGGACAGCTACGTCTTCGGAATGCATCGGGCAAGTTTTGTGAAAGAGTCCGTGCAGAGGGCTGACGGTGCTGTTATTGCGGCCCATCCCTATCGACGCCAGTTCAAGCCCGAGGGCGATTACGGCGTGCCCGCTTACCGCGACCAGGTCCTTCACGCCTGCGACAATCCAGCCCTACAGATGTCAGATGCCCTGGAGGTATTCAACGGCAGGGCCTCGTCCACCGAGAACAGCTTCTCTCTTGATGTAATGGAACATCTGGGAATGAAGGGGCTTGCAGCCAGTGACGCCCATGACTTGACCGACGTCGGGGCCTGCGCCACCCACTTCGACCGGCGCATCCGAAACGTCGCCGAGCTTATCGAAGAGCTGAAAGCAGGACGTTTCCACCCTGCTCGCTTTCGAGGCGGTCACAACGGCTCCTAGGGACATAGCCATGGAAAACGACACCATCCTGGAAGTCCTCGACCTGCACACCGTCTTCTCGGTTAGAGACGGGCTAGTCAAAGCCGTCAACGGTGTCAGTTTCAAGCTAAGGAAGGGCGGCATTCTCGCTATTGTTGGCGAGAGCGGCGCCGGCAAGACCATGTTGGGCCTTTCTATCCTCGACCTGGTTCCCCCACCCGGTAAAATCGTCAAGGGCAAGATTCTCCTTGACGGTCGCAACTTGCTAGCGTTGGGTAGGGAGGACCTTCGCCGTGTTCGAGGCAAGGACATCGCTATTGTCTTCCAGGACGCAACCGTTGGCCTCAACCCCGTCTTGAGTGTGGGCGCTCAACTGGACGAAATGCTCACGAGTCACATGCGCATCTCCAAGAGGGAGGCCCGCAAGCTCTCATTGGCGGTCCTCCAGCGAGTTGGTATGCCTGACCCGGAGCGCATCGTCAACAAGTACACTTTTCAGCTCAGCGGCGGCATGTGCCAGAGAGTCATGCTCGCCATCGCTGTTTCTCTGAACCCGAGAGTCCTGATCGCCGACGAGCCCACCTCTTCTCTGGACACGACTCTTCAAGCGGAGATACTGGACGAGTTGAAGCGACTCCGCCGCGAGATGGGTTCCGCTATCCTTCTTATCACCCACGACCTTGGGGTCGTCGCCCAGATGGCCGACGAGGTAGCTGTGATGTACGCAGGCCACATCGTGGAGATGGCCGACACCTTAACGATCTTCAAACGAGCAGCCCACCCCTACACATGGACTTTGCTGCAGGCTGTTGTCCGCATCGACGCCCCCGATAGGACGCCCACCTCGGTCCGAGGCACTCCCCCAACCCTGCTCAACTTGCCGGACGAATGCCCTTTCATGCCTCGTTGCAATAAGGCGATGAGCGTTTGCCGCATCAGCCCTACCCCAGAACTCCACCAGGTTGAACCCAATCACTTCGTTGCCTGCTATAACCCTGTCCGCCACGATTGGAGATGAAGCAAGGCATTACGGGAACCCTCTGTCGGAAAGTGTTGGCTTAGGCAGGCAAGCTACGGTAGGAGAAGTAGTCAGGAAAGTCCAGACCTCTAACCTCTTGAACCTGCTTCTGTGACATAAAGCTCCAGCGCCAGGTCATCTTTCATCCGGCCCGTCTTCACTGCCACATCAGCATCCAGCAACCGCCGGTAAAGCGCCTTGATTTCCTCAGGGTTGTGATTCCGGGCTTGACGGAGGAGCTTTTCGAAGGCAAAGTCCTGCCTTATCTCCAGTCGCTTCTTCATCTCCGCGTCTGGCACCCGCTGTTCGACCATCTCTCTTGCTTGGATCAGTAATCGCAGTTGCCTCGCTATCATCGAGACGATGTATGGCGGCTCCGCTCCATCCCCAAGTAGCCGCTCCATGAACTGCAGCGCCACTGACGTCCGTCCATCCACTATGCCGTCCACCATCGCGAATACGCTGGCCTCCCTTGCCTGCCCCACCAGCGTGCGCACGTCGTTGTCGGAGATCGCGCGTCCCCCTGCGTAGAGGCACAGCTTCTCAATTTCACTCTGCAGCGCCCAAAGGTTGCCTCCGACCATGTCTTCCAGGGCATTTACCGCTCCGGGTGTGATGGACCCACCCTGCCCAGCCACCCTGAGCTTTATCCACTCCTCCAGCTTTTCCTTCCTGAGCGTTTGGAACTCTCTTGTCTCCCCTAGGCCTAAGACTTGCTTGAGCAGTGGGTGGCTCTTTGCAATCTCTCCATCGGTCAATATCAACTCGGTTGTTGGCGGCATCGCTTTGATGTACTCCCCCAGCCCGGACCATTCCCCTAGATCGCTGGACCCCGACGAATCTTGACCACCCCGCCTGCCCCTTCGTTCCGTGAAGCGACTGAGCAACCCCTCCACTATGACTAGCCGTCGCTCGGCGAGGAAAGGGAAAGCGTCACAGATGGCTCTTAGCTGAGCGAGCGTTAGTTGCCGCCCCTCAAGCGAAGACATGTTTGAGTCTGCGAAGCCGTCGGAGCCAACTTTTGCTCGCAGCTCCTTGACAGCTTCATTTACCGAGAAATCGTCTGCACCGTAAAAGATGTGAAGCATATGCCTCTTTGGACCTACGGTAGGTGGCTTCCAGTCGTCCCCAATTATACCAGCCATCGGTCAACACCTTGACAACCACGAAAATCCCTGTATTATGCGATTCCAGTGGCTCGTCGAGGGCACACCTACAGATTACCGAAAGGGAGGACCTATGGAAAAGGACCTCGTTTGTGGCAAGACCATAAGCGACGCGGAAGTCGTGCAGGTTGATAAGGGTGCCTCCAAGTATGCTACCAAACGCGAGCACAATGGAAAGTGGTACTACTTCTGCGGCCTTATGTGCCGCACCAGGTTCATTGCTAACCCTGACCAGTACATTAAACAGGCTCCTCCTGGCGCTCCGAAGAAGGGCTAGCCGCAACTCTTGTAAGGAGGCACGAACATATGGATTTGTCTCTCAACGAACAGCAGGAAATGCTAAAGAAGACCGCACGTGACTTCTTGGCTCAGGAATGCCCGACGAATCTGGTCCGGGAGCTAGAGGAAAGCGAGAAGGGCTACTCGCCCGACATTTGGAAGAAGATGGCCGAAATGGGGTGGCTTGGTCTCATCTACCCCGAGAAGTTCGGAGGCCTTGGTGGCAGCTTCGAGGACTTGACCGTCCTTCTGGAAGAAATCGGCCGTGCCGTCTGCCCGAGCCCCTATCAGACCTGCGTGATCCAGAGTGGCCTTGCGCTTCTCGAGCTTGGCAGCGAGTCCCAAAAACAACAGTTCCTGCCAAAGATTGCCTCCGGCGAGTTGGTCTTTTGCTTCTGTCTCACCGAGCCTAGCGCCTCATACGAGGCCAGCGGTGTCGCCGCTAGGGCCATCCTCAAAGGCGACGCCTACACGCTCAACGGTACCAAGCTATTTATCCAGTACGCAAAGTCCGCCGACTACTTCCTGGTGGTGGCTCGCACCAAAGAGTCCGCCAGCCCCAAAGATGGCCTGTCGCTGTTCATCGTTGATGCTACGAGCCCCGGCGTTGGCATCACACCACTTCGCACCATCGCCGACGATAAGCAGTGTGAGATCGTGTTCAACAAGGTCGCCGTGCCGAAAACCAACCTTGTAGGTTCCATCGACGCCGCATGGCCCGCCATCGAGAAGGTGATTGGGCTTTCCACCATCGCCCAGTGCGCCGAGATGATAGGTGGCATCCAGGCCGCCCTCGAGTTGGCGGTGGACTACTCCAAGGTCCGCGTGCAGTTCGGGAGGCCCATCGGTAGTTTCCAGGCAATCCAGCACTACGCTGCCAACATGCTCACCGACTCGGATGCAGCCAAGCTCAGCGTCTACGAGGCGGCCTGGAGGGTGTCCAAAGGACTTCCCTATGAAATGGAAGCTTCGGTAGCCAAGGCCGTTTGCAGCGAGGCCTACCAGAGGGTGACCGCCAAGGGCCACCAGATCCTCGGTGGTATTGGGTTCTACAAGGAAATGGACATGCAACTCTGGTACAGGCGGGCGAAGTCCATGGAGCAACTCTTCGGCGATGCCGATTACCATCGCGAAAAAGTGGCCCAAATGTTGAAGCTCTAACTCGGGCCATGCCTCGACGAGAGGACGAGCGTGAACGTATCGGAAAGCGCGACCTCCGTTGGTGCCCAATATGCAAGGAATACATTAGCCCCGGTGCTTGGAAGAAACACAAGCACACTGCCGGAAATGTGCCAGGATCGAAGTACCGCATCGAGTCTTGGCCGATAGCCAAGCCTCGACGGCCTTGGTGGGACCCGAGAGGTTGGTTCCGCCCCAAATAGACGGTTAGAAACCAAGAGGGCCGAGATTCTCTCGGCCCTCTTCCGTTGCCCATTGTGGAGCTCCGAAGCCTACATGCGCTGCTCAATTGGCACGTACTCGACATCCATCGGCCCAACGTAGTGCAGCAGTGGCCTGATCAGTTGGTTGTCGCCGTACTGCTCCATAACCTGCAGTGTCCACCCGGGAATCCGGCCCATCGCGAAGATGGGGATGAACAGGTCCTCGGGTATGCCAAGCAGGTGATAGATAGCGCCCGCATAGAAGTCCACGTTTACGAAGATGCCCTTTGCGCGGTATGGAGCCATCGCCTTCTGCTCGAGGGCGCTCAGTATCCTGAACCATTGCGGCTGGCCCTTCTTCTGTCCAAGCCAGGCTGCTCGCTCTCGAAGATGTCTGGCCCTGGGGTCTTCAGCCTTGTACACCCGGTGGCCAAAGCCCATGATCCGTTCGCCACGGGCTAGGGCGTTCTTCGCCCATTCCTCAGCTCGGTCTTCAGAACCGATCGATTGTGCCATCTTCGCGACCGACTCGGCAGCCCCTCCGTGCAGAGGGCCCTTCAACGTGCCGATGCCCGCGATAACAGCCGAATGCAAGTCCGAAAGAGTCGATGCCGTTACCCTGGCTGCGAAGGCGGAAGCATTCGCACCGTGCTCCGCATGCAGGATGAAGTCAACGTCTAGGATTTTCGCTTCTTGCGGGTCGGGGTCTTTCCCGTTCAACATGTAAAGGAAGTTCGCTGCGTGGTTCAGAGAAGCCTTTGGCGCAACGGGGTCCTTCCCGGACCTTATGCGGTGGTGCGCAGCCACTGCGGTAGCCGCCTGTGCGGTTAGCCTCATGCCTTTTCTAGCAGTGGCTTCCACAGAGTTGTCGTTGACTTCGGGGTCAAAAGCCGCCATGGCCGACATGGCGGTCCTCAGCACGTCCATTGGGTGGGCTTGTTTCGTCAGCTTAATGACTTGTAAGACTTCGGCTGGGAGAGGTCGAGCGCTCCGAAGTTCCTTATCGAATGCCTCCAACTCCTTGGGAGTTGGCTGCTGACCCTTCAGGAGAAGGTAGCCTACTTCCTCGAAGGTGGACTTCTCGGCCAGGTCGTGGATGTTGTATCCACGATAGAGCAGCTTGCCAACTGTGCCGTCTATGAAGCTGGCCTGAGTCTTGTCTAGGTAGACATCTTTGAGACCACGGTGGAGCACCAACTCCTGTTGCATGTTCTCTCTCCCTCGACGGTATTTCTTACCTATCTCGCCTTGCCCCCCGTCGGTTAGTTTACACCCTGACCCAGGGGCTGGCAAGATACCTCGGTGGGACTTTTGCGATTCTTTCGGTTTACACCTGGGTCGGGTTCTTCATGCGTTGCCTGTCTATCGTGTTTTTCTTTCTTGTTTGATTACGTACGAATTACACAGCAGGTTCGCTTGTTTGACATTCACCGCTGCACCACGATGGCTTGGAACGCGAACATCGAGGGCCACAGAATCCGTTTCCGCCCAGAACAACGAAGTCAGCTCCTTCCCTCTTTGCCAGGGCGGGGAGATCACTCTCCGGCTGGCCCAGCAGAAACATCGTCCTCGTGTCTATGCCGAGTCCTCTCAGGCGGCGTTCGGAGGTGGATAGATAGGAACCAAGGTTTCTTGTTATGCATTCGACCAGTGTAGACATGCCCTGGCGTTGGCCCTGGTCAACACCCAGAATTTGCTCATCGCGGTCCCAAACGCTGACCAAAAGCACATGCAAGTCGTGCTCGCCTTTCAGGGACTCCACAAACGACAACGTAGCTTCCGCAGACTGAGTCCCGTCCAGCGGGACCATCACGAACGGTGTCATAGCACACCTCTGGTCAGATGCTGGGTTGTGGTTTACGCTTTCCACTTTCCCACGGGGCCTTGGGCGCCCCTGTGAGTCGGTGCATACAGAGGCCCATACGGGCGCAGGTACAGAGGGAATAGCTTCTGGAAAGGTTCCTGGAGTATCTTCTCCGCGTTGAACCCGAATTGACCACAGAACTCGTTCACTATGGCATTGATAAACGCCCGGTCTCTATCGTCTGGTGCTACCACCCCGACCTCTTTCCCCAATTGTCGAGGCTCAAACCCACCCCTTATGTAAATGACGCCCCCGTGCATTCCAGTTCCTATGAAGTTTGCGAGGTGTCTCTCCCCCCGGCCAAGCGATAGCCCCAGCAGCACGACCACACCGCCTGCCATGTACTCTCCCAGGAAGTCCTGCGCACTCCCGCCTATGACCAGTACCGGCCGTTTGTCGCCGAATTGCTTCATGTGGATTCCCGCACGGTACCCCACGTCATCCCTCACGAATATCTTTCCACCCCGCGCTGAGAGCCCTGTGACATCGCCGGCCATGCCGTTTACGACAATGGTTCCAGCGTTCATGGTGTTGCCCGCACCATCTTGAGCGTTACCATGCACGGTTATCTCAGGGCCGTCCATGAAAGCCCCCAGGTCGTTCCCCGGGGTGCCGAAGACATCGATCTTCACGGGCCTGTCCAGATCGGTCCCGATATACCGTTGGCCGTTCACATTATGCAATTCGATGTGGGTAGCACCCGTCGCCACCAGCGATCGCAGGAACGAGTTCAACTCGCGGTAGTGAATACCTGCGGCGTCCACCTTCGCCATCGGCCCATTCTCGCTGGGGCTTATCGTTGGGATCACCATCTCTAAGAACCTGCCTGCTTCACGCCGAGTACCTCTGCCTCTTCTGCAGTAAGTCCAACGCCGCGAAGGTGCAGTCGGTTCCCTCGAAGGCTCTCTATTGCGTTGACGCCCATGGCGCCTAACATCTCCTTGACCTCATGGCTCCACGCCTCGACGAGGTTGGCGATCCGCTGTGCCGCCAGTTCGGGGTTCTGACGTTTGGTCAATCTGTCATCGGTTGTAGTTATGCCCCAGGCACATCGGCCGGTGTAGCAAGCTTGGCACTCCGTGCACCCGATGGCTATCAGGGCCGCTGTGCCGATATACACCGCATCGGCCCCCAGCGCGATCGCCTTCAGGACGTCTGCGCTGTTCCTGAATCCTCCGGCCGCTATCACGGAGACCCGGTTACGAATCCCTTCCTGCCTTAATCGGGTGTCCACAGCGGCTAGGGCCATCTCGATGGGTATGCCCACGTTGTCTCGTATAATCTTGGGGGCCGCACCGGTCGAGCCTCGTATCCCATCGATGGCGATGATATCTGCGCCCGCCCTGGCTATGCCTGACGCTATAGCCGCTGCATTGTGCACTGCAGCGATCTTCACACTGACAGGTTTCGTATAGTTGGTGGCTTCTTTCAGTGCGAAGATAAGCTGGCCCAAGTCCTCAATCGAGTAGATATCGTGTTGTGGATAGGGGGAAAGGGCGTCTGTCCCTGTGGGTATCATGCGGGTCAGCGCGACGTCCTTGCTGACCTTCTCCCCGGGAAGGTGTCCGCCCAGGCCTGGTTTTGCTCCCTGTCCGATCTTTATTTCGAGGATGCTCGCCGCATCCAAGTACTCCGGGTGCACTCCAAAACGGCCCGATGCCACTTGCGCAATAGTGTGCTTGCCATACCTGTAGAGCTTGCGGTGAAGTCCGCCCTCTCCTGTGTTGTAGAGTGTCCCGAGCATGGCCGAAGCCCTCGCGAGCGCCTCGTGCACGTTTATGCTCACAGCTCCGTATGACATGGCCGAGAACAGGATGGGTGTCTCGATCATCACCTGCGGGGCCAGCTTGGCCCGGAGCCGGGTAGTTCCGGGGTCTATCCGCAGGCGGTCTGGCTTGGCCCCGAGGTATGTTCGGAGCTCCATTGGCTCTCTGAGAGGGTCAATCGAAGGGTTAGTTACCTGCGAGGCATTGATACAGAGCTTGTCCCAGTAGCACGTCCACGCCTTGTCGGTTCCCATCCCTGTTATTAGGACGCTCCCGGTCTCCGCCTGCCTCTGAATGTCCTCGATGACTTCAGGTTTCCAGTGGGCGTTCTCGCGGTATTCGATGGGGTTCCGAAGAATCGAGATAGCCTGAGTTGGACAGAATACGGCGCACCTGTGGCACGCAACGCAGTTGTAATTGGTCCTGCCTATCTGGTTGGCGACCTTGTCATAGTACAGCGTCTCGAAGCTGCACTGCTCGACACAGCACTGGCAACGGATACACCGCCGGTCATCGATCTCAACCCTGAACTTGCCCTTCAGGTAGCTCGGTATCGGTAGCTGGGCGCTCGGTTGGGCTGGTGTCTTCTTGGCCTCGTTGGCTGTTTTGTTCGCGGGTGACGGCTTTGCGATCGTCATATCGCTACCCTTCGGTTCTGGACGCTTCCTGCAGACGGCCTAGCCATCGGCTCGTCCAACCTGCCAACAATTGGCTCGCCCCCCCGGGGCTTCCACACCGTGTCAAACTCGGGACAAATGAGGCGGATAGCCGCCTCCTCAGACGAAAGGTACAGCACCTTGCCCCTTGTCGCCGCGGTAAGCGGTCTAAGCCGGATCCTGTCCGTCAGGCCTATCATCTCCCCGTTGTGGGCGATGATGATCGTAAACGGTCCGTTCAACAAAAGACTCCCATATGTCTGCCTGAGGGCTGTGTAGAGGTCCCTCTTGTCCGGGCCCATAATCTCGATCTCGCTCCACAGTGGCGGCGCCATCACCGCGGCGACGATCTCCATTGGAAGCCTGTGTCTGCGCACCAGCAGATCGACCGCGTAGGCGACAACCTCCGTGTCCGTTTGCATGGTGCACTGGTATCCGAACATTTCGAGGTACCGGCGGTTTATCCCGTACGATGAAATCTCGCCGTTGTGGACTACCGTCCAGTCCAGGATGTTGAACGGGTGAGCTCCACCCCACCAGCCTGGTGTGTTCGTCGGGAAGCGCCCGTGGGCTGTCCACAAGTATGCTTTGTACTCGTCGAGCCTGAAGTACCGCGATATCTGCTCGGGGTACCCAACCCCTTTGAACACTCCCATGTTCTTTCCGCTCGAGAACACGAAACTGTCCGCAATAGTAGTGTTAATAGCCATAACCTTCTCGACGACGTAGTCGTCATCGGAAAGCCCCCGGTTTAGACCCCTTCGAGGCACTACGAAGTAGCGCCACAGCGCCGGTGGGTCAGCGATTCCGGGACTTGGCTGGGTTGGAATCTCCTCGATGTGAGCGACGTCGAAGTGCTCGCGCAAGAAAGCTTCAACGGCTTCCTTACTCTTCCTGCCCATAAACATGATATGCAGGGCATAGCACTCGGAGTAGTTCGGGTACAGGCCATAGGCCGCGAACCCACCGCCGAGGCCGTTCCCGCGGTCGTGCATGTTCGCTATCGCCTTTGTGATATCCTCCCCGGAGAAGAGCTTCCCCGAGGTATCCATAATCCCGAACAGCGAGCATGCTTCTATGGCCTTATCGTCGCCATAGCGATTGTCTGGATTGAGAAGGCCTCTCATCTAACTCCTCGCACCCTCTGCCGAAATCGGCGCTGGCGCCCGCCCGTTCCCGGCCCCGAGCCATTTGTCCCTCATCTCCCGGGGCAGAGATACAATGCCGAAGTTGGCGGCAGTCAGCGACTTCTGGAACTGGCTGACGTCGGCCTTGTCCCGCATCAGATGGTACAATACCCCTGCCTGTTCTATCTTGCCCATCAGGATGAAGCCGACGATCCTGTTGTCCTTGAGCACAACCTTCTTGTACGTCTTGCTATCCTGCGAGGTCATGACCTCACACTTTTCCTTCGGGTCCGGCTCGAACATCCCCGCCGATGCTAACGCCATACCGAAGTAGCTGAACGCGTTCATCGCTGTGCAGCCGTCGTACTCGTCTGGTACCCCGGCCATGTTAGCGCCGGCGATAAGCCCCCCGATGTACGCGTTGGGCCATATCGCAACAACTCTGTTCGCCCCAAGGATAAAGTCGTACGCCTCCGCCACATCGCCGCACGCGTAGACGCCGGGGGCGCTGGTCTCCATGTGCTTGTCGACGACAATCCCCCGGTTGACCTTAATCGTTGTGCCCTTCGCGAGTTCAGTCCTGGGCGTAACACCAACCGCCATTCCTACAGCGTCACAGGTTATCTGTTCATCGTTATCCAGTACGACAGCCCCAACCTTGGTGGCTCCCGCAGCAGGTAGAATTCTTGTGACGCTTCGTCCCAAGAAGAGCTTGACCCCGAGCGCCTTCAGCTTCTCCTCTACGACTTTGGACCCTGTGCCATCCATCATGGTCGTGAGGACATGGTCTTTGAGCTCCACCAACACCACTTCGACGCCGCCCCTGCGCAGGAGAGCATGGGTCAGACTGCATCCGATTAGGCCCCCGCCTATAACCACAATCGTCTTGGCCCCGGCTTCGATTGCCTTCAAAAGCTTCCTTGCGTCCTCGATGGTGACGAATGAATGGATACCTTCGAGTCCAAGTCCTTCCATCTTAGGGACTATCGGCGATCCGCCGGTCGCAATGAGGAGTTTGTCCCACGTGAGCTTGTGGCCATCCTGCAAGATTGCCTGGCGTTTCTCCAGATCGAGCTTGGTAACCTTGACCCCAAACCTCGTATCGAAGCTATTGCGTGTGTAGAACTCCGCATCGCGGATCATCATCCGGTCATCGAAGTCCCGCTCGCCCATGAGGTATTCTGCGATCGCAGGCCTCGAGTACGCAGGGTAGGGTTCTTCAGAGACCACCGTAATCGGGCTTCTGGGCTCGATCCTCCTGATGGCTTCCGCCGCCGCTATTCCACCCGCCGAGTTGCCGATAATGAGGTACTTCACCGGTTACTCCGCTTCCGCGAGGACAAGCGACCTGTTGGGACAGACCGCTATGCATGCTGGGATTTGGCGGTCCGGGCACATGTCGCATTTTGCAATCTTGGAGCGGCTAACATCTCTTGTTATCACGCCGTACGGGCAAGCCACGATGCATGTCCAGCATCCGATGCATTTGTTAGCCTGGTACTCGACCACACCGGTAACGGGGTTCTTGCTCAACGCCCCCGAAACACACGACCAGGCGCATCGGGGCTCGTCGCAGTGACGGCAATTAATGGCAATTGAGGTGGCGCCCTCTTTTTGAAGGAAGATCCTCGTGAGCGGGAACGGCTTCTCTTCCTTATATGCGCGAATGGGGTCCTTCGCCTGTGAGTGCTCAGTGGTGCAGTAGACCTCACACAACCTACAAGCGACGCAGAAGTCCTCTTGAGGGTTAACCCTTTTCATTTCGGCACCCGCCAAAGAAGCGAAGGCCCCTAGCGGAGCCCTGGAGCGGCGACACTAGGAGCATTTCATGTTCCTTGAGTTTGGAGATGCGGTGATTCTTACATTAGTTGAGCAGCTTGTCAAGAGGTGACGTGAAGGTTTTGCGCAACATTTTGGTGGGGTTTCGTTACGCTTTCCGTCGTCTAGGTGTTTGCTTACTCTAGCGGTTGTTCCGAACGGGAACTATTATCAGTAAGGAGTCGTCCGCCTGAGGCACTCGTAGGCTTTTGGCTTTCCA
>ORJL010906049.1_pt1 | contig 22765 bp, 24 predicted proteins | sample 1779941 | NCBI WGS metagenome assembly ORJL01 (sample SAMEA104232317, study PRJEB22302) | groundwater metagenome | biome: forest; feature: aquifer; material: groundwater | place: USA | collected 2011-08-07 | depth 5.8 m
CGCAGATACGCATTGATTTTTTCCGACCGGTGACTGCATCTTGAATAAACTTATGACCGATACGTGTTTGTTTTCCACATTTGGGGCAAAGAACCATGACGTTGGAAACGTGAATGGATGCTTCTTTTTGGACGATACCGCCCTGTGGATTTTTCTGATTCGGTCGTGTGTGACGCTTGACGATATTCACGCCTTCAACAATTATTCGTTGTTCGGCACGGAATACTTTCAGGACTTTTCCCTTTTTACCCCGGGAATTGCCACCGATAACTTTTACATCATCATTTTTATGAACATTCATACTGGACTATCTTCTTCCTATAACACTTCAGGCGCTAATGAAATAATCTTCATATAATTTCTGTCACGTAATTCACGTGCAACCGGTCCGAAGATACGTGTACCGCGGGGTTCACCCTGTGCGTTTAATAACACTGCGGCGTTTTCATCAAACCTGATATATGAACCATCTTTACGACGGGTTTCTTTACATGTCCGGACAACAACTGCTCGGGATACTTCTCCCTTTTTCACACCTGCACCGGGTATTGCGCTTTTCACGGAGACAACGATCAAATCGCCGACACCTGCATAGCGTCTATCATGACCGCCAAGGATTCTGATGCAACGGACTTTCTTCGCACCCGAATTATCTGCAACTACTAAATTGGTTTCTTCCTGTATCATAATTCACTCTTACTTTGCTTTATCGATGATTTGAACAAGAACCCAACGTTTACGTGAACTGAGTGGGCGTGTTTCCATAATTTGTACTTTATCACCGGCGCGAGCTTCTTGTTTTTCGTCATGCGCCATGAGTTTTGTTGTCATCTTGTGGTATTTCTTGAACAATGGATGTTTAACCCGGCGTTCAATAGCCACAACTATGCTTTTTTGCATTTTTGCGCTTACTACTTTTCCGATGCGCATCTTACGCTTCGATTCTCTCTCAACCATTAGACAGTTCCTTTCTTTTCAGGTAACTGTTTCTTTGCCTTTGTTTGCTGTAAGACTGTATGCATTCGTGCTATTGTTCTACGAGTGGTACGAATCTTAATCGGGCTTTCAAGCTGGCTAGTTGCCTTTTGAAATTTTAAGTGTGCTAAAGTTTCTTCTTCTTCTAGAATCCGACGTTCAAGTTCTGCTTCCGGAATTTCGCGGATTTGAAATATTTTCATTAATGCCATAGGTTATTCACCCTCATACATTGGTCTCACGACCATCTTAGTCTTTAAAGGTAATTTGTGCATTGCAAGGTGGAACGCTTCCTCAGCAATTTTACGGTTGATACCGCCTAATTCAAACAATACGGTTCCCGGTTTAACGACTGCTACCCAACCTTCGGGTACGCCCTTTCCGCTTCCCATACGAGTTTCTGCCGCTTTTTTGGTGACAGGCTTATCGGGGAATATTCGGATCCATACTTTACCTTCACGTTTCATTAAACGAGTTAATGCGACACGTGAGGCTTCAATTTGACGCTGGGTAATCCATCCGGGTTCCATGGCTTTAAGCCCGAAATCTCCGAAGGATATACTAAATCCGCGTGTTGCAATACCGCGCATTCTGCCACGCTGTTGTTTTCTGTATTTTACTCTTTTTGGTAGTAACATTTTCTAATTCTGTTGTATTATTTACCTATTTTTTCGAGAACTTCACCACGGCAGATCCATACTTTTATGCCGATTGCACCATATATTGTCATGGCTGTTGCAGTTGCATAATCTATATCTGCTCGTATCGTATGAAGAGGGACACGTCCTTCGCGATATTGCTCGGTGCGGGCAATTTCTGCTCCGCCTAAACGACCGGCGCACATCACTTTTATACCTTCTGCACCCATTCGGATGGAAGAGGTCATTGACTGCTTCATAGCACGACGGAACGAAATTCTTCCTTCAATCTGTGAGGCAATGTTTTCAGCTACAAGGAAGGCATCAAGTTCAGGACGTTTAATTTCGTTGATGAAGATTTTGACTTCTTTGTTGGTAATCTTCTTCAACTCTTCTTCAAGCTGAGAGATTTCCTTACCACTTCTTCCGATGACGATACCCGGACGAGAGGTATGAATTGTAATGGCGGCACGCTTAGGCGTTCTTTCAATTACAATTTTTGCGACACCTGCTTTTTTAAAACGGGTGCGTATATACTGTCGAATTTTGGCGTCTTCCTGGAGTTTTCCAGCAAAGTCTTTCTCATCATACCAGTTTGAGTCCCATGTACGAATGGTTCCCAAACGAAACCCTATCGGATGTACCTTTTGTCCCAAACGTTCTCCTATTTAGCTGTTTCTTGTTTTTTTGGTTTAGGCTGTGAAGCCTTTTTTACTTTTTTTGGTTTTTCTGCTACAACGATCGTTACATGGTTTGAACGTTTTAACATTCTAAATGCACGACCCATTGGCGCAGGTAACATTCTTTTCATTGAAGCGCCTTCGTCTACGAATGCGGTCTTCACAAACATTTCATTTGTTTCCAAACGTCCGCCCTCATCTTTATTATGAAGATTGGAGATTGCTGAACGTAGAACTTTTTCTGCTATTTTGGCAGGATGTTTTGTATTGAAATGTAATATTGATAATGCTTGATCAACTGATTTCCCTCTGATGAGGTCAATCACAAGGCGCATTTTACGCGGCGATGATCCGAGATATCTATTAATTGCTTTCGCTTCCAACATGTTATGCTCCTGTCGATCCTTCTGATTTCAATCCCGGATGACCGCGGAATAATCGTGTAGGAGCAAATTCTCCAAGCTTATGTCCGACCATTCCTTCGTGTACATAGACGGGGATGAATTTATTTCCGTTATGAACTGCAAACGTGTGACCTACACAATCAGGAGTGATTGTTGATGCTCGTGACCACGTTTTAATTACTTTTTTTTGTCCGCCTTTGTTCATGACAGCAAGTCTTTTTGCAAGCCTTGGTTGTACAAAGGGACCTTTTTTAATTGAACGACTCATGCGTTACTTACTTTGCTTACGACGTTTAACAATAAATTTATTTGATCGTGCTTTTGGATTACGGGTTTTTTGACCCTTTGTATGCCAGCCCCACGGTGATACCGGGTGCGGATTTCCTTGTGGTGATTTACCTTCACCGCCACCATGTGGATGGTCGCAGGGATTCTGAACGACACCACGTGATTGAGGGCGAATGCCAAGCCATCGTGAACGTCCTGCTTTACCAAGACTGATGTTTTCGTGATCAAGATTACTTGCAACACCTATGGTTGCACAGCATTCCTGCGGCACGTTTCTAATTTCTCCCGAAGGAAGTTTTAACTGAACAAATCGTCCGTCTTTTGCCATTAACTGAACAGAGGCTCCTGCACTTCTTGCCATCTGTGCGCCTTTACCTGCACGCATTTCAATGTTATGAACAAATGCACCTACCGGGATATTTGCAAGCGGTAAACAATTACCGACTTTAATATCTGCCATTGTGCCCGACATTAATTTCTCGCCTACTTTAACTCCATGAGGAGCGATGATGTAACGTTTCTCTCCGTCTGCGTATACTAATAATGCGATAAATGCTGAACGATTTGGATCATATTCAATCGACTTCACAGTTGCTTCGATACCGCTCTTGTTTCGTTTGAAATCAATAATGCGATAGAATCGTTTGTGTCCGCCACCGCGATGTCGCGATGTGATATGACCGTTATTATTACGTCCACCCGTTTTCTTGAGCGGCTCGAGTAAGGAACGTTCCGGCTTCGATGTTGTAATCTCATCGAAACTGAGGATGGTCATCCATCGTGTTCCCGGCGTATTTGGCTTAAGTTTTCTTATACCCATAATATTATATTTTTCTTACATCAAGACCGGAAGATTGTTACATCTTCAACCGGACTATGATTATCCTCTTACTTAAATATTTTCAAAGAAATCAATTTTTTCACCTGCTTTGAGAGTAACAATCGCCTTTTTATAGTGCGATGTTTTTCCTGCAAAGCGACCTTTTCTCGTCAGCTGGGCTTTTGATTTCCCTTTGTAATTCATGGTACGAACATTGGTAACCGTAACATTAAATTTCTTCTGTACTGCGCGAGCAATATCAATTTTGTTTGAGTGTAATTCGACTTCGAAGGCATAAATGCCTTTCTCCTGAAGAGCAGTCGATTTTTCTGTGACTATTGGTCGGTAGATAATTCCTGTCATACGTTCTCTTATGAAAGCGATTTTACGATTGCTTCAATTGCGCTCTTTTGAACGAGAATCAACTGATTGTCCATTAATTCGTACGTTGAAGCTTTGGCGCCATCCTGAATATTTAAGGAGGGAAGATTTCTGCCTGATTTTACAATGGAGGGATTATTTCCGTTTAACAGGAGAAGAACTTTTTTATCGTGCAATCCTAACGATGTTAAGATTGACAAGATATCCTTTGTTTTTGGGATGTCGAAAGAAAAATCTTCAACAACTTTGATGTTTCCTTCTTTTGCTCTGTAACTGAGAGCCGACTTGCGTGCAAGTTGTTTCACTTTTTGTGGAATTTTCATGCTGTAATCTCGAGGAACCGGACCAAAAATTGCTCCGCCCCCTTTCCACAATGGTGATCGGATTGCTCCGATACGTGCACGGCCTGTATGCTTCTGTTTCCAGAGTTTTTTGCCGCTACCTTTTACTTCACCAAAGTTTTTAGCTTTGTGTGTGCCCTGCCGTTTATTAGCAGTTGACACGCGGACAGCCAAATAAATTGCGTGATCATTAGGCTCAATCTCGAAGATCGAAGCAGGTAATTCTACCTGTTGACCGCTTGAGGATCCGTTTTTTTTATATACTTCTATCTTCATGGCGATTAATTCTGTTCCTTGTAAATCTCTACATAACTATTATTGTGTCCGGCGACAGAACCGCGAATGAGTATCAAGTTCGATTCGGGGATAACTTTGACAACCTTAAGGTTTTTCATCGTTACTTTTTCCCCACCCATTCTTCCTGCCATTAACATGCCTTTGAAGACACGTGATGGATAAGAGCTGGAGCCGACAGAACCCGGTGCGCGCTCACGATCGCTTTGACCGTGGGTTCGGAAACCACCACCGAAGTGGTGACGTTTCACAACGCCCTGAAATCCTTTGCCTTTCGATGTTCCGGTAATAGATACCGAATCACCGATAGAAAATAATGAGTCAACTTTAAGCTCATCACCAATTTTCATTTGTGTGAGGTCGAAACCCTTGAACTCACGAACAAATTTTTTCGGTGTTACTCCGGATTTGGCATAGTGGCCCCGTTCCGGTTTAATTACCGATTGTTCGCGCTTTTCATCGAAAGCAAGTTGTATCGCTTCGTACCCGTCATTATCTTTGGTTTTAATCAGGGTGACGAAACATGGACCCGCTTCAATTACCGTACAGGGAATAACCTGTCCTTTCTCATCGAAGACGCTTGTCATACCAAGCTTCTTGCCGAGAATACCTTTATATCTCATTGAATCTAACCTTTGTTTTCCTATTCGTAGTCTCTTCTCGCTTAGACCTTAATCTCGACGTCAACACCGGCAGGGAGCTCGAGTTTCATTAGCGAATCAATCGTCTTGTTGGAAGAGTTCAAGATGTCGATAAGTCGCTTATGTGAACGCATTTCAAATTGTTCGCGTGACTTCTTATCAACGTGCGGTGAACGAAGTACGGTGTAAACCGCTCTTCTTGTCGGAAGTGGAATCGGTCCGGATACAACTGCCCCGGTTGATTTCACTGTCTTAATGATCTTTTCCGCAGACTTATCGATCAAGTTATGGTCGTACGATTTCAATTTTATGCGTATTTTTTGTCCAGCCACCTGAGTGTTCCTTTGTTAACTATTCGAAATGTTATGCAATAATTTTCGTTACAACACCTGCACCGACCGTACGTCCGCCTTCACGAATGGCGAAGCGTAATCCTTCTTCCATAGCAATTTCCTGAATCAATTCGATGTACATATTATCAATATTATCACCTGGCATGATCATTTCCACACCACCGGGTAATGTTGCAACACCAGTTACATCTGTCGTTCTGAAATAAAACTGTGGACGGTAACCGTTGAAAAATGGAGTATGGCGTCCGCCTTCTTCTTTTTTCAACACGTATACCTGAGCATTGAATTTTGTATGCGGGGTAATGGATCCCGGTTTTGCGACAACCTGACCGCGTTCCAATTCTTCTTTATCAATACCACGGAGTAAGATACCGGCATTATCGCCGGCCATTACTTGATCAAGTTCCTTACGGAACATTTCTGCACCGGTGATAACAGTTTTTTTATGTAATCCTAGACCGATAACTTCAACTTCATCAACGACTTTAGCACTACCGCGTTCGACACGACCTGTGCCGACGGTTCCGCGACCTGTGATCGAGAATACGTCTTCAATAGGCATTAAAAATGGTTTATCAATATCACGCTTTGGTAACGTTATATAACTATCTACCGCTTCCATTAATTTAGTAATACAATCAAATGCCGGATCATCTGCTTTTGAAGTTGGATCTGTTGCTCGTTCCAATGCTTTCAATCCACTACCACGAATGATAGGAATTTCGTCACCGGGAAAGTCATACTTTTTCAATAAATCGCGTAGCTCCATCTCGACAAGATCAAGCAATTCCGGATCGTCTACCATATCAACCTTATTCATAAACACGACCATTCTGGGTACGTTGACTTGGCGTGCAAGTAAAACGTGTTCGCGTGTTTGAGGCATTGGACCGTCATTTGCTGCTACAACGAGGATTGCTCCGTCCATCTGTGCCGCGCCGGTGATCATATTCTTGATATAATCGGCGTGACCGGGACAGTCAACGTGTGCATAGTGTCGGTTTGCTGTTTGATATTCTACGTGTGCGACATTGATTGTGATACCGCGTTCTTTTTCTTCAGGTGCGTTATCGATACTATCAAATGTACGTACTGCGGAAAGCCCTTTCTTAGCTAATGCCATCGTAATGGCAGCCGTCAAGGTAGTCTTTCCATGGTCGATGTGACCGATAGTCCCAATGTTTACGTGGGGTTTATCTCTGTTAAATTTTTCTTTTGCCATTCGTAGTCTCCTTGGTTTTTGTTAAGACTGATTTATTGTTTAGTGAATAATTGAAAATTCTAAAATACTTCTGTTACTTAAATTGAAGTACCGCTTGTTCCTTCAAAGCCTGCACATTATGCTGTGACTGATTCGGAACCTTTAATTTTTTCGACGATTTCTTCTGCTACACTACGCGGCACTTCATCGTAATAAGCAAATGTCATTGTATATATTGCTCTACCCTGCGTCATCGAGCGCATCTGGGTGGCATATCCAAACATTTGTGCGAGTGGAACTTTCGCTTTAATGACCTGTGCATCTTTTCTTGGTACCATACCCTCAATTTTGCCGCGACGTGAGTTTAAATCGCCCATGACATCACCAAGGTACTCTTCAGGTGTTACAACTTCTACATCTACAATCGGTTCGAGAAGAATCGGATGTGCTTTGCGGCAACCTTCTTTGAAGCCCATCGATCCGGCTATCTTAAATGCCATTTCTGATGAGTCAACTTCGTGGTATGAACCGTCAAATAGCTTTACTTTTATATCAACCATCGGATAGCCTGCCATGACACCGTTCTTCATGGCTTCAATAATGCCTTCCATTGTTGGCTTAATATATTCTTTTGGAATGACACCACCAACAATCGCGTTTTCGAACTCAAATCCTTTGCCTTTTTCGTTCGGCTGAATTTCAAGCCAAACATCGCCAAATTGACCGCGTCCACCGCTTTGACGGATAAATTTGCCCTGTGCTTCGACTTTCTTCTTAATTGTTTCACGATACGCAACCTGCGGTTTTCCGACATTTGCTTCTACGCGAAACTCTCTTTTCATTCGGTCAATGAGAATTTCAAGGTGAAGTTCACCCATACCGCTCATAATTGTCTGACCGGTTTCCTCATCTGTTGTAACTTTGAATGTTGGATCTTCATCGGCGAGCTTTGAAAGCGCTTCGCCCATCTTTTCCTGATCTGACTTCGTTTTCGGCTCAATAGCGATTGAGATAACCGGCTCAGGGAAGACCATCTTTTCAAGGATGATTGGATCATCCTCTAAGCATAACGTGTCACCTGTTTTCGTGTTTTTCAACCCTACTGCGGCTACAATATCACCGGTAAATGCTTCATCAATATCTTCACGGTGATTTGCGTGCATACGAAGAATACGACCGATACGTTCTTTCTTTTCCGAGGTAGTATTCAATACATACGATCCCGGCTTCAATGATCCCGAATACACACGGAAGTATGTTACTTTTCCGACATACGGGTCACTCATAATCTTAAATGCTAATGCCGTAAACTTTTCGCTATCGGAAATCTTACGTGTGATATGGTCTTTCATATTCATGTGGTGACCTACCACTTCCCCGCCACCGATATCTGTTGGTGAAGGGAGATAATCAATAACTGAATCAAGAAGATTCTGAACTCCCTTGTTCTTAAATGCGGAACCGCACAACACGGGAATAATGCTCACCTTCAAACATGCTCGGCGTAATACTTTTTTAATTTCATCAGGGGAAATCGTTTTCCCTTCAAGGTATTTTTCTAACAAAGAATCATCTTCATCAGAAACAGCTTCAAGCATTTTAATACGATGCTCTGCGGCAGATTTTTCAAGGTCATGGGGTATCGGCATATCATCCCATGTAGTGCCCTGACTGCCTTCATTGAACACAATTGCTCTCATCGTAATTAAATCGATGATACCTGCAAACATATCACCTTCGCCGATTGGGATATGTAACGGAACTGCATTTGCTCCGAGACGTTCTTTCATCATCTTGACAACGTTGAAGAAGTCTGCGCCAACACGGTCCATCTTGTTTACGAACGCAAGACGCGGTACTCCGTATTTATCTGCCTGACGCCATACGGTTTCAGACTGTGGCTCTACACCGCCAACCGAACAAAAGAGTGCGATTGCTCCGTCAAGAACTCTGAGTGAACGTTCAACTTCTGCTGTAAAATCTACGTGACCGGGTGTATCGATAATGTTAATACGATGATCAGCCCAGAAACATGTTGTTGCAGCGCTTGTGATCGTGATACCACGTTCTTTTTCCTGTTCCATCCAGTCCATCGTAGCGGCGCCATCATGCACTTCGCCCATACGGTGTAATATACCGGTATAAAACAGAATACGCTCTGTCGTTGTTGTTTTTCCGGCATCGATGTGAGCCATGATGCCGATATTTCTGGTTCGGTCTAACGGATATGCTCTTGGCATTTACTTTACAATAATTCTGATGATTGGGTAGACACGTTAAAATTTAAAGTGAGCAAACGCTTTGTTTGCTTCAGCCATTTTATGGGTGTCTTCTTTTTTCTTGATAGCGCTTCCTTCATTGTTGGAAGCGGCGATAATTTCTGCGGCAAGTTTAGCAGACATTGATTTGTCTTTGCGATCACTTGCATAATTGATAAGCCAACGTAATGCAAGAGCGATACTTCGATCTTGTCTGACTTCTGTGGGAATTTGATAGGTAGCACCGCCAACTCTACGCGCCTTAATTTCTAAGAGTGGCCTGAGATTGTTCATAGCCTTTTTAAATGTATCAAGTCCGTTGTTCTTACTACGTTCCTGAACGAGGTCAAATGCATCGTACACGATTTTACGTGCGCGGTGCTTTCTACCGTCTTTCAATACTTGATTTATAAATTTAGCAACCAGGATTTCATTAAATTTTGGGTCTGGCTGAACTATTCGTTTTTCTGCTGTTTTTCTTCTCATAATTTTCTATTTGTGCTACGTCTTTCGAACTTCATAATCAACTCGTCTTGATTCTGATGATCGAAGACTGATTGTTAAATGTGACGATGAAGTATAATTCGGTTTTCGTAACGTGACTTACTACTTGGGTTTCTTTGCACCGTATTTCGATCTTCCTTGTCTACGATCGGTTACACCTGCGGTATCTAATGTACCACGAACGATGTGATAACGAACGCCTGGAAGATCTTTTACTCTTCCGCCTCGAATCATAACGATCGAGTGTTCCTGGAGATTATGCCCTTCACCCGGGATATAAGCGGTGACTTCAATACTATTCGTGAGACGCACACGGGCAACTTTACGTAAAGCCGAGTTCGGCTTTTTGGGAGTTGTTGTGTACACTCTAGTACAGACACCACGCTTCTGTGGAGAGCGTTGAAGCGCTGGAGCTTTGCTCTTCCAGGTAACTTGTTCCCTGTTGAAGCGGATGAGTTGATTAATTGTTGGCACTTGTTTGAGTCTCCTGTTTAATTGAAATTAAGCCTGCCAATATAAGAAATTTTTTCTTATTTGCAAAATTTTAATCCTTTGGCAGTTTTTTCTTATTCGATTTCTGTTTTTTCGAGCTTCTCTTCGACCACATTTTCACCTTCATCTTCAAGGTCTAATAACTGTGGTGTTTCCGGAAAACCTTCGTTTTTAGGCACTACAATGATGTTTTTAAACTTCTTCAAGCCTGTTCCTGCGGGAACAAGATGACCCATAATAACGTTTTCTTTTAATCCTAAAAGTAAGTCAACTTTTCCTTCAATTGCCGCGTCGGTTAAGACTTTTGTCGTCTCTTGGAACGAAGCCGCTGAAACAAAGCTGTCAGTCGAGAGCGCCGCAGAGGTAATTCCTAATAAAATCGGTTCGGTTGTCACCGGATCAGATTCACGGAATTCTACGATTTTCTTTGATTTCTTTTTGAGTTCAGTATTAATTTCACGAATCTTTTTCTTGGAAATAACCTGATTGTTCTTCAGTTTTGAATCACCCTTGCTGGTTACTACCACGGATTCTTTTAATAAATCGTTTTCTTCGTTGACTTTATGGACAGCTACATGGTCATCTTCTAAGAAGCGTGTGTCACCTGAATCCACAATAAGAACCTTTTGCATCATCTGCCTTACAATGACCTCTATATGCTTGTCATTGATCTTTACACCCTGCATACGGTATACTTCCTGGATTTCGTTAACAAGGTACTCCTGGACAGCGTTAACCCCCTTTATACGAAGAATATCGTGAGGATCAACTGCTCCGTCGGATAATCGCTCGCCTGAACGAACAACATCATGTTCCTGAACAAGAACATGCTTACCTAACGGTATTAAATAATGACGTTCATCTTTACCGTCAAGACTTGTTACAATAATTTCACGAGCGCCACGTTTCTGGACGCCGAACTTTACCGTACCGTCAATTTCGGAAACGATTGCCGGATCTGCCGGACTGCGTGCTTCAAATAATTCCGTAACACGAGGCAAACCGCCCGTGATATCTCTTGTCTTACCTGAGTCGCGAGGAATCTTAATCAAGATGGTGCCTGATTTGATTTCCTCTGCATCGTTCACAACAATGTGAGCGCGTGTAGGAAGAATATAACTACCTACCTTCGTTCCCGCCTCGGTAAGAATCACAAGTGTCGGAGTTAGCGTTCTGTCACGAGACTCGATGACGACCTTCTGAATATGCCCGGTCTGTTCATCAGGCTCTTCACGATAGGTTACGTTATCTTTCAAATCCTGATACTTGATGAATCCACCATGCTCAGAAATAATAACTGCGTTATACGGATCCCACTCATAAATCAATTCTGTACGCTTTATAGCGGCTCCATCGGCGGGAATCATTGTTGCGCCATAAGGAACATCGTACTTTGTTAAAATACGGTTATCTGAATCAAGGATGTGCACTAAGCCGCTTCTACCGATAACTGTGGTTTTACCTTCGCTATCAATTGATTTAATACCTTCGTACTTCACAAAACCATCAAACTTAGAACTGATTTGCGACTGTGCCGCAATCAAACTGGCTGTACCACCGGTATGGAACGTACGTAATGTTAACTGTGTACCCGGTTCACCGATTGACTGAGCGGCAATAATACCTACTGCCGTCCCTGACTGTGCAATTGTAGCAGTTGTTAAATCTCTGCCGTAACATTTTGCACATGTACCGCGACGCGCTTCACATGTAAGCACGGAACGAATTTCAACTGTCTCAATTGATGTTTCCGAAATCGCTTGCGCTTTATCTTCATCAATTTCTTCGCCTGATTTCACAAGCACCGTTCCCTTGATGGGATCAACGACATCGTGAACGGCTACGCGACCAAGAATACGTTCTGAGAGTGGTTCCTTGATGTCCTCACCCTCTTTCAATGCGCTGGTAATAACACCGCGGATAGATCCGCAATCATCCATTGCAATGATACAATCTTGCGCTACGTCAACAAGACGACGTGTAAGGTAACCTGCGTCAGCTGTTTTAAGAGCAGTATCAGCCAAACCTTTACGTGCACCGTGAGTTGAGATAAAGTATTCTAAAATCGAAAGTCCCTCGCGGAAGTTCGCGATGATAGGATTTTCAATCAATTCACCTGTTGCACCCGACATGCTCTTTTGTGGTTTCGCCATCAATCCGCGCATACCTGCCAACTGACGTACCTGTTCTTTCGAGCCACGAGCACCGGAATCGACCATCATGTATAACGAGTTAAAACCATTTCGGTCATGCTGAAGTGTATCAAACAAGCGTTCTGCTACACGGTTTGTTACACGTGTCCAGATATCGATAACCTTGTTATAGCGTTCACCGTTTGTGATGAACCCGCGCATGTACTGGCTTTCCACTTTTTCGATATCGCCGTTTGCCTTGGTAACGATTTCTTCCTTTTCTTTAGGAATAACAACGTCGGCAATACTAACGGAGAGTCCACCTTTGGTAGCGTATGTAAATCCAATTTCTTTTAAATCGTCTAAAAATGATGCAGTGCGATAGTTACCGCAGGTACGAAATACTTCATGCACCAACGAAATAAGACGCTTTTTATTTAACAATTCATTGATATAGCCGATTTCTGGCGGCACAATACTGTTAAAAATGACACGTCCGGTTGTTGTCTCAATAATTTTTCCATTGTAACGGACTTTAATACGTGCGTGTAATCCGAGTTTACCTGTAACCTGTGCAATACGAACTTCATCCGGCGAAGAGAATATATTTCCTTCACCAACATCACCGGGACGTGATTTGGTCAAATAATAGCAACCAAGAACCTGATCCTGTGTGGGGTGAACAATCGGTGAACCGTTTGATGGGTTAAGAATATTATGGCTCGAAAGCATGAGCACACGTGCTTCAAGCTGAGCATCATACGAAAGCGGTACGTGAACTGCCATCTGATCACCATCGAAGTCAGCGTTGAAGGCTGTACAGACCATGGGGTGAATACGGATAGCTCTGCCTTCAACAAGTACGGGCTGGAATGCCTGAATACCTAAACGGTGAAGGGTTGGGGCGCGGTTTAAGATAACCGGGTGTCCGTCAATAATTCTTTCAAGAATTTCGTACACATCCTGCGATTTCTTTTCTACAAGTTTCTTTGCGCTCTTAACGGTCTTCACAAGTCCGCGTTCAATCAACTTGCGAATGATGAACGGCTTGAATAATTCAACCGCCATTTCCTTCGGGAGACCGCATTCATGCAGTTTCAATTCAGGACCGACAACGATAACCGAACGACCGGAATAGTCAACACGTTTACCGAGTAAGTTCTGACGGAAACGACCCTGTTTCCCCTTCAACATATCGGATAACGATTTCAACGTGTGATTGTTATCGGAACGGACGGCGTTAATGCGGCGCGAGTTATCAAACAACGCATCAACTGACTCCTGCAACATACGTTTTTCGTTACGTAAGATGACCTCAGGGGCTTTAATTTCGATTAAGCGACGTAATCTGTTGTTACGAATAATAACACGTCTGTAAAGGTCATTTAAATCGGATGTGGCAAAGCGACCGCCTTCTAACGGAACAAGCGGACGTAACTCAGGCGGGATCACCGGAATAACATCTAATACCATCCACTCAGGTTTATTTAAAGAAAGACCTTCTTGCTCGCGGAATGCTTCAATAACGCGAAGACGTTTGAGCATATCCTGTTTTTTCTGAACAGAATTTTCTTCTTTTAATCCTGCGCGAAGGGAAACGCTTAATTCATCAATCTTGGTTCGGCGTAATAATTCTTTAATAGCATCGCCACCGATTTTTGCAATGAATTTGCGTTCGTCTTCATTATCCAAATCCTGATTTTTTTCCGGGAGTGAACTGAGGACATTATAATACTCATCTTCGGAGAGTAAATTTAAACGCTGTAATCCGCTGACGCCGGGTTGAATAACAACATACGACTCATAATAAATAATCTTTTCGAGATCTTTATTCGAGATGCCGAGGATAGCCGCAATCTTTGAAGGAAGCGAACGAAAATACCAGATATGGACAATCGGAACTGCAAGTCCGATGTGGCCCATGCGTTCACGACGTACGTTCTTTTGCGTTACTTCAACGCCGCAACGATCGCATACAATGCCTTTGTAGCGGATACGTTTATATTTTCCGCAATGACATTCCCAATCGCGAACAGGACCGAAAATCTTTTCGCAAAACAATCCGTCTTTTTCAGGGCGGAATGAACGGTAGTTAATCGTTTCCGGCTTTGTTATTTCTCCGTGTGAACGGGATAAAATAAGATCGGATGAAGCGAGAGAAACTCTAATCCTTGTAAAATTCTTTTTAACGATTGGCTCGTTTTGAATAAATGACATAGTCGTTCTCCAAGTTCTAGTTAGTTAATTTCATATAACGCAATTTGCTCTGCACCTTAGATGATTTCGTAAGGTGGTTGTTGCTATCAATACAGCCGACTCTCAGACAATGGTCGGGTACATCTGAATACATGTTACTCTACCTTTACGTCTAACCCTAAGCCCATTAGCTCACGGACAAGAACGTTAAACGATTCCGGTACGTTCGGCTCAGGAAGATTCTCTCCCTTTACAATACATTCGTACAACTTCGCACGACCTGTAACGTCGTCGGACTTGACCGTAAGAATTTCTTGTAATACGTTTGCCGCGCCGTATGCTTCCAACGCCCAAACTTCCATTTCTCCGAAACGCTGACCGCCGAATTGCGCTTTACCGCCGAGTGGCTGTTGCGTAATAAGTGAGTAAGGTCCGATGGAACGTGCGTGAATCTTATCGTCAACAAGGTGAGATAATTTCATCATGTAAATACATCCGACAGTCACAAGCTGATCGAACTGTTCACCTGTTCTACCGTCGAACAAGACTGCACGAGAAGCAACATCAAGCCCTGCTTTTTCAAGTTCGGCTTGTACTTCTTCCATCGTTGCACCGTCAAAAATCGGCGACGAATACTTAACATTTAATTTTAATCCTGCCATACCGAGAGCAGTTTCAAAAAGCTGTCCAAGGTTCATACGCGAAGGTACGCCTAACGGATTAAGAACAATATCCACAGGTGTGCCATCGGGTAAAAATGGCATATCTTCCGGTGGAACAATTTTAGAAACGACACCCTTATTTCCGTGTCGTCCTGCCATCTTATCACCGACAGAAACTTTACGTTTCTTTGCGACATACACTTTTGCCATTTGAACAATACCGGAAGGCAATTCATCTCCAAGGAGAATCTTTGTCTTCTCGTGTTTGAAGTAATCGTTCGTCTCGGTAACTTTTTTCGAATAGTTGAGATGAAGTTTATGCACTTGTGCATTTGAAATTTCATCCTCAAACCACTCTGCGTCAAAATTCAATTTCTCAAGATCGTCAAATGCTTCAAACGTATCTCTTCGAAGCGTTGTACCGCTCTTAATCAATAATTCGCCTGAGGTATCACGGATACCGGTTGTTTTCTTTCCGTCAAGCAACGCGCCAAGTTTGAAACCGAATCGTGAGTGAATTTCCTTCACTTCTTTTTTCAATAAACGATCAAGTTGTTCAACCTGACGTTTCTCTTCCTTCTTGGATTCAGTATCTTTTTTCTTTCTGCTGAATAACTTCGTTCCGATCACAACGCCCTTAATTCCGGGGGGCGCTTTCAACGAAGCATCCTTCACATCGCCGGCTTTTTCACCGAAGATGGCTTTCAATAATTTTTCTTCCGGTGTCGATTCGGTCTCTCCTTTTGGTGTGATTTTACCGATAAGGATATCACCTTCTTTTACTTCTGCACCGACACGGATAACGCCGTTTTCATCAAGATCTTTTACCGCTTCTTCGCTTACGTTCGGAATTTCGGCAGTCAACTCTTCTTCACCGCGTTTTGTATCGCGAACCTGTAAATCAAATTCTTCAATATGAACGGATGTGAAAATATCTTCAGAGACAACTTTCTCGTTAAGAATGATAGCGTCTTCAAAGTTATATCCGCGCCACGGCATGAATGCAACGACAACGTTTCGTCCTAACGCTAAATCGCCTGCTTCTGTTGCGCAACCATCGGCAAGGACATCGTTCTTTTTGACTTTTTGTCCGGGACGTACAATCGTGCGTTGATTGATTGTTGTGTCCTGATTTGTTCGGAAGAACTTTGTCAAACGGTATTCAACGTTTTGTTTATCTTCGAAACTGAGAATGTTTTCAACATGCGTGTCATCAATATCATAATTCATAATGATACGATTTGCATCGGCATACTCAACAACACCATCGCGTTCCGCTAAAATAAGTGTACGTGCATCATGAGCGACTTTCTTTTCCAATCCCGTTCCAACAACCGGTGATTGCGGGCGAATAAGCGGCACCGCCTGGCGTTGCATGTTTGAACCCATGAGGGCGCGGTTAGCGTCATCATGTTCAAGGAATGGAATCAAAGCGGCGGCAGCGCTAACAATCTGGTTAGGCGCGACGTCCATATACTCTAACTCTTCAGGTTTCTTGAGAATGTAATCGCTCTGGAAACGTGCGCTGAGTTTTTCGTTAGAAAGATGACCCTCGTCATCAACTAAACGGCCTGCCTGAGCAATACTGAAAAGATCCTCTTTCTCCGCCGTCATGAACTCGATTTCATCGGTAACAGTTCTCTGTTTGATTTTACGATACGGAGTTTCAATAAACCCGAATTCGTTTACGCGAGCATGAATACATAACGAAGAAATAAGACCGATGTTCGGACCTTCTGGCGTTTCGATAGGACAGAGACGACCGTAGTGCGTATAGTGTACGTCACGAACCTCGAAGCCTGCACGTTCACGGGTCAAACCGCCGGGTCCAAGGGCAGACATACGCCTCTTGTGGGTAATCTCAGCAAGCGGATTTGTTTGATCCATGAACTGAGACAATTGGTTCGTTCCGAAAAACGCATTAATCACGCTCGTAATTGTACGGGCGTTTACTAAATCTTGAGGAGAAATTTTCTCTTGATCTCGAACACTTAATCGTTCACGGATGGTGCGCGACATACGAACGAGACCGATGTTAAATTGCTGTGCAATTTGCTCGCCAACGGTACGAACTCGGCGGTTGCCTAAGTGATCGATATCGTCGACTGCTTTCTTGCCCTGTTGTAAGGCAATCAAATAATTGATGATTGCAATAATATCATCTTTGGTAAGTGTTGTTGTCGTTTCAGGAACAGCCAAATTTAATTTGGCATTCATTCGGTAGCGACCGACATTACCTAAATCATAACGCTTTTCATTAAAGAATAAGCGGTCTAATAAATTCTTTGCGGTATCAAGATCGGGAGCTTCACCTGAACGAAGTTGCTGATAAATCGCATTCAACGCTTCTTCATCGGTGCGTGCTGTATCTTTCTGTATGGTGTTGGCAATAACCGAACTCTCTCCTGCTCCCTCATGTTTGAGGAAACGGATTTTCTTCAATCCGGCTTTCTTTACCTTCTTAATCACATCTTCCGTAAATACGGAATCTTTTGTGACAATAATTTCACCGGTTTTTTTATCAATTAAATCACTGCAAACGATACGGTCAATATATTCGGTAAGATCGGATTTAACTGCATCAACCTCATCAACGAGGTTAAACAGGAGCATAATTTCATCATCAGATGAATATCCTAATGCTCGGAGCAATGTGGTAACCGGGAATTTCTTCTTCCGGTCAATGTACACGTACATAACATTGCTGATATCGGTGGCAAACTCAACCCATGATCCGCGCATTGGGATAATACGTGCCGTATAAATCGACATGCCATTGGGATGGAGCGTCTCATCAAAAAATACGCCCGGAGAACGATGTAACTGGCTAACAACTACTCGCTCTGCCCCATTGATAATGTACGTTCCGCGGTTCGTCATCGAAGGAAGATTACCGAGATACACTACTTCCTCGATTGTCTCTACCCAACTGCCGCCGTCATCGCTCTTTGTTGATAAACGAAGTTTTGCCTTTAAAGGAACTGCATAGGTTAACCCGCGTTCCTGGCACTCTACGACTGTATATTTTGGTTTTTCGACATAATACTCGATAAATTCCAAAATGTAATTTTCCCTCGCATCCGTGATTGGAAAATTCATTCTGAAACATTGTTCGAGTCCCAAATTCTTCCGTTTATGGGGAAGAACGTTGGTTTGAAGAAAGGCTTCCCACGAATCAAGCTGAACATTCAGAAGATCCGGAGATTCTACAATCGTTGGGATTTTCCCGAACGATACACGACCGTCAACAATGGTTGTTTGGGTTTTCACTATTTTCTCCTACGTATCATTTGTTTTTTAGAGACAGAAGCGATTAAAACGTTCTTGTACGTGTTTGCTCTCGCTTTTGATTCAAAACCTATTTGCCTATATATTACTTTAGGCAAATCATATAACACATTACAATCAAACAAATTATCAGTATTATATTAAATTCGTATCTTCGTATTCACAATCTTGATTGTTTGATTAGTTATAACAAGACTGAAAATAACTCTTGAAGCATTATGCCCAAAACAAACTGTTTTGAGCCTCGAACAAATACCCTCATTCACCCATTATAGAAAAGCAAACCGATAACCTACTCTTTGAGCGGTTATCGGCTGCTTTTTAATGTGAAAACAAGATATGTTCGTATTCTTTAGAGATTTGAAAAAGCTTTCAGGTTACTTCAGTTCGATTACTGCGCCTGCTTCTTCAAGCTCTTTTTTCAGCTTTTCAGCTTCTTCCTTGTTGATGCTTTCCTTTACTGCTTTTGGTGCTCCGTCAACGAGGTCTTTTGCTTCCTTTAAGCCTAATCCGGTTGCAGCACGAACAACTTTAATAACGTTGATCTTCTGTGCTCCGGCTTCTTTAAGCATAACGGTGAACTCAGTCTTCTCTTCTGCTGCGGGAGCAGCGGCTGCTCCGGGCATTGCTCCGCCCATCATCATCATTGGAGCTGATGCTGTTACACCGAATTTATCTTCAAGCGCTTTCTTTAATTCTGACGCTTCAAGCAATGTAAGCTTCTCAATTTTCTCTACTAATTCTTCTACTATTGACATTGGATATTTCCTTTTCTTGGTTAATAAAAAATGGGGAACAAATTACGCGGCTTTTTTCTTTTCGATTTCGCCGATGACGCTGACGAGATCGCGCATGACTGCTGAGACAACACCAACAAGACCTTGAGCAGGTGCCTGAACGCCACCGATAATCCCTGCAATAATTTCCTTGCGACCCGGGAGTTTCGAGAGGGCTTCGAGCTGACTGCCTTCAAATACTTGTTTCTCTACAACACAGACCTTAGCTTGTAACTTGCCGTGTTTTTCATTGAATTGTTTGATGATCTTTGCCGGTGCGAGAGGATCTTCGTACCCAAAAGCAATACCTGTGGCTCCGACAAGTTTATCTAACACCTTGTCATAACCTGTAACTCGTTCGAGTGCCTTTCGAATTAATGTATTCTTGGCAACCCGGTAGCCACATCCTGCTTTTCGGAATTCGCTTCTCAATACTGTTATCTGACTTACGGAGATACCCGAGAAATCAGTAAAAAACAGTCCTGAGGCTTTCGAAATTTCTTCTGCTACTTCTGCAATGATCTGGTCTTTTTCAGATTTATTCATCTTGACCTTTCATTAATAATTGCCCTCTGAGAAGCTCCCTTAGTCTGGGACAGCGAGCGGGATTAATGATATTTGTGCGTAATAGATTCTGTTTATAAACGATGGTATATAGTAACCCGTATAACCATCATACAACTTATTCTTCATGCCTCGTTACACTCATCTACCGATGGAGACGAGAAACATGAGAACGTTAAAATTTAGTGAACAACAGCAGCCCGGTCAATCATGACACTGGGACCCATTGTTGATGAAAGCGAAATACTCTTAATGTATTGCCCTTTTGCTGAAGATGGCTTCATACGAGCGACGGTATTAAGGAATGCATTGATATTATCAACAAGCTGACCTTTTTCAAAGTTCGCTTTGCCTACCGTTGCGTGAAGAATACCGGCTTTATCAACACGGAATTCAATCTTACCGGCTTTCACTTCTTTCACAGTCTTTCCGATATCCACCGTCACTGTGCCGCTCTTTGGGTTTGGCATCAATCCACGGGGACCTAAAATCTTACCTAACTTACCAAGTTCGCCCATCGAGTCAGGGGTTGCGATGATAACATCAACATCAGCCCATCCACCTTTAATCTTATCAAGGTAGTCCTGGAATCCCGCGTGATCTGCTCCGGCGGCTTTGGCTTCTTCGTCCTTGGGTGGTTTTGCAATAACAAGCACACGAACAGCTTTACCAATACCATGTGGTAAGGAAACTGTTCCGCGTAATGCTTGATCTGCCTTTTTGGGGTCTACACCAAGACGTACGGCAATATCAACCGACTCTGCGAACTTTGCTGTGGCTGTCTCTTTTACTTTTAGAACTGCACTTTCAACCGTATGGATCTGATTGACATCAATTTTCTTTGAATTTGCAGTATAACGTTTACTTCGTTTCATATGATCTTCCTACTTCGGTCTAATTTCTATAGATAATTAATCTTCAACAACAATACCCATGCTACGAGCAGTTCCCGCTATCATTTTCATAGCGGCATCTATATCGTTTGCATTTAAATCGGGCATCTTTAATTGTGCGATTTCTTTTACCTGTTGTTTGGACACCTTACCGACCTTATTACGATTCGGTTCTCCGGAGCCTTTTTCAACTTTTGCCGCTTTGGTAAGCAACACAGCCGCAGGTGGCGTTTTTGTGATAAACGTGAACGATTTATCAGAAAAAACAGTGATGATAACAGGGATAATCAGCCCCTGTTGTCCTTGAGTTCGTGCATTGAATTGCTTACAAAACTCCATAATATTGACACCCTTCTGACCAAGCGCTGGACCTACCGGGGGAGCCGGATTTGCCGCACCGGCGGGGATCTGGAGTTTAATATATCCTGTTATTTTTTTCATAATTAATGATCTTCCTTGGTTACTTCTCTGCTTCTACCTGACTAAAATCAAGTTCAATGGGAGTTTTACGACCGAATATACTCACCATAACTTTAAGTTTCATTTTTTCTGCATTTACTTCTTGTACAACACCACTGAAATTATTAAACGGTCCATCAATAACCTTGACAGGATCGCCGACAATAAATGGGGTATCGACAACTTCTACATTCTTGCGTTCTTCTATTTTACCGATAAGACGCTTTACTTCTTCATATTGGAGAGGCTGGGGTTCGCTTCTCACCCCTTCACCCTTAAAACCAATAAAACCCAGAACCGATGGGGTTTCTAAGATAAAATGCTTGGTTTCTTTATCAAGGATGGCTTCTACTAAGATATATCCCGGGAAGAAGGTACGGACACGACTTTTTTTCTTTTTGTCCTTTACTTCAACCACCTTTTCGGATGGAACCATGATACTGGTAATACGATCAACGAACTTGGAGAGCTTTACCTCACGCTCCATGTGCGCTTTCACTTTGTATTCGTGCCCTGAATAGACACGAACAACATACCAGCGTTTTTGTGTTGGATCTGCAGTGGTCATGTATTAAAGGATCGTGGTAATAATTTTATTCACAATCCAGTCAACTCCATAAATAAATACGGAGATGATACCGCATACAGCAAGCACAACAATCGTTGAGTCGCGTAATTCGCTTTTTTCCGGCCAAGTTACCTTTTTCATCTCTTTGATAACATCGGTAAAGAAGGCGATAATTTTTTCTTTCATTTCACTACCTTTAATGACAGCACGTCAGGAGGGAATCGAACCCCCAACCTGCGGTTTTGGAGACCGCTGCTCTGCCAATTGAGCCACTGACGTGTGCGATTGAAAAATGCTTACTTAGTTTCTTTGTGTTGGGTGTGCTTATTGCACCAGCAGCAATACTTTTTGTATTCAACTCTGCCGCTCTGTTTCTTTTTATTTTTTGTAGAGGCGTAATTTCTACGCTTACATTCCGTGCATTCTAGTGTGATATTATCTCGCATTTGAATTTTCCTTTTTCAATTTCTGTTCTGAGCTTGCGATCAGGATTTCCGCCACAGGCGGATCAGCCTTTGGCTGAGAACTTTTAACCGTTCCTATTTCGCTCTTACACAATTTCTTCTGAGCTTGCGATCAGGATTGAACTGATGACCGCATCCTTACCAAGGATGTGCACTACCAACTGAGCAACGCAAGCGATCTAATCATTCTCGCTTATAGCATCTTACTTCTGGTTTGTTAATATTTCTAAAACAATCGGAGGTTATTGTTCTTTCCGACTTAAACGTTCACTTGTCCACCATCAACTGATGACCCTCCCGCTCCCGGCGGGATGCTCTACCAATCCCTAAGGGATCCCCTTGGGACTGAGCTACGCAAGCGCTTTGTTTCGCTCTTTTCTTCTTTGAGCGGGAAACGGGCCTCAGACCCGCGACCAACAGCTTGTATGGCTGTGAATCTACCAACTGAGTTATCCCCGCATTAACCTACTTACATCCTTCCCTCTCACTTACA
>ORJL010325927.1_pt1 | contig 22756 bp, 18 predicted proteins | sample 1779941 | NCBI WGS metagenome assembly ORJL01 (sample SAMEA104232317, study PRJEB22302) | groundwater metagenome | biome: forest; feature: aquifer; material: groundwater | place: USA | collected 2011-08-07 | depth 5.8 m
GCCACCCGACGGCGCGGCCTGCACCCGCCCCCGCGCCGGCCGCCGCGCGCGCGTCCGCAGGCAGTGGCCTGCACGCCCTGCCCGCCCCCGCCGGCACCCCTCCGGCCGCGCCCGCCGCAGAGCCGACCCTGCGCCAGCGCGCGGGGAAGCTGGTCGAGTCGGCCGCGGGGGACCTGATCGAATCGCTCTGGCAGGCGCGCCTGCGGCCGAAGCTGGAGCACTGGACCGAGGAGCAGAAGGCGATGCTCGCGGCCGATCTCCTGCGGATCCGCGCCGAGCTCGAGGTCGACATCGACCGCAAGCACGGGGACCTTCTCAAACGGACGCGCGAGGAGGCCGAGGATTTCATGCGCAAGGCGGTGGCCACGATCACCGCGGAGGCCGAGCTGGCGGAGAAGCGCGCCCGGCATCGGCTGTGGATCTCGAGCCTGTTCATTCTCGCCTGGGCGGTGCTGGGGCTGCTGTACGTCCTGGTGCGGAGGTACTTCGGGCTGGGAGGGTGAGGTGGGGGTGTGTGGGGCGAGGATTCCGGCGCAGCGGACGGAACTACGGATTATACGGATTGGACGGATTGGACGGATTGGACGGATTGTCCACCGGCAGAGCGTGAGATTCTCGGATCCTCGGAAGCGGGACGCAGGGGACGAATGTTCGAAGCGCTGATGGCGACACTCGCGGATCCGTTTCACCTGTTCCGGCTCCTGCTCGTGACGCTGGCGACCTGGGAGATGGTCGGGGTGGTGCTCGACCTGCGCTCGGGGTACCGGCGGTGGTACCGGACGCTGGAGCGGATCGGCGGGCGATATCACCTGCACGAGTTGCTTGGGGCGACGGTGCGGCTGCAACTGCTTCGGCTGGTGACCAAGCCACGGGGTTGGGAAGAGATGCGGATTCTGCTGGCGCAGGCGGCCGCGATGGTGTGCGGAGTGCTGACGTGGATCCTGGAGTGACGCCGGGGATGGGCGGAACCGGAGCGGACGCCGGCGGTGCGCCCACGAGCGGGTCGGACGCGGGTCGGCCGCCGGAGAGCGGGGGAGGGGCCCAGAGCGGTCCGCAGGGGACCGGCGCCGAGGCGGGGCGGGCGCCGGAGGGGGGGGTCGGGGCCGCGGATGGGCCGCCGCCGACCGCGGCTCCGGAGCGTTCGGTGATCCTCACGCTGATCGGGCGGGTGAACGTGGGGAAGTCGAGCCTGTGCAACGCGCTGCTGCGGCGCGAGCTGGCCTCGGTCGACGCGCGCTCGGGCTGGACCAAGGAGGTGGCGCTCTACCCGGTGAGCGACCGGCTGGCGGTGGCGGACACGCCCGGGCTCGATGATCCCAACCCGCTGATCCAGGACGCGGCGTTCGATTACGCCGGAGACACCGACCTGTTCCTGCACCTGAACAACCTGCAGGAAGGGGTGGGCCAGGCCGCGCGCGAGGCGTTGGGCCGGCTGCGGGGGACCGCGCGGCCGCTTGCGGTGGTGCTGACGAAGCTGGACCTGGTCGCGCCCGCGGAACTCGCGGAGCGCGTGCGGGACGCGACCGCGAAGCTCGGGGCCGAAGGCTTGCCGGTGTACGCGACTTCGGCGCAGAGCGGTGCGGGGGTTCAGGAACTCGCGGACTGGATCGACGGGCAGGTGCGCGCGCGCGGGGATGAGCTGGCCTGGGCGCGGGTGTGCCGGCGGGCGCGGCCGGTGCTCGAGAGGCGGCTGGACGAGGAAGCCTCCGCCTGCGTCACGCGCTTCAGCCTGATTGCCGGCGGGGCCGGGATCCTGCCGATTCCCCTGATGGACCTGCCGATCATCGCGGGCGTGCAGGTGAAAATGGCGGCCTCGCTCGGGCGGATCTACGGGATCGAGCTGGAGCGGGGGCGGCTCCGGCGGGTGATGGGGATGATTGCGGGCGGGGTGCTGCTGCGTTCGATCGGACGCCAGGCGGCGAAGCTGATCCCCTGGGTGGGCTGGGCCTTTTCCGGGGCGGTGGCGTTCGGCGGGACGTATGGGCTCGGTCGGGCTCTGGCCGCCTACTATCGTGGAGGCATGCGGGCGGATCCCGAAGAACTGCGGCGGATCTACCGCGCGGAACTCGAAAAGGCGCGCGTCCGCTTCGAGCACGATCCAGATCTGCGGCGCCGCGCGGAAGAGGAAGGAAAGTCGACGCGGAGCGGGGGTCCGCACCCCAAGTCTTGACTCCCTCGGACCCGGGGGCCTAGAGTGTCGCGCATCGCCGAATCCGTCAGCTAACCCCGCAGGCGTCGAGGAGGAGGGGTCGCCGGCCGTCGCCGGGCTCGTCCTCGGTCGGGCAGACCCTGGAGGCGCTTCGATGCCGACGGACCCCGTTCCCATCGCGCCCGCGCCCGACGGCCCGGCGGCATCCGACCCGCGCCCCTGGCACCAGCGGCTCTGGCGGGTCGTGGTGGGCGGGCCGCGCAGCCTTTCCGATCCCGGCCTCTATCACCGGCTCGCGCTGGTGCCTTTTCTCGCCTGGGTCGGGCTCGGCGCGGACGGGCTTTCCTCTTCCGCGTACGGCCCGGAGGAAGCCTACCGGTCCCTCCGCGGCCACGCGTACCTGGCGGTGCCGCTGGCGGCGCTGATGGCCGGCACGGTGCTGGTGATCTCCGCCGCGTACCGACGGATCATCGACGACTTCCCGCACGGCGGCGGCGGCTACGTGGTCGCCACCAAGCTGCTCGGGCCGAAGGCCGGCCTGGTCTCCGGCGCCGCGCTGCTCGTGGACTACGTGCTCACGATCACGATCTCGGTCGCGGCGGCGGGCGACGCGCTGTTCAGCCTGGCTCCCCCCGGATGGCAGGAGGCCAAGCTCGGCGCGGAGTTCGTCGCGCTCGTGTTCTTGACCGCGCTGAACCTCCGGGGCGCCCGCGAATCGGTGCTGGTGCTCACGCCGATCTTCGTGCTCTTCCTCGTGACGCACGCGGTCCTGATCCTCCACGGCGTGGCCGGCAGCGCGACCGATCTCACGGGCACGGTGCGGGGGGCGGTCGACGGCTTCCGCACGGGCTGGGAAAGCCTCGGGCCGGCGGCGTTGGCGCTCCTCCTGGTGCATGCCTACGCGCTGGGGGGCGGCACGTACACGGGGATCGAGGCCGTGTCGAACGGCCTGGCGATCATGCGGGAGCCGAGGCAGGAGACGGCCCGGCGCACCATGGCCTACATGGCCTGGTCGCTGGCGTTCACGGCAACCGGCATCCTGGTCTGCTACCTCCTCTGGGATGTGCAGCCGGTGGCCGGGAAGACGCTCAACGCGGTCCTGCTCGAGCGCGCCGGGGAGCACCTTCCCTTCGGCGGGGCGTTCGTCTTCGTCGCGCTGATCTCGGAAGGGGCGCTGCTGGTGGTCGCCGCGCAAGCCGGATTCATGGGCGGGCCGCGGGTGCTCGCCAACATGGCCGTCGACTCCTGGGTACCCCATCGCTTTGCCACGCTCTCGGACCGGCTGACGATCCACAACGGGATCGGGCTCATGGCGGCCGCGGCACTGGTGGCGCTCCTTTATACGGGGGGCGACGTGCGCGCGATCGTGGTCATGTACAGCATCAACGTGTTCCTCACGTTCTCGCTCGCCATGCTCGGCATGCTGCGGTCCGCGATCCGCGGGAGCAGGCCGGCCGGCGGCGGGGTCCGCTGGCGGCGCGTGCTGCTGTTCGGCCCCGGACTGCTGCTGTGCGTGACGATCCTGGGCGTGACCATCTACGAGAAGTTCGGCGAAGGCGGATGGCTCACCGTGTCGGTGACCTCCGCCGTGGTGATCGCCTGCCTGCTCACCCGGCGGCACTACCGACGGTTCTCCGAGGTGCTGGCGCGGCTTTATGCCGACCTCGCCAGCGTGCCGCGACGGACCGACGGCGGGCTGCCTTCGCCCGACCCGCAGGCGCCGACCGCGGTCGTGCTGGTTGGGTCATACGGAGGGCTGGGTATCCATACCGTGCTGTCGATCTTCCGGTCGTTCCCGAGCCACTACAAGAACCTGCTGTTCGTTTCGGTGGGGGTGATCGACTCGGGCGAATTCAAGGGCGAAGGGGCGGTCGAGTCGCTGCGCGCGCGCACCGAGGACACGCTGCGCCGCTACGTCGAGCTGGCCCACGGGCTGGGGATCCCGGCGGCCGGGCGGATGGGGATCGGCACCGACGCGGTCAACGAGGCGGAGCGGCTGTGCCTCGCGGCGGCGAAGGAGTTCCCGCGCGCCACGTTCTTCGCGGGCAAGGTGATCTTCGAGCGCGAATCGTGGTACCAGCGGCTGCTGCACAACGAGACCGCCTTCCAGCTCGAGAAGCGCCTGCACTGGGCGGGGATGACCATGGTGGTGCTGCCCGCGCGGGTGCGAATCGCGGCGCGGGCGGCCGCAGGAGCCGCTGCGGCGGGCGCGGGAGGCGCTGGGTTGGGTGGGGGTACCGCTGGACCCGCTCGGTCGTGGTCGCCGCCGGTCGCGTCGGACCCCCGCGGCGCTCCGCCGGGCCCGGTCGGAGGCGCTCAGACAGAGTCTCGCGGCCCGTCCGACGGCCCTGCCGCGTAAGGCTCGAAGAGGCTCGGATCCACCGTGATACGTTGCCACAGTTCGTCTTGGGTCATGGGTTGTCGATCCTGTCCGTCGAGAACCGATACGTAGGCCCGCTCGGAAGCGATTCGCCACACCGGCCCGAGCCCTCCTCACTCAGACTCGCCCCTCGAGCCGCACTTGAGCCGGCTTCGCCCGCCATGGTACAGTGCGGGCGCCGAGACGCGAAGGAGAGCGCCATGAATCCCGAAACCAGCCAAGTCCCGCGGCGGCGAGCCCAGCCGCCGGAGGACTTCGACGCGCAGGGCCGGTATCTGTACCCGGGCGACGTGGAGGATGCGATGCCGGAGGGGACCTGGGCGCGGCTGCAGGCGAACTACTTGGTCGAGACTATCCTGCGCGTGGTTGTCGCACTGGACCGCCAGTCCGCGCACGCGAACCTGCCAATCTACTATCGCAAGGGCGACCCCAAGAAGCACGTCTCACCCGACGCGTTCTTCCTGGCCGGGGTCGCGTACGACCCGCGCCTCAAGAGCTACTGCCTGTGGGAGACGGGGGTGATCCCGCGAGTGGTGTTCGAGATCCTCTCGCCCGGGTCGCAATGGAAGGACCGGGTGGCCAACCGCCGGATCTACGAAGAGCTGGGGATTCCCGAGTACTACTGGTTCGATCCGGAGACGCGCGAGCTGGAAGCGCTGATCCTGGATCCGGCAACCCAGCGATACCGCGAACAGGTCGCCGATCCGCAGCGACGCTATCGCAGCGATGCGCTCGGGCTGGAAGTGGGGGTGGAGGAGGATGCGATCGCCCTGTACCGGGACGGCGTGTACCTCCCGCCCACCGGGGAACTGCTCCGGGAGGCGGAACACCGGCTTGCCGAGAAGACGCAGCGGCTGATGGAGACGGAACGCGGGCTTGCCGAGAAGACGCAGCGGCTGATGGAAACGGAACGCGGGCTTGCCGAGGAGCAGTGTCTGCGGGCCGAGGAAGCGCAACGTCGGCTGGAGACCGAACTGCGGCTGGCCGAGGAGCAGCGTCTGCGGGCCGAGGAAGCGCAACGTCGGCTGGAGACCGAACTGCGGCTGGCCGAGGAGCAGCGTCTGCGGGCCGAAGAACGGCAGCTGCGGGCGGAAGCCGACGCGCGAGTTCGGGAGCTGGAGCAGCGCCTGCGGGACGCCGGTCGGCAGGCGCCGTAGTCCGCGGCGAAGCCCTTCCCGGGAAGTTCGCCGCGCACCATGGCTCGTTCACTGTTTCGGGAATGGACAACCGCTACCCTTCGGCCGGAGGTGGCTCTTCTTGCGCACCGCCTCGGCCGCATATCTCGAGCAGGCGCGTCGCGAGGCACCGCGATCCGCCGCAGGCGGCCCTGCGGCAAGGGCTCAGGGTACCAGGCCCGCGGACGCCGCGAGACGAACCAGGTGTGCGCGCAGTTCGTCCAGCTCGGTCTCCAGAATGCGCACGACGATGCCCCCGTCGACGTTGGCGTACCCATGTACGATCAGGTTGCGGAATCCGATCCACCCGCTCATGCTCGCGATCCTGGTTCGGTCGAAGGCGCCGTTCTCGGCCAGGACCTCGAACGCCTCTCGCGCGCCGGCCGGAGTACGCCACCCGCGCGCGGCGATCAGCTCGTTGGCGAGGTCGATGGCCGCCTCGATGGCGACGTGAAAGTTCCGCTCGACGATGTCGCGCAGGTCGCTGTCCGCCCGGTAGTCGGTTGCGGACGGGTGCCGGGCCCGGATCGCCGTCAGCTTGGCCAGCGCCTCTTCAGCCCTGCGCCAGCGGTCGAGCATCCCGGGTGCCATACCTCCCCTCCCTCAGGCGCCGGATGAGCGCTTCCTCGTGCCGCGCCCGGTGCGGCTCCCAATCCCAGTATTCCCGTCGCGTGGCGACCTCGAAGGCTCTGCGCGCCGCCGGAAGCCGATCCATCAGCGTCCGACCGTCCCGGACGACGGCGAAGCGCAGGCCCACCGGTGCGCCATTCAGCAGGAGGCAATCCACCTCCAGCGGGGCCACCGCCAGGGCAAGGTCCCCCATCACGTCGAGCCACACCCGATGGGAGCGGTCGGACTCCACCAATCCGATCGCTACGTCCACGTCGCTGTCGGAACGGAAGCCGCCGAACGCCCGCGAGCCAAAGAGGTACGCGTAGTGGATCTCCTCGTGTCGCAGCAGGACGGCGCGCATGCGGTCGAGAAGCTCATCGTCGCACATGATGACGGCTACTCTAGCACGCTCCGCCCGCCGTCGCAACCCCGTCCGCGCATCCGCGCGCGCCGAGGTTCGACGTGCGCCGCAGCCGGTCATTTCGCTCGTGCGAGGACCTCCGGCCAACGAGGATCGGCGCGCAATCCGGCCAGGGTGGGCTCCGTCTCGAGCCAGTCGGAATCGGTCATGCCGAGGTCGATCGCGCGCGCGAGACAGGCGAAGGCGAAGTCGCGGAGTCCGCTCCCTGCCTCAGGGTCGGCCGCCGCCATGGAGGACGCGGCCCGGGCGGCTTCGAGATGGGCGTGCAGGAAGGCGCCGACGGCCGCCGCAGGGGTGGTCGCTCGCCCGTCCCACGCGAGCTCGCCCAGGAGTCGCCAGGCCCGGCCACGTCCCTTGCGCGCATCCCCGAGCCGGGGATTCTCCCCCGAGGCTTCGTCGAAGCGACGGAGCGCGCGAAGATAACCGCCGCACGGGTCCGTGTTCCGCCGGGCTTCCGCCTGCCCCAGCTCGACCAGCGCCCAGCCCGCGTTCGCGAGCGCCGATCCGTACCGGGGATTCGCCGCGAGAGCCTGCTCGGCATCCGCGAGGGCGCTGCGAAAGCTGTCGCGGGGATCCGCGCCGAGCGCGAACTCCGCGCGGCCGAGTCGGAGCCACCCTGCCGACCGGTTGCTGCAGGCCACCGGGTTCCCCGGGCTCAATGCGAGCGCCGAACCGTAGTCCCGGATCGCGAGCCGAAAACTCTCCCGCGGGTCGGCTCCGCGCCCCTCGTTCGCTTCCCCCAGGGAGGCGAGGGCGACTCCCCGGTTCACATATACCGCCGCACTGCCCGGATTCAGGCGCAGGGATTCGCCAAGATCCGCGATCGACTTGCGGAGCGATTCGCGGGGATCTGCTCCGCGAGCCCCGTCCGCCTGACCCAGCTTCCGCCAGGCATTTCCCCGATTGCTCCAGGTCCCGAATTGGCTGGGGTTCAGGACCAGGGCGGCACCGAAGTCCTCGATCGCTTCCCGCAGGAGTCCGCGGGGGTCTTCGCCCCGGTCGGATTCCGCGGCCGCGAGGAGGGTGCGCGCGGTGCCGCGCCGGTCGCGGGCTTCGGCCGGCTCGTATCCCCTCGCCACGGCCTCGCCACAGGCGGCAATCGCCTGCCGCCAGCTCCCGCGCGGGTCGAGGCCCCGCGCTGCCTCCGCCTGGCCGAGAGCCCGCAGCCTTGCGCTCAGGTTGAGGTGCGCCAAGTGGAGCCCCGGGTCGCGGCGCAGGGCTTCCTCATGGTCGGCGATCGCCCCGCGGAGCTGAGCGCGCGGATCATTGCCCCGGGACTCCCCCCACTCGGCGAGCGCCGAGCGGACTTCGCCGCGGCTGTCGTAGGCGAACGCAAAGCCCGGCTCGGACCGGATGGCGGCGTCCAGGTCCGCCAGCGCCTTGGCGTAGGCGTCCGAAGGGTCGAGGCCGTGGGTCGCCTGCCAGTCGCCGAGGTGGAGGTACGAGTCCGCGCGATTGCAGTTGGCCGAGCCGTTCGTGAGCCCGAGGACGATCGCCTGGTCGAAGTCCCGCACCGCTTCCGCCCAGGCCTCCCGTGGATCCAGGCCTCGGGCGGCTTGGGCCCGCGCCCGCAGCCCTCGCGCATCGCCGCGGTTGAGGTACCCCGTCGGCTCGGCCGGGTCGATCGCCAGCGCCGCATCGAAGTCGTCCAGCGCCGCGGCGAGGACGGCCATCGGATCGGCCCCTTTCTTGGTTGCGAAACCGGCCAGCCGCGTCCGGACCGCGCCCCGGTCGAAAAGGGCCCCGGACCACTCGGGCGCGCGCCGTAGCACCTCGTCGAGGTCGACGATCGCGGCGCGGTAGTCGTCCTCGCCCCCCGCGCCCGCGGCTTCGCGGACCACGCCCCGTGCGTGGCCTGCGAGCGCGCGCAGGCGGAAGGCCTCGGCGCACTCGGGCCACCGCGCGAGGACCCGTCCGCACAGCCCCACCGCGTCATCGAAGCGCCGGAGGTGCTGGCAGGCACGTGCGAGAATCAGCCAGGCGGAGGGATGGTCGAGCCCCGCACATTCGGCGAGCGCGACTTCGCAGCCGGCATCGTCTCCCGCCGCCAGCGCGATCTCCGCGCGGCACAGTTGCTGCAGCTTCCGGGGACCGGTCGTGGTCCCCTGCGACGAGAGCGCGACCATGCGGGTCAGGTCCGCCACCGCGCGTTCCCTCCAGGACCTCTCCCGCTCGGATTCGGGACGCGCGGGAAGGAAAATCACCCGGCCGGGAGTCAGCAATGCGGCGGGAAGCGGACGGGCGAGGCTGAACTTCGCGGCGTAGTAAGTCCCTCGCAGGTACCAGACGGTGGGATCGTCGGGCGCCCGCTCGCAGGCGAGATCGAAATCGGCTTCCGCACCCGGCAGGCCGGCGAGGTCGCGCGCCATTCCCCGCCACGCGCGAGCGGGTCCCGAAGCCGGATCCTGCTCGAGGATCTCCTCGACCAGCGCGAGCGGCTGGCGGGCCAGCTCCGCGAGGGATTCCCGGGTCATCGGCGTCGTCATGATCGCCTCCCCGAGGCCGTCGACGGCCGACGCGATCTGCGCCAGCTGTTCCCGTCCGTGTTGGAGAGTCGCGCGGCGGGCGAGCCAGCCCCATGCGCCGGCGCCCGAAGCCGCGAGGAGCACGCAGACCAGGGCGGCGGCGGTCTGTTGGCGTACCCGAATCCGGCGCCAGAGGCGTTCGGCCGCCCCGCGGACGGGCGTGACCACCGGTTCCCCCCGCAGCCAGCGGCGAAGCTCTTCCGCGAACGGCCCCGCGTCGGGGTAGCGTTGCGCAGGGTCCTTCGCGAGCGCGGCGAGACACACGGCTTCGAGCTCGGCCGGGCACGCCGGGCACGCACGCGACGGCGGGACGGGATCCGCGGTCAGAATCGATGCCAAGAGCCTCACCGTGTCTTCCGACTCGAAGGGCAAGCGGCCGGTGAGAACCTCGTACAGCATCACCCCCAGCGCCCAGACGTCGACCTGTGGCCGAAGGACCTGGCTGTCGCCGCCCAACTGATCGGGGCTCATGTAGGCCGGGGTTCCCAGGACCTGACCGGTCCGCGTCAGGCGCGTCGCCGCGTGGCCGTCTCCGCCCGGCCCCTCGCACGCGAGTCCGAAGTCGGTGACGAGCGCGCGCGACTCCAGGTCCAGGAGGATGTTGTCCGGTTTGAGGTCGCGGTGGATGATGCCTTCGCGATGGGCATGGGCGACCCCTTCGGCGGCGCTCGCCAGGATCTCCACTTCCGCCCGCAGGCGCTCGGGGGGGATCGGCGAGCCCGTCCGCTTGGCGCCCCCGGACTCGCGGAGGAGCTCGCCGAAGGTCCGGCCCTCGACGTACTCCATGGCGAGAATCGGCAGGCCATCGACGACACCGACGTCGAGGACCCGCACCAGGCTGGGGTGGCGGAGACGGGCGGCCAACCGCGCTTCGCGCAGCAGCCGCGGGACGGCATCGTCCTCCGTGCGTAGGACCCACTTGATCTGCTTGAGCGCCACGAAGCGGCTCAGGTCGGGATCCCACGCCTTCCACACCACCCCCATGCCGCCCTGTCCCAGCTTCCGGCACAGCCGATACCGGCCGAGATTCGGCAGGGGCGCCGCGTCGTGCCCGGAAGCGGATGCGCCTGCGGTGGGCGCCATGCCGGGTGAGGCGGGGGCACGGCACGGCGGAATGTCGAGGATCGTGTCGTGCGGCAGCGGGTGGGTCTCGTCGGTCGGGGTCATCGGCGCCATCCATCCGGGCCGCGGGGTTCAGCGTGCAGTATAACAGCAAGCGCGCAGCGCCCGCGCACCCTCGCCGCTGGCGATCGTCGCCCGGATATGGTATGTACCCGTGAGCGCCGGCCGATGGGCGATGGCGCTCCGACTCGTGGAGGATGCGACATGAAGTTCTCGAAAGGCGTTCGGGGGTTCTTCCTCCGGATGTGCGGCTTCCAGCAGACCCCGGCGATCGACGCTGCCGGATTCAAGGTGCTTGCCGAAAAGGAGCCGGTGCTGGTGCTCGGGATGCACGGGCTCGACCCGAAGCTCCCGGGGCAGCAGGTCCGGGGCACGCTCAGCGGTCTGGCCGGGATCGTGCGCGAAATCCCCAAGGATCGCGCGATCGTGGCCCACTGCGCCTGACCCGTCGACGCGCGCAGCGCCTGGGCGGCGTCCAGGCTTCGCAAGATGGGGTATTCCCGGGCCTTTTACCTCGAGGGGGGCGGACCCGCCTACGCGGCGCTCAGCGCGACCGCGACGGCGTAGACCGGAACGATGGACGGGCACGAGGAGAGCGAAACCGGGACCCATCCGCCCTCGGGGCCGTGGCGGGGCCATTACCTCTACCCACAAGGATTGGGCAAGGGGCGGATGGACCTCACCCTCACTTTCGCCCACGGCCAGGTGCGCGGGATGGGCAACGATCCGGTCGGCCTCTTCGTGATCCGCGGCCGGTACGATCCCGCCACTGGCGAGTGCACCTGGACCAAGACCTATCCGGGCATGCACGACGTCTTCTACCGCGGGTTCTATGAGGGCCGCTCGATTTGGGGCACCTGGGATATCCGCGAAGAGTGGCGGGGCGGCTTCCAGATCTGGCCCAAGGGGGAAGGGGAAGGGCTGGAGGCCGCCGCGGAGGAGGAAGTCGACGCGCCCGTGGATGCCGTCCCGCTCGGTCATCCGGCGGCGCAAGAGTGAGGCCGTACCCGCCGCGAAATCCCAAACCCCGTTCCCGTGCCCGGTTCGGAAAGCGAGCAATTGCGCGGCTTCGGGAACGGGTAGGGGAACGGGAACGGGACCAGGTACGTCCAGGAGCCCAATTTCGCGACAGAAACTACCTACTCGGGCAGGGGGATCTCTTCGATCTTCGAAAAATGGCGCTCGGGCGATGCGCGGTGATTCACGATGAGGAGCGCCGACCGGCCTGCGCCGCGCCAACCAAGGGCGCGCAAGGCTTCGCGGGCGATCTCCGCGTGGTTCACGTCTTCCCACCGGTAGTCCACGTGCACCGCATACGCCGAGAACAGCTGCAAGTAGCGCGCGGTCGCCGCGTGGTTGGTGACCACGACGAGCGGCTTGCGCGGGCGCTCGCGGTGGAGCGCGGTGGCGTTCGCCCCCTGATCGCTGATCGAAACCAGGCAGCGGACGCGCTCCGTCGCCTCCGCCCAGAGCACCGCCGCGCGCTCGCGGTCGAGCTTGCCCGGGCCGGACTCGCGCGCGGGCAGCGTGCCCTCGCGCAGCAGATCCGCGCGCTCGCGGTCGACCTCGCGCGAAACCGAGCGGATCGCCTCGGCGACCTGCCGCGGGTACTTGCCGACCGCGAACTCCTCGGAGCCCATGATCGCGTCGGAGCCCTCGCGCAGGAGGAAGTAGAGCTCGTCGACCTCGGCGCGGCTCGGCACGTCGCGCCCGACCATGCTCGAGAGGGTCTGGGTCGCGGTGACCACGGGCAGGCCGAGTTCGTTGCCCGCGCGGATGATCCGGGTGGTGAGCCGCGGCAGTTCCCAAGGGTTCGGCAGCTCGGCCCAGAGGTCGCCGCGGGCGACCATGAGGGCGTCGGAGACGGCCGCGACCTCGCGGATGCGCTCGACCGCGGGCCGGGTCTCGATCTTCGCCATGATCCGGACCTCGGAGCGGCCGTGGGCTTTGAGATACTCGCGCAGCTCGATGACGTCCTCGGGAGTGCGCACGAAGGAGAGCGCGACCATGTCGACGTCTTCGGAGAGCAGCGCGTCGAGGTCGCGGCGGTCGCGGTCGCTCAAGGCGGGTACCGTGAGCCGGGTCTCGGGGAGATTGAGCCCGCGCTTGGAGAGCCTGCCGCCGCGAACGACGCGGCAGCGCACGTCGGCCACGCCGTCGGTGGCGATCACCTCGAGCCGCATCTGGCCCTCGGCGAGGAGGATCGGGTGGCCGGGTCGGACCGCCCGAGGGAGCTCGTCGAACACGGTGGGGAGCAGCCCGGAGTCGGCGGGGACGTCGCGGGTGGTGATGGTGAGTTCGGCGCCCGGGCGGAACTCGACGCCTTCGCGCGGGAGCGGGCCGAGCTTGACCCGCGGCCCGACGCAATCGAGGAGGATGCAAATGGCGTCGCCGCGCCGGGAGCGGATGCGGCGGACCAGCGCGCGCAAGTCTTCGTAGTTGTGGGGGCCGGCGAAGGCGAGGTTGATCCGGATGGTCCCCCACCCGACGATCTCCTCGAGGTCCCGGAACGCGATGGAGTCGGGCGGCCCGATGGTGGCGACGATCCGGCCCGAGGGACCGTCCGGGTCGCAGACGGCGCGCGCGTTCATCGCAGGCCTTTCCCCGCGGGCCAGGGACGTTCACCGGGAGCCATGCCCCGGCCCTTGCGATTCGCCGGGATGGCCGCGCTCACTCCTTGGCCGCTTCCTTGCTGCCGACCACCACGAAGTTGCCGCCGACCTGCACGGTGAGGGTCTTGTCCCCCACGGTCACGTTGATCTTGCCGTTCATGTACCAACCGAACGAGCCGGTGGAGAACTCCTTCACCACCGCCGCCATGGGGGAGCCTTCGATCTGCACGTTGAGGGCCTTCGCCGCCGCCTTGAACTGGGCGCGGGTCAGGGGACAGTCGGTCTTGGGCATCGGATCCTCCTTCGAATCGGGTGCGCCATTGTGCCTGTCGCGAGGGGAAACGTCGACGAAATCCGTGGGACCTCCCGGACTCGGGTCAGTCTCGCGGCAGCTCGCGCAGCCTCCGCCGCGAAGGACCAAACTACGGATTTCGCGGATTTCACGGATTGACTCCACGAAGATCGTCGCAATCGCCGACGATGTTGCCGGTGTGCACTAGTGGGCCTTCAAGCTTGAAACGCTGGGTTCGGCCGAGACGGTTTTCGCGCCCGGCGAGGCGCGAGGAGGAGGCGATGCCCGGGAGCATCGCCGACGACGAGCAACGAAGCCCGGCGCGAAGAGCGGCCGGCCCAACCCTGCGGATCAAGTTTGAAGGCCCACTAGGGATTGTCATCGGCCGAGATGGATTGCGAGATCGTTGGTCTCACGAGGATGGGTACTACGCATGGACCGGCGTGTGATGAAGGTCGTGCACCCAGGAGCGACCGCGGATCAGCTCACGAAGAGGTGGTTGCCCTGGGCGACGCAGCTCTTGCACGCCGTGTACGGGTCGTGCGGGATGTCGAGCCCGTGGAAGATGGCGCGCGCCAGCGTGTAGCGCGGGCCGTTCCAGATCTCGCGGTAGAAGTCCTCGGGGAAGTGGGTGGCGAAATGGTCGCCGGGGTCGAACGTGTTGCAGCAGGGGTGGACGGCGCCGTTCGGGGTGACGAAGGTGCGCTTCCACAGGTCCTGGCACTGGCGGCCCCAGTCGAGCCGATCCTGGTGCTTCTCGTAGCGGTTGTGCTCCTTGTTGGCCGGGAGCCACTCGGAGCGCTGCGCCAGCTTCTGCTCGTACGAGCCCCGGTTGAAGTCGGACATGTCGATCCGGACCGACTTGCTGCGGAAGCTCGCGCCCATTTCCTTCGCCATACGGCGCGCGTCTTCGAGCTCGTGCTCGTTGTGCTTCATGATCATGAAGCGGAAGATGATCTTCGGGCTCTTCCCCAGCCCGAGTTCCGTGCGCCGGCGCAGGAGCAGCCGCAGGTTTTCGAGGACCGCCGCGAGCGATCCGCCGACGCGGTACTTCTGGTAGGAGGCCTCGGTCAGCCCGTCGACCGCGCACGTGATCTCGTCGACTCCGGATAGCAGGATCCGGTCGGCGAGCTTCTCCGGCAGGTAGTTCAGGTTGGTGCTGAAGTAGGTTTTCGCGGGATAGTTGGTCTTGACGTAGCGGATCAGGTCGGGCAGCTTCGGGTTCAGCAGCGGCTCGCCCCAGTTGTAGAAGTGCACCTGGTAAAGGTAGGGGCCGAGCTGTTCGAGGACCCGCTCCAGCATCGGCTGCTGGAGCATGCCCTTCTTTTCGCGAGCCGAACCCGTGCCGGTCGCGCACAGGGGGCACTTGAGCTGGCAGACGTTGGTCGGGTCGATGCACAGCATTTCGGGGAACGAGCGCAGGTAGACTTTGCGCCGCCGGTACTCGCGCTCGTTGAGCCGCTGATTGAACCAGCGCATCACCCGGTACTTCAGTTTCTGGAAGACTTTCTGGCGCGGGAGCGTCTCCCTGGCGGGCGGCGGGTCGACTTCGAAGTGGATCACCTGGCCGGTGGCGGCATTTTGCACGGAACCCTGGGGGGCGGGCGGCGCGGACGCCGTCGGGGGTGCGGCGACGACGTCGAGCTTGATCATGGACACCCGCCTGATTCGAGGGCTGGCCGAATCGCGAGACACTATAGCGGTCGAGGCGAGGCCCGTCAAGGGCATTATCGGCCGCAACCAAAGGACTGCCGATCGGTGCCGCGTTGATGCGATGCTCACGAACGACACGGGCAAAACCGACGGTATCCCGCTGGACACCCGTTGCACCACCAGGTCGAACGAGATGGTACGCCCCCTTTCGAGAGCGGTCGGTTCTGCGTGCGAAACGCTCGCTGCATCCAGGAGGCTCCAGCGTTCTGCCCGAGCCTACACGAATAGCAGCCCTCTGGATGCAGCCTTTTTCGAAGCAGCGACGGTCGAGTACGGAAAGACAGGGAGAGTTCCCCCGCAGGCCGCACTCGGGTCGAACAGGTCCGTGGAGGCATGGACGTGCGCCCTCGCCCTTGTCTTGCGTCCCGGCCCGTGATAGAACCTGCCGTGATTCACGGGTGTTCCGCCAGAGACGAGGAAGAACCGATGAGAACCCAGGCGAGCCTTCTGGCCCTGCTGTTCCTGGCTGCGGGGTGCCCCGCGATCGCGCAGGGCACGGAATTCGACAAGGCGGTCGCCGCGTTCGACGAGAAGGACGGCGGCTTCTGCGGATCGGTGCTCGTCGCGGCGAAGGGAAAAGTGCTCCTGGAGAAGGGGTACGGCCTGGCGAACGCCAAGGAGAAGAAACCGATCGGGACCGACGCGCTGTGGGACTGGGCGTCGACGTCGAAGCAGTTCACCGCGGCGGCGGTGCTGAAGCTGCAGGACCTGAAGAAGCTGAAGCTCGACGATACGCTTGCGACATTCTACCAGGAGGCGCCCGCGGACAAGGCGAAGGTGACGGTGCGGCAGCTGCTCAGCCACACGTCGGGCATCGAGGCGGGCTTCGCGTCGGGGCCGCAGTGGCAGTGCGACTCGTCGAAAAGGGACTCCTTCGAGCAGATGATGCTCAAGCTGCCGATGGTATCCAAGCCGGGGGAGAAGTGGGAGTACTCCAACTCCTCGTACGGGCTGGCCGCGGCGATCGTGGAGCGCGTGAGCGGAAAGACGTTCGAGGAGTTCTGCGTCGAGCAATTGTTCAAGCCGGCCGGCATGAAAGACGCGGCCTTCATCGGATGGAAGGGGCTCGATCTGACGCGCGTCCCGAAGATCGAGCGCGGGAACGGCTTCGGGGAGGGGCAGGACGAGCTCGCGTTCGCGTACGGCAACGAGTTGTCGTGGGGCTACCGGGGGTGCGGCGGCGCGGTCGCCACGACCCGGGACATGTTCCACTGGGACCGCGCATTGCGGGGCGACAAGGTGCTCTCGAAGGCGGCGCGGGAAGAGTACTACAGACCGGTGCTCAACGACTACGGGCTCGGGTGGTTCGTGCGCGGCGGGTCGCGCGTCGAGCACGGGGGCAGCGTGCGGGGGGTCGTGACTCAATACGTGCGCCTGCTGGACGATGACATTGTCGTGGCGCTGGTGTTCTCGTACGAGCCGAAGGAGAATCCGCAGCAGCTGGCGGAGGCGCTGATCAAACTCGCGCGCAAGTCGCGCTGAACCCCATGAACCCGGATTCCCGCACCGACGCGATTCGTCCCGTCGTGCCCCCACGTCGATTCTTCGTCTGGTGGGTACCGCTCCTGTGGGTCTGCGCGAGCGGGACGGCGGTGTTTTTCCCCGGCGATGACCTGGCCTTGTTGTGGGTCGGCCTGTGGCCGGGACATTGGGTGATGTCGCTGATCAGAGGAACCCATGACGGACGAGAACTCAGAACCCGTGGGACCCGGATTCGGCGGCGGAATGTAGCCCTCCCACTTTCCCCACGCTACCATGGCGCGACGGCCGGCAAATCCGCGCGCCGGCTCAGCACTCCCCAGCACAGAGAGGGATCCCCCCATGGGCGCCGAACCCCGCGAGCTCGTCGAGCTCGCCGAGCAGCTGATCGAGGACCATCGCGCCTTCGCGGAGGCGGTGCAGTTGCTCGAATGGGCGTGCGAGGACGCCCCCGAGGCGCGCTGGCTGCGCCGGCTCGCGCTCTGCCTGCTGAAGTGCGGCCGCGGCGAAGACGCCCTGGAACGCGCGCGACAGGCCATCGCCGCGGACGACGGCGACCCCGAGTCGCACGACGCGTTGGGCCTCGCCGCCTGCGACCAGTTCCTCGAATCCGAGGCGTTCGCCGCCTTCGACCGCAGCATCGAGCTGGATCCGACCCGCTACGAACCCTACTTCAACCGCGCGGCGACGTGCTTCCACTTCGGGCGGCCGGCGCAGGCCGCCGAGGACTTCGTGCGCTCCATCCTGGTCGAAGGCGCGCTGCTCGAGCACCGCTTCCAATACACCTCCATGCACCTCGAGCTGCACACCGCCGACGCGATCGTCGCCCGCTACCCGCGCTTCCGCAAAGAGGCGCGCGACGACGGGGACGAAGCGCTCGCCGTGCTCGACGTGGTCATGAAGTACCTCGCCCATCCGGGGAAGTTCCCCAAGAAGGCGCCACGCAAGCTCCGGCTGCGCGGGCCGCTCCGCTGGACCGCCCCCGCCCTTCGCTACATCGCCGTCTGGCGCGAACCGGCCCGGCGCGCGCGCGGGGCGAAGCTGCTCGGGCTGGCCCTGGCCGCGAGCCCCGACGACCCGGCGCTGCGCTGGGCGCGCGTCGAGGCCCTGCGCTTCCGCAAGAACGAGCCGCGGCTCCGCGCGGACCTCCAGCTCCTGAGCGCGCGGCACCGCGCGTCGCAAGAGATCGCCGACGCCTGGGTCGGCCATCTCCTCTCCGAAGGGCTGCTGGAACTCGCGGAAAAGGAAAACCTCGGCTACCTGGACCGCGACCCGGAGGACTGGTACCAGCGCCAGTGCCGCGCGTCCATCCTCGAAAAGCAAGGGCGCCCCCTGGAGGAGCTGCAAGTCTGGAACGGGCTCGTCGACGACCACGCCGAAGACGACCCCGGCCAGGTGGAAGACGCGGAGGACCTGAGCGTCTCGCGGGACCTGTACCTCGACCGCGCCGACTGCCTGGCCCGGCTCGGGCGCGATCGGGAAGCCCTGCGCGACTTCGAGCAGGCCGTGCGGTTTCAGGAAGCGGAGTTCGAGCGCGACCAACACGGCATGCTGCGGATCGACCTGGCGCGCATGCGGCGGGGCCGCTTCCACGCCGAAGCCGGCCGGCTCCGCGAGGCCCTGGAAGACATGGACGACTGCCTGAAATCGTGGTCGGACGACCTCCACACGCTTGAAGCCCGCGCCCAGGTGAAGGAGCGGTTGGGCGACCGCGCGGGCGCGGAGGCGGACCTCGCCGAGGCGCGCAGGCTTCGGCAGGAACGGACCAGCCCCAGGCGGAAGCCCACGGGCAGCGCCGCCGACCCGACGCCCGGGCCGCCGCCGGACGAAGCGGAGTGAACCACGCGGTCGCGTGAACCGACCGATGGTGCTCGACACCGAAGATCCCTCCCGTTATCGCCGCGAACATCCGGCATCGGGTGGGTCCCCAAGAAGGGAGTGACCAAAGCGCAAAACCGGTTCCTGACCTGCGCCGGCGTTCTCCGCAACTGCACGATCGCTCTCTCGAGCAGCGTAGACGTCTTCTGCGAGTGCAACATCGGCTTCTGCCTGCCCTGCGCAGGATTTCCGTTTCGCGAAATGGGTTCCCGGGGCTGCAACACCCCATTTCGCGAATGCCAAGACCGCCCTCGCTTGCCGAGGTACTCATTCGGGAACCGTCGATCGCGCCGAAGCGACCCCAGGTCGTCCTTTTGCACCCTGGAGGGATCCAAGATGGCCATTCGCAACGAAAAGACAGGTACCAACCAGATTCTCGGCGATGCCCGCTTCACCGCCGCCGCGCTCACCAGCGATCCCGAGGCGAAGCACCTCGCCAAGGAGGTGAAGGACGCGCGGGCAAAGGCGATTCCCCCCGCCGGCGACACCAAGTAGGCGCAAGCCGCAACCGGCGCCGGGAATCGACGCGCGCTCGACCGCGTCTTCTTCGACGCCGCCCGCGCGCAGCCGTGGTGGCCTCCAACGTCCTCGTGGAGTTCGCTGACCTCTGCACGAGCTTCGCGATCCTCGACCGGGGACGCCCGGCGCTTCCTACCCCTGGCGGCGGAGTCGGTCCAGCTCGGAGCGGAGTTGCGCGGCATCCGCTTCGGCGGCGAGCGCGCGCTGCTCGGCGGTCTGAACGCGCTGCTCGGCGGACTGTGCGCGCTGCTCGGCGGACTGTACGCGCTGCTCGGCGGTCTGAACGCGTTGCTCGGCGAGAAGGGCGCGCTCCATCCGGGTGGGCAGGGGTTCGGCTTCTCCAGGGCGGAAGAACCGGAGGTGGCCGTCGAGGATGGCCAACTCCAACCCCAATTCCATGCTCACCAGGCGACCCGCGGGGTTGGCCGCGACCGGCAAGTACGTTTCGCCCGCGAGCCTCCCACCGCGGAGCCGCTCCGGGACCCATTCCGCGTACAAGTCGAAGATGAAGTACTCGGGGACCTTCAAGTCGTCGCGGTACTTCGACATCTTCGGCCCGAGGTCTTCGCTGCGGGTGCTCTTCGAGGTGACTTCGAGAGCAAAGCAGGGTACGCGTCCCCCCTCCTCCCAGACCTTGTAGACGTTGCGCTGCCGGCGCGGGACGCCCTTGACCACGTAGGCGTCCGGACTGACGGTGTCCGCCGGAACGCCTTCGGTGAAATAGAGGAAGTTGTTTCCGGATACGTAGACCATGGCGTCGGCGGCGAAGTGGTCCTGGAGCACCTCGATCGCGTAATTCTTCATCTCGTCGCGATGCGCGTCGCTCTCTCCCATGGGTCTTCCATCACTTTCCGGGTACTCGATCAACCGCGTCTGCGTGGGTGCGTGGCGTTCCATCTTCGATGCTCCGCGCTCGTGTGGTGCAGCCAATGACCATGGTACCGCGTGCAGTCGCGTTCTTCAAGTTCCCGCATTGGCGAGTTGGCGAGCGTGTCACTGCGGGCTGCGGGAGATGGAGTGAGTACTGTCCCTGTTCCGCGTCGGCACTCCGGGCCGGCCGCCCCGGCCCGCTACCGGGCGGCCGGGCGCGACACTCGGGCCTGGGCGGAAGCCGCGGCCGACGGCGGCGCGGACGGCGCGGTCACGTCGCGCCCCGTTCCGCAGGCTTGCCGGGCTCGGCAGGCTACTTCTTCCGCGTCTCCAGCTCTTTGATCTTCGCCTTCACCTGTAGCGCGGAAGGGCTGTCCGGCGCCAGCTCGAGGAACTTCTTGAAGTCCGCAAGCGCCTCCTTGAGCCGTCCCGCGGCGTCGTGGATCCGCCCCCGCATGAGGTACGCCTCCAAGAGCGCGCGGTCCGACTCCACCGCCCAGTTCGCGTAACGCAGGGCCTTCTCCGCCTCGCCCTTGTTGTGCCAGACGTAGGCGAGATCGTTCATCGCCACCGCGTTGGCCGGCTCGATCTTCAACACCGCCTCGTAGTCCGCGATCGCCGCGTCGGTCTGGTGCGTTTCCTCGAGCAGGTCCCCGCGATTCAGCAGCGCCGCGGTCATCTGCGGCTGGGCCTGCAGCGCCGCCGTGTACTCCTCGATCGCCTTCTCCTTCTCGCCCTTCGCCGCCAACTCCTGGCCGCGGCGAAAGTGCTGCAGCGCGAGGTCGTCGCCGCTCGCCGGCACCCCGCCGGCCACCGCCTCGAGCGGCACGTCGATCGACGCGGTCGTGCCATTGAGCCGGTCGATCACCGAAATCCGCGCCACGAACGAGCCCGCCGGCGTCCGCAGGTCGAACGAGACCGGCATCTGCTCCTTGACCACCGCCGACGCGTCGCGGGCTTCCAGGAACCCCTTCTTCGTCAGCGCCGGCACGACCGCGCCGTCCGGGCCCCGGGTCTCCACGTCGAACGTCAAGTCGGGCGCCTCCTGGCCGCTCTTGTTCGCCAGGCCGAAGCCGTGCACCACCGCGGCGATCTTGAACGGATAGACGCCCCCCTGCGGCGCTTCCGCTTTCACCTCGACCAGCGTCAGCCCAACCGCACCGGCCGGAGGCGGAGCCAGCCGCACCCGGTGCTCGGCGCTCCCCTTCGCCTGGCCCACGTTGTCGGTCACCCGGATCCGGAACGTCCACTCCCCCGCACCCTGTTCCGCAGGCACCTTGAACGTCAGCGTAGCCGGGAGGGAGTCGAGCGGCGCCTCGCTCTCGTGCTGGAGCGGCCCCTTCATCTTCACGTCCGGGCTCACCTCGCCCGAAGGCCTGACCGCTTCCGCCTCGAGCAGGATGTCGTAGGCGGTCGCCTTGCCGCGTGCCTTGCCCTTGATCCCGGCGATCGTGAACGCGATCGAGCCTTCCCAGCCGAGCGTTCCCAGCGGATGGAAATCGTCCCCGACGACCCGGATCGCGAGCTCCGCGGCCTGGGCCGGATCCGGCCCTGTGCCCTTGGCCGGATCCGGCTGCTGGCCCTTCTCGGGGGAGTTTTCGGGGGCCTGCTCCTTGCCCTTCTCGGGATCGCTGCCTTTGACGGGCTCCTTGGCGCCCTGGTCGGGCGCAGCGATGGGCGGCCGGGACGCGGCGGGGAAGAAGGTGCGCATGCCGTACGCGGCCCCCACCGCCCCGGCGATCAGGAGGAGGCTGGAGCATCCCATGAGGAAGCCGAAGCTGAAGGTCTTGCGGGTGTCGGCCATGGGGGCATTCCTATGCGGAGTCGCGGAGATGGTCAAGCAAAACCTTGTGTTCGTTCGCGCGCCTTGTATAATGCCCGCCTCTGGACGCACCCAAGCGCCTCGGGCGCGGTGCCGGTGAATGGTAGGAGGGTCGTCATGCGGAAGACCATCGTCGTCGGTCTCCTCGCCTTGGTCCTCGCCGCGACTGCCGGCCCTCCCTCCTGGGCGCAGGAAAAGCTCGACATGAACTTCGCGGGGACCGAGCTCGAGAAGGTCCTCGAATGGGTCAGCAAAGTGACCCAGAAGCGCTTCATGTACGAGGGCGAGAAGATCAAGAAGCGCAAGATTTACATGCTCTCCCCGCTCGAGGTGCCCAAGGACAAGGTCTTCACCGTCTTCCTGTCGATCCTCCAGCAGAACAAATTGGCGGTGGCGAAGAAGTTGGATGGCGAGGCCGAGTTCTACCAGGTCGTCGAGCTCCTGGAAGCCTCGAAGAACGCGTTCGGGCCCGGCGGCAGGATCCCCGACGAAGACATGATGGACACGCAGGTCATTGCCCTCAAGTACGCCGATCCCCGTTCGGTGCAGACCGCCCTGCAGCCTCTGGTGAGCGATCCCAAGGGGATCGTGGTCATCGAAGACGTGGGCGCGGTGATCGTCACCGACTACGGGCTCAACCTGAAGCGCATCGCCAAGGTGATCGACCTCATGGACCGGGAGCGGCCGAGCGTCCTGGCCGAGACGGTGTCGCTGCAGTACGCGAGCGCCGCGGAGGTCGAGACCAGGCTGACCAAGCTGCTCACCGCGCTCTCGCAGGTGCAGAAGCGCCCGGGGCAGCCGCAGGCGCCCGAGGTGCTGCAGATCGTCGCCGATCCGCGGACGAACAAGTTGTTCGTCGTTGCGGCCGAGACCCGGCTGCGGCAGATCCTCGGCTTGGTTGCCGAGATGGACGTGAAGCTCGGCGCGGAGCCGAAGCTGGTGCACGTCTACCAGCTCAAGCACGCGCAGGCCAAGACCATGGCCGAGAACCTCAACAAGATCTACACCGTGGTCGGCCAGGCCAAGCAGGCGGCCGCGGCCGCGCCCGGCGTCGCCGGCGGCGGCGCTCCCCCGATCGGCTCGAACCTGCCGGGCTCCGCGACCCTCACGCCGTCGATCGTAGCGGACGAGGGGAACAACGCGCTGGTGATCGTCGCCGACGCGGTGACGTATGTCGAGTTGGAGGA
>ORJL011543506.1_pt1 | contig 22752 bp, 21 predicted proteins | sample 1779941 | NCBI WGS metagenome assembly ORJL01 (sample SAMEA104232317, study PRJEB22302) | groundwater metagenome | biome: forest; feature: aquifer; material: groundwater | place: USA | collected 2011-08-07 | depth 5.8 m
CGTCCCTGATGTTGTTCTTCTTGAGGAAAGCCTTGGCTTCCTCTTGGTTCATTATTTCCATGTTGTCCCTCCATATGTCCAACCGGCTTTTTAGCCGGAATGGCTTTTATGGAGTTTCAACAAAATTCGTTACGTTCTCCCCTTTGATGGCGCCGAGCGGTTTGGTTGCGCGTATGTTGTTATGGTTTCGCCTTTTTCGGTCTTGTGCCAGTAGCCGGCTTCGGAAAACATTGGCTCGAGCGCATGGAAGGTTTCCGCCCCGTCCCGCAGATGGTAGCTTGCTATTGCAAAGTTTAGGGCATGCCCCTTCATATAGTTTATGCAGCCCCGGACTGCCTCGATTTCCGCGCCCTCTATGTCCATTTTCACGAAAATATCCCCGCTTATGCCGTTGGACTCGATGAAGGAGGGAAGCGAGGTCACATCGATTGAAAATGAATTGCTTGACGCCCCGCTAAAATCCATGGAGGAGGTAGCCAGGCCCTCCTGCCGCATTTTGGCAGTGCCATCCTTGTCCCAGATTCCTTTCTCCACGATCACGGCATTGGATATCCCGTTGCGGTTGAGATTATCCCGAAGCACCGCCGCATTCCCCTTGTCCGGCTCGAAACAATAGACTTTTCCGGTTGCCCCGACAAGGGAGGAGGCGGCAATGGCATAGAGCCCGTGGAACGAGCCGCAATCAAGCACTGTACCCCCTTTTTTGGGGGCGTAATAACGATGGTAGGTGGCGGCCATGTCCGGGAATTCCAACGCCATCCCGGGGGTGGTGTGCACAGACATGCCTGCGAGTGACACGCAGCCGGTAAAATCGATGGTGCCATCCTGTGATGAGATGAACGTGAACAGCTTTTCAAAATCCCGCGCAATGCATATCTTTTCGTCAATTATCAGCGAGGACGGAGCAAGTATTTTCCTTTCCCCCTTTGAAAAAACAACGCTGCTGCCGGATGCTTTCATGCCAATGCTGTTGCGCAGCAAAAATGAGCGAAGCAAAAGAAATGTGGACGCAAAGCGGTATGCCGGCTTGGCCGGCTTAAGGAGGGTTTCCCAAAGCAGCACCTTGCGCAGGACCGATTTTATCCCCCTGATTGACAGTCCCACGGAAAATCAGCCCCTCTTCCAGGTTGCGGAATACGCCTTGCCGATAATTGAAATGGATGCCAGCGCATCCTGCGCCGTGCCATGCTCCTGCGTACCAGATGGCGCTCCCTTCCCGCCCGCATCGCCGTTGATTGCCGCAATGAACGATTTTATCTCCAATTCCCAGCTGATATCATCGCCCTCGAATTTTCTCGCTTCCACATCAGGCGGCCCCATTTGAGGCCTCATTTTGTAGATTGTGAGGATTTCCGTGCCGTAGCTTCGGCCAAGGCCGTCGATGTTCACCTGCGCCCTCTCGAAATAAAGCTCGAAGGAAAAGAGGTTCTTCCAAGTTACGCAGCTGGTCTGCAAAGTGGAGGAGACGCCGGATTTTGATTCCAGCACAAGGACGGCGGTGTCCTCGGCCTTTGCCTTCCAGAAATAGTTTTTGCAGAGCGCGAAATCAAGCGACATTTCCTCGCCGGCAAAAAACCTTGTGATGTCGATGAGATGGCTCCCCTGGTCGATAAGCTGCCCCCCGCCTGAAATTTGGGGGTTGAAGCGCCATTCCTTCTCATAGCCCAGCCTGCCGCCATGCCCGTAGCGCGCCCTCATGTACAACAGTGGGCCGTACGGCTTTTCCAAACAGATTTTCCTTGCCGCCATTATTGCCGGATGGAAGCGGTGGTTGAAGCCCACGCAAACTAGTTTGCCGCTTTTCTTTTCAGCATCGATTATCCCTTTCACTTCATTCGCATTCCTTCCTGCGGGCTTTTCCACAAGCACGTGCTTGCCATGCGCAAGCGCATCAATGGAAATTTCAGACAGGAAATCGTGGGTGGTTGCGACAACAACGGCATCAATCCCATCATCCTGCGTGATTTTTTTCCAATCGGCATAGGCTTGCGCACCATATTGCGCCGCAAGCTCTTTTGCGCGCGCAAGGTCGACATCCGCTGCGGCAACAACTTCCTCACCAAGCTTTGCAAGCGCGGCCGCCCTTTTCTTGCCTATGAGCCCCGCCCCGATGATTCCCCATTTCATAAAATCAACCCGTTTGCCTTGGAGGCTCGATGCGCCGCAGAGTGAACATTTCGGATTTTGATACTTCGGGCGTGAATTCCTCCCATTTGTCGTTGATGTGGATGAACTTGCCGCTTATGCCGTCCGACTTTGTGGAAAGCAGGAACGAGACCAGGGATGCGAACCTTTCCCTGTCCGCCCATTTTGCAGGGGGCTTGTCATGCGTCTCGGTCTTCCAGATGCCGGTGTGATGCGCCCCGGGCGCGATGACATTGGCGTCAAGCTGCGGGTGCTCTGCGGCGAGTATTTCCGTAAGGCGCACCACGCCCGCCTTGGACGAGGCGTAGGATGTATGGAAAGGCCGGTTGCCTGCCGAGCCGCCGCCTGCGAAATTCACTATTTTTCCCCTGCCTGCGCCGACCAATTTCGGAATCGCAATGCTGCACACGGATGCGGTGCCTACCAGATTCACCATGACCGCATTCTCCCAATCCTGCCATTGTTCATCCCCGATTTTCCGCACCGGCCCGAGCACGCCCGCCGCATTCACCACGCCGGACAGCCTGTCAAACGGGGAAAGCGCGTCCTCAAGGGAGCGCCTCTGCGACACATCCGAGACAATGCAATGGATTTTTGCCGTGCCAGGCGTGTTTGCCCTTGCGTCCACAGCCGCAGCCTCGAGCGTTGCTTTTGTCCTTCCAAGAAGAATGATTTCGGAAAAGCTCCGAGCCTCCGCCCTTGCCACGATTGAGCCCAGGCCCCCGCCCGCGCCGGTTATTAGCAGAACTTTTCCCATGGCATCAGCCTTTTTTTTCAAAATAAATGGAATTGTCGATCCTTTTTAGCGTATAGAGCGCGCCAGGGATTTTTGTGCCCATCAAAGTTATGGACTTGCGGTCGTCCCAGACCGCGCTGAGCATTTTGCCGCTGACATGGCGGGCATCCTCGCTTGCAAGATACACCGCAAGGCCTGCGGCGGCCTCGGGCGGCGTGCCACCGCTGCCCTGCTGCTTGATTGACGCCTCAAGGAATTCCTTGCCGGCCTTCTCTCCAGCAGAGAGCACCTCGGAAAGCAGCCGCGTGTTGACGGCGCCGGGGGATATTGCGTTTATCCTTACGCCTGTGCCCTCAAGCTCCTTTGCCATTGCCTCGGTAAATCCGCAAATGGCGTATTTGGAAGTGACATACGAGGAAAAGTTGGGCTTCATCTTCGGCCCGCCCACTCCCCCGCCCGCCATGGTGATTATGCACCCATGTTTTTGCTTTTTCATTATCGGAAGGCATCCGCGCACCGTGTGCATGGTGCCGATAAGGTTCACATTTATCGCAGCAGCCCACTTCGCCGTATCGTTTTCCTCAAGAGGCCCTATCGGCCCGTAGATTCCGGCGCAGCAAACCAGCACATCCAGCCTGCCATGGCGCTTTGCAATGGATGCGACGGCTGAGGAAACCGCCTTTGGATCCGAGACATCCAAGGTGATGCCCTCGCACGCAAACCCCATGCCCGAAATTTCAGAAGCGGTTCTGTCCACGTCGTTTTGCGTGCGGGAGCAGATGATTGTGCGGTAGCCTTCCTTGGCAAATGCTATTGCCATGGCCTTGCCTATGCCCTGGCTTCCTCCTGTTATGAACGCCACCTTGTTTTCAGCCGTGGCCGTACCTGCACCCTTCCCTCCCCCGCCAACTAATGCCGCATTATTTTCCGCCATGGCCATACCCTACCCCGTAATGCTCAATAAACTTTTCCAGCCGCCTGTTGTCGACGCAGTTGCGCGCGTCAAAAAGCACAGGCCTTCGCATTGCCCTGCAGATGAGGTTGTAATCGGCCTCGCATATTTCCTTCCATGCAGTGGTGATAACTATTGCGTCCGACCCCTGCGCGGCCTCCTCTGCCGATGCACACAGTGAAATTTCCGGCCTGCCTTCCACCTTTCCCTTTATCGCCGGGTCATAGGCGCGAATTTCAGCCCCTTCCGCCGACACCTCGCTGATCACTTCGAGTGCGAGCGAGCGGCGCAATGTATCGGTGCCCGGCTTGTATGTGAGCCCGAAAAACGCGATTTTTTTCCCCTTAAGGGTGCCCAGTATCTTCTCCAGCCGGTTTTTCACATAGTGCAACCTGTCCCGGTTGGACTGATAAGCCGCATCCACCACCCTGGTCGGCACGCCGGTTTTTTGCCCGATTTCCGACAGCACTTTCAAATCCCGCGCAAGGGTGCCCCCTCCGAAGCCAAGGCCCGGGGAGAGCGGGGCGCTGGGGCTCACCCTTTTCTCTGATTTGAGCGCTCCCATCACTTCTGACGCGTCCGCCCCTGTGCGCTCGCACAAATCGCTTATTTCCCCGGAAAACGAAATCATCGTGGCAAGGTAGGCGTTCATGGCGTGCTTGGCCATTTCCGCGCTCTCAAGGTCCATGTAAAGGCGCTTCCCCCCGACGCCCTCGAAAATTTCGTCGGCCGTTTTGCGAGCGCCCTCCTCGGACAGGCCGATTACAATGCGCTCCGGATTCAGGAATGTTTCAATCGCGCTGCCAAGCCGGAGGTTTTCCGGAGAATAGCATGCAAAGACAAATTTTCCTGCCCCTTGAGCGGTTTTCAATAATTCCCGCGTGGTGCCCACGGGCACCTGGCTGCACACCATCAATAGCTGCCCGGAATGCAACGAAGGCATCATTGCGCTCATTGCTTTGTGGATGGGCGCAAGGCTGATTTGGTCGTTCTCATCTACCGGGGTGTCGAACGCGACGATTGCCGCATCGGCATCCTTCACGCTTGCCGCAACGTCAGTGCTGTAAGAGAGCATGCCGGATCGGGCTCCTTCTTCAAGTCCCTCCGCCATGCCGGGTTCGAAAATCGGGGGCTTGTTGTTTTTTAGCCCCTCTATTGTTTTTGAATCGAAATCGCAGCCCGTAACCTTGTGCTTTTTTGAGAGGCATGCGGCTATTACGCACCCAAGGTGCCACATCCCGATAACGCAAACTTTGGCCATCCCATCACTATGGCATATTTGTGGAAAAGCAGGTTTATTTATGCAACCTTTTGGGATTTCCCCATCACCAGGGCGGACCTTGCCCTCTCAAGCACCGTCCTCCTCACCCCTTCCGGGAAAAACAGCGAGGCAAACTGCGCCACATTCACGGCGATGTCCTTGGGGCCGGGCAGCATGCCAAGCGCTCCCGCGGCATATATTTTGGTGCGGAGGGAGGCAAAATACACCGGAAACTTGTATTTTGACACCCCGCCCCCGGAATGCACCCGGTATTGTACGAGGGGCACCTGGAGATTGTGGAATTTTGTTAATTTGGCAAGCCTTACCCAGAGGTTGAAATCCTCGGACAGCTCGCCCGCCTTGTATGCGCCGGCCTGCCGCACAAGCGCAAGCCGCGCCATCACCGTGGGCTGGGGCACAGGGTTGAACTGCAGCATCGCCCTGCGTATTTTTTCATCGGATTCGAGGGCATCCCGCCTTCCCGCATCCTTTCCATCGGAATCTATCAGCGCCATGCACGAGCCCACCACCCCGACTTCGGGATGGGAGTCCAGGAAATCATTTTGCACCTGCAGCCTGTTTTTTTCGGATATGTCGTCGCCATCCGCATATGCGATGTATTGCCCCCTTGCATTTTCTACGCACAGGTTGCGGGAAGTGACAAGCCCGTAAATTTTTTCTTTGAGTGGAAGGGTGCCGGAATTCGGCTTCTGCTCGAATTTCACAAGCCTGATTTTCTTTGATTTTGCCGCCTGCCCTTTCACAAAATCCTCATGGCCGGAATACACCAGCACTATTTCAAAATCCTTGAGAGTCTGCCCCAGGATTGCGTCCAGCGCAAGGGCGAAATATTCCCTTGTATTCGCATTGCCATCGTCGTAAAATGGCATGAGCACCGAAACCTTGGGGGCTTTTTCGGAGTGCGCTGTTTTTCCTTCCGCCATATGGATTACCTTATTTTTATGGCCGCGGCAAGCAGGTTTTTCGCGATTATGTCGGGCTTTTTCCCGCCCGCAAAGCTTGCCCATAGCTCGCTTTTGAATTCGCCCACAAAAACCGTCCTGCACCCTGCCGCGATGCCCGCCTTCACATCCACTATCCCGTCTCCGACAACGAACGAATCGCGCAATGAGGCCCCAAGTTCCGCCGCCGCCTGTTTTATCATGCCGGGCTTGGGCTTGCGGCACGCGCACACCTTCCGGTATTTTTCCACCGACGCTTCGGGGTGGTGGAAGCAGTAGTATTTGTCATCGAAAGCAACGCCCTCCTTGGCAAGCAGCGCGTCAATCCTCCGCTCTATGGCTCCGAAAGTGTTGAGGGTCATCTTGCCCTTGGCCATGCCGGGCTGGTTTGAAATGAGCACGAGCAGAAAGCCCTTTTTCTTCAGGAGCTTGAGCGCTTTCGCAGCATCAGGCATAAGCTGCGCCTGCGCAGGCAACAGCGGGCTGTCCATGACGCCATGGTCCTGGGAATACACCATCTTGTTGATGGTGCCGTCGCGGTCGATGAAAACTGCGCGCAGTTGTTTTTTTTCCAAATACACACCAGGCCCAAAATACGCGCCTATTTGTTGTTCGTGATTTTTTCCCTTATGCAGAATGTTATGAGGTGGTTGAGCATGACGTGGAAGGATTCCACCTGCGGCGTGCTTTCCGCAGGCACCACCACGCAGACATCCGCCATCTCTTTCATCGCCCCGCCGTCATACCCGGCAAAGCCTATCGCCTTGCCGCCATGGTCTTTTGCGTATTGCAATGCCTTCAGGAGGTTTTGCGACCAGGCTCCAGCCTTGTCCTTGCCCGCCCCGCCGTGCACCGAATAGGCGATGACCACGTCCCCTTTTTTGAAATACGCCATGAGCTGCTCGGTGTAAATCTCGCCCCAGCCGTTGTCGTTCGTAAGGGCGGAAACAAGAGGTATGTTATCCACAAGCGCGAAGGCGGCAAGCCGTTTCTTGCCCTCCACCGCCATGGTTTTTGTCAAATCCGCAGCCATGTGCGTTGCCGTGGATGCGGAGCCCCCGTTGCCGATTAGGAAAACGGAATTGCCCCTTTTCCATGCGGCGTGGATTTCCTCGATTGCCGCATCCAGCTCTTTCTTGGGCATCGCGTCAATCACACGTTTTGCCTCTGCGAAATAATCGGAAATGTATTTTTCATTTGACATGGCATTACCCCCTTTGAACCAAATCCATCCCATCAGGCATTGAACACAATTTTGCTCCCCTCATAGTCGAACCGTATGGGGAATTCCGGAGCGTTCGCACCTGCCATTGCCGCGCGGATGCGCGACTTGTCCTGCGGGCAGTAGAAAACCATGAAGCCCCCGCCCCCCGCCCCGATGAGCTTGCCGCCCGTTGCTCCGGTGTCCATGCCAAGCTTGTACAGGCCGTCAATTGCCGGGTTTGTGACTTTCCCGGAGAGTTTTCGCTTTGCCATCCAGTGCTCATGGAACAGCGGGCCGATTTTGTCTACTTCCCCTGCTTCGAGCGCGTTGGAAATTTCCGCGCCTATGCGCTTTATGGCGTGCAGGTTTTCCACCACTGCCGCATCATCCTTTTTTGTTGCCTCGTTCTGCCCTGTGAGCATTTCCGATGCGCTTCGCTTGAACCCGGTGTAAAACATGAGCAAATTGGATTCGAGCGTGGTGAACGTGCCCTGCGACAATGCTGGCGAGGTGACGGATACCTGGCCGCCCTTTTCTATGTCGAGCTTGGTCAGCCCCCCGAATGCGGCTATGTACTGGTCCTGCTTGCCAATCGGCTCCTTCAGAATGTCAATTTCCACCCTGCATGCCTCCTCCGCAAGCACGCCAGGGGGCGCGTGCTGGCGCTTGTATGTGTGCAGCGCATTCAACAGCCCTACGGTGTAAGCCGATGAGGAGCCGAGGCCCGTGTTGCCCGGCACGTCCGCCATGGAATAGATTTCTATCCCCTCCGTTATTCCAAGCAGGCGCAAGGATTCGCGCACGAGCGGGTGCTCAAGCTGGTCAAGGCTGTCCACAACTTCTATTTTGCGGTAGCTTGCCTTTATGGACTTGTCGAAATTCCTGTTGACAATCACGTACATGTACTTGTTCAATGCCACGGAAACCAGCGAGCCGCCGTATTTTGAATAATAGGACGGGAGGTCCGTGCCGCCGCCGCCGAGGGGCAGGCGAAGGGGGGTTCGGGAGACTATCATAAGACAACCTTGGGCGCGCTATGCTTTTCCCACGGATTTTAGATACGCCGTGAACGTTCTTAATCCTTCCATGCTGCCGACCTCGAAATAAGGGGAGGAGGCAACGTGGGCGGCAAGGGAACGCCTTGCGATGAGGTCGGAAAAAATCCTGTCAGTGGAAAACGGCTCCAACCCATAACCTGACAGCGCGGATTTCTTGAAAAAAAGCAGCCCGTAATCCATGTAATTGAAAGTGCCTGCAGGCTGGTTTTTGGCGTAATTTGTCACACGCCCTTTTTCCACCGAGCAGTTGTTTTCAGACGTGCCCTTTTCCTGCCGGATTACGGACATGAGCGCGGCTTTGCCGGATTTTTTGAATGACGCATGCAGGGGCATGAAGGGCTCAAGCAAGTAACTGTCGCCGTAGATTAGGAAAAATTCCTCGGGCAGGCTGTTGAAGGAATTGATTATGGCGCCGCCGGTGCCAAGCTGCTCTTTCTCATGGCACACCTGCACATCGATGCCAAAAATATCCGCGCCAGCCAAATAATCCTCTATCTTGTGCCCGAGATAGCCTGTTGACAATACCACGCTGCCCACGTTGTTTTTTGAAAGCAATTCAAGCTGCCAGGACAAAAAAGGCCTGCCAAGCACGCTCACAAGGCATTTTGGCGTGTGCTCTGTGAAGGGGCGCATGCGCGTGCCCAATCCGCCCGCAAGAATCAATCCGGTGAGTTTGTCAGGCATAATAAAACCAGCCAAATGCATTCCATCCCGCACGCATTTGCATGCGCAGCCACTTCCCATCCCGCATGCGAATTTGCATCCCCCTAGTAATGTTGTTTGTGCTTGTCGTCTATTGCCTGCGCTTCCAGCATTTCTTCCGCCGCCTTGCGCACCGCCTGCCTTGAATTCAATGAATGCTTCCAGCCGGTTGCGCAAAGCTTTTTGTTGTCAAGGAACACGAATGGCATGTCGCCGGTCCAGCCCCGCTCGCCCCCGGTGTATTCGTACTTCACGCCTTGGAGGCCCATTGCCTGGCAGACCTCGTCCGCAATGGCATCCACATTCACGTAGTCATGGTTGCCTATGTTGTAGATGTTGGTTTTTTCCCTGCCGGCATTTATCCCTGCAGCCATTCCGCTTAAGCAGTCAGATATGTGAAGGCATGACTTGCGCTGCCTTCCATTGCCAAGTATGACAAGTTTTTTCCCATCTGCCCTAAGCTTGCGTATGAAATCCCCTATTACGCCGTGGTTGTTGGTGCTGCCCACTATGTTGACAAACCTGAAAATCCAGGACTGCATGCCGAAATCCTCGCAGAAAGCCGAAATATAGCCTTCTGCCGCAAGCTTGCTTGCGCCATACAGTGACGTGGGGCGAAGCGGGCCGAAGCTTTCCGGCGTTGGGAACACGCCGGACTCGCCATAGACTGCGGATGAAGAGGTGAAGACTATTTTATTGACGTCGGATTTGCGCATTGCCTCAAGGGCATTATATGCGGTGATGGCATTGTATTCAAAATCAAGGAAGGTGTTTTCCATGCCTCCGCGGATGTCTGCATTGGCGGCAAGGTGATAGATAATGTCGTGGCCTGCAACCGCCTTTTTCACTTCGTCCAGATTGCGCATGTCCGCTTTGATGAATTTGAAATCCGGGCTGCTTTTGCATTCGGCGATGTTTTCCATTTTGCCGGTGTAGAGGCTGTCGAAAACCGTGACTTCGCCCCCCTGCAAAAGCAATGACTTTGCAAGATAGCTGCCGATAAAGCCGGCGCCACCAAAAATAATGCACTTCATAAAACCACTGTTGATTTGCATTTTTGCCCCGTATTTCCAATAAGATTATATGCCTTGATGGGCATTAAAAAATGGTAGGTGATGAAGTGGAGTTTTATGCCAGTGCATCGAAGGTAGAGGGGATGCGCGGCAGGCCGGTTTTGGGCGCAATATTGCAGGCGATTGGAGGGGCAGCCGAAGCAAGGAAGCATGCGGAGCATAAGGGGCTCCTTGAGGATGCAAAAACCATTGCAAGGATTCCGATTTACGCATACCTTGGCATGACTGCGGGGGAATTTCAGTTCGAAGGCGCCAGGCACACTTATTTTTTCCATCCATACAACGTGACGAGGCAGAACGAGCGGTGCGTGGAAGTGCCCCTTGCATGGGATGAAATCCGCTCAAGCCCGGGGAAAAGCGTGCTGGAAATAGGGAACGTGCTTTCGCATTACTACAAAATTACCCACGAAGTCGTGGACAAATACGAAAAGGCAACGGGCGTAATAAATGAGGACATTGCGGATTTTTCACCTGGGAAAAAATACGGCCTGATTGTCAGCATATCAACCCTTGAGCACGTGGGGTTTGATGAGGAACAAAAGGATGCGGGCAAGGTGTTGCACGCATTCGACAACATCAGGGGCCTGCTTTCAGCGGGCGGGAAGGCGGTTTTTACATTCGGCCTTGGCTACAACCCGAACATTGATTCGCTCGCATATTCCGGAAAGCCGGCGTGGGTGAAATGGGGGTTCATGAGACGCGATGGAAAAAACAAATGGAGGGAAGCGGAACTTGGCGAGGCGGTGGGGGCAAAATACGGCTCCCCCTATCCATTCGCGAACTGCCTTGCCATAGGGGTGATTGAAAAATGAGAATCGCCCACGTGACCCCTTGGGACCCGAAAACCACGATTGGCGGGCAAGAGAGGATGATAAATGACCTTGTTGCCGGGCTTCGGGGCGCCAAGAGGGCGGATGTGGATGTTTTTTCGCTGGATGCGGCAGAAACCGCCAAATTTGTCAGGTTTGGCAAAATCCCGGCCTTGATGCTGCTTTCAGCAAAAAAATGGGATTTCCGGGATTATGACTTGGTACACCTGCACGGGTGGGTGAGCGAAATATTCCTTGGCAGGCGGACGGCCGCCCCAAAACTAGTTTCCATGTACGGCACCATTGCCCAGTACATGGAAAACGTGAAACTTAACCCATTCTTTGCAGGATACAACCGGCTGACCCAGCTTCGATTTGAACAACGCGCCTGCCGCGACGCCAGCTACCTTACCGCACTTGCAAAAAAGCAGAAGCATGAAATGATAGAGCACTACAACTGCCCTCTGGAAAAAGTCAGGGCGATAAATTGCGGCATAAACCTCAGGTTGTTTTCCCCCAAGGGAAAGGAGGAGTCAAGGGAGAGGCTTGGCCTTCCAGCAGATGCCAAAATAGCCCTGGCATGCGGAAGGATGAGCATCTATCACAAGGGCTTTGACGTCCTGCTTAAGCTTGCAGAAGCGGCAGGAAATAATGCCACTATAGTAGTGAATGGCACTGTGCCGGACAACCTCAAGAAGATGATGCCCAAGAATATGATCGCAACCACCACAAAACTGCAGGACATGCCCTATCTTTACAGCGGGGCAGACGTGCTTGTGCACCCTTCAAGATACGAGGGATTTGGACTCGTAGTCGCCGAAGCCATGGCATGCGGCACCCCCGCAGTGGCGTTTGACACCGGCGCTGCCGCCGAACTTATCGGAAAGGGCGAGGCCGGCAGGCTCGTTCCGGACGTGCATGACGATAACGGATTTGTAGACGCAGCAATGGAACTGCTTGCCGGGGACGATTTGGCAGACGCAGCCGGAAGGGCGGCGATAAAAAGGGCGTCCGGATACGGCGTGGATGCCATGGTGGATGGATTTTATGGCTATTACTCCGAGATAATCCAGCCGGGCTAAGCTGGAGAGCTTCCAAAAGCGGTTTCAGGCGTCAAATCCTTCGCCGCGTCAAAATTGAGCATCGGATACGTGCCGGCCGCTGAAAATGTTCGGAACAACCGAATGCCATGTGGCACATGGATTTAAACTTTCCCCAGCACTTGTTTGACACGCAAACGGGCACGTGATTTTTTGACACCAAGCTCATACCAAGAACAGATACTGCAGATACTGCACAACCTAAAGCACAATCTCCCAGAGCCCCGCGCCCATGACGTGATACCGGTTTGGTGTTCGGAACGCTTGGAGGGCCGCCTGCGGGTGCTCACTTTCGATGATATGGATAATGATTCGGCGGTGGCATTGCTTGCCAAGTGGAGGGAAATGCATAACGCTTGGTTTCCCGCCCAATTCAAGGTGACATTTGAAGGCACGCGAAAGTGGCTCAGGGGCGGCGTGATAGAAAATCCGGACAGGATACTTTTCATGCTTGAGGGCAATGATGGCTCACCGCTTGGCCACATGGGTTTTTACCGCTTTGATTTTGATTCGCGCACCTGCGAAGTGGACAACGTGGTGCGCGGCGAGGAAACCGCCCCAGGCATTATGACCTGTGCGCTTGCAGCAATGATGGTGTGGGGGTATGCGACATTGCAGGTGTCTCGCATGCTGCTTTCCACTTATAGCGAAAATGAGAAGGCGGTTTCCCTCTACAAAAGATGCGGCTTTGAGCCATTGAAAAAAATTCCGCTTGTAAAAAAGGAAAGCCCTGGCAGGGTGGAATGGGTGGATGCGCCAGAAGGCAGCGAGCCGGAGCGTTACTCCCTTGTCATGTCCCACAAGATGGACTTTAGCCTGCCATGGGCATCCAAAGAGAGTGAGCGGGCATGAGACTATCCGTCGACATGGCTGAATTGTCCCAGTCCGACATCCGCTCCATGTCTATAGAGTGCGACAAGCTTGGCGGGCTTAACCTATCCCAGGGCATATGCGATCTTGAAACGCCTGCCCAAGTAATCGCAGGGGCGAAGAGGGCAATGGATTCGGGCAACAACCACTATACCCGCTATGATGGCATTCAACCGCTGCGCCAGGCAATCTCAAATAAGCTAAGAACGTTCAATGGGGTCGCGGCAGACCCTGATGGGGAAATCGTGGTGTCTGCCGGGGCGACAGGCGCCCTTTTCTGCGCGGCCCTCGCCCTTCTTCGCCCGGGCGATGAAGTTGTGCTCTTCGAACCTTACTATAGCTACCATCTCCACACCCTGTTGGCCATTGGCGCAACCCCGGTGTTCGTGCGCACCAATCCTCCAGACTGGAAATTCGATTTGGCCTATTTGGAAAAGGCCATCTCAAAAAAGACGAGGGGCATAATCATCAACACGCCCTCCAACCCCTCCGGCAAAGTGTTCACAAAGGAAGAGCTGTCCCAAATAGCCGAACTGTGCCAGAAACACGACCTGATAGTTTTCACGGATGAAATATACGAGCATTTTGTCTATGACGGGAACAAACACATAAGCCCGGCTTCCCTTAGCGCGCTCAAAGACCGCACGGTAACAATTTCAGGCTATTCCAAGGTGTTCAGCATAACTGGCTGGAGGATAGGCTACAGCGCTTGCAGGGAAGATTGGGCAATGGCAATAGGGCAGATAAACGACCTCCTGTACGTATGCGCGCCCGCCCCCCTCCAGGCAGGCGTGGCTGATGGCATAGAAAAGCTGCCTTCTTCGTTCTACAGCTCAATTTCCACCGCATACGAGAAAAAGAGGGATAAGATATGCGATGCACTCGATGATGCTGGCCTTCACCCCCATGTTCCACAGGGCGCATATTACGTGCTGGCAGATTCCGCTTCGCTTCAAGGCGGGGGCAGCAAGGAAAAAGCCATGAACCTACTGCGCAAAGCCCGCGTTGCCGCAGTGCCTGGGCGCGCATTCTATCACGATAAGCAAGGCGATGGCTTGCTGCGCTTTTGTTTTGCGAAAGAAGACAGCGACATTGCGCAAGCATGCGACAGGCTTCGCCTTCTAAAGGGGGATTGACATGGCAGAAAAATGGAGTGGGAAAAAAATATCATTCGCAGGGCCTTCCATTACGCAAAAAGAACTTGACTATGCCACAGATGCGGTAAAAAATGGTTGGTACGAAACTTTTGACAAGCACACGCGATTACTTGAGAAGAAGGTGTGCGACTATTTGGGTATGAAATACTCGCTTGCCACCCACTGCTGCACGCTTGCGCTCCACCTTGCCAATGCCTCCCTTGGCTTCGGCCCGGGAGACGAAGTCATATGCACCGATTTCAGCTGGGTGGCTACGGCCTATTCCATAGCCTATACTGGAGCTAAGCCGGTTTTCGTTGACATTGAACCTGATTCCTGGTGCATATCCCCAGATGCAATAAGGAAGGCAATCACTCCAAAAACAAAAGGCATCATGATAGTGCACTCCTTTGGCCACCCTGCCAAGATGGATGAAATAAAGGAAATAGCAACCGAGCACAATCTGAAACTTATCGAGGATGCGGCGCCATCGCTTGGCTCGCGCTTCCAGGGCAGGCTTACTGGCACGTTTGGCGATGTGGCATGCTTCAGTTTCCAAGGCGCAAAAATTGCCGCTTCTGGGGAAGGAGGCATCCTCGTCACGAACAATGAGGAAATCTACAAAAAGGCATTGCTCCTTGCAAATATGGGCAGGACTGATTCAAAAGCTGTGTTCTGGTCCGACATGCTCGGCTTCCAATATACCATCGGCAACATTTCAGCGGCACTTGCGCTTGCGCAGGTGGAGCGAATTGACGAACTTGTGGCAAACAAAAGGAAAATATTCGGCTATTATCATGCCCGCCTCAAAGATATTCCCGGGCTCAAGCTTCTTGTGGAGCAGGAGGGTTGCCTGAGCAACTACACCTACCCTTCACTTCTCTTGGAAGATTCCATCAAGGCAAACCGCGATGACATCATAAAAAGGCTTAAAGCCCGAAACATCCACCCGCGCCCCACATTCCCGCGCATGAGCACCTTCCCCACCCTTGAAGCCCGCTTCCCAAATCCAATTGCAGCTAAAATTAGCCAGCGCGGCATAAGCCTTCCTGCAGCGCATAACCTGGTGGAGGAAGATATAGATTTCGTGGTGGAATCTTTGCTTGAGCTTGCCCGAATGCCCACTACCTGATCATGCTCATTGTGAAATTCGCTGGGGATCATAAATACTTCTTTGCATGCAAAAGTTCGGCATTGAGAACCCCGCCGCCTGCAGCCCCTCTAATTGTGTTATGGCTCAGGCAAACGAATTTGTAATCAAATACTTCACATTTTCGAAGCCGCCCAGCGCTTATTGCCATGCCATCCGACAGGTTCCTGTCCTTCCTTGGTTGCGGGCGGTTTTCTTCATTAAAATATACCAATGCCGGTTTTGGAGCTGTCGGCAAATCAAGTTCCTGTGGCGCCCCCCTGAATTTCCTCCACATATTGATGATCTCATCCTCGTCCGGAATCTTGGGGCCATCATCGAACTTTATGCTCACGCAGGCCAGATGACCGTCAATAACCGGGACCCTGTTGCAGTGCGCGGATATTTTTATTGCACCATCATTTACGATCGTTTTCCCCTCTATTCTCCCAAGGATTTTCAATGGCTCGTTCTGGGATTTTTCTTCCTCTCCAGAGATATACGGGATGACATTATCAATGATATCCAATGATGACACTCCCGCAGACCCCGCACCGGATACTGCTTGCATTGTGGTGACAATGGCGTTTTTTACCCCATAGCCATTCTTTCGCAGTATGTGTATGGGCAAAAGATAACTTTGCAATGAGCAGTTCGGCTTTACGACTACAAAACCTTTTTCCCAACCGTGATTTTTCCTCTGCACATCTATCATATTCAAATGATGGGGGTTTATTTCAGGAATGACCATGGGTACGTCTGGGGTAAATCTATGGGCGGAGCAATTTGAAACAACCGGGAAGCCAACCTCTGCGTATTTGTTTTCAAGCGCCCTTGTTTCTTCGCTGCCCATCTCAAGCGCAGAAAAAATAAAATCGCATTTACCCACAGACTTCTCAACATGGTTTGCATCCTGGACGACCAAGTCTTTCAATCCATCGGGGATTGCTGACTCCATTCTCCATTTTCCCTTAAGCGCCTCCGAATATTTTTTGCCAGCAGAATGTGGGGAAGCTGCCAAATAAGTTATCTCAAACCAAGGATGGCCCTCCAATATGCTCGCATATTTCTGGCCTATGACCCCAGTGGAACCCAATATTCCAACTCGAATTTTTTTCATGTCCCATCACCTTTGTTGAAAAATTCCTGATGCATTGCCCTTACCGCGTTCGCCCCGTCTCTTTCATCAAGAACAATGTTCATCTTTATATTGGAGAAACACTCCACAGGAGAAACGACCATGATATTTTTCCTGCGCATGCAGTCATAAACCAATTTTGAAACTGATGCATCCTCGCATATGCCTTCGCCTACCAGTGTAATTAGCGCCATACCGCTTGACCAGTCGATACTTATTCCCTGTGAACCATTTGTAATCTCCTTTATTTTCTCCAATGACATGTGCAACTCATGAGTCTTGACAACCAAAGAAAACTCATTCCCCCAACTTGAGACGAGCGAAAAACGCAATGGGGTATCCTTCATTTTCTTTACGAATATATCCCTAAATGCGGAAATATCGGATCTGCCCTGCAATCTCATGAACGAGATGGGCATGTTGATTGTGATTGATTTTATTTTGTTCTCGCTAATATTTCTTTTAGAAGATATTATGGTCCCGTGCCCATGCAAATCAAAAAAGTTCTTTATTTCTATTTCCAAACCATTTCGGCGCATGGGCTCCATGGTTTTTGGATGTAAAATCTTCGCCCCCGCATTGCTGAGCTCTTCAGCTTCATCATAACTTAGAAATGGCATCCGCTGCGCTTCCCTCACAAGTTTTGGATCGGTGCTCATGACGCCAGGGACATCTTTCCAAATCTCGAGCCTAACACCATATATGCTTGCTATAAATGCTGCACTATAGTCCGTCCCCCCCCTCCCAAAAGTTCTCACTTCCCCCTGCTGGGTTATCCCATAGTACCCCGGTAACAAGACAACATGCTCCTCTAGCAATGGCGTAATTTTTTCATGCAGGCTCTTGGACGTTTTGTCATAATCGACGGTGATACAGTCGATTCCTTCAGTACAATAAATGCCCGCCTCTTCAGCATCAAATTGCTTAACTTTTATCCCTCCATCGAGCAAGTATGCTTCAAGCACAATGGGGCTTAGCCTCTCTCCAAAACTATTGACGAAATCCAGATGTTTGCCCTCATTGCTTCGAGCCAGTTCGATTTTACCAACGAATTCCTGCAGCATCAGCAGGGCAGCATCAATTTTTTTCTGCGAGTCAATTTTCACTTTTTCATTTTCCAAAGAGCTGATGTAATCCCAATGGATTTGTTCCAATTCGCGAATCATGTCCTGGGATTTGAGATTGCCCCTAAAAACTTCTTTGCAACTCTCCACAAGAAAATCAGTAACGCCATAAAGTGCCGATATCACCACGATTATCTTCTTCCCTTCGAGAACTTTATTCCTCAGGTTGGAAACTGCCCTGACGAAGCAGCTTCTATTGTAAAGGATGCCCCCCCCTATTTTGATTATTTCCAGGTCCACCATAAAAACACGCAGTTAAATCCTTCGCAAGCATGCGTCAACTAAAGATGTTGCCGTCTCAAGCGCCCCGGCCCCGGGCCCCTGCACCACTAGCGAATCTTCATTTTCCTCAATATGCACGCTCCATCTGGTTCCAAGGCGTTTGATACTGCAGGTTGCCATTTTCCCGTCTACATGCACTTCGTCATATATCTCCAATAGCCGTTTTTCATCAATCGCCCAGCCTTTGCAATATATTTTAAGCCTGTTAAGGGTTCCCGTCAGATCTTCAAAATCTTTGCAATCTTCTTTTTCAAAACTGACTTTTATTTTTCCATCTATCGTTGCAATCTGCCGTATTGTCTTCCCCTCTCTTTTGAGTTTATGTATTTTTTCCAATTCTTTTCTTACTTCCAAGTATACCTTCTCACCCGGAACCGCTTCCCCGCTCGTATCATCCACGAATTCGGTTCCGCCATCAATTCTGTACCGATTGCCATCAAGTTCCAAAACAACAGGAATCACGCCCGCATTTTCAGGTTTCATCATCCTGGCCAGCACCATCATCTTGACTGAAGCATCTAGCCCGACCAGGTCACCAAATCCAAGCCCGGCTTTATGCGGATCTGCATATCCCTTGCTTTTTGCCTCTTGCAGTGCAGATTCAAATCCAAGCCCTTCACCCATCCTATTTACCATATAATTAGTGGTTCCATTTACGACTCCCTCCCCGCCTTCGACACTAGCTTGCCGGATCAAATCCCAAACTTGGCAGGGCGCAAGAATCGAACCAATCGGAACAAATCTCCCATTTGTTATGTACTCCTTGAGCTTATCATAAGCATTAGGATAAACGTGGCTTTTGTCAACGGCAATACAAAGTTTTCCCTTTTGCACCGCATGATAGTTAAGATACGATGCAGCTCCTGGTTCAAATTCCGGGCTGGTTGGCAAAGCGCTAATCACCACTTTTCCATCACACACATCTTGGAGAATTTCAGAATTCAAGTCGCCAATCCTCTTCATTTTGCTCCCGGGAATTCCCACAATCTCCAAAAGCCGCATTTTCCTCCCCAAGCCGATGCTATGCCTTTTTAATTTTACCAAATGCTCCAAATTCTGGACTTCATATATCCCAGTTGTGTCTGCCACTGCAGCAGATTTTACGCCCCGTTCACTCAAAAGCGCTATCGCGTTTGAGCCCACATTCCCGCACCCAATAACAACAAATTCCAAATCCACTTTCCCACCTTTTGCAATATGCCCATATGGATTTCTTTATTTGCCATCCAACATGCCTGGTTTTTCCGATGCATGCGCAGCAAATCTGCCTGTTCTTCAATGCATGTCAAAGATGCTTACCTGGCATTTTCCATGACTTCCTCCATTTTTGAAACTCCTTCTATTATCTGCTCTTTTGAAGTGGCATAGCTCATGCGGATGTAATGGTTTTTCTCATTCGGATCCTTTGCCCCGAAACTGGTGTCTGCTAGAACCGCAACCCCGTTTGCCAGAAGAAGTTTTCTCAGCGCGTCTGCATTTGGGAGTTTCAACCTATCCAGAACTTTGGTGACATTCGGAAAAACATAGAACGCCCCCCCAGGCATAAGGCAAGTCACGCCATCAATGTCATTGAGCAGGTTTACAATGAGCACTCTGCGCTCCCGAAAACTCTGGGTCATATCCTGAACGCTCTTCTGGGGCCCGTCTAGAGCTTCTTTGAGGGCATATTGGGATATATGGTTCGCGCATGATTCAAAATGCATGACCCATCTTTCAAGTTTTGGGGCAAGGCGGGGGTTCGCAGCGTATCCCATGCGCCACCCCGTCATCGCGTGCGACTTTGATACTCCGTCACAGACAATTGTCCGCTCGTACATCCCGGGCAAGGAAGCAACGCTCTTGAATTCACCATCATAATCGAGCCTGCTATAAATTTCATCGGAAAATACCCAAAAATCATGTTTTTTTGCAAGCTGGGCCACTTGCTCCAGGTCTTCCTGGCCCAATATCCCGCCAGTAGGGTTATGGGGGGAATTTAGGATAAGCAGTCTTGTTTTTTCGCTTATGCGCGACTTTAGCTCCTCTATGTCAAAGCTGAACTTTTTTCTCTCAATCAGTGGGAGGGGGACGGGCACTGCCCCTGATGCGAGGGCTTGGAGCTCATAAGTCGGAAAGCCGGGATTTGGGTATATTACCTCATGGCCGCGCCCATAATCGGTAGTGCTCAAAATAGCATACGCTATAAATGGCTTTACCCCATTTGCGATTACAATGTGCTCCGGCTTTGCATCAATATTCCTCGTTTTAACCAGATGTCTTGCCACGGATTCACGTACCTCGTAAACCCCTGCCGAATCAGTGTATCCGCATTTTCCATCATTTATGGCCTTGATTCCGGCATCCTTTATGTTCCTGGGAGTATCAAAATCGGGCTGCCCAATGCAGAAACTTATTATTTTTCTGCCCTGAGACCTCAGCCTATTCACTTCTGCAAGCACATCGAAAGCTGACTCCGTGCCAAGCGACTCAGTCCTTTCGGATATCATCATAAAAAAACACCGCTGCGAGCATGAGAAATATGGTATGAACTATTAATAAAGGTAAACGAATAAGTAAATCCATCGAAATCGTACCGGGTCCTTTGGTGTGGAGAACTTTTGAAAACAAGAGTGTCAAGATGGTTGAAGATGCCGGGAATTCATACCCAAATCCACATAATAAGTTGTTGCTTTTAAGGCTGTAAATGGCGGTGTCACTATGCGCGTTGCTGATTACATCGTGGATTTCATTTATAGGGCAGGGGCAAAAAGTGTTTTCCTTGTGAGCGGGGGGGGAATGATGCATCTCTCGGACGCCATATACCAGCACGGGAAGATGAAATATTTCTGCACGCACCATGAGCAGGCTGCCGCCATGGCCGCCGTCACTTATGCCCGCTATAACGATGGCATAGGATCCGCTTTCTTTACGACTGGCTGTGGAGGCACGAACGCCATTACGGGGCTTCTGGATGCATGGCAAGATAGCACCCCCTGCATATTTATCTCAGGGCAGGTAAAGCGGTTGCAGACAAAGAGGGGCGCCGGCCTGCCGCTTAGGCAATTCGGCGTACAGGAAGCGGACATCATCTCCATCGTCGAACCTCTTTCAAAATACGCTGCAGTTGTGGATGACCCAAATTCAGTTGCATACTGTATGGAAAAGGCGCTTTACCTTGCAACCAGCGGAAGGCCAGGCCCGTCTTGGCTTGACATACCAATGGATGTGCAGTCTGCGCAGATCGATGAGCGCGTTCTTAGGCACTTTTTGCCCGGAGAAATAAAAAAAGACTATAAGGAAGAGCCAACCAAAGGCGAACTTGGAGCGCTACAGGATCTTATTTCGCAAGCGACCCGCCCCATAGTGATAGCGGGGCAGGGCATAAAGCTTGCTGGGGCAATCGCCGGATTCCGCAGTTTTGTAGAAAAACATGGCATCCCGTTTGTTACGCCGTATCTTGGCATAAACCTTCTGCCAACTGATCACCCACTGAATATCGGAAGGATAGGGGCAAAAGGCACTAGGGCAGGGAATTTCGCCCTCCAGAACTGCGATCTGGTGATTACAGTAGGAAGCAGGCTCGATGTGAGTGCTGTGGGATACGATTACAAAAATTTTGCTCGCGAGGCAAAACATGCAGTTGTGGATATCGACCCAGTGGAGCACAGCAAAAAGACGGTCCGCATAGATCTATTCATAAATGCCGACGCCAAGCGGTTCTTTGAGGCTGAAACTCTAAATACTGGGGATTATTCAGAATGGGGGCGAAAGTGCCTCTACTGGAGGGAAAAATGGCCGGTTTGCCTGCCCGAGTACAAGGATGACAGCAAGGGGATAAACCTGTATTACTTCGTGGACAGGCTTTCCGCCGCGCTAAAGCCTGATTCGGTTGTGGTTTCCGACGCAGGCTCCTGCTTCTACGCCGTATCTCAAGGGATTTCCCTGAAAGACGGGCAGAGATACATCACTTCCGGCTGCCAAGCAGAGATGGGGTTCACCCTGCCTGCAACAATAGGTATAAGTGTTGCGCGGGAAAAAGGGGATGTGATCGGCATCACGGGGGACGGCTCGTTCCAGATGAATTTGCAGGAGCTGCAGACAATCGTGCACCATGGGCTGCCAATCAAGACATTTGTATGGAACAACAACGGCTATCTTTCAATCCGCACCACACAAAAAAGGTTTCTCGGAGGCAGGCTCATTGGGACAGATAGCTCCTCCGGGCTTTCCTTCCCATCAGTTGAGAAAATTGCAATTGCATATGGCATTAAATATTTCAAAGCTGAAAAAAGCGAAAAGCTTGATTTGCAGTTAAAAGAGATATTGGACTTCCAAGGCCCGGTACTGTGCGAGGTAATGTGCAATCCTGACCAAGAGATAGTCCCAACTGTCAGTTCATATGTAAAGCCCGATGGGACCATGGCATCACGTCCAATGGAGGACATGTATCCGTTCATGGGCCGCGATGAGCTGAAAAGGGAAATGATAATCAAACCAATTGACGATTAGATGTTGTGTGACAGCACTTAACAGACCTATGTGAATGGGGCAGCACAGGACATTAAGCCCTGCGCCCTCTTAGTTTGTTTGGACCAAACAAGGAGGTGCCCCATATTGGATACAAGATGGAAATTGCAAAGATAGCGGTGCAGCTGGTGGAGAAAGGGCTATCAATCCGCAAGGTTGCAAAGCTATTGGATATAGGAAGAGAAGCGATAGGGCGCTGAATTCAACGGTGGCTGAAGGGCATGCAGACACATTTCAAGACTACCCCGAGGCAGGCGCGCAACCGCACCGGCTGCAACATCCTCAAGCGCAACCACAAGCTTCTGGAAGAAAAAGCTGACGCCATTGAAGCCTGGAGCAAGACTGGAAAAGGGGGCTTCCGAAGTTCTAAGAGAAGATAGAGTTCAGTACTTCCGAAAGTAATTAAATCCGATGCCCGAAAACAGGGAGAACGTAACGAATTTTGTTGAAACTCCATAAAAGCCATTCCGGCTAAAAAGCCGGTTGGACATATGGAGGGACAACATGGAAATAATGAACCAAGAGGAAGCCAAGGCTTTCCTCAAGAAGAACAACATCAGGGACG
>ORJL010017948.1_pt1 | contig 22738 bp, 26 predicted proteins | sample 1779941 | NCBI WGS metagenome assembly ORJL01 (sample SAMEA104232317, study PRJEB22302) | groundwater metagenome | biome: forest; feature: aquifer; material: groundwater | place: USA | collected 2011-08-07 | depth 5.8 m
AAATTCACCTGCCCCTCTTGTAAAAGACTTCTATTCCGCCCTTGCTTAGACTTTAATACACAACCTATTTTTTCTAATTTTTCTAATAAGCTCATAATGGCAATTAGCTATTTAGCATATTTAAGCATTTATATTCTCAAGAAGAACTCTTTCTGCCTACTGATTCTCCGCCAATCCCTTTCTTTCCCTGATTTTTCTGATTGTCTCAATCTGCAGCTCCTTTGGCATCTGCTCGAATGACTGATCGCTCAAACTTGAAACTCCCCTGCCCTCAGTAGCGCTTCTCAAATCAGAACTCCATCCAATCATTTCAGCGACAGGAATTTTTGCCTTTATTACTGTTCCTGCTTCGTCCTGAGTTACATCAAGCAGCTGCCCTCTCTTTCCTGAAACAAGCTTAGTCACAGCAGACATAAACTCAACAGGAGATTCAATCATATATGTCTGAATAGGCTCAAACAAAGTCGCGCTTCCAGACTTCATTGCAGCATACAAAGCATCTCTCACAGCAGGATAAACCTGCGCCGGACCGCGATGAATAGCGTCCTCATGAAGCTTGATGTCTGACAAAGAAACTTTCATTCTCATACATGGCTCTCTGGCAAGAGGTCCGGCATTCATAACCTGCTCAAACGCGTCCAGTATTAATTCAATAACCTCACTCATATGGACTTCTCCCTTCGTTGTGTCTATGAAAACATTTCCCTTGTAAATATCCCTGTACTGCTTTATCTCATCATTGTCAATTCCAAGGTCTCTCAGCTTCTTAATCAGCGCTTCATCTCTTTTCTTGATTCTTCCTTCTGAAATTTCCCCGTTTTTAATTGCAAGATAAACTGATTCATCAAGTGGCTCAGCTTTTATAAAAAAATCGTTGTGTTTGTTCGGGCTTCTTCCAACTTCGACATTGCTTGGTTTAGGAACAGTTTCCCTGAAAACAACAATAGGCGAGCTTGTTCTTACATCAACTCCCTTCTCAGTCTTGATTCTGTTTTCAATAATTTCCAGGTGTAATTCTCCCATTCCTGACATTAAATTTTCCCCCGTCTCCTCATTAATTTCGATTTTTACTGAAGGGTCTTCTTTTGCAACTTTTCTTAGCACTTCAATTAATTTAGGCAAGTCCGCCGGCTTCCTTACTTCAATCGCCTTGGTAATAACCGGCTCAAATATATGCTTTAATTCCTCAAATGGCTGCTCAGGTTCGAGAGTTACAGTTTCCCCCGCCTCTCCTGTAACCCCCGAAATAGCAAGAACATTTCCCGACCCGATTTCGTCAATTTGTTCAGGCTTTATTCCATTGTAAATTAATACCTGCTGAATTCTTTCTCTTTTCTTTGCAAGATTAAGATACACTTCCTGCCCAGGAACAAGCTTTCCCGAGAACAATCTTCCTGCCGCAATTTCTTTTCCTGACTTCGGCTCAATCACAACTCTCGTGATTACAAATGCCGGCTTTCCGTTAGGATCGCAACTCATAAGCCCCCTTCCGAAATCGCTTTCTAAATCACCGTGCCATATTTTAGGAATTCTGTATTTCTGCGCTTCCAAAGGATTCGGCAGGTGCTTTACTGCCATGTCAAGAATAACTTCATACAAAGGCGCATTTTTCCAGCACCACTCTTTTCTCTCCTCTTCAGGCAGTGAATAAATATTAAGAATATCCCTGAAGCTGATTCCTTTTTTCTTCATGTACGGAATTGACATCGCCCAATTGTCTCTTGCGCTTCCAAACGCAACGCTTCCTCCATTGATATCAACAAGCCACCTGTCCTTGAACTCAGGCTCGGCAATTTTGTGAATCAAATCATTAAACTCGCGGAATATCTTCATGAATCTTTCCTGCATCGCTTCAGGCGTCAGCTTCAATTCCTTAATCAACCGGTCAACTTTATTTATGAACAATATCGGTCTGACTCTTTCTCGTAATGCCTGCTTCAAAACAGTTTCCGTCTGGGGCATAATTCCCTCGGAAGCGCATACAAGAACAATCGTCCCGTCAATCGCCCTCATTGCCCTTGTTACATTTCCTGAAAAATCAACATGCCCCGGAGTGTCGATTAAATTGACTAAATATTCTTCGTCCCCGAATTTATGAACCATTGAAACATTTGCAGAATCAACAGTCAGCAGTCTCTCCTGCTCGTCAGAATGCTGCCACGTCATCATTCCCTCATCCAAATCGCCCGCATTTTTCGAGGCCATCATTCCCGCAGCCGCCATAAGATTATCAGTCATTGCGGTTTTTCCATGATGTATATGCGCCGACGTCGCGATGTTTCTGATATTTTTCTGCGCCCCGCAGATTCTCTTTATTTTTTCTGATTGTGTTTCTTTTTCGCTCATGTTGAGTTCACCTCTTGAACGAAACAATCAGGAATTTCTTAAATTCCTGAGTCTCGGAAATACTTCTTATTTCCGAGCGCCTAAACTTATGAAAGTTTAGGATCTCAAATTCATCAGAATTTGAGTATCCGTTCATATTTAGTGTTATCAAAAATGCTTTTTAAATCTTGCTAATAAGAAATTTTAAAGAAAGCCCATTAAACGTTGAAAAATTCTGATAAAAATTATTGCAGTTGAGAATGAGAGATTTGTCTACTTTCTTTATTTTAGCACACTAACGTCATCAGATTTATTCCATCCAATATTATCGCTGCTGAAACATGGACCGCCGAAATAACCTTTCGTTCTGAATCTTATTTTTGTGCCCTCTTCAATAGCCAGTGCAAGCGCTTCAAGAGGCTTGTCGCTTTGATAAACAGAAAACGTATATGTTGCATCGGAAGTTTTAACATGAAGAACGTACGTACCTCCCCCAATCTTTACTGACCGATTGCCAAACACTGCCCCACTGGAATCTTCCAGTCCTGCAAAATTACCCGACTCCCGGATAACTACTCCCTCTTTATATTCAGATTTATCTTCCTTTGCACGCTCTCTGCTCTTTTCCTCATCGCTAATACACGAAAGTCCGGCAGAAATAGCGACTATACCTGCGATTCCCCTTAAAAAATTCCGCCTTGTTAAACTCATCAAAAAAATAACGTAGAATGCTTATTAAACATTTGTATACTTGAATATAATTTTTATCTCGCCGAGTCAGCCTGCTTCTCAGTCTCGTTTCTTTTCTGCCAGGCAAAACTTTCATTTGAATTCTGGCATGCAAGAGTTATCTCATCAGCAAGCGCTTGAGCCATGCTTTTTTTCTTGTTGAATGCCTTGTCATATGCTCCGTGAACAATATTTCTCAGGGATAATGCAACCCGCCTTATCGGAGAAACGTCAACTGCCTGAGGATATCTTGCTCCGCCGTATTCAATTGTTGTAATCTCATCTCTCGGCGCAGAATTTTCAATCGCCTTCACTAATGCCTGAACGGGATTCATTCCATTTTTCTCTCCAACAATTCTTAGTGCTTCCAAAACTATTTTTGCATTTTTATTGTACTTCCCGGAAGCCCAGTTAGTCATAACTTTATGCTTCTTGCCCCTGTGCCCCGGAACGCCGAGATAATTTATCAGTCTCTCAACAATATTAACTTTCGTTTTCCCAAATTTTTCAGTATTTCTTCCGCGCGTTTTCAGTATAAGTTTCTCGTCGAGATTTATGGCTCTCTTTAATCCCATATCCTCAACTTTCACGTCCTTAGTCTCATATAAATCAAATATTTTCATTTTAACAAATTATCAAATTTTTAAAAGGCTGAAAAATTTATTTTTCTTCATCTCGAGCACACCTCCTGTGCGAGAGAGATTGGGAATTTTATTAAAATCTCCAATATTTTAAATTTTTTCTTAATTGTATTTAAAAATTTAAATTTCATTTTTTTAGCCCTCCAACATGCTCCCTAAAATATTTTCTACTGAATTCATTCTGCATACTCTCTGCCCTCTTCTGTCTTTCTTCAACCCAGTTATTGAATAGATTTCCTAAAAAATAATCAGCATAAATAATTGAATATGCTATTTTTCCAAGAACGCCTTTTTTCTGAAATCTGCCTCTTATCTCTTCAAAAGTTTCTCCTGTCATGTGGCTTGTCAAGTCCATTCTCATCTTGTTTTCATCTCCAGTTTATTTTCTTTTGCTTCATGCTCATTTAATTCTTCAAGCCGTTCTTTAGTCCTTATTACACCATAAAATTTTGCCATTACTGCTCCAATTGCTCCTAAAACCGCAATTCCCGCAATAGCATACGCTGAATAATTTTCCATCTTATGTAAATACCTCTTCTAATTTTTTTAATGCTTCTTGTCTTTTTGTCTCATGAATATTAAATATAAAGAGAGTGGTGTCTTCTTTTATTTTATCTAATTCAATCAAAACAGAACAATCTGCTACTTGAACAGATAATCGTGCTTCATTCTTGTAATCTATCCTAGGACCGACAATCTGACAGTCCCAGTCCCCAGCATTAAAGATTTTCCTGCTCATTACAGTCAGAATGTCTCCTTTAAATTTATAAGCTTCTCCTATCTGAGGACCGCAGTTACCCCCTGTGTCTGATACATACTTTTTAATCATTCTGGAATATGGGAATATGCCCATTCTTCCGGCTTGCTGAATTTGTTGTGCGTTATTTTCCATTTTATAATCTGCTGATTTTCTTATTTAGCTCTCTAAATTCATCATCAAGTGATTTTGCTTCTTGAACTCGCTTTCCTAAATGCGCGAGCTGTTCTCTTATCATGCAGCCTCTACGCATGTTCACAATAGCATTTACCATCACACCTGCTACAGCAACTCCATAAAAAATGTACAATGGCATTTCATTTATTTCCATTTTACCTTCTGCCCTTCTCAATCTTGCCCTTCCACAATAAGTGAAGAGGCTGGTCATTTACTTTCACAACTTTAAATCTGACTCCAGGAATATCTCCCTTCGATCTTCCCTGCTTTCCGCCTATTCTCTCTATAATAACTTCATCATGTTCATCAACAAATTTCTGCGCAAGATTCCCCGGAATAAAAGCAGTAACGCTTCTCGAATTTTTAATCAGCTGAACCTTGCAGCATTTTCTCATCGCAGAGTTTGGCTGTTTCGCCTCCTTCTGCACTTTTTCAAGAACAATCCCTTTTGCCTGATTTTTTCCTTCAAGCGGGTCAGACTTTGCAAATAATCCCAAAGTCCTGACTTTGTATGGCTTGTCATGCCATCTGAATTTTCTCCTGTTCTTTATCAGCTTTCTTGCGTTCATTAATCCCATGTTTAAATCGTATTATAGAAGGTTTTTAAATCTTGCTTAAATAATCCTCACTTCCTTTCCGAAATACTCTCCGGCAATATTGTTGATTTCCTCAAGCCTGATTTTATCTCTCCCTATCAATGCCGCCTTTGACTGCCTGCCCGCGTTAATCACAATCTCATTCCCTGCAATCCCAATTGACTTGAACCTCACAGGAGCCACAATGTCAGAGATAAAATTTCCGATTCCGTTAAACGGAAGAGAAATAACTTTTATTTTCTTGCCTAAAATCTCATTCAATTCTCTCACATTTTTTCCGCCCTCTCCAATCGCCCGCGAAATAAACGACGGATGAAGCGCAAAGATTATTGTGTTGTTGTATTCAAAGCAGTTTTTAGTTCTGATTTTAGTTACTTTTTCAAACAAGTTCAAATACCGTATAAACCTCATATTTAACGTTCTCATTTTTCTTTTTTCTTTTTATCTTCTTTCTGCACTAACGGTCCTGTAACTTTTACAAGCAAACCCGGCAGCCCTGTTCCGACAGGAACCGGCTGGTTCAGAATTATATTTTCTATAACAGAAGCCAGTTCATCCTTGTTTCCCTTTACAGTAGCATTTACAAACTGCTTAATAGGCGTCTCAAACGAAGCCCTCGCCAGAATTGACGACTTCTGCGAGATTATCCCCATTCGTGTAACTCCCTTAACCTCTCCGCCGGAGGTCATAGCATCAGCGACCAGCTTCAGATGCCTCTCGTCAATATCAAGCCCCTGCGACTCAATAACTTTGTGAATCTCATTGATAATCTGCAGTCTCGCAGCCTCAATCCCAAGAACTTCAGCAATCTCATGAATGTTATTAGTAGTCGTCTTCTCAGGACTGATTCCCTTGAATTCAAGAACTTCCTTCAGATTAGTTCCGGCAGTGAGTATAACGTAGCTGCTTTCTTTCTTTACGACAAGAATCTGCGAAATTCCGGGAAGCCCTGAAATTCTTGTGTCCTTCAGCTTTTCCTTAATCTTGAAAAGCCCCTTAAAATCCGCCTTGGCATCTGAATAAATCAATGAATTATCTCTTACCTTGACTTTAAATCCGTTGTCCTGAAGCCGGTCAGCAATCGTCTGGGGGGAAGTATGCGCATTCTTTACAGCATGGATATTCAGCATAATCTCAATTTTCTTGTCGGCAAAGTTTGTTTTAATCTCGGAGATAACATCTTTAATCTTGACTTCCTTTATTCTCTCTGCAAGATTTCTGGCATCTTTCTCGTTATTATGCTCTTTATCAAGATAAATCTCCATCATTGGAGTCGACGGATTTTTCCTCGCATCAAATATCTCTATCAGTCTGGGCAGTCCGGAAGTAATCTGCATCTCCTGAACTCCAGCCGAGTGGAAAACATTAAGCGCCATTTGAGTGGACGGCTCCCCGAAACTCTGCGCAGTAACCATGCCTATCGCTTCTCCAGGACAAACCTGCCCGCGCCTGTGAAGAGCAGAAACGTCTATTCCATCATCGCCGTACACAAACTGCACAATATTTCCAGAAGCGTCTCTTACGGTTCTGTCATACTCCACTTTTAAATCCTGAAGCGCGTTTGCGAGCCTTCTGTACAAATATCCTGACTTTGGAGTTCTCAGCGCAGTATCCATTAAAGCATCTCTCCCGGTAATTCCCCCAAAGAAAAACTCATAAGGTCTAAGCCCCTTAAGATATGAAGAATAGATAAATCCTCTCGCGCGGGGGCTTAAGTCATTCTCCTTGAAAAACGACAGAGTTCTTTTTGTATACCCGAAACTGATTCTCTTGCTCCATAATGACTGCTGCCCTACACAGCATGCAATCTGGGTGACATTAAGTATCGAACCGCCGGAGCCTGATAAAATCATGGTATTTACCGGGTTATCTTTTGAAGCCTCCTGCTTTACAACATTTCCTATTTTCGTTCTGACTTCATTCAGCACCTGAAGAATTTTAATCTCCCGTGAATCTTCCTTGCTCTTCCCGGGAATAAGCTCCAGCGCCCCGGAATAATAATCGCTTATTATTTTCTGCGCCTTTTCCTCAATCTCACTGATTATCTCCATGGTCATCCTTTTTGTTTTTTCGTTGACATTTAAATCTTCAAGCGCGATTGTGAATCCGGTTCTTGAAAGATAATTTGTTCCAAGGGCGAATATTCCTCTCAGGCTTTCAAGTGTTCTGTCTCTTCCGATTTTCCTATCCATCTCTTTTATAATCTCGCCCTCCTCAACACCGAAAACCTTGCTGTTAATCTCGCCGACGCTTTCAACTTCTTTTGGAAGAATTTTTTCAAAAACCTCCCTGCCTTCAATGCTCTTTTTCTTGAATTCAAACTCTTTTCCAGCACTATACAGCAACTGTTCGGCATCTGCCTTGTCAATCATTCTTTTAGCCAGAAGGTAATTCCCGGTCACAGAGTCAGTTATGCATCCTAAAAGGTTAGTGTTATTTTTTGGAGAAATCATATTCTGCTTTACATCAAGCAAAACTCTCGCTTCAGCCTTCGCTTCTTCTGTCTGGGGCGAGTGAATATTCATTTCATCTCCGTCAAAATCAGCGTTATACGGGAACGCAGCTGCAGGATGCAGCCTGAAAGTTTTCCATGGAAGAACTCTGACATAATGCGCCATAAGCGATGCCCTATGAAGGGAAGGATGCCTGTTGAACAGGACAACATCGCCGTCAATTAAATGCCTTTCAACAATGTATCCCGGCGCAAGCTCTTCAATTATTTCCTGCTTTAGCTCAGAAGTTATTCTCTTTCTTTTCCCGTCAGGTCTGATGACATAATTAGCCCCGGGATAGCCCTCGCTCAAAACTAATCTTTTCATGGCTTCAATATTCAATGTATTCACCTGTTCTGCAACCGTCACAACTTTCGCTATTTCAAACGGAATTCCGATTTCGTTGATATGCAGGCACGGGTCAGGCGAGATGACTGTTCTGCCTGAATAATTAACCCTTTTTCCGGCGAGGTTGTGCCTTATTCTTCCTTCCTTTCCTTTTATTCTTTCTGTGATTGTCTTAAGGGGCTGCCCGCTTCTGTGCCTTGCAGGCGGAATTCTTGTGATAGTATTATCAAAAAAAGTAGTCACATGATACTGAAGCAAGTCCCACAAATCCTCAATTATAACTTCAGGAGCGCCGGCATTTAAATTCTCCCACAGTCTTTGGTTTGCCCGTATTATATCAGAAAGTTTGTGAGTCAAATCGTCCTCGCTTCTTTCTCCTGATTCAAGTGTTATTGAAGGCCGGACCGTAACCGGCGGAACAATCAACGAAGTTAAAATAGCCCACTCAGGTCTGCACGTTGCAGGATTAACTCCTGCTAACTTCGCCTGTTCATCAGTAATCTTAGCCAGCTTCTCCCTGACTTCAGTCGGGAAAAGCCTTCTTTTTCCCATGTGAAAAGTTGTCGGCTTTTCAAGCTTTATTTTTTCCTGAACAGCATTGCAGTGCGGGCATTTTTTAGCGTCTCTTGATTTCTTTATTCTCTGCGCGACATTATATTTTGCAATATCCTCTGTGCTTACCATCATCTTTCCGCACTCTCCGCAGAAGCTTCTTAAAAACATTTCAATTATAGGAATATACTTTACATGAACAATCGACCTTGCAAGCTCAATGCTTCCCGGGTGTCCAAGGCACTCCTTCAATCCGCCGCCGCACGTTCTGCATCTCACTCCTGGATCAATTGCTCCAAGTCTTAAGTCCATCAATCCGCCATCAACAGGATATCCGTCAACATCATACAGTTCAGGTGTTACAACTTTTACAGTTGATATTTTCTTTATAACTTCCGGGGAAAGCAGGCTGAACGACAGCGACTTCACTTGCTTTTTTACTATATCTTGTGGCATTTTATGATTTTCCCCCGCTAGTTAATTGCAAAAGGGGATTTTTCCCTTCAGGAATGATATCTCCGCTTTGTCTGAATTTGCACTTTCCATAATCTTTCGAGCATACACTCTCAAATATCGCAGGGACTTTTGAGCCATAGCACGAATAGTAAGTCATTCCGCATACTCCAGTTTCTCTTTGCAGACAGACTCTCCCAAGCCCGGCTCCATCAGCCAAAACATTCACTCCGAAAACACTTTGTTCTATCCCGCTCATTTTGTTCTCCCTCCGTTTAATGGTTCTTCACTAAATCCCATTCTATAAATAATCAAATTAGTGTCATTCCTCCGATAGTCTCCTAATATTATCTCTCCCATTTTAAATTGCTTTCCATTCCTGTAAGCTTCCTCAAATCTTATACCTCTAGTCAAATCTTCTTTCATTTTATTCATACTTATTCTTCAGCTCAAAGTGAGTCATCACGTGCATGCTATTTAATTCTTCAAGCAGTAATTTGAAAGCGTATGATATTTCAACAGGCTCAATCTCATTCGAGTTGCAGACAGGGCATATAATCCTGTTTCGGATATTATCCTTGATTGCCATTGCCCCGCACTTAGTGCAGATATGGACAACAACCTTGTCAGAATCATATCTTTCTTTCAATAACAATGAAGCACCATGCGCGACTAATGCCTGCTGCTCCATCTCTCCTAATCTTAAAGCCCCGCCCTTCGCCCTTCCCTCAATCGGCTGTCTCGTCAGCATTGTAACCTTTCCGGAAGCTCGTGCATGCATTTTGTTTGCAACCATATACTTTAATTTTAAGTAGTACATATTTCCGATGAATATCTTTGCCTTCATCATCTTGCCGGTAATACCATGATACATTGTTTCTTTTCCATCAAATCTGAATCCCAAATCATTAAGCTGTTTTTCAAGCTCTTCAGCCTTCGCCCCCGAAAACGCAGTCGCGTCAACAACCTTTCCGGATAGTGCGGCAGCTTTTCCGGATATAAGCTCAAGCAGGTATCCGACCGACATTCTTCCGGGGATTCCATGCGGATTGAAAATCAAATCAGGTCTTACTCCTCTTCCAGTAAACGGAATATCTTCCTCAGGAACAATCATTCCGACAACTCCCTTCTGCCCGTGAGGCGCCGAAAACTTGTCTCCAAGCTCAGGAACTCTCTGGTCACGCGTTCTGACATGAATAATTTTGTTTCCCTCGCCGTCTTCAGTAACAAATACCATATCAACTGTGCCTTTTTCTTCCTGTCTTATCGCGCTCGAATTTTCTTTCTTAGTTTTTATTGTTATTTCCTTTGCTTCCGAAAGGAATTTTGGCGGAGATGTCTTTCCTATTACAACCTCTCCTTCTGTCATTCTTGCTTCAGGATAAACAACGCCGTCATCTTCAAGATACCTGTAGCTTGATTCTATTCTGTATCCTGAAACATCTTTCTCAGGAATTTCTATTCTGTCTGATAATCCTCCCGGATAATTCAGCTCAACAGAAGTGTATGGGCGGAAATAAGTGCTCCTTCCGAATCCTCTGTCAACGCTCGCCTTATTGAGGACAACTGCATCCTCCATATTATACCCTTCATAAGTCATTACAGCAACAACAATATTCTGTCCTGCAGGATATATGTTTAAAGTATCATAAATAAAGCTTCTTACAATTGGTTTCTGGGGATAGTGCAGAATTGAAACGTCAGTATCTAATCTAACTGGAAAATTAGCGGCATAAATTGACAGCGCCTGCTTTTGTCCCTTGCTTCCCTTGATTAATCTTGGCGGGTGGTCGTGATTAGCATAGGGCACAAGGCTTGTAACTATTCCGAGGCATGAAACAGGGTCAACTTCAAGATGAGTGTGATCCGGAGTAATTTCTTCAGGAGTCAGAGAAACAAGCGCATTTTCCTCCTCGCTTGCGTCTAAATATTCAATTATCCCCTGGCTTACAAGGTCCTTCCACTGCAGTTTATCCTGCTCAAGAAGAAGCAGATGCTCATCAGACATCCTGCTTTTGCCGTTGTCAACAATAATAAGCGGTCTCAAAACCCTCCCCACTTCGCTCGAGATTATAACGTTATCCATGAATCTGTCATATCTCACGCTCAACTCAGTAGGCAGTTTTCTGTTTCTTCTCATTTCCTTTATTTCTTTTATTAAACTTTCTTGTTCAATAACGCTTCCGATAAACCTGCCATTAAAGAAAACGTCTGTCTTTCCGTGCTTTGCTTCAGGTTTTTCTCTTATCAGTCCGATTCCCTCAAGTCTTTTTGCAAAATCTTCTTCATCAAGCTCAACAGCAGTCGAAATTCTTGCCAGTAGTGCAAGATTTTTTCTTAATCCAATTTCAGTTCCTTCAGGAGTTTCAACAGGGCAGAATCTTCCGTAATGGGTCGGATGCAGTGTTCTTGCCGCAAAATTTTCCTGCTCGCCAGGCAGCATAGAAGAAACTCTCTGCAGCTGGGACAATATTGCAAGGTAGTTGGTTTTATCCATGTTCTGGGTAACTCCTGTTCTTTCCCCAATCCAGCTTCCAGTTGCAATTGCCGATTCAACTCTGTGCGAGAATAATGTTGACTTGGCGATAGTTTTAAGCGAATAAAATTTCTTTCTCTTTGCAATTTTCTGCAGGGAGTATTGTATGTCTCTTAGCAGGATATTTAAGTTAACTCTGAATAAATCAGCAAGCAAATCTCCGCTTAACCTCACCCGTTTGTTTGCATAATGATCCTTGTCTGTGTGAGTATTAGGATTATCTTTTGCAACTAAGAACTGCTTGATGAATTTGCATAATGTCGTCGCTTTTTCAATTCTGTCTTCCTTGCCGAGCCCTATATGCGGCATGAAATAACTGTCAATTCTCTGCTTTATCCTGTCAAGCATTTCCTTCTTTGTTCCCTGCAGGCTTGTCTTTTCTGCGATGAACATCATGGCATCTTCCGCAGAACTCACATTTGCGTACTCATACAGATTAACGATAACATTGTCCGATTCTGTTGCAATAAGCCTGGCAATATCAGATTCTTTTATCATTCCAAGAGCCTTAAGCATTATCACGGCAGGAATATTTCTGAACCTTGAAAAAGAGATTTCAAGAATTCCTTCATTCGTCTCTGTAATTGAAATAGGAATCTTATACGCGCCTCTCTGTGAGAATAGCCTCAGCATAAGCTTCCCCCTCGGCTTTTCAATAAACGGCTGGTTCGCCGCTAAGTCTTCAGTCATAACCATTACCCTCTCATTTCCGTTGACTATAAAATACCCCCCAGGATCAAGCGGGTCAGCATATTCTTTTTCCAGCTCTTCTTTTCCCATTCCGCTTAGATTGCAGACTCTGCTTCTGACTAGTATCGGGATTCTTCCGATTTCAACGTCATGGGTTTCAATCTGGCTTCCCTGCTTGACTGAAATTTCAAGAAATAAAGGGGCAGAGTAAGTCAGATCTCTCAGCCTCGCCTCAGCAGGAGTGATTAACTTCTGCGAGCCGTCAGCCTCAATTATATTCGGCCTTTCAATTCTTATTTTTCCAAGGCTGATTTCAATCTCCTCATTGTTTATATTCTTAGAAAGCTCGCCAACTATCTGCTGCATCCTGTGCTCGATAAAATTATTGAACGAAACTATATTGCTCTCTACAACTGAGTGCTGCGACAAATATTTTTTTATTATCAGATGTTTGTCTAACTTCATGTTAATTAATTCCTCCCAATGTTAATTCTTCGCCTTCTTGCCTTATTTTTTTTAATGCTCTTAAAACAATATATGGAAAAATTAGCTTAACTGCCTTTCTTGTTAATAATTCTGCTCTAAATCTCTCTTCATCACTAATATACTCTCTCTTAATACTTGTATCATAAGTTATATTTTCAATCATCTTGAGCTCACCTCTTGAGCGAAAGAGGCAAAAACTTTATAGCCAATTAGTTTTTTCATAGTTATATCACCACTCTATAATAATTTACAAATTTATCATTGAACTTTCTTTCAACTCTTATGACATCGCCCGAAACGCAGTTTTCAGGAAGCGCGGGGTCTTCAACAGTTATTTTTGGAATCTGAGATAAAGAGACATTAAGCTCAGCAAGCAGTTTTTTAACTTCGTCCGGCTTTAATTTAAAATGTTTCGGCTGGAGTGTGTGCATTTTTAGAATTTCGAAGGTTTTGGGATTATTTAGGCTTGTCTTGGCTGTTTTAGTGCGGTGGCATAATTGCAATTACAACTTAACAATAATTAAAAGAATTGAAAATGGCTTTTTAAACTTTGCGGTTTTTCATTTTCAATTCTTTGTACATTCATAAGCCACAAAAGTTGGACCAAGATACTCTTTCTTAAAGTTAGAATACTCTTTTAGGAGCTCTTCGATTTGGTTTTCTTTATGGAGATATATCTCAACAATCAATTTAGTCTCATCAGATAAAAAGTAAAGCCCACGAAGATAGCTTCCTCTATCCTCATCGATTCTAATAAAATGCTCTCTTCGTATTATTGGCTCAGCGTCATCTCTAAAATCAATAATAACCACTTTAGCCCCCTTCTTTGCTCTATCAAAAATGGCATTTATTGAGCCAGCCAGGTCAGGGACGCAATGAAGTGCAAGACTGCAGAGAACTAAATCATAAAACTCACTTTCAGCAGGAATGTCTCCAGGGAGACTGCCGTCTTTTAATGCTATCTTTCTGCCCCCGTACTTATTTTTGATATAAGGAAAGAACTCCTTTGTAGGGTCTACTCCTAAATACTCATAACTTTTATCAAGATAGTCCAGTGCTGCCCCCCAGCCACAGCCAATGTCAACAACCTTTGCTTTAGGCTTTATGTTTCTTAGAACTCTTTCCATATAGGGATAAAGATACTTCTTTCGATAATAACTCTTCTCAGATTCAGAATGTTTAATCCATGTTTCAGCGTATTCTTTATCATACATTCTAAACAGAAATCTTTGTCTTTATTTTTCTAATTAGCTCTTGGAAATCCTTGTCTCGTCTGAAGTCCATTTCATCTCTTCTAATAAAAAGAACATTCTCAAATTTGTTCTTCTTAAAGAAATCTTCATGTTCTTTATTTACGCCTAGAATTCTCTGAATAAACTCTTCATCCTGGTCAAATTCTCTCCCTCTTTGCTTAATAAACTCGCGGATGTTCTTTTCATCAATCTGTAGAAAGATAACTATGTCTGGACGGGGCATAATCTCGTTGTCTATTTTTCCTACTTGCTCTGCCAGCTCTTTCTCAAACCCCTGAAGCATGCTGTTGATATGAAGCTGATTTGTAATCCAAAACGTATCTAAAATTACGTTTTTACCCTTTTTCTTTAGTTTTTCTGCCTCAAGAAAATCTTTAACCCTTTGATTTCTAAACCACACAACTGTTTCAAAATTTCTTGTTTTTTGTGCGAAATTATCAAGTATTATTTTAGGCAATGTTTCTGTCTCTCCTTCAAAAAATGCCTTTGCATTAAAATATTCAGCCAGTTTTTTGACAACAAAGCTTTTGCCACTTGCGGGAGCGCCAACAACCGCTATTATTTTACCTTCCATTATTCAAATCCATTATAATCGCTGATGCGATTACAATATATGGACCCGAGGGGATTTGAACCCCCGACACCTGGCTTTCTCCCAAAGCAATGATTTGCTTTGCTCTAGTAAAAGGCCAGTGCTCTAACCAAGCTGAGCTACGGATCCGTATACCTAAAATATCAATATAGAATTGGTTTAAAAATCTTTACAGAAATGAAAAATTAGACATAAACTTGCCCCTGCCCTCCAAAACAACAAATAAAAATTAATGTTTCTACATCGCTCATTAGGTTAATTAAAATTGTGCATAAGGATAACTTAGGTTGTTATTGAGCAATCATGTCAAGAACCCTTGAACTAAAGCCGAGTGCGTGCTCGGGTTCTTGATCACCCTAAAATTGCGACCATGCAAGGAGCAATTTTTTGGTTTCAGAATTCAATCATTTCATCCACTTCTTCAGCTTTTCCTCAATGTTCTCGGCAGGCTGACTTCCAATCATTCTTTCAACTTCCTTGCCCTGCTTGAAAATTATAAGAGTCGGAATAGACATCACTTTAAATTTGCCCGCAACTTCAGAATTCTCGTCGACATTTACCTTTGCAAATTTTACGCCCTTGATTTTTTCAGCCAGCTCTTCAATTACCGGAGCCATTATAACACATGGCATGCACCATTCCGCGAAAAAGTCAACAATAGCAATTTTCTCTTTCATCAATTCCTGAAACTCTTTAGTATCTATTTCCTCAACTCCGTTATTCTTGTTCGCCATTACGAATTCAGATTTGCATGATTTATAAAGCTTTTCTCAATGCAAGAAATAATACAGAACAAAAAATCCTCATTGACCCAGCATAACACCTTTAACCTGATGATGCAGTTCAGCAGTATAATCGCTTCTTCTTATTCTTCCGCACGGCTTTCCCTCAGTGCACATTCCCATATTGCACTTCGGCTGCAAGAAGTATGCAATTTCAGGAACAGCCAAAGCAATAGCGTCTCTCTTTTTCCACGACGTTGCCTGCCTTTCCGGCTCGCACGTGCTGCATAATCTCAACGGAAGCTCCAAATCAACAAGATTGATTAAATCATAGTGTCCAATAGTTCTAAGCCGTATGTTTTTAGGAGCAGCAAACAATGCATCTCTCTCCTCAATTCCGGCATTTAGCAATTTTTCATAGAACATAAGATGTTTCGCAGTCTGCTGAATATACTTTACAGCAAGCTCTCTGTTTTTCTTTACTCTCTCATCAATTGAAATTGCTTTCTCAAATTCTGCAAATGGAATTTCCACGCTGTCATTTTCACTAATCTCTTTTATTGTTCCAGCCAGCCCTTTCATAACTCTAAGAGCTCTTCCTATTCCTGAATAAACTGACTCAACATTCTGCCTTAAAGTCGCATGTCTTTTTTGCTCGCTCCACACTCTCCACGAAAGCGAATCAAGAACCTTAACTCTGATTGCTTCATTGTGCTCTCCTACAAATTCCCGCATCGCAAGCATGGCATTCATAGTTTTTTCAACCAGCTTGGCAGGGTTAGTTTCGGCTCTTGCTTCCTCATACCTTGCCGTCACATTTTCAAGCCCTCTTCTGAATCCTGCTGAAATATCCTTTGAACTCTCCAGCACGAGAGGACTATCAGGCATTCCCCTCATTTCAGCTTCTTCTAATGCATAATTCGGAAGTTTAGGATCCTTGAAAACACTATAATGAAGATAGCCGTCTCTCGGAACGCGCGTTCTCTGCTGAAACATAACGCCCATTCCTGCCTTTTCAGTAATTCCGTCAAGCATGTCAGCCAATACATACAGCTCTCTCGGAACATAATGCTTGGGTTTTTTTCTGTCTGCCTCAACTTCAAATTTTAGGCAAGCAAGCGTATCAAGAGGCATAACAATTTCCAAGTCAGCAGGACTGTTATACGGAATAACTTTATTAAATAATTCAACCCCTCCCGCCTTTCCAAGCTTTGCTTTGAATTCCTCGCTTAACTTGAAAACATCCCTCGACATTTCAATGTATTCTCTAAGCAGCTCTCTTCTCGCCTCAAGCACTTTAGGAACAACAATATCATCGGCAGTTGTCTCTCTTCTCCTGCTGCTTGTGACAAGAGAACGCGAGGCAACAAATCCGGTTAATCCGGAATCAATCATCTTAGTCCCATTAATGCCAAGAGTCACTCCTGCTAATCCCCCGAGAGAATGCCCCCTCCCTATTCCAGTCGCAGTTTTTTTCCAGACAACATCCCTGATTTTATTGTTCCCTAATTCTTTAAGAATATCTTCCTCAATTACCTGAAAATCAACCCCTCTTGAAACAACTGCATGGGAAAATGCAACAATTTCGTCCCCTCCCAAGAAATCTCTGCCACACTCTTCTAAAAATTTTGCCCTAAGCTCCGGATTTTTAATCTCCACTCTCGGCATGAATCCCAACAATCTTACTTTTAAGTCATCATCGCTCAAAAAATTACTTCCCTGATATTGCACCGTCATTTTATTATCTGGTATCTCCTGCTGGATATTTAAACAAGATTGTTCTGCAAAATATATTTTACTTTCTCAAAAGTATCCTTATGCGCATAATATTTGGGCTGCAGTCATTGTTTTTTGTTTATATTTAGATTACCCAAAATTTATGCAAGGGGCGTTGTTAGGAGGTTTAGAGGCAATATTCTTTGTGAGCGAAGGCTATGAAAACCCATTAAACGCTAAACCTTCTCGATAACAAGATGAATTAAGGACTAACATTGAGTTATATTTCAATCATTCCCGACAAGATAAAATCCGTGCGCAGGAAGATTCATTGCAGAACCCAAAACTTCATCTGAAATAACAATCCTTTTCCGTTCATACGAATCAGTCATCCTAACATTTCCATTTATCGCATTATATGATTCAACAAGAGAAAAATGAGCATCTCCATCGCCAAACGCAGAGTCCAACCCCTCAACTGGAAAAACTTTAAAATAATCCCATACAGCAATAACATCCTGGGAATTATTCAGCTCTGTCTCAAGAAAAATCGGAATGCTTATTTTTCCAGGAGAAGTATGCTCACATCTTAATCCATGAGAATGAAGAAATTTATTTAAAACATCCATGTTAGCTTCATTTCCCCGGACAATTCCGGCAATTTCCTCCTGGCTCGGCTCCATAAATCTTCTTCTTTTTATTACTGCCTGCAAACACGCGGGCAGTCCCGCGTCGAATTTCCTTGATGGATAATGCGTGTAGTTGTTCATTTTGATTGCGTTGAAAGTTTAACCGCTGCATCTTCCCAGATTCCACTGGCAAGTAAATCGTTTTTCAGCGCTACTCGCTGCATCCCCCAGGTATTAGAATATTGTCATGAATGCAAAAAGTGTCACACTTGCCCGTCTTTATTCCAGGCCCATTGCAATGAGGGCACTTTGTGTCCATTCTCTTCAGTAGATCAGCCATTCCAGTATGTTGTAGGGTGTCTACTTGTTTCATTTTTTCTGCATCCATTTGAAGAGGCGGTGATTCTCTGTTACCTAAAAACTCTTGTTTTATCCATCTTAAGATGTAGTCTGGAGGAGATCTTGCAAATCTAATTGGGTCTCTCCCCACGTCCAGTTCTCCTTGCTCTGGCTGGGGTATAACCATTCCAGAAGGTGGAAATCTCATATGGCTAAATTTTTCAGCTAACTTTTCAAGAGGGACACCGTACTGCAGACACATGCTTAACGTAGTTGCCCACGCATCAGCCCATCCTCTTGCCGAGGTTCCTTCCTGTCCCATAATAACAAAAATTTCTCCAGGCTTTCCGTTATCATATTTTCCAACAGTGACATACCCCTCCTCAGTGCCAGGACCTCCCTCTTCCCCACCAGCAATCTCAAACTTGTGCGTTACTGAGTTTCTTGTCTGAGGCATTCGTCTTCTTACTGGCCCGCCATTACCGTTCATTTTTTTCTCTAACCCTCCTTGGCTCGTATTTAGTGGCTGGGTTTTCTTGCTTCCGTCTCTATAAATCGCAACAGCTTTAAGTCCGAGAGTATGCGCTTCGTCATACACTCTTAATATGTCTTCAACAGTAGAGTCTTTAGGCATATTAACTGTTTTGGAAATTGCTCCTGATAAGAATGGCTGAGCCGCAGCCATCATTCGTATATGCCCCATATAGTCTATACTCCTTTTTCCATTAGCAGGTTTGAAAGCACAATCAAAAACAGGTAAGTGTTCATCTTTTAATCCTGGTGCACCTTCAATTGTGTCATTCTTGGCGATATGATCGGTAATACCTTTAATCTGCGTCGGAGTGTATCCTAAACTTTCAAGAGCAAGAGGGACAGTTTGATTAACTATTTTAAACTGTCCACCGCCCACAAGAGTTTTGTATTTCACAAGTGCAAGGTCTGGCTCTATTCCCGTGGTGTCGCAATCCATGTAGAATCCTATAGTTCCGGTCGGAGCAAGAACAGTAGCTTGCGCATTTCTGAATCCATATTTTTCTCCCCTAATAAGAACATTATCCCAAGTCTTAACTGCTTCCTCAAGTATAACTCGTGTTTTCCTTGGCAACTTTGTTGCATCTATTGCCGTTAGAGCATCTTGATGCATTTTCATTACTTTTAGCATAGGCTCTTTGTTTTTCCCAAACTCTTCAAAAGTCCCAAGTTTTTCTGCCAGCTCGGTAGAATTCTCATATGCTTTAGCAGTCATCAGGGCAGTCACCGCGGCGGCTGTGGCTCTTCCAGCATCAGAATCATATGCTAATCCTTGCGACATCAACCAAGCTCCAAGATTTGCATATCCTAATCCTAATGGTCTAAATCTGTGCGCGTTTTCTGCTATCTTGGGAGAAGGGTAACTTGTTGAATCAACAAGAATATCTTGTAACGTTCCAACAGTTTTTACAGCTCTTCCAAAACTCTCAACATTAAAACCTCCGTCAGACGTTCTAAACTTCATTAAGTTCAGTGAAGCTAGATTGCAAGCCGAATCATCTATGAACATATATTCTGAACATGGGTTACTAGCATTTATTGGTCCTGACTTTGGGCAGGTATGCCAACAATTGATAGTATCATGATACTGAACTCCTGGATCTCCGCAAAACCAGGTTCCCTCTGCAATTAGTTTCATCAAATCTTTTGCAGGATAGGCGGGCATTTGTAAATCTTTGCTGAAAACGGGAATAGTCTGCCAATCTTTTCCTTCTCTCACTGCTTTCATAAAATTATCAGTGAGTCTTACAGACAGATTAGTATTTTGAAAATGAACTGTGTTGTATGCAAGTCCGTTTATGCTGGCATCAACTCCTGCATCGATTAATATGTGGGCAAGTCTTTCCTGTTCGGGTTTGCACGTGATGAACTCCCTAATATCGGGATGATCTATTCTGAGTGATTGCATTTTTGCCGCCCTTCTTGTCTTGCCTCCCGATCTCACCACATCTGCTACTTGATCATAAATTCTCATAAAAGTTACAGGTCCTGAAGGGCTCCCTCCTCCGGTTAACCTCTCTCTACTGCTTCTTAACCCTGATAAGTCCGCGCCTGCTCCACTCCCATATTTGAATAACATTGCTTCCTGAACCGCAACTCTCATAATATCTTTCATATGATCACTCACTGCTTCTATAAAACAAGCTGCGGCTTGAGGCCATTCATACGCCTGACCGTCTATAACAGGAACAACTTTCTCATTTTGGGAATCCCACCTAAAATGCCCCTCCCCTCCACTTTTGATTCCGTATCGCAAGAAGATTCCTGCATTGAATAATACGGGCGAATTAGGACAGGCGACCTGATTTATCATAATTGTTGCAACTTCATCTCCAAATGCCTTTGCATCTTGCGGAGTTGCAAAATAACCCGCTTCCCCCCCTTTCACAGCCCCAAATTCAGACACTCTTCCAACAAGTTGCTTAACCGATGTTTCTCTTTCACTCGTGTCTTTCTCTCCGTAGAAGTACTTTGAAGCAACTGTATCGACTGCTGTCTGGCTCCAACCTTCAGGAAACTCGACCCCCTCTTGTTTGAATACTGTTTTAGGATGTTGAGGATCTGAACGATCAAATATCTCTGCTACTCGAGGCATGTAATTTACTATCTTTCCGTCAAGTCCGGTATACAACGGATCAACTCCGTCTCGTGAGAAGTGTCTCTGAACCGACAACCCTCTCTTTCCTCCATTTCCTTCAACCATCCTAACTACTCACCTCCTCAAAATTATCATTTCCCTTTCTAACTTTTCCTTCATTCCAATCAATCATCGTATTCTTTCTTCCAGCATCCTCTTCTGTAAACCCGTTCGGAAATCTTGCTTTCAGTTTTGCAATATTTTCCTCAAGTATCTCGTCCATATTCCACCCGTAAAAATTGCAAATCATTGCTATGTACCAGAATGTGTCACCTATGTTTTCCCGCGTTCCGCTTCGCTGGTCATTTCCATGCGCGTGGGTTTTCTTTATGCACGAAGCTACATCCCCCGCCTCGCCCGTAATCCCGCATCCCCATGTAAGAATTTCCTCGTTGGGCGAGGCATAATCTTTCTTTGCCGTCTTGTCGCATATTTTCTGGTATTCGTTTAGGTTCATTTTAAGTTATCTCCAATCACATTTTTTTCTTCGCTGTTCTTCGCCATATTTTTGTTTTTTCCAATCTTCATTTTAATTACCTTACCCTCTCCTAACTCTGTAACTCCAAATGTAAAGTGTAATCAGCTAACTTTAACATTATCCTTTCACACCATTTATCTCCCGTTTAAAATCTTCAATATCCTTGAACTCGCGATACACAGACGCAAATCTAATATACGCAACTTTGTCAATCCTCTTTAGCTGCCTCATCACCATCTCGCCTATAAGGCGAGATGGAACTTCCTGCCCGTGCTGCTTTAATTTTTCCTCAATAAAATTAATTGCAGAATCTATCTGCTCACCGGAAACCTGCCTTTTCTCGCATGCGCGGGTCATTCCCAACTTTACTTTCTCGCGCGAAAATGCCTCTCTCCTTCCATCCTTCTTCATGACAAATATCTCTACGGGCAGAATTCTCTCGTAAGTTGTAAATCTCTTCCCGCATTTCAGGCATTCGCGCCTTCTCCTTGTTTCATTCTTAGAATCGCGCTTATCAGTAACCTTAGTTTCATCAGTCGAACAGTACGGACAGAGCATTTTCACGAGCCTCCTTTTTATTCATATTATTTACGAGTGGGAATGCGAACAATAACATTTTTACAACCTCCTTTTATCATATACAACCAATGGTATATCCTGCCTTGAGAAAATACAATTTATTGTATATCAACCAATTTCTACCATTTTCGCACTTTATAAATATTTGTATACTTTTCAGAAAAAATAAAAATTCAAAAATTCAAAAATATTTTTATTATTTTTTCTGTTGCTATTTTATAATTAAAAATTCATAGAACAGATTACTCAAGAAACCCTTTTACGGAATTATAAACCATCTCGCCGATTTCATTAGGGCTTTTTAATGAATTAATTGTTCCGTCAGGAACGCAGCCTATCTTAATCCAATTATATTTTTCAGCAGCAAGCAAATACGCCGCTGAAGCGGCGTTTAAGTGATTTATATCTCCTTCATGCATATCCAACTTTTCGCCGTTTAGATACTCTCTCTGTGGCTTGTTATCAACTAACTTTTGTCCGATTTCGGGCAGCATGTGCAAAAGAACAACCACGTCCGGTTTTGGAATCTGAAAAATTCCAAATTCGAGATTTTCAAGCCAGTCCAAAAATTTCTCTCTTTCCTGAAAATCCTTTATTTTTCCTGCCTGATGCCCCATGCTTGCAGAAACATACCTATTGCTAATGACTATTTTTCCTTCCCTTAACCATTCCTTAATTTTAAATGAGGCAACATATCTGTCACATGCATAGAAAATAGAAGCTCTATACGGTCCAACTTCTTCAGCAGAGCCGAATTTTCTGTTCAGGTAATCTTCGATTAACGCAGCGCTTTTCTGTCCGTAACGGGGAAAATCAATAGTTTCCACAAAAAATCCTTCATTTTTTAATCTTCTTGCTAATATTTCTGTTTGCGTAGCTTTTCCAACACCGTCTACGCCCTCTATAACAATTAACTTTCCTGCTTTGTTATCCATTAAATGTAAAGATTATCGCGGTTAATAAATAAATCGGTGCTATCA
>ORJL011107134.1_pt1 | contig 22734 bp, 17 predicted proteins | sample 1779941 | NCBI WGS metagenome assembly ORJL01 (sample SAMEA104232317, study PRJEB22302) | groundwater metagenome | biome: forest; feature: aquifer; material: groundwater | place: USA | collected 2011-08-07 | depth 5.8 m
AGGCCGGCGTCACGAAGATGCTGGACCACGAGGATCTGGACCCGATGATGCGGGCGCTGCTCGAACTGCGGCAGCAGGCAAGCCGCAGCAGCACGGCGAAGTACAAGGCCTTCCAGCGCGCGGCCAATACCGACGACCGCGTGCGGGGCATGCTGCAGTTCAGCGGCGCGGCGCGCACGAGGCGGGACGCAGGCCGCACGGTGCAGTTGCAGAACCTCGGTAGTCGTGGCCTTCTACCGCAGGATCAGATCGAAGTCGGAGTCATGGCGTTGAAGGCTGGCGCGGAGGATTTATTGTGACCTACGAATTCGCGGGCGTCTTTCCGCTGCTGGCATATGAGGCCCGCAAAGCCGCGCACGAAAACCAAGGTCAGCAACCCTACACCAAGCTGACCATCAACGACCGCGTGGCACATCTGCTCCGCAACGAGTGCCGCTACCAGGCGACAGACCAGATGTATAGCAGTTTCATGGGAGTCAAGGTCGTTGTCGATCCGTTGTGTGAGCTCCCGTATTTCGAAGATGCGCAAGGCCGCAGGACGTACGTATGACCTACGACATCATGCTCCTGACCGCGAGCACGATCCGTTCGGTGATCGTGGCGCCGCCGGGAAAGAAGCTCGTGGTCGCCGACCTCTCCAACATCGAAGGCCGCGGTCTGGCGTGGCTGGCCGGCGAAGAGTGGAAGCTGCAGGCGTACCGGGACTTCGACACGATCATCGGCACGGACTTGCTGGGCGCGCCCGTGCGTCTGGGGCCAGACCTTTACAAGCTGGCGTACGCCAACTCATTCCGCATACATCACGCGGACGTTACCAAGTTCGGCCGCTCGGTCGGAAAAGTGCAGGAATTAATGCTAGGTTTCGCGGGCGGCATCAGCGCGTTCGTGACTGGCGCGCTCACGTACGGCATCGATCTTGAGGCGATGGCCGAGACCGCGTGGCCGACATTGCCTGAGCATATTATCGAAGAGGCGACAGACTTCGTGCAGTGGCGGCAGGATCAGGGCACGAAGTTTCCGATGTCGGACAAGGCAGCGATCGTCTGCGAATCGTTCAAGCGGATGTGGCGCGAGGCGCACCCGGCGACCGTGCAGCTATGGCGCGAGATGGACGACGGATTCCGCGAGGCCACGCTGCGCCCTGGCACGACGTTCAGGTATCGCGGCTTCGCGTTCCGGCGTTACGGCGCGTGGCTGCGTATCAAGCTGCCCAGCGGCCGGTGTCTGTGCTACCCGCAGCCACAGGTTGCTGCCGATGGCAAGACACTGTCATACATGGGTGTCAACCAGTTCACACGCAAGTGGGAACGGATCAAGACATACGGCGGCCGCCTCACGGAGAACGCGACCCAGAGCGTGGCGAGAGACTTCCTCTTCGACGCACTGCCCGGCATCGAGGCCGCCGGCTACGAGATCACGATGCGCGTGCACGACGAAGTGATTACCGAGGCCCCAGACACCCCCGAGTTCAACGCCGAACATCTGAGCAGTCTGCTCGCGGCCACGCCGCCATGGGGTGAGGGTATGCCATTAGCGGCAGCGGGTTTTTGCAGCATGACCTATAAGAAAGACTGATTGTTAATTCTGTAGTAGGTGCTACAATTAGAACTGTTGAGAGGCCCGATTCCGGGTCTCGAATTTCGTGAAGGGAGTTTAATCATGGCCAAGGTTTCTGAACTCGAAGGCGTCGCGCTCGACTGGGCCGTAGCGACCGCGGCTGCGTTCCCGGTAATCAGCGTTTCCGGAGCATGGAAAAACAAGCACGGCGCTCACGGCAACACCCAGGTGATGGTGGCGGACAGTAAGAGCAAGCGGGCCTGCCATTACGACTTCCGCCCGCAGGAAAGCTGGGAGCAGGGCGGCCGGATCATTGAGCAGCAGGAGATTGAGCTGCATGCTCACTTCGGTCAATGGTGCGGAAAACACGGGGCTTTTGCCGGTGTAGCCCCCACTCCTCTCGTCGCCGCCATGCGCTGCTTCGTCGCCAGCAAGCTGGGCGAGGAGGTCACGCTCCCGGAAGAGCTGTCCGCACCGGTGCGCCAGCTGTGAGAGAACGTGACATCGAGCGCCGCCTGGTCGAGCGCGTCAAGCAGCTGGGCGGCGAGCTCCGCAAGGTCAAGTGGGTTGGCCGTGACGGCGCGCCGGATCGCGTGGTGATGTTGCCGCAGTTTGCCTTTTACACGGAGCCCCGGGCGCCCGCTTGGGTCGAACTCAAGGCCCCCGGCAAGGCGGCCACGTTCCCGGCCAACGCCCACGAGCGCAAGCAGAAACGCGAGCACGACCGCATGCGCAAGATGGGCCAGCAGGTATTCGTGATAGATTCGTTCGAAGGCATCGAGGATCTACTGGCATGACACTTGAAGACCGCCGCATGGCTGCGGCGCGGACAGCCAAGACCACAGAACAGAGGGCCGCCTTGGTAAAGCTGGTGGCTGCGTATGCGCGGCTCTGCGACCAGTTCTGCAAGGTGCCGACGAAAGACCCGGCGTACCGCGACGCACTGACGCTGCTGAAATGAAGGCGCCGACTTTTGAGAGGGAAGACGATGGAACACATAAACCAACTTAGAGCATGGAAAAAGCAACTTAAAGAGGCAGAGCCTGGGCGTGACGCAGATATACACGTTACGGGGAGACTACTGCGCCACGGGATAGAGGCGACAGAGATACTTACCGCAATAACGAAATGGCTTGAGGAAAACCAGCCGGATGTTTTCAGGCGCGGACTGTGGGACGTAATACTGCCACGGACGACCGTCAAAGCAGAGCGCACCACGCTGTGCTGGAGATGCAACACGGCCTACCAAATAGTTGAGATGCAATGTCAGTCCTGCGGAGCCACAAACGCAAACCGCGATCCAGAAACTGCGGCGATAGAAGTGCGCGGTGGACACTCCGTGACGGCAAAACGCTACCGGGATGGTGAGCCGTGCGACCACGCTGGATGCCTGAGCCACGTTTCGCACCCATGCGAGGGCTGTGAGCGCCGACTTTTGAGAGGAGAAATACATGCAACTGACTGACGTTTTGCGAGGCGGTCGCCAGTGCGACGAGGATGGCACGGAAATAATCATGAGCCGGCAGGCGTGCTGCGAAGCTGCGGACGAGATTGAACGTCTGCGCGCCGATCTCGAAGATAAGGCCGACATAGTAAGCAAGGCGCTGCGCAGAGCGTGGCATCTTGGGCAGACGTACTGGCAGCAGGCGGATAGCGAGTCGTGGTCGCAGAACAAGAAGGCCGACGAGACGCAAGCAAGGTTCCAGCAACTTGTTGATGAGACGCGCACCGCAATTGTCGAGACGCCGAACTGGTGTTATACGACACATCCTGTCGCACAACTCCGGCACGAAGCCTGGAAAGACCCACCTTGAAGCGACCAAAGCAAACACAACACCAAGGACAAGAAAATGGCTGACGAAATAGATATCGCGAACGACCGCGCGCAGCAGGATCTCGACGAGGCCCTGGCCCGTGCCTGCCGCCACGAGCCGGCCCTGGCGCCGACAGGCTGGTGCTACAACTGCGCAGAGCCGATGGCCGACGACAGGCTGTTCTGTGACCGCGATTGCCGGGACGATTATGAGCACCGGCTAGCGCGGCATGCGAAGTGAATTCACGCCACGCCCGTGGCAAGTCCCGATGCTCGACCACGTAAGTAGCCACGATAGGTGCGCCCTCTGGGCTGGCATGGGCTTAGGCAAAACGCCGGTGGCATTAACACTTTTGGAGTCCCTCTACACGTTCGGCGGCGAGACGCAGCCCACGCTTATCCTCGGCCCTCTGCGCGTGGCCCGCAAGGTCTGGACCGACGAGTGCCGCAAGTGGCAGCACCTGTCCGGCCTGTCCGTGGTACCGATCATTGGCAGTGAGAAGGAACGGCTCGCGGCCCTGCGGTTCGACGCCCCGATCTATACGATCAACTATGACAACCTCGTGTGGCTGATCGAGCACTGGGGCGACAGGTGGCCGTACCGAACTGTCATCGCAGACGAGAGCGACTACATCAAGGGGCACCGGATCTCGTACCGCACCAGCAAGCTGGGCAAAGAGTTCGTGGCCGGCGACGGAGCGAAGCGGGCGAGCGCGCTGGCGCGGATAGCGCACGTGCATATCAAGAGATTCATCGAGCTGACCGGCACGCCAGCGCCGAACGGACTGGCCGACCTGTGGGGTCAGATATGGTACCTCGACCGCGGCGCCCGGCTGGGCCGCACATACACCGCGTTCTCGCAACGATGGATGCGGCCGAAGCACGACGGGTACGGCAGCGAGCCGCTGCCGACCGCCAGCGCCGAGATCTACCGCGCGCTGGGCGACATCTGCCTGACGATCGACGGCAAGGACTGGTTCGATCTTAAAGAGCCACTGATCAACACGATCTATGTTGACCTGCCGGCCAAGGCCCGAAAGCTGTACGACGAGATGGAAAAAGAAATGTTTACCCAGATCGATCAGCACTCGGCCGAAGCGTTCAACGCCGCGGCGCGCACGCAGAAGTGTTTGCAGATCGCAAATGGCTCGTGCTACGTCTCGCCCCTGGACGACGAAGAGGATGACAAGCCGGGCATAAAACCTTGGAAGCACATCCACGACGAGAAGCTGCTGGCCCTGGAATCCATTGTGCATGAGACGGCTGGCGCTCCACTGCTGGTCTGCTACGAGTTCAAGCCGGACCTGGTTCGCTTGCTGAAGGCGTTCCCGAAGGGCCGCGTGCTGAAGACATCGCAGGACGAGGACGACTTCAAGGCCGGCAAGATCCCGCTCCTGTTCCTGCATCCGAAGTCCGGAGGCCATGGCATCGACGGGTTCCAGCTTGCTTGCTGCAATATCGTGTTCTTCGGATTCAACTGGTCTCTCGGCCAACGCATGCAGGTCATCGAGCGTATCGGCCCCGTGCGGCAGATGCAGGCCGGCTTCGAACGGCTGGTCACGATTCACAACATCGTCGCGCGGGACACGGTCGACGAGCTGGTGCTGGAGAGGCACGCAACAAAACGCGAGGTCCAGGACCTCTTACTTGACGCTTGCAAACGAAGGAAAAAATAATGGAACCGAAAAGGCTCCGTTCCGAATGTCGTACGTGCCTGTCATGGGACTTCAGGAAGACTATGTGCCTACGGATTGCGCATGGAATGGCGTGCGTGGTTGGCGAACTGCCGGCGCCGGGCTTCTACGGCAAGAGCACGCCGCCCCCGGAGTGGGCGAACATAAAGGCCTGGTCGCCGTTGGGCGGGGGGCGGGGTGGCGGGAAAGCCGCGGGCGCTGCCGACCAGGCCATCTACAAAAAGATCGCGGATAACTACGACGCGAAGCCCACCAACCGCTTCCTGTCCTGGTCGCACGAGAACCTGGCTAAGTTCGCCAAGGACACCTTCGAGGAGAACCTGCGGCTCCGGGAGAAGCTGATCCAGATTCAGTCCGTGCTCGGCGCGTAGAACTTTGAACCGCCGACCCGGACCCCCGCGTACATGCCGTTCGCCCTGAAAGCGCTGGCGCCATCCACACACCGCAGCAGCTCGCGGAAGATGGCGTCACAGACTTCGCGCGGGTATTCGCAGGTGTAGTAGAGCCAGTCGTGCACGGTGGCCGACAGATCGCCGATGCCGCCGAACAGAAAGAAGGCGAGCGGCAGCCTGGGCACGCTGGCGAAGTCGGTCACGAACCCGGGCGGCACCCGTATCAGGTAGCTCTTGCCGTCGATCACGACCAGCACTATGAGCGGAGCCAGCAGCTGCCACTCCTTGGCGCCGACCTTGCGGATGTCGAGAGAGGTCAGGACCTTCGCGCTCATGGCTTCCGGTTCTCCCAGATCGTGTAGAGGAACTGCAACACCAGAATCGCCAGCACGACGTACAGGACGATCACAGCGCGGTCACGAAGGGCACGACCTCTGCACACTTCGCGGCATAGAACTGCGGGGGTTTGCCGAGGGCTTTCGGCAGGACGCTGGCTATCTTCGATTCCAGGACCATGCACTCCGCCAAGCCGGCGGTCTGGGCAGCGAAGGTGTGGGCCTCGCCGTCAATGACGACAAGCACGAGCAGAACGATAATCGTATTCATGGCTGCTTCCCCTGTAGAATTACTTCTGCCACTGGACCCACTCTTGCGAGATCATATCCTGCTTCGGGTCCGCGTGCACGGGCATCGAGAACGTGATCCCCCGGCCTGGGTGTGTGATCCACAGGGCCTGCTTCGGCGCCTCGAATCCGAAGTTGCCCGCGTATGCGTACTCGTTGTACCCGACCAGGCTGCCGTTCACAATCAGCCGCTGCATCTGGATCAACTGGTGCCAGTGTCCGATCACGAGGGTGTCGTACTCCATGTCGATCTGGCCGTTGCGGCTGCGCTTCTTGTGGTCCCCGCGGATGATGGGCCCGAGGGCGCCGATCATGCCGTCGCCCCCGCGGAACTGATCGCCATGGGTCAGCAGGTACTTGTGTCCGTAAACCGAGTAGAGGGCGTCAGGCCCGGACGGGATGAAGAAGGCCACACGCTTGTCCGCCTCGAACCTCTTGGCCAGGAACTGGTACAACAGCCAATCGAAGCTGGTGAACGCGCGCCCCTTGGCGCGGATCTTGTGAGTGTTGCGGCCGTGGTTGCCGGTCACCGCCGGCACGAACACGTGGCCGAACTTGTCGGCCAGGGTCTCGATGGCCCACGCCAGCGCACCCCACAGGTCGAGCACGGTCGGCATGATCTCTTTGTCGTTGGTGGCTGTCAACTCTTCATGGATGTCGCCCGTCACCATGTCGCCGCCAAGGATCAGCACGATGCCCGGGTACTTCGGGTTCACCATGTGGCTGTGCAGCAGGTCGATCGCGGTCTCGATCACGCGGCGCAGCCGCGCGCTCGCGATCTCGAGGTTGTATTCGTTCACACCACCGATCTGCCCAGGGTCGACGACCTCGCCCCAGTGCAGGTCCGACAGCATCAGGGTCGGCACGCCGGTGGTACCGTGCGCAGGCTTGCTGGACAGCAACCACGCGGGGATGCGGGGTTTCATCTCGGCAAGGCCGATGATCTTCTGCTTGACGTAGTGCTCGTCCAGCGTTTCGCGCTGGTGGCTTGCGATCATCGCCTCCAGTGTGCGGACGCGGTCCCGCAGCTCGACGGTCTCTGTTACCCCATGGTCTTGTGTTTTGCTGGGTGCGGCCTTACGACGGGCCGTAAGCAGCCGCGCGACATATGTCATTCTGTGCAGGCCAAGCAGGGCTGCTGCCTTTGTCTGGTTGCCCCCGCACTTTTCGAGGGCAGCGAGTGCCTCCTGCATTTGCTTTTCCGTGAGGTTGACGGCTGTCATTTCGCTTTCCTGAGAGTGAGGGTGTCGACACCCATGCCGGAGTTCACGTCGAGAGTACACGCGATCTCAACCGCGCGCTTCGCGCTTGCTCCTGCGGCCATGGCCCCGAGAGCGTACTCCGCGCCGGACCCGATGGCCCATTTGGTGGGTCCAAGTGCGATTGGGCGTAACGAATCGATGTACTCGTAGAGGCCAACTTCGGTAGCAACGAGTACCGTGAAACTGTCGGGGCCTTCGGGCATCTCTGGCTTGTCGTCCGGCATACCCGCGATAAACCAGTCGATCATGGCGTCGACATACACGATGGTGCCGGCACCGCTGAACAAGGCCGGCATTCCGTGGTAGAGACCGCGGCGGATCTTGCTGGTCAGCCTCTGGTATTTCCTGCCTCCGCCTACCGACTGCTTGTCTGCCGCCATGGTCTTGCCATCAAACGCGATCGTCGTCAAAGCGGTTCTCCTTGTCAGGCCCTTCGCAGATGCTCCAGTCTGTTCGACCACCCGTTCGCGAACACCTGCTGCGATGGGTCGTTCTCAATGATCTGGTCGTAAAAGTCTTGGCGAGTAGCGAGGTAGTTGCGGCACAGCTCAGGCAGTTGTCCCGCAGCAACCTCTTCCTGCAACGCGCCCACGGTAACAGGGCCCACCTGTCCGTCATCATCCTCGCCCAGCGCTCGCTGCAGCAACTTGACCGCGCGGGCGGGGCCGTGGTTCACGGCCGCGTCGAACACGTACAGGTCGAGAGGCGCCGGCATGACGCCGCACTTGGCGACATTCCAGTACTTCGTGCGGTAGATGGCTGTCACTTCGTCGCTTGTAATACCGGTAACACTGCGAGGTGACAGGCCCGCGTTCTTGCGATATTCGTTGTATGTCTTCTGGGTAACGCCGTGGTTGGTCAAGCCGCCTCGGTCTGCCTTGTGGTTCGATAGTCCGCCCTCGATGTCGGGACCGGTAACGAAGGCGAGGCAGTAATCGAATCGGTTCATGGCACGGCTTGCGTCTTCAGCCAGGCCCATAAAGCCAGAAGCGCGGCAGCCAGCGGCGCAGCCCACACCACGAAAGACCGCAGCCCCTTGGCCCCTTTGACCAGCGCTACGAGTTCGGCAGTGTTGTCCGCGATGCCTTTGGTCAGGGCCGTGTTCTCTGCGACAGCTTTTTCGAATCGCGAGTGGTCTGTCATGTGTTGTTGGAACAGGACCTCCAGCCCGGTGATTCGTTCGTGCGCGCGGCGGGTCTCGGTGTCCATGTTGTTATCCTTTATGCTGGTCAGATCAGGCGCTTGTACTCAAGGTACGACCCTTTTTTAACGACAGTATCCGCGACGGTGGCGGTGTTCTGCGACCAACGCAGTGTGCAGTTGGCCCCCGCGCTCAGTGTGAAATTCAGCGTGATCTCTACGAACTGCTGCGATGCACTAGCGCTCGTCATGCTCATGTCTGTATCGGCACCGGCGTTCTCCACATCGCTTAGGACAACCCCGCCGATATCGAACAATTGCCAACGGCAGGAGAACCAGCTTGTGTTCCCGGCTAGGGAATTAAAATCCACCTTGAAGTCCGCCGCCGCATCGTTCTGCAGGATATTCAGTACGAATTTTACCGCGTAGGTCCCGCCGTTCGTTCCGGCGAAGGTCAGCTCGTTGTCATCCTGCAGCGTGTTGCTGTTGTTGACCGTTTCGTCCGCAGTCTTGACGACAGTTGTCCAAGGGCTGATGCCCAAAGTCACTAGCGCGGCGGCTGCGTTCGCGTCGTCAAGTAGTGATCGGGCGAATGCCGTACAGGTAATCTCCTCGACATCCCCAGCCCCCGCTGTCGAGCGCCCGAGAACCTTGTCGGTCGCGCTGACGTTCTGCATCTTGGCGTATGTCACCGCGTCGTTCGCGATCGTCAGCGCTGTGCCGGCGGCGGATTTTGTCACGTCGCCGGTGAAGGCGCTGGTCTGTATTCCACCGGACCCGGTGAACTCGATACCGCCGCCCACGGTGAGAGCCTCCGGCGCTCCTGTGCCGGCTGTGTCCCGGCCCAGCAAACGGTCTGTTGCTATCGAGACAGTGACGCCCCCGAACGTGGCAGAGGCCGCGAACGACAGGGCCGTAGTCCCGATCGTGATCGGGTTCGTGCCCGTGAGCTGGAACAGCTTATCCCCGTTCGTCGTGCCGCTGGCTACCGGAACCAGAGTCCCGTCCCGCACATCATTCGCACCATCGAAGTCAAGCGAGCGTGTCCAGGCCCCGGTGCTGGCGTCGTATATCCCGTTCGCTGTGGTGTCGGCCTGGTCCTTGACCAGCACGCGATCGTCTTCGACGACAGCCACGCCGTCTATCGTCTGCGCGCCTGAGAGGGTGATCGCCGCGGTGGTGGCTACTCGGCATGGCGGCTTTACCGCGATGCTGCCAGAAAGCCCTTGAATCCTGTCAACTGATGTCATGTCGTGCCCCTTACTGTTTGCTGGCGGGACTCGCGGTCCCTGTGATTGTACCCCGAACGGCATCCAAGGTGTCAATAGGCACTACGCGGCCGGCGGCTACGTCTGCCCAGTAGCTGACGGACTTCGCCACCGCGCTGGCCGGTACACCCACAGACATGCTGATCAGGGTGGCGACTTCCTTGATCGCTTTGCTCGGTTTACCCTCTTCGACGATGGCCTTGTAGAGATCGATCGGCGCCTTGACAGCCGCCTCGATCATGCTGATCGCTGGCGCCGTCGAGATCCGGTCGTCGTAGGGCTTGTTGTTCAGGGTGTTGACCGTGGCATTCACCGCAGGGCCGAAGCCCGGCACCATGGCCGTGGCGTACCGCAGCACCCCATACCCGAAGACCGCGGCCAGCCAGTCGTCCAGGTATTCGCCATCCTTGTCGTCGTCACCCGGGCCGCCCTTGAACAGCTGCATGATCAGCTCGCCGACGATAGCCGGCGCGAGGAAACCCAAAGTCAGCAGGTACAGTCCGCGTCCGGCACCTTTCTTCAGGCCCATGTCGCGGCTCACCTTCACGAACTCGGTGCCCAGCAGGTTTGCGTTCATGTTGAAGTACCCGGCGAACTGGGTGAACATCCTGTAGAACGCGCTACCTGTCTCGAACGCGGCGATATCTTCCGGTGCTTGTGACCCCTGTGTCTCGCGCACTGCCGAGTCACCGGCCCGTACGGCATCAGTCTCGGACATGCCGGCCTCGATCGCCTGGTTGTATCCGCCCAGCCAGACCACGGGGCTGATGACACTGTCCACCGCCGACTGCAGGAAGTAAGCGTGCTTGTTGGTCCACTCTTTCGCGCTCTCGTAGATCGACGGGTTGAGCAGGATCTCGTTGATCTGGGACGACATCAACGAGACCTCGTTCTCCAGGCGCGTGGCCATATAGCTCGACTTCGAAGTCACGTGTTCCGCGAACGTGGTCGGGTTCATGGCGTACTTCGCCATCGCGTCCATCAACAGGCCGGGCCGCACCCGCACAGCGGCGAGCGACAATCCGGTGATCTGCTGCACGCTGTTGGCGACGTTGGCAAACATGGCGGCCATGCCGGCCCGCGCACGGACGACGGACCAGAACCGGCCCAGCCCCTCACGGCCCGGGGTCTGCGTCTCGACGATCTGCTTCGCCGCGCGGTTGAGCCACGGTAGCAGCAGCGTGTTGTAGGCCTGTGGGTCGACGCGGCCCATGGCCTGCGCCACAGCCTTGCCGGACATCACACGGCGCACGTCGTTCGTCGGCCGGGTCATGTGCGCGAACAGGAGCACCTTGTCGATATGCTGGGACAGGGTGCGCAGGTCCAGCTTCAGGGGTTTGTTGTACTCGACCCGGCTCTTGGTGAACCCCTTCGACGTGGTCGGGAACGCGTAGGCCATGTTGCCTTCTTCACCTTCGCGCATCTTGTTCAGATCCGCGTCGCGCACGATCAGGGGGTCCGTCATGGCGGGCACGTAGCCACCGGCAAAGGTACCGAACTGGTTCGTGAATTCGTTGGCCGTGACCTCGGCGAAGTATTTGCCGAACACATCCCGGTGCGCCTTCTGGGCCAGCGGCTTCATGCTCTCAAGCAGATCCCAGACGCCTTGCGCGAACTCGTAGTCGGCCTTGGTCAGTATGCCCTCGTCGTGCATCCGCTGCAGGAACGCGTCCCACTTCGACGTGTCAATCGAGTTCTCTGTCGCTGTGGCCCAGCCGCGGCCAAGCAGCAGCTTGCGCTTGTTGCTCTCGTTGCCGGTATGCAGGATCGCGTGCAGCAGTTCGATCTTGCCCATGCCGCCCTCGTCTTTGCCGAACGTGTAGCCGATCTCCGGCGCGTCGATCAGCCGGCGGGTGAGGCTCGGCGCGATCGGGGTCAGAAGGTCGCGGTACGCTTTCAGGTACCGGGCCTTGTCAGCGCGGTAGGCGTCAGACGCGTCGCGGATCGGGTTCCACATGTACGTGCGGAACGGACCGGACAGAGCGCCGTCCTTGGCCCCCACCCAGGCTTCGACACGACGCAGGGCGCCGACGAAACGATCGAACAGGATGCCGCGCTTCTCGGCTGCCGTGACGGCGGAGCCTTCGCCCGGCACGCGGTCGGGGATGCCGATCTCGTCGAGCCGGTCATAGATCGCCTGCTGCGCTTCGTGGAGCGTGATCATCTTGCCGTCGATCTCGATCTGCTTCGATCGCTTCGCAAGGAACCACAGGCCCTCGATCTCTTCGGCCAGGTCGCGCACTTCGGAGATCTTCAGGTCGCGCCAGTCTTTCGCGTTCTCAGAGACCGCGTCGATCGTGTCCGACAGGATAGCGCCGAGGTCCGGGTTGTGCTGTGCGACGACGGCCAGGTACTCGCGGGCCGACTTGCCTTTCGTGCCGATACCGAAATCAGCGAGGATCGCACGAACGGCATTCACCAGTTCCGCGTCACGAGACTTGAACGAGGAACTGTCGTCCTTGTAGCCGGCTATCTTCTTGAACCGGTCGATGGTCTTCTTGACTTCGGCCTCGGCTTCGTATGCCTGCTTCGTGGCCACGTGGTTCAGCAGCTCCAGCCGCTTCTGCTGGGCCGCGTCGTCGCGCTTGCCTTTGCGCAGGGCCTCGAGCGCGGCCTTGCTGGCGCGCGTCTCGGCGGCCGCGAATGACCATGGCTTCAGGGTCTTGCTGGTTTTCGTCTCTATCAGCTGCTTGGCATACGCCTTCGCGGCCTCCATCAGCGAGGCCGGTGAGCCGATGCCCTTGGCCAGTGCCGATAGCTCGGTGGCCACCATCCGTGTGCGGGCGTCGTTGTGGATCGCCTCGTCAGCGGCTCTCGCGATGGCGTCCGGGTCGATCAGTTCGCTGTGGTCCTGCAGCATCCGCAGGTCGGTCAGCTCTTCGACTTCTTCCTTGAACGGCTTCAGCTCCAGCAGATCGCGCACCAGCGCTTCGCCGCTGCGGAACCCGAACATCTCAGCCACGAGATCCGGTGCCAGACCCTCCTTGGCCGTCATGCCGCGCAAGGCAGACAGGTCAGGCCTTGGCGTCAATGCGCCTTCCGGAAAAATGGCCTCTATGTCTGAAATTTGCAGCTTGTGGCCTTCGGTGACTTTCAGCTCGGTTCCGTCGGCCTGTGTCATCTCGCCCTTCTTCAGCCACTTGACCGCGAGACGCAGCGGCGTGGCCGCCAGCTCGGCAGCGATCTGCTCGCGCACGGCCTTCCGCTGGACCTCAGCTTCCTTCTGCATGGCGCCGATGATCTTCGTGCGCGCGTTCTGCAGCCACTTCATGTCGCGCAGTGACCGGGCGCGCAGCATCGCTTCGGCATCCTCGCGCTGATCGTCGCCCATCGCCTGATACGCGGCCCACCCGTTCTCGGTCATGCCGGCCTCGGCCGCGTCCTTGAACAGCTGCACGTACCCGCGGGCCTCGTTGGCCTGCTGGATCTCGGCCTCGGTCGCGAGCATGCGGTCGAAGAATGCTGCTGTCGTGGGGTGCAGTTTTACGCCGGAGCCTTTGCTGCCGGCGTGCAGGATGTTCGGGTCTGTGCGGCTGAAGGCGCCGGTGTTGCTGATGGCGCTCTTGATCTGCGTCGGCTTGAAGGCAACATACAGCGTGCGATCCCCGCCGCGGACGATAACACCATCCGCCCCTGCCTTCTTTGCGGCCACAAGAATCTTCTGGCGATTGTAGTCAAAATACTTATCGGGGGAGGAGGTGCCTGTGCGGCGCTCTATCGGGTTCTGCAATGAAAGGTACACTGGAACGGTGTTCTCGCCCCCGTCCTCTCGATAGCCGGCTTGTTCCGCATACACACCGGCGATGATAGGCTCGTCCGTGAAATACAGCCCTTCCTGGCCTCCCGTCGAAGGGTAATTCGCCCCGCTGCGCGCCACATCAAACGCCATGACCTCGGCCGCAGTCCCGTGGTACACCCGCAGGGGGCGCCCTCGGTCGTCGATAACCTTAGACGCGCCGAACCAATCTCTAAAAGACCGGGACCATACGTCCACGCCCCTCGTCACCGTCTCGCCAGCGCCAACTTGTTGCGCCAGATCCCCGCCCGCCTGCGGCACTCCCGAATGCTGGGCAACGAACTCTTTCAGCGATCCATAAATCCGCTTCAGCCAGTTCGCGAACGTGCGGAACACCGAGTCGAGGGCCAGGCTCGGGGCCTTGCCGGTCATGAAGTATTGCTCGCCGCTCTCGGCCCACGCTTCGTGGTACGGGCGCTGCTGGTCGAGGGACATGCTGTTCCACTGTTCGAGCGGAGTGGCGCCTGCGGGTAGGGGGCCGGGTGCCGTGTCGCTAGCGCCGACTTCTTGGAACAGCGCCAGATCCGATAGTGTGCTGGTGCCCCCTTCGACAAACATTGCCGCGAGGTCTGACCGTTGATGCACCACGTTCAACACCATGTCTATCAGCGTCAGTTTCTGTTCGGGGGTGGTAGCACTGACCAGCTGCTCAACCAGTGGCGCGATGCGGAACAGGCCGTAGTCTGACAAGCGGTATGCGCCGTTCGCATCGACAGCGTACTCAGCAAAAGCCTCGGCGTCTTGTTGCAGTTCCTCGTCCGAGTATCTGTCGCCGAGGTAGTCACGCAGCATTTCAACAGGGTCGTTCGACGTGTGGCCAAGTAGTGCAGTGTTTGCCTCTAGGCGGGCGTAGTTATCCACGATGCGCTCGACGATATTGTCAAGGCCTTTCTCGTCGCGCACAACCCCGGTTGCGGCGTGGTCGTTCCATATTTTCTTGAGTCGCCCGGCGGCAACAACGGACCACGCCTGCAGCTCTCCGGGCTTGCGATCGAAGAACTCTTGCAGTACAGCGTCACGCGCCGCGGGGATGCGGTCTTCCCACAGGTCCGCAGCCACGTCCTCGTCGAGGGGCACGAATTTGCGGGGCTGCTGGTTCAACTGGTTACCACCTTCGGTTAACACCTGCGCCCCGCCCTGAACCGTCGTGAACAGGTGCGCAAGCAGAGCATTCACTTCATCGACCAGAGCCTGCGGGGCTCCGGGCTCCGATGCCATTTGCGTATAGGCGGCGAGGAACCAGTGGGACGCTTCGTGCAGGAACGTGCTCAGGTTTGCATCGGCCAGCAGACGCAGGTCCATCGTCGCGGGGTTGAAGCTGCCCCGTTTGGGGCCGTCCGTGCCGGCGAACAGGGGCATGCCGGTCGTGGCTACCACTTCGCGCATGGCGTCGGTGATGTCGAATCCGGGTTGTTCGCCGGATAGTGACACGCCCTGGTTCACGCGGCGATACTCAGCGATAGCTTGGTCTTTCGCCTGCTTGCGGGGCCAAGACCCCTCTATTGTGAATGGCTTCCCGTTCACCTGCACGGCCCAACCGTACTGCGTCCTCTCCGGCTCGGACACTTCAAGCGGGGATTCGATGCGAACTTCCCCAACCTTCCCGCCGCCGATCTTCTTCAACACGTCGTTCGCTACCTGCGGCACGATGGCGTCGTAGTAGCCCTTCATACCTTCGCCGCCGACTTTGAGATCGAGGCCGGAATACGTGTGGAAGTCCTCGGTCTGCGCTTGAATCTTCGCGGCCAAGTCTTTACCGACGTGCTCTTCCAGATCATTGCCGCGCAGTTGGCCGAACTCGTGCAGCGGTCCGCCTTTCAGTTCGGCGATGACGGTGTATTCGTCCGTGCCGTCGCGACGCACGCGCAGGCTGTCGATCTGTTTACTCAAGTCATACCGCGCCGCCTGCTGCTCGCCGGTCGTCCACGCCACCCGGTCGAAGCCGTTCTCGGCGGCGTAGGCGATCATCCGCTTCAGGGCCAGCGCGGTCCATGACTTCGTGTCGGTGACGAAGGGGGCGGATGGGACATGGGTTATACCGATGGCGCTGGGTGTTGATGCTATTCGCTCGGTCAGCGATTCGACTTGCGCCTGCTCTTCTGCCGACCACACTTTACGTAGTGCGACTGCGTTTTGGTCTATACCATATTTGGCATAAAGCTGCGCCATCAGGGTATTGCGTTCCTCATACGGATTCGTCGGGCCTGCGAACCCCTCCTTCTTCCCCTTCTGCCCCCAATCGCTCTGCAGTTCTTCGATGAACAGCACGCGCTTGCCGTCGGCATCCACGCGCTCATTGGTGCGGATGTGCGCGACGATGTTCGGCTGGTCGAAGTGGGAGGAGCGGAACACGCTGTCCTTCGATGCCATTACCTCTTTTCGCTGGTCTTGTAACTCCTGCGCAAGGTCGCGCGCCATCTGAATTCGGTTCTGAATCTCGGATGGGCGCTCGGAAATGATCGGGTACTGCGCGCGGAGTTCTGCACCTGTGGCCTCATAACCAGCAATGCGTGCATCCAGCGCAGCAACTTTCGCCGACACATCCTTGGCGTCAGGGGTTGGTAACGTCAACAGCCACTCGCGGTAGTTCTCGCCGCCGGGGAGTTGGTAGCCAGAGAACTTGGTACCGCTACCGGCTGTCGCGGCCTCTCTGGATATCCACTGCTGCGCCTGTTGGTATGATAGCCCCCAATTAACCGCGATATCATTCGCGTCAACTACGTTGAACTCCCCCTGCCCATCTGTAACGATCCGCATCTCGGGCGGTTCGCCCAACACCGTCTCCTCCAACCGCACGCCGCCCTGCGCCAGGAACTCCTGCACTTGGCCCTGCGTCACCTTGCCCTGCGTGTCGAGCCAGTCGGTGATGCCCGTGGCTTCGATCTCGGCCTTCTTGATTCCGAGCTTGGCAGCGTTCGACGTGAGCCACTGCGAGACCGCCTTGCCTGACGTGAACACCTTGGCCGGCGCCGTCGTCAGCGCGGTCTCAAGCTGCGAGTAGTACCACTGGCCGCCCTGCCACAGAGTCTGGGCCAGCTGGTCCCGATAGTACATCTCCGCCGGCTTGATCTCGTCCCAGTCGATCGCGGCCGCCTGTTCCGGCATATCGCGTTCGAGGGTCTTGCGCCACTCGGCTCCGGACTGCCGGGCCGGCAGCTTGTTGTTCTGCACCAGCGCTTGCGCGGCCAGCCGCTCGGGAGCGAGCACAGGTGCCGACACCACGGTCGCGCGGTCCTGCACCAGCTTGCGCACGTCCTGCTCTGCCAAGATAGCGGCCAGCGCTTCTGTGCCTGTGCGGCCACCCAGGAAACCCGCCACGGTCTTCGCGTCGTTGGGCTTATCGAAGCCCTCCAGCACCGTCGCGAGGGCCGCAGCCTGCGCTTCCGGGCCGGCAGCGTTGAATCCGCTCTGCAGGTCGTTGATGTGTTTTCCGGTGTTGACCGCGTTACCGGCCGCTATCGCGGACTTTATCAAGGCCTTCGGCAGATCCCATGCCGACCGGGCGTAGCCGCCCATATGCTCGGCCTGCACAGCGCGCTCGCCGAGTAGCACTGCCGCACCCTGCTGGCCGAAGGACCGGGTCAGGAATCCGTCGAACCCTGCATCGAGAACTGCGGTCTCGCGGTCCCGTTCATCGGGGATCTTGCGCCAGATCTTCAGCGTGTCGGCATCCGCGTCGTACAGGTTCGTGAGCGAGACCGCGTGGGCCTGGCCGCCGACTCCACTCTCAGGGAAAATGCCGTTGCCGGTGTTGATGTAGAAAGCGATCCGGTGACGGAGCCGCTTGTCTTTTGCAGCGAACACGTAGTCGCGCTCGGCGCCCTTCATGCCGGTGCCGAACATCGAACTGAGCAGCGTCTCGCGCGGCTCCTTGCTGAAGTGGATTCCGGTTACTGGGCCGGCGACTGCTCCTGCTCTTTCTGCAGGTCCAGCCAAGTCTTGTTGGCGTTGGCCTTGTTGAAGGCTTCGATCCCGGCCTGAAGCGTTTTGTCCGCCTGCTGCTGGAACGGTGAGGGCTGCGTACTTTTCTGCGGAGATTGTGCCGTCCGCGAGGGCTTTTTCTGCGAGGCCATGTAGGCTCCTTTCTACATCAGCGTACACGTATTCCGGCACGTCTTCAATACTTCCGCGCACTATTTCTGTTTTGTGCTCCAAGTTGTTGACAATCTGCACTGCCACGTTCGGATTGTCGGCGTAGTGCTTCGCCACCGCACGCAAGGTGTCTGAGGCGCCGATGTGTGCCTTCGCCAAGACGGTGAGCGGCACCACGCGGTCGCGCTGCATCGCGAAAGCAAAGGCGGCCTCCACCGGTCGGTTTGCATAGACGATCTGCACAGGAGCCCCCGACGCCAAGGCCTCGTCGATGCGGGCTTTCGCAGACGAGAAAGCGGATAGTGTGCTGTCGTACACGAGGGGGGTTTCGCCGTTGGTTGCTGCGGACAGTGTTTCGGTCTTGCCGCTCCCCCCGCCCCCTGCCGTGAAGACGACGGGCTTACCGGCGTTTCGTCTCAGCGCTTCCGTAAAAATCTTCTTGGCCAGCACTGACGAGGGTTCGTGCACTAAGTGCGCCGTACTCTTGTCAGCCGCATAGCTCGCAAACAGCATCTTGACGTTATCCGGGTCCACGACATTTCCGAAGCGCGCGAGGTACCTGTCGATAAGCTGCTTCTCGTTTTTCGCCACATGCGCGAACGCTGCAGCGGTATCCGGGTGCTGCGCGCCCTCGGCCACTGCGCCGTCTTGGTACAGCAGTGGCTCTCGGGGGGCTACCGCCACAGGGATCGACCACCCAGTAAAGAAGGCGTCCTTGGCTTCGCCCCCCACGGGAGCCGGCACCGCCGCCTGCAATGCGGCGGCCTTCTCTTCGATCGGCATCGTTAGCCAGTTTGCGGGTTCTTTCATGCCGATAGCACGACGAAGCCGAAGCAGCCACCCGGCTTGTGTGTGCGCCACCGAGCCAGACACCCCTTGCCCACGGCGCTCTTGCGCGACGGCCATCGCGATACCGCGGTGCGCCGCCTCGGATGGGTCCATGGCGGAATCCCGTCGCGCCCCCGAAAGGGCTGGGAGCGTCGTTTCAAAAAACTCCGCGCCGTGGAGGTCGTGTCCTTTGGCGTCCCGAACCACACCCGATATGGTGCGTTTGTCCGGCCAAAACACGCCACTGTTTCGCACCTCTTTCGCGGTCTGCACCGCGTGCGCAAGCACTTCTTCCGCTGTCGCAGTGGGGGTGGCCCCGTATATGAAGACGTACTTGCCGCCATCGGGGCCCGCCACGGAGGTATCGAGCCACATAGCGCCTCCGGACGGCAACAAAGCCTTATGCGGCGGTCCATACGAGAACCGTGTAAACTTCGGGTCGTTCGCGGTTGCGCGAGCACGGCGGGCGTCGTAGCTGTCGTCTTCCACCCCGTGTAGCTGCGCCAGTTCTTTGTCCGCCAGCGAGTCGCTCAGTTTCACACCCTTCTGGTCTTTGAAATACTCGCCATTGAACGCGCCGCCATACTTGGCCACGTTCTCCGGCGTGCCGTACAGTCCGCCAGCACCGTTATGGTACTGGGGGATCGCCTCCTGCTGCAGCGCTTCCGTGAGCTGCAGCATCTCGTCCGCAGTCAGCGGGCGACTCAGGTGCGGGACGTAGGTCAGTTCCTTGACCGGGTTGCCGTTGTCATCGGTGTATTCGCCGTCGACGTTCTCGCCAGACGTGACCGTCACCCCGAACTTCTCGATCTCCGATTTCACGAACGCCGCGTCGATAGTCTGCGCGCCCGGGGTTGGCAGCCCCACCGTCAGGCCCACGTTCAACATCGCCTCGCCGTGGTCGAAACCTTGGGAGAGCGTGTTCGTCGGGGCGGCAGTTGTGACACCGCCGATACTGAACCGCACGCCCTTGTGCGGTACCCCCTTGGCATCCGTCCACCCGTCGCGCAACTGCAGCGGCGTAACGCCGACCTTGTCCGCGAGCACGGCATAGAACGCGCCGATGGCTTTCGATTGCGTCTTGTTCGCGGTCGGCGTGTAAGCGCCGACGGCATCGAGCCCGGCGGCCACGTCGTCCTGAATCTGCTGGATCTCGGCGTTGACTGCGGCGCTGCGCTCGCCAGTCTTTAGTGCCTTTTCGACGGCCTCTTGGTACAGCGCCATCTGGTCGTCGATCGGTTTGTTCGCTTCGGCGATGGTCATCGCGTCCGGGTCTTTACGCACATGCTCGATGACTGCTTGCTCGAACCCCGTGCCGGCCAGCCCGCTGATCAGCTCGCTGACCGGGATCGCGATTCCGGTGCCGACATACTCGCGGTTCGCGATGGCGGCAGCCGCAGTGGGCAGCACAGTGGCGAGGTCCAGCTTCGATTCGGCCAGCGCTTCGGTGAGCCTGTCCGGGTCGATGAATACTGTGGCGCCGTCAGTTACCTGCTGCAAGAACACGTCCATCGTCGGTGTGTGGATGCGGTGTGTTTCAGACTCGGCTACGAGGGCCGCCATCTCGATCAGGTTTGCGCCGTTGTCCTGGGCTTGCTGGCTGCCGAGGATGTGGCTGACACCCTTCATCACGGCGACCTGCCCGCCGCCTCCGATGACCGTGGCCAGCGCGGTGACTGCGGCGGCGTGAAGGCGTTCGTCCCCGAACTCCTTGAGGGTCTTATCCGGATTGAGCAGCATCCACTCATTGAAATCCTGCCACACGGTGGCGGCCTGCTCGCCCACCATCTCGGCGCCCGCGAACTTGGCCGCAGTCTTCAAGAACGCGTTCTTGAGGCCGGGGATGTCCATCAGGTACTTGACGCCGATCTTCTCGGTCCAGTATTCCGCCACCGCGTCCGTCACTCCGAGCGCTGCGGTGCGATACACGCCAGCGCCTTTCTCTTGGGCGTTCTGCACCGACGAGCCGCCAGATGCGAACGACATCAGGCCAAGGACAGCGGGGATCGCGGCAGGGCCGGCGGCCACGGCGCCAAGCACCAGCGGCAAATTCGCGCCAAGACTCTCGAAGCCAGAGGCCCACCCTTCAGGCAGGATGCCCTTCTGCTGCGACGGTGGTAGCAGCGTATCGACGTTGCGCTTCCAGTCTCGGCCCATCGAGCCCAGTTCGCTGCGCAGACCGAACGGCGTGCCAAGGACCGCGTCCGCGATACCGCCGGCCATGGACGCGAACTGACCCGGCAGGCTCAGCGCGCCGCGGCCAAGCCCGGTGGCGGCGGTCTCTATCATAGCGAGCACCTTCGCGTCGTCCATCGCGATCTTCGCGTTCTCGGGATTCGACAAGAAGGCCGACGTGCGCGGGCTCGCGCGGGTGGCGTGATCTGCCTCGAGTTGCCGAGCGCGACGTTCGGACTCACCCACATCCATCACGCTGGCCGGGACGTACTCGCCCGACATACGCTGGATGGTGGCGGACAGTGTTTTTTTCTTTGCCTCTTCCGTCGGCTTGCTGAACGAAGCTTCGAACAACGAGGCGGCCTTGTCCTCCGGAGTGTCCAAGTAGCTGAAGTCGTACTTCGTCTGTATTGGCGCCGACTGTGCAGCCTGCCTCGGCGCTGCTGGCGCGGCGGGGGCCGGCGTGTCGAGGTAGCTGAAGTCGTAGGTCTCGGCCATTATTTACGCGCCCCGGGCTGCTGCGCCCAGGCCTCCCGAAGGGCCTCCGGTGTTACGGGACGCCTGCGCGCACGGAGCGCGGCGGTGGCTTGTGCTTCAAACTCGGCGGGCATGGGCAGCAATTCGTAGGCCTTCACGGTAGTGTCAAACCAGTACTTGCGGTTGATGGTGTATTCCTGAGACGCACGCCGGATGATGGCCGACTGCTCCTGCTCGGTCGGTGTCTTGCCGGGGTTGTTCGTCTTCCAGTCCCGCAGCTCCACGGCGATGATGCCATTGAACGCGTCGCGCTTGTCTTTGTTCGCCGGCCCCGTGACGATGCCCGGGGGCATCGCGTCCTGCACGATCTTCGGATCGATATGGAATCGCGCCGTACCCGATAGCTGCGACTTCTGCTCCGCGAGGATACGCATCACGTTCTGCGGGCCGATCACTGGGGCGAGGCCCCAGATACCGTCCTCCGGCATCCGGGCCAAGTCAGTAGACGACATGACATTCAGAAAAGTGCTGAACGCTTGCGGCGTGCTGAACGCTTCGCTGCGCCGGGCACGCGCCACCGCGTCCTCGTGCTCGAGGCCCTTGACCATGTGCTCCGTAATCGTGCCCTGCGCAGATTTCGGCAGGGACAAGAACTCGGTGGATGACATGATAGAGGTCATCGTGGCGCGCGTCGGGCGCAGCCAGAACTGTTTGTTGAAGGCGCCCTGCTGCTCTTGCGCGGCTTCGCGGGTAGCCTGCTGCAGCTGCGTCCATACTGTCTGCGCGGCGGCATATGCTTCCTTGTTATTCTTGGTCTTGTCGGCCAGCCAGCTCTCGACTTCCTTGGCTGTCTTGCCGGACGCGCGCAGGGCCTCCGCTTCCTTGGCGAGGTCGTTGCCGACCTCCCAGTCACGCTTGCTCTTGACCACGCCACCGAAGTGTTCTATCTGCGCTGCCGTCATCCAGGGCTTCGCGTCCTCGAGCACGGCCTGCGCTTCCACAGATCGGTCGGACTTGAGCAGGCCGTTGATGCCAGCGGCGTACGCACCCCCCAGCACGTCTTTGCGCAGCGCGTCGGCGGCTTCGGGGGCAAGGCCGCGGCGGACAATAGTCGTCTCCAGCACCGGGAGGATACTTGACACCGCCGCGTGGGGGCCTTCGATGGCGGCCAGGGTCTGCGCGTTCTTTACCGCACCGGTGAAAGCATCGTCCTGCATTTTCTCGATCTGGCCGGCGGAGTGCGTCAGCACGCCGCGATTGAAGCCGATATTCGCGCGGCCGGCTGCGGACATGAACTTCGCGCGCCCAGCCTGGGAACTGATCTTCGCGGACAGCCCCTCGGTGATCTGCTTTATTTTCTCGGGATATTCTTTCGTGATGCCGCGATCAACGACCTGCTTACCTTGCAGCTTAGCGTACCCGTCGTCACCGTAGGTCAGCTCGAGATGTTTTTCCTGCAGCTGATTCAGGGCGTCCTGCGCCACCGCGTCGTCGACCTTCTCAGCCTCGACGGCCAGCATATCGCCAATGCCGGACAGCACACGCCCCGTCTGCAGGTCCGGCGTCTGCCGAACGGCATCCACACCCGTCAGGCCCCGCGTCGGGCGCGGCGAGCTG
>ORJL010457255.1_pt1 | contig 22714 bp, 22 predicted proteins | sample 1779941 | NCBI WGS metagenome assembly ORJL01 (sample SAMEA104232317, study PRJEB22302) | groundwater metagenome | biome: forest; feature: aquifer; material: groundwater | place: USA | collected 2011-08-07 | depth 5.8 m
CATCCTTGCCCCATTAGGAGTTTTCGGAGGAGCGGCTAATCGTGGAGGAGGCTTATTGTTTGGCGGACTAAGTGCTTTTTTTACACTGGTAGTTATTAGTGGCGTATTTTCACCCATGTTGAAGATTGATACTCAAAATTCAGGTCTTATATTAATTCAGAATTCTTTTTTCTTACCCTATTTGCTCCAGACTTTTCAATTCCTCAGTCAGGCTTTTTCGCTTCAAATAAGTAAAGAGTTACAAGAGCCTTTTAATTTCTTAAAAGGGTTTTCATTATAACTAGGCTTTTGCATCAAAAATGAAGATTTGTTAAAATACTTACTATAAGTAATTTAGCATCTTGAAAGGATTCAAATGAACAATTGGTTAATTATATCATTAGAAAAAATAAGCTGGTATGAACTAGGCTGGAATGTCTTGGAAAGTTTTATATATAGTTTGGAAATTCTAATTATCGCTCGCCTGTCCTATTTTTTATTAGTATACTTATTGAGGCGAGCCCTTCAACGTCAAGGTCGATTGTTTCTGAATAACCGTAAGGCTGATACTCTTTTTCCTCTTTTACGGAGTATTGCCTTTTATGTCATTACTTTTTCAGTTTTGCTAAATATTCTCGAACACGTCTTTAATTTTAAGACCGGAACCTTATTAGCCTCGGCCAGTATCCTAGGTGTTGCTTTAGGTTTTGGTTCTCAGAGTCTGGTTAAAGATATTATTGGGGGGTTTTTCATTCTGTTTGAAGATCAATTTTCCGTTGGTGAATACGTAAAGGTCGGCGAGTTTTCTGGTGTTGTTGAAGAAGTTGGCCTAAGGGCAACACGATTGCGCGATTGGAGTGGGGAGTTACATATTGTTCCTAATGGTTATATTAATGCAGTAACTAATTTTAATCGTGGTAAGATGCGAGCGTTAGTTGATATTCATATGCCGTATGATGAAGACTTAGATCGGGCAATGGAAGTTATGCATTCGGTGTGTGAGGATACCGGCAACGAATTTGCAGGGAAAATCATTGAACATCCAACAGTCCAAGGGGTAATTCATTTTGGAGAAAGGAATGCTATTTTACGTGTTGTGGCCTACACAAAACCCAATGAACAATGGGAACTGGAGCGTGAATTAAGACGTCGTATACATAAAGCTTTTTTAAAGGAGGGAATTCGCATTCCCCAGTCACAAAATTATGTTGTTACAGATGTTAGAGATACAAAGATATTTAATAAAGATGTTAAATAGTGAGTATAAAAACGCTTCTGGCTAAAATAGTTCGTAAGGAGAATGAAATGGTACAGTTAAATGTAGGCGACCTTGTTCGTTTACGTAAACCACATCCCTGCGGAAACACTGATTGGAAAATAATGCGAACTGGTATGGACTTTCGAATTCAATGCCAAGGTTGTCAACATCAAGCTTGGATTCCGCGGGTCAAGCTAGAACGTCAAATCAAGGAAATTCTGCAAAGGGGCGAAAGCAATGCATAATGCATAATGCATAATTCATAATGCATTATGCTTAAATTATGAATTATATTCAATATTCGACCCGGATCTCTGGCTTCTGACATCTGATTTAGCCTCGGATCTCGAGGTTCGAACATCGATCATCGAACATCGAGCTTGGCCTTGCGATGAAGGAAAACATCCCATATAATCAGGAGTAGAAACTTTAGTTACGTTAAGGGTTATTAACAAGGCACAATGCTTAATTATGAATTATGCACTGTGAATTATGCATTATCATATGAGTGGAGGTAAATAATGACCTTACATGCTGGAATTGTCGGTTTACCTAACGTGGGGAAATCGACTTTGTTTAATGCGATAACACAAGCAGGTGCAGAAGCTGCCAATTACCCGTTTTGTACAATTGATCCTAATATAGGGATTGTTCAAGTTCCAGATACTCGTTTACAGGTATTAGCTGATATGGTTCACCCAGGCCGAATAGTACCTGCTAATGTGGAATTTGTGGATATTGCCGGACTAGTTAAAGGGGCAAGTAAGGGCGAAGGTTTAGGAAACAAGTTCTTATCCCATATTCGTGAGGTTGATGCACTTGTTCATGTCGTACGGTGTTTTGAGGATACTAATGTTGTACATGTAGAAGGTCATGTTGACCCTAAAAGGGATATAGAAATAATTCAATTAGAACTAATACTCGCTGATTTGGAAAGTGTTGATAAAAGATTAGATAGAAGTGCTAAACTTTTAAAATCAGGCGATAAAAAAGCCCTAGTTGAAGTCGAACTTCTTCAACGCTTAAGAGAAGCATTTGATCGGGGTCTGGGGGCTCGGACGCTTTCTTATACTGAGGAAGAACAAGACATATTAAAAGGTATGCCTTTATTAACCTTAAAGCCCGTATTATATGCTGCTAATGTAAGTGAAGAAGAGGTAGCAGAGTCGGAAGAAAATCGCTATGTGAAACAAGTTCGTGAAATTGCCGAGACTGAAAGGTCACAGGTTGTCGTTGTATGCGCTAAGATCGAAGCAGAAATTGCCGAACTTGATGAAGAAGAAAAGACACTTTTCCTAACGGACTTGGGGTTAACCGAATCAGGGCTTGATCGATTAATCCAGGCTGCCTTTAGCCTTCTAGGTTTAATGACATTTTTTACTGCCGGTCCTATGGAAGTAAAAGCTTGGACAATCCGTAGAGGAACTAAAGCACCTCAGGCAGCTGGAGTGATACATACTGATTTTGAACGAGGATTTATTAGAGCTGAGATTGTAGCCTATCATGACTTTGTGCGTTTTTCTGGTTTAAACGGTGCTAAAGAAAAAGGCTTAGTACGTTTAGAAGGTAAAGAATATATTGTTTGTGATGGGGATATTATTCATTTCCGTTTTAACGTTTAAGAATAATTAGTGTTAGTCAAAGTAAAAGAAGTTTACAAAGGGTTATTAGATTGATTTATCAGATTCACTAGATTTTCTTGCATTTATCCATTCTAGATGCTATAATTTTTATTCAGTAGTGTTAATATCCCTGCTCCGTCAAAAGCGGGGCCGTTTAGTCCGAGGGGAGGTGCGAATATGAAAGCGTACGAGGTACTTTATATCATCCGGCCTGATCTGGATGATGAGACGCTTACCACTAACGTAGACAAGTTTGCGGAAGTTGTGACAAACAATGGAGGAGCAGAACTGTCTGTGGATAAATGGGGTAAACGTCGGTTAGCTTACGAAATTAATGATTTTAAGGATGGTACATACATCCTGATGAACTTTAATGGCGAAGCACGTACGGTGCAGGAACTAGAGCGGGTTATGAAAATATCCGATAATGTCCTGCGTTTCCTTACCACAAAGAAAGAAGATTGAAGACGGAGGGGTTCACTTGTTGAATCGTGTCGTTTTAATTGGCCGGTTGACTAAAGACCCTGAATTGCGTTATACCCCAAATGGTATAGCAGTAGCTAATTTTACACTAGCAATAGATCGTAATTATAAAAATGCGCAAGGGGAGAAGGACACCGACTTTATTCCTTGTGTAGTGTATCGGCAACTTGCTGAGTTAGTAACGAATTATTTGTCTAAAGGAAAACTTGCTGCCGTTGATGGACGGATTCAGGTTCGTTCTTTTACGGGGCAAGATGGGCAAAAACGTTGGGTTACAGAGATCATTGCTGAGGATGTTCGATTTTTAAGTCCTAAAGACAATAATTCGGGTTCAGGTTCTAATACTGCTCCATCAGCTGGAGGAGCGGGAACGTTCGGTCATGAGGTTACTTTGGATGATGACATCCCATTCTAAACGGGAAGGGGAGAATTAAGTATGAAGCGTGAGCGCGGACGCCGCCCAAGAAAACGGGTGTGCAGTTTCTGTGTGGATAAAGTACAGTCTATCGATTATAAGGAGACTCATAAAGTGCGCAAGTACATTACGGAACGCGGCAAAATCTTGCCCCGGCGTATTTCCGGAAACTGTGCTAAGCATCAACGCCAAGTAACGATTGCAATTAAGCAGGCACGTAGTATTGCGTTGTTGCCATATTCTGTAGAGTAATACCAAGGGAGCAAGTGCTCCCTTTTTGATTTTTTGGGGCTAGAATGTTTGCAGGAGATTCTAGGTTTTATCACGAACATTGAAGTAGGGCTTATTGATTAATAAAGGCTAACATGTGGACTCAAAGAAGGAGGGAACATCCTTGGAGCATGTTGAAGTGGATGTGGTTAAAGGGTTAAAAGCGATTGAGCTACTTAAGGTTGACTTATTACAGGCGCAATGTCTATTTCAACGTGGGACCTTTAGCGGTTCTGAATCTGAGATGTTACAGGGGTTAGCCGATCTTGTAGGGTTAAGTTATTTACTTGTCAAAAGACTTGGCTTTGATTTTTCGCGTCTAGATCGTGTGTTATTACAACGTTTAGAGCGTTGGAAAGTTGAAGAATTGGTAGATTTCGAAAGCCAGTGGGGGGATCTAAGTTTATTGCTTAGTTATCTCGCTCCCGAAGATTAAACTTGAGGAGCAGAAGACATGTTTATTAGTGATGAAAAGACGTTGGATTATTTAACCGCCGCCATGATTTTGTGTCTGCCCTGGCTAGGTACAGCCTGGACCACGTGGGGATGGATTTGGGAAATAATTATTTTGTTGGCTGTATTCAGGGTAGGTCTACGTAAAGGGTTGAAATGGACGTCGATTCTTCTCATTACGGGTTATGGCCTAGCAGTTCTGTCTTTTCGTTTACCGGGTTTGGAACAAATGGGGTTTGTTCCGTGGGCGGGGCTTGTTAGTATCATCGGCTGGGAAAAAGATTGGCCGCAACGGGTTACTGTTTTTTGGAGTATTGTTGTTGCAGGTCTTTTAGGGGCTATACCAACCTTAGGTTTTCAGGGATTCGGCATTCAAACTCAGGATTTCATTAATTCAATGGTGGCCCAGTACAAAAGTATGGGGTTACTTACGGCGATGCAGGAACAGGGAATAGCAGAGCTACAATTAAGGACAGTGTTAGGACAAGTAATTAATTTTTATGGGATGATCATACCCAGTTTAGCTGCAATATCTAGCTTTATTGAATTTGGCGTAATATATTATTTTTTTGTTCGTTGGATTATCCTCAGTGGAAAGGGAAGAGTTCCTTTTTCTAATTGGCGTCTACCCTGGTATGCTGTGTGGGGGGCTATTCTAGCTCTTGCGTCCTATTTGTTAGGTGACGAATTCTCTTGGGTTTTACTTCGCAGTTTTGGGCTAAACCTTATGGTTGTTTATGCAGCAGGGGCTTTAGTTATTGGAACTTCAATTTATCTGTTTTTTTTACAATCCCCGCGTATTCCACGTTTATTAAAGTGGGTGTTGGTTTTAGGAAATATTTTTTACTTTTTATTTAGTTTGATTAGTGTTATAATTTTTGGACTCTTTGATCTGGTCTTTAATTTCCGACGTTTACCTGAGATAGGGGGACGCGGAGAATAAGAGGCCAGAAGTCCGAGGCCAAAACAGAGGTCAGAAGTTAGAAGTCCGAAGTCAGATCGAGGTTAGCAGCCAAAACAGAGGTCAGAAGTCAGAGGTTCGAACGAGGTTAGAAGTAAAAGGTCAGTGACGGAGATAAGATTCACGAGGTTCGATACAATGGTTAATTATGAATTATGAATTGTGAATTGTGCATTAAAAAAGTGGGGGGTGTTTAGGTGAAAGTTATTCTTCAAGCTGAAGTTAAAGCATTAGGTAAAAAGGGTCAGGTATGTGAAGTGGCAGACGGATATGGTCGTAATTTCCTTTTGCCAAGGGGATTGGCTGTCGAGGCAACTACTGGAAATATTCAAGATATGGCCCATAAAAAGGCGGCAGAGGAAAAACGTAAAGACAAAGAAAAGCAAACGGCTCTTACCTTAGCTCAAAGGCTTCAAGAACTAATTATTGAAGTAACAACGAAAACCGGTGAGGGTGGGCGGTTATTCGGTTCTGTCACCAATAAGGAAATTGCTGAAACTTTAAAGAAACGCTATGCTATTGATCTTGATAAGCGAAAATTAGAGGTCAAGGAACCTATTAAAGCATTGGGAACTTATGTTATTCAAGTTAAACTTCATCCGGATGTTATAGCAAAGATACAGGTGCAAGTCATCGGATCATAAACTCTCATCGGAAGGGGACCCTAATGAAAGGGCTTTTAACTAAATGGTTACATCAAACAAATCTAAGTGAGCGCTTGCAGGATCAGGAACAGTGGCGTCTTGATGTAGACTCTCTTTATGTGCTATTAGCGAATTTTTATGGAACAGATAAACTAGTACTTAAAGCAAGCAAATTGAATGCATTGAATTTGATGCGCTCTGAAAAATTGGTTGAACGAGTGTTGGGCTTAAAGAAAATTATTGCTGACGATCCAATGGGTCATGAGATGCCTATGTTGGAAGAGATTCCTGAACTCCTTAACCAAATTGAGGAACGTATTGCTGAAGTTATTGCTCGGCGCTCTGTAGAGGAACGTTTAGAAAAAGTTGTTGCGGAAAAAATGCAGGAACGGCATGAGGATTATCTAAAAGAAATTAAGTTACAAGTTCTCAAAGAGGGTACCGGGCCTGAAAATGCTCAAACACTAAAAAAACTGGCTCAATTAGAAATTATGAACCAAAATAAATTGGCTTGTTCAGTTACAGAGGTTTTGCGTCCACAATCTGTAGATGAGATCATCGGGCAGGAAAACGCTATGCAAACGTTGTTATCTAAACTTGCGACACCTTATCCTCAACATATTCTTATGTTTGGTCCGCCAGGGGTGGGGAAAACATCGGCAGCGAGGGTGGCCTTAGAAATGGTAAAAGGGCATCCTAATTCATTATTTTTGACCAATGCCCCGTTTATAGAAGTGGATGGGACTACTTTGCGGTGGGACCCTCGTGACGTGACTAACCCTCTATTAGGCTCGGTGCATGATCCGATTTATCAGGGTGCTAAACGCGATTTAGCGGATACGGGTGTACCAGAGCCGAAATTGGGACTAGTGAGTGATGCTCATGGGGGAATTCTTTTTATTGATGAAATCGGCGAAATGGATAACCTTCTTCTGAATAAGTTACTCAAGGTTTTGGAGGATAAACGGGTTTCTTTTGACTCGTCTTATTATGACCCAGGGGATAAACATGTTCCTCAATATATTAAAAAGCTTTTTGAAGAAGGGGCACCGGCTGATTTTGTCCTTATCGGAGCCACCACAAGAGATCCGGCTGAACTTAGTCCTGCCTTGCGTTCTCGGTGTACAGAAGTTTATTTTGTTCCATTAGAACCTAGGAATGTTCAAGAAATAGTTTTTCAAGCTGCCCTAAAGTTGGGTGTAGAAATAGAGGAAAATGTTCCGGAGATCATTAGTGAATACGTTATTGAAGGACGTAAAGCTAATAGTATCCTTACAGATGCCTATGGTTTGGTAAAGTTTAGACGACCAGATGAAAAAGAAGTTAAAGTTACTGCAGCTGATGTTTATGAAGTTTTGCGTTCTGCTCGTTTAACTCCTTATATATTTCATAAGGTTCAATCTGGGCTTGAAATTGGAAGGATACTGGGAATGGGCGTGGCAGGGTTTCTCGGTTCCATCTTAGAGATTGAAGCAATTACATTTGACGGGCGGAATGGCAAAGGAACTGTACGTTTTAATGAGACAGCTGGAAGCATGGCCCGTGATGCCGTATTTAACGCTACAGCAATGATTCGTTCGCTTACGGGTGAAGATTTGCGTAATTATGATGTTCATGTCAATGTTATCGGTGGGGGAAAAATAGATGGTCCTTCAGCGGGCTTGGCTACCACTTTAGCTATTTATAGTTCCCTAAAGAAGCGACTAATTAGACAAGACGTAGCTGTTACAGGAGAAATTTCTATTCAGGGAAAGGTAAAGCCCGTGGGTGGTATCTACGAGAAAATCTTCGGAGCAAAACAAGCAGGAGTAGCTACTGTTCTAATTCCCTTTGAAAATGCTATGGATGTCCCAAAAAGCTTAAAAGGAATTGAAATAATTCCCGTACAGAATATTGAAGAGGCCATGAAATACGTGTTTAGTGATCATTTTAGTTCTTAATTGTCATCGGGGGGAGAGAGATCATGGAACTAACTAAGGTTCCACCGCAAAATCTCGAAGCAGAACAATCGGTTTTAGGGGCCATTATGCTGGAACCGGATATGGGAAGTTCTGTGTTTGGAATTCTTCAGCCTGAAGACTTTTATCGGGATAATCATCGCTATATTTTCTCGGCGATTCGGGATTTGTTTGATAAGGGTGAACCTATTGATCTTGTATCAGTTGCCCAATCCTTGCGTCAGCAAGGTCGCTTAGAATTGATTGGTGGCATAGCTACAATTTCAGAAATTGCTCGTTCTGTCCCTTCAGCAGTCAATGTGGATTATTACGCCAAACTTGTAGCAGAGAAATCTCTGTTACGACAACTGATCCGGACGGCTAATAACCTTGTGGACAGAGGCTATGATCCTAGCGAAGAGGCCATGACCTTGTTAGCAGAAGCCGAGAAGATGATTCTTGATTTGTCTCAAAGGCAGATTAAAGAAGGTTTTGTTTCGATCAGAACGATTCTTTTGGAGACTTTTGAGAAGATTGAAACTCTCTATGCTAATAAAGGCAACTTAACTGGAGTGCCTACTTTTTTTCAACAACTTGATCGGATAACTTCCGGTTGGCAACCTTCAGATCTCATTATTATTGCAGCCCGCCCTTCGATGGGTAAGACTGCTTTAGCGTTGAACATGGCTCAAAATGCTTCAGTACGGGCTAAAGTTCCAGCAGTGCTCTTCAGCTTGGAAATGTCCAAGGAACAACTCGTACAACGAATGCTTTGTTCAGAGGCCATGGTCGACCAACAACGAGTACGAACGGGAGAATTACTGGATACGGATTGGCCAAAGCTAACTCGGGCTGTTGGTCCGCTTTCTGAGGCACCAATATTTATCGATGACACAGTCGGCATTACTCTTTCCGAACTTAGATCCAAAGCGCGGAGACTTAAGATGGAAAGTAATCTAGGATTAATCGTGATTGATTACTTGCAATTGCTGTCAGCGGGGAAAAAATCCGAAAGCCGACAACAAGAAGTTGCCCTGATTTCGCGTGGACTTAAAGGTATAGCTAGAGAATTGAAAGTTCCGGTGATTGCTCTTTCCCAACTTAACAGGGGAGTAGAGCAACGCCAAGACAAGCGTCCAATCATGTCAGACTTATTAGAATCAGGAGCTATTGAGGCAGACGCCGATGTTATATCCTTTATTTATAGAGATGAATACTATCATCCTGAATCCGAGAAAAAAGGAATAGCGGAGATTATCGTTGCTAAACATCGTAATGGTCCTGTTGGGACTGTTGAACTTGGATATTTAAAAGAATTTACTAAGTTTGTAAACTTAGATCGCCAGCACTCTGCTTAACTCATTCTTTGACGGATTGGAATTCGTTCCTTGACTTTTTAAGGTCAGGGTTTTTTATTGTCGAGAGTTACTTAACCGAATGATTAAGGATTTTTAGGTTGGAATGTTCGTCTTTTAATTGACAAGAAAGGCACTGATTGTTAAGATGAATTTGTTTGCGTTAAGTGGATAAACTTCAGCTAAGTATTCTTGAGAACGAAAAAATGGAGGTATGAGTATGGCAGCTGTAATTTTAATAGGTGCTCAGTGGGGTGACGAAGGAAAAGGTAAAATCACGGACTTTTTGGCCGAAAAAGCGAATATGGTAGTACGTTGTCAGGGAGGAAATAATGCTGGACACACAGTTGTTGTTAATGGTGAGGAATTCAAACTCCATCTTATTCCTTCCGGAATTCTATATTCTAATAAAACTTGTGTGATTGCTAATGGAGTAGTTATTGATCCCGCAGTTCTATTACAAGAATTAAGTTATTTGGCTGAGCGTGGAATAGAGACAAGTAAACTATTAATTAGTAGCAATGCTCATATTATTATGCCTTACCACCGTTTATTAGATGGGCTTGAAGAAAATGCTCGTGGTGCTGAAAAGATAGGGACAACCAAACGAGGTATAGGTCCGGCTTATATGGATAAAGCTGCACGCACGGGCATCCGGATGATCGACCTGATGGACGCTGATGAATTTGCAGCTAAACTTCGACGTAACTTAGCTGAAAAAAATACTTTACTCACGAAAGTATATGCTGTTGAGGCCTTGGATTTTGAGGGAATTTATCAAGAGTATTTAGGGTATGCCGAAAAGTTAAGGGAATATGTTACGGATACTTCCTTAGCTATTGATCAAACGATTAAGGCAGGAAATAAGGTGCTCTTCGAGGGTGCTCAGGGAACACTGTTGGATTTAGATCATGGAACTTATCCTTTTGTAACTTCTTCTCATCCGATTGCCGGTGGTGCTTGTACCGGAGCTGGTGTTGGGCCAACACAGATTGATCGGGTGGTTGGGGTCATAAAAGCCTATACAACAAGGGTTGGCGAAGGTCCTTTTCCAACTGAACTGATGGATGAAACGGGTGAAAGAATTCGTCAGCTGGGGTTTGAGTTTGGAACTACTACTGGAAGATCACGTCGTTGTGGCTGGTTTGATGCCGTAATAGCTCGCTATGCTGTACGAGTTAGTGGCATTTCTGATTTTGCAATTACTAAATTAGATGTTCTAACGGGTTTGGACACTTTGAAAATCTGTGTTGGATATAATGCCAAAGGCCAAAGAATAGATGAATTCCCTCAAAGTCAAAAAATATTTAATATATGTAAACCCATCTATGAAGAAATGCCCGGTTGGACAGAAGATCTCACGCAAGTTAAGAAGTTTGAGGATTTACCCAAAAATGCTCAAAACTATATACACCGTTTAGAGGAACTATCAGGTGTACTAGCCACGTTAGTGGCAGTAGGACCTGGACGCGAACAAACTATTGTGCGTGGAGAAATCTTCTAAGTTGTCTGGAGATATTTTTAAATCTTTGAATTTACGTTTGATAGCTCTGGTTTAAACTTTTTCTATTTGACTAAGAGCATTAGAGTGGCTATAATAGTGTTTGCAGGAATGAGGGTAGGCTGATGCTTTCAAAATATGAGCAAGGTCGTAAACCCCACGTAATTTAGGCGGAAGTGGCTCAGTGGTAGAGCATTGGCTTCCCAAGCCGAGGGCCGCGGGTTCGAATCCCGTCTTCCGCTCCATAAGAAATACAGGCGCAGCAAGGGTTTGCGGCGCTTTTTGTATGCCTGATTTTGGCTTTAGCCAGATTTATAAAAATAAAACACTGTAAATAATTATCAAATATCATTCACAACTTTATCAAAAATGAGTTATCAAAAAGTAGTTTATTTGAAGCAGAAAAATTGACATAGCAGAAAAATCATGAGGTAGAATCAAGCCTGTAGTGTACTACTAGAATAAAAATCATTTTTAAACCCTCTTTCATTAATTTCTTATCTAATATACCATAAAATATCAAGCGAATGATAGTTAAATTCGATTCCTGCTCTATTTAGTAATACCACAGGATTGATGTTTTTACAATGTTGACCTAGGAATAATTCCAATAGGAAAAGAAAGATTCTTTTTTTGTTCTTTAAAGTGTCTTTGCCTTTTTTTCGGTTTGCATGTTATAATTATGCTCGGATAAAGGAAGATGGTTTTTGGAGGAAGGGGTATTCGCATGGCAAAACATATTCAAACCATAGTTAAGTCTAATTTAAGTGCAACGGTGAAAACCGGGGGTTGCGGTAAGTGCCAGACATCATGCCAATCAGCTTGTAAAACTTCTTGCACCGTGGGTAATCAGGTGTGCGTAAAATAAGATTTTGATGTTATTCATAGATTTCAGAACCCACCCGTTTTGGGCTGGGTTCTATTTCTGTTTTTATTATATTTATTTTAGGGTTTCCTTGGGATAAGTTTTTAGACGCTGTAAATGGAAAGAAGGATTGGAATGCTAAATCTAAATGATTATTTGGTTAAAAAAAATGTACATGTTTATCGCCAAGGAGAGTTAAATATTGCTTTTGATATTAATTCAGGGTCCCTCTATTTGCTTGATGATTTAACTTATGATGTTATCAACGCCATGGAAAATTTGCAATTGGCTAAAGAACCAGTAACATTAAGGAGTTTGTATAATTACTTGCTTGCCGAGGGTAGGGAGATCGAAGGAATTTCTGAAGTACAAATTACTGAAATTCTACAAGAGATCAGTGAATTGCAGGAAGAGGGGGTCCTTTTTTCTTTAGAAGTTAAACCTCAAGAATTGTCCTACCCTCAAGAGCCTTTGGTAAAAGCTATTTGTCTTCATGTAGCTCATGATTGTAATTTAAGTTGTGAATATTGTTTTGCCGGTAAAGGATCTTTCGGTGGACAACGCTCGCTGATGGACTTGGAAACTGGAAAAAGGGGAATCGATTTTGTACTTCAGGCTTCGGGAAATCGTTCGCATTGTGAGGTTGATTTCTTTGGGGGAGAACCACTCCTTAATTTCCTCATTGTCAAAGAATTGGTTAGCTATGGTAAGCAGGCAGCAGCCTTAAAAAACAAAACGATTAAGTTTACGTTAACGACTAATGCAGTGTTACTAGATGAGGAGGTTAGAAAATTTTTAAAGATGGAGGATATTAGCGTAGTCTTAAGTTTGGATGGAAGACCAGAGGTTAATGATCAGATGCGCCCCTATGCCGATGGTCGAGGAAGCTATGCAGAAATAGTTTCAGCTGTGCAAGATTTTATTGCCGAATGTCCGGAGAGCTCACCTTATGCCGTAGGTACTTATTATTATGTAAGAGGCACTTATACGCATTTTAATTTAGACTTTGATAAGGATGTTTTGCATTTAGTGGATTTAGGGATTAAACAAATTTCCTTGGAGCCTGTTGTTGCTTCGCCTAAAGAAGCCTATGCTTTCCAGGAGGATGACTTGGGTCTAATTATGGCTAGTTACGATCGCTTAGGAGAGAAAGTCTTAGAGCTACGTGACAAGGGTCAAGACTTTAATTTTTTTCACTTTAATGTAGCAATTGATCAGGGACCCTGTTTACTCAAAAGATTAAGTGGTTGTGGAGCTGGTCACGAGTATGTGGCAATTTCTCCAGAAGGAGATCTTTATCCCTGTCACCAGTTTGTAGGCCAGAAAAAGTATAAAATGGGTTCGCTATTTGGTCCTGAACCTTATCGATTAGATGCAGGGCTTGTCCAGACCTTTCGCTCAGCCAATATTTATGCTAAACCTACTTGCCAGGAGTGTTGGGCTCGTTTTGCCTGTAGCGGCGGCTGTCATGCAGCAAATACGGCTTTTAGTGGAGAGTTAACTCAAGTTTACCCTTTGGGGTGTGAGTTACAAAAAAAGCGGTTAGAAGTTGCGTTGTATTTAAAGGTTAAAGAAGCAGGACGGAGTAAAGCGTTAGCTAAGTTGAACTTATTAGATGTTAGATGTTAGATGTTAGATGTTAGATGTTACACCCATTATGTGGACTATGAAGAGTCATTTATGCTAAAATGAGAAAGGTTTAACAAAGGTTTAACAAAGGTTTTATGAGTATTAATTATAGGGAGGACAATGGAAATGATGAAGAAGAAAACCCAGCGAATTGTTGGTGGGGTAATTGCAATTTTGGTAACCATAAGTATGGTCGGTGCTGGAATGTTTGGCTATTTCTATGGAGGTATTCCCCAAACCCAAAGAAATTCGTCATTGGCTCCATCTGCTGCCGATGACTATAAGAACTTTAAAAATCGGGTAGATAACCTTAATCAACTGGTGAAAACAAATCCTAATGACATTGGACTTCAACAGGATTTAGGTAATGCTTATTATGATTTGGCGTTAGTTGCGCAGCAGATTGCTCCTAATGAGGTGAAAGAGGATTATAATCAAGCTATTAAAAATTATCAAAATGTCCTTAAAACTAAGAAAGATATCAATGTTCTAACGGATATGGCGACAGCCGCTTTTTATGGTGAGCAAAGTGATTTAGCTGATAAAACCTTTAAGGAGGCCTTGGCCTTGCAGCCTGATTTTGAACAGGCATTGTTCAATTATGGGGTTTTCCTTTCACAAGTCAAACAAGACTATCCAGCAGCTATTAGTATGTGGCAAAAGGCCTTGGATAAGAACCTAACTGGGACTAACGCTGGTCGGCTAAAGCAGATCATTGATCAAACCAAGAGCATACAGGAAGCACTAAAGAAACCACCCACAACTTCAGGTACCCCAAGTACAAGCACCCCAAGTACCTCCACTACTCCGAATGCTAAGTAATCCGAAATCGAGTTTAACAAATTATTAGCATGCTTATCACAAGATTTTCACAGAATCATCATTTAATCAACTAAATCCTTTTATATAATGGGTTGGAGGGAAGGGGCATAGCTTGCATTTTGCGACAATAGCCAGTGGTAGTTCGGGGAATGCTATACTTGTTGGAGAAGGGGACAAAAATCTTCTAGTTGACTGCGGAGTTAGCGCCAAAAGTTTATGTGCAAACCTTTCATACCTGGGTATATCAACTTCGTGTATTGAGGGAATCATAGTAACTCATGAACATATTGACCACATTCGGGGCGTAGGTGTTCTGGCACGCAAGTTAAATATCCCAATCTATGCAACAGCAGGGATTTGGGAGGAACTAGTGGGATCAATAGGGAAGCTTCGCGAAGACCAAAAGGTTGAAGTCAAAGATCGATTTGGGTGTGCTGGTTTAGCGATTGAGATTTTCCCAACATCACATGATAGCCGAGAAAGTTATGGTGTGAGAATTGAGCGTCATAAAGGAAAAACCTCTTTGGTAGTAGGAATCGCGACAGATAGCGGTATGATTACTGAAGAAATGAACCAGCATTTGACCGGGTGTGATGCCTTAATTGTTGAGGCTAATCACGATCGTGAGAAGCTTTGGCAGGGGAGTTATCCTTGGCATCTCAAAAAGAGGATTAGTAGTAATTACGGACACTTGGAAAACAGCCAATTGGCTGAGGGACTATTGGCTTGGATTGATGAAAATACTCAGAGAGTTGTTTTGGCTCATTTAAGTGAGGAAAATAATACACCTGAGATTGCACTTTCCACGGTATTACGCATACTGCGAGATTCAGATGTTACCAAACGCAATCCTGGACTTCGATTAAGGGTTGCTCCACGCTTCTTGCCGCATGAACTTATTCATTTGCGAGAAGAATAAGTAAGGGAGGGATGAACGGTGAGTTATTATAATGACTCAAATAATTCTAATGGGAAAAGGCCGCATTTTTTTTCAATTGTAGTAATTGCTCTAGTCAGTGGCTTATTGGGCGGGGCTTTAGCAATAGGGATTGCACCTTCTATTTATGGGAATATGCGACTAACTCCAAATCAATTGACCTTAAATCAAAGTGTGTCTCCTCCGGTTAATGTAAGTACGAGCACATCTACATTACCTGTCGTAGAAATTGCAAAGGCTGTGGGTCCGGCGGTCGTGGGCATTGCCAATTTCCAATCTCGTGGAGGGTTATTTGGTGGGGGTGGGGCTACAGAAGTAGGCAGTGGCTCGGGTTTTGTCATTGATGCTAAGAATGGTTATATTATTACAAATAATCACGTTATTCAGGGCGCGGAAAAATTGGTGATTAGTCTCGCTGATGGGCGTAATCTCGAAGGAAAACTGGTTGGAGGCGATTCTAGGACTGACTTAGCTGTCGTAAAAGTAACCGATACTCAAACCTTGACCACGGTTCAATTAGGTGACTCTGCCAAGCTCCAAGTTGGGGAGCCCGTTGTAGCTATAGGAAACCCTGGAGGTCAGGAGTTTGCTCGCTCTGTAACAACAGGGGTTGTGTCGGCAACCAATAGGATATTAAATATTGAAGGTGAATCTAGTTTTGAATTGATTCAAACCGATGCAGCTATTAATCCTGGCAATAGTGGAGGACCCTTAGTAAACTATAATGGCCAAGTCATTGGGATTAATTCAGCTAAAAACCAGGAGCCTGGTTTCGAAGGTATGGGATTTGCTATTCCGATCACTGATGCCATGCCTACAGTGCAACAAATAATTCAAAAAGGATATGCAAGTCATCCAGCAATTCTGGTGAGTATTGACGGCCGTTACACCGAGGAGTATGCTACTCAAAAAGGATGGCCAGCTGGGGCTTATGTGGCTAATGTTTCCGTCGGTGGTCCAGCTGAAAAAGCAGGAATTAAGGTTGGAGATATTATAACAAAAGTTAATGCTATTGAAGTTCCTAATTCTTTAGCACTTACACGTGAATTATTTAAATTTAAGCCAGGAGATAAAGTTACGATAACATATTTCCGTAATGGTACAACTAAAGAAACGCAAGTAACGCTGACAGAGTTAAAATCTTAAACTATAGTTACGGTAGAGTTAGAATCGCGAAGAGCATTTCTTTGAAGCATTGATAACCAAAGTATAAAAAGGGAGGGGGCATAACAGCTCTCCCTTTTTGTGTATCTGCGGGACCCCCGAAAACATAAGAAAGTTGCAAGAAATGAGACGATTAAATGTTACAAATAAAAGTTATAGCAGTAGGCAAAATACGGGATAATCACTGGCAGGAGGCTGTACGGGAATACAGCAAACGATTAAGTTCCTATATTCGTTTAAATCTTGTGGAGTTAACCGATGAACCCTGCCCGGATCGACTTTCGATAGCTGACGAGGAGCGGGTTAAAACTCGTGAAGGGGAACGGATTCTTAAGGCCTTAAGTAACGAGTATGTTGTACTCTTGGATATTCAAGGAAAGCAGTATGATTCAGTTGGTTTTTCAAAATTCATGGAGGATCTGGCTTTACGAGGACGTAGTAGCTTAGTTTTTATAATCGGTGGATCCCTAGGAGTTTCTCAGGCAGTAAGGGATCGAGCAGATTTTAGTTGGTCATTTTCTAAATTGACCTTTACTCATGGACTTATGAGGGTTATGTTAGTCGAACAAATATATCGTGCAGTTAAGATAAGTGAGGGAGGAGCGTATCATAAATAAAGACTATTCATAATCTAGGGCTAAAATGCTCTAGGTTTTTTTTCGTTGCCTATAATTAAGTTAAAGCCATTTGGATAATAAACTAAGCTTTTAGCCACACTAATAAAGCAATAAAATTGACCGAGGTGAAGATATGAAATTTCATAAACGCTGGGGATTACTTATAGCCTTGATTCTTAGCTTAGTCATTAGTGGGATGGCCCTTGCTGCTTTGGGAGATCGTTCTTTAGGAAAGGGAATGAGTGGTTCTGATGTTCGTGAATTGCAGAGACGGTTGATTCGATTAGGTTATGTTGTTGGTCCCCTTGACGGGAAATATGGGGTTAAAACCCAAGCAGGGGTTAAGCTTTTTCAAAAGGAACATGGTATCTATGCCAGTGGTGTTGCCGAAGCTAGTACAATTAAAGAGTTAAAACGATTAACGGCAGGGAGTACTAATGCTACGGGTAAATCCGTAGGTGAAAAGAATGTCGATGTGAACTTATTGGCCCGTTTGGTTAACGGAGAGGCCAGAGGTGAACCTTATGTTGGTCAAGTTGCTGTGGCAGCGGTAGTACTTAATAGGATGAAAGATCCGGCCTTTCCCAAAACTATTGCAAGTATTATTTATCAACCTCAGGCTTTTTCTAGTGTTAATGATGGGCAGATCAATTTGGCACCTCAACCCTCAGCACTAAAGGCGGCTAACGAGGCAGTGAGTGGAGTTGACCCATCCCGTGGGGCTGTTTTCTTCTTTAACCCCGCTAAAACTAGCAATAAATATATTTGGTCAAGGCCACAAATATTAACCATAGGAAATCACATCTTTACGCGCTAGGGGGCAACAAAATGCATAAGAGAGTTTGGACTGGTGTTTTAGGAATAGCGTTACTCGCTTCCCTAGCATGGGGATATAATCAGAATAGACAGGTTTCCAATTTGAAACTTGTTACGGAAAATCAAAATCGTCGCTCCTTACAGAACCTTACTGGTCATTTAGCTAAGTTGGAATCGGTGATGGCCAAAGGGGGAGTAGCTAATACTCCTAATCAAAGGATTCTCTATCTCGGTCAAGTTTGGAGTCAAAGTGAGAATGCAGCTAAAGATTTAGCCCAACTTCCAGCGGAACAAGTAGGCCTCAATTATGTAGGACAATTTTTAACTCAAACCGCTGATTTTGCTCAAGTCCTAGCTCAACGCGTCGCTTCCGGTGGGACAATCGATCCAACAGAAGAAAAAACATTCAATGATATGCATGAACGTCTTTTACCCGTCAGTAATAATGTACAACAACTTTTGCAAAGAGTAGATACCGAGGGCTTAGGCTGGACGGGAGCTGCTCCTGGTTTAAAGGAGCGCTTGAGTTTTGGTCGGCCGCAACTAGCTGAGGCTTCTGCGGAAGGGCAAGAAGGCCCACCTGGTTCTGTGCGTGGAGGGTTGGAACAGTTAGATGCCAGTTTGCAAAAACTACCGCCCTTTACTTATACAGGTGAATTTTCTACCCGGAACGTAGCGGAACCTTTAGGATTGCCTCAAGGTGAAGTAAACCGCGAACAAGCTCTTTCGGTAGCCAAAGATTTTCTAGCTAAGGTGGGCTTCCCAAATGCTGTTCCAGAATTAGCGAGTGAAACTCAAGGACCTATGGGGGGATACCTTTGGAAAAGTGGTGATGTTTTATTAGAAGTGAGTCGACATGGGGGAGTAGTGAGTTCTTATCGTGATCAACGTTCTCCCGAAAGTAGAACATTGAGTATTGATGATGCCAAAACAAAAGGAATGGCCATCTTAAAAACGTTAGGCTGGCAGCTTAGTTTAACCTCTACCGAAGATTTCGGGTCCTATTTACAATTAGAGGCCATTAGTGAAAAGGATGGAATTAGATATTACCCTGATAAGGTTCGCTTTACGGTTGCCATGGACAATGGCCAACTTATTGGGTTAGATTCAACACCCTATTATGCTTATCATCATGATCGTAGTTTGCCATCACAGAATCTAGAGATGAAGAAAGTTGCGACTATGTTACGGTCAGATTTTAAAATAACTGAAAGCCGTCAGGCGGTCATTAGTAAAGTTGGGAATCAAGAAGTTTTATGTTATGAATTTCGGGGTCGCTATCGAGATGAAGAGTATCTTATTTATTTAAACACCACCAGTGGCGTCGAAGAAAAAATTCTTCGTATTATTCAAACACCACGGGGGGAGTATTTTCAGTAATTACTAGAATGAAGAAACTTAGTAACTGCTTAAGTGAATCGATAATAGTATAAATTGCCAACGGGAGATGTTTTCCGTTGGCTATCCGTTTATCCAGAAAACATTTTAACGAGAACAGGAATTTAAGGCTTTGCGAAGAATTAGCATAAAGAAAGATGGTTCAGAAAGGTTCTGAAGGGAGAAGCAATGAAGAAAGAAGTGATTATTGGTGTTACTGGTACCCAGCGATTTGCTGAAGGATATGATAATAAACAAGAGTTTATGACCGTGGGCACTTTAAATGAGCATAAGGGGTTCTTTTATCTTTCATACCAGGAATCAGAAATTAATGGTATGGAAGGTGTAACGACTATTCTGCGAATAGAACCTAATCATGTTATCCTTAAAAGGAGTGGCTCGGCAGAAGCTAAACAAGAGTTCCGTCCTGGTGTTTTATATCGCAGTACCTATATTACCCCTATTGGGAACCTGTTGCTTAGTGTTTTACCAGAGAAGGTCGAAAGTTACTTGACAGCACAGGGGGGACGTATTAGTCTAAAATATGATCTTTTCGTCGATGATAAATTTGTAAGTCATAATGCCCTTGTGATAACCATAAAGGAGGATCCCCTTAATGAATGTTTACGAAATCCTTAAAGAACGGGTTTTTAAGTCAATATTAGCGGCTGCAGAGGCTGCCAAAGCTGGTGGTGAATTGAATTTTGAGAGTTTTCCGGAGTGCGTTCTGGAAGAACCTCGAGAAAAACAGCATGGGGACTTGGCTACTAATCTCGCAATGGTTTTGACAAAACAAGCCAAGCGTTCGCCTCGAGAGATTGCACTCATTTTAATTAAATATTTAGATACCACTGGGACATGGATTGAGCGAAGTGAAATCGCTGGGCCAGGGTTTATTAACTTTTATTTAGAGCCTGATTGGTTAACTGAAGTCATTCCTGAAGTTCTTAAACAGGGTGAGAAATATGGTCAAGTTAATCTGGGATTGGGACAGAAGGTTCAGGTTGAGTTTGTTAGCGCAAATCCAACGGGTCTTTTGCATATGGGAAATGCCCGTGGGGCTGCTTTAGGGGACAGCTTGGCGGCATTATTGGCAATGGCAGGTTATGAGGTTAGTAGGGAGTTCTACATTAATGACGCAGGTAATCAAATTCAGAACTTTGCTTTATCTCTTGAAGCCCGCTATCTTCAGCAACTGGGACAGGATGTCCCCTTTCCCGAAGGAGGATATCATGGTGAGGATTTGGTCGAAACTGTTAAAGGTTTGATCGTTAAGGTTGGTGATAAATATGTTTCTGTAGATCCAAGTTTGAGGCGGGAGTTTCTAGTAAGATACGCTTTAGATGAGAAGATGGGTCAAATTCGCGAAACATTACGGGATTTTGGGGTTGAATATGATAACTGGTTTAGTGAACAGTCTTTACATGATTCTGGCTTTGTGCGTTCAACGATGGAAGATTTAGAGAAGCAGGGCTATATCTATGAGAAAGAAGGGGCTATGTGGCTCAAGTCCACTCTTTTTGGAGATGATAAGGATGAGGTAGTGGTACGTAGTAACGGTATTCCAACTTATTTTTCCTCAGATATTGCTTATCATCGCAATAAATTTGAACGTGGTTTTGATAGAGTAATCAATATTTGGGGAGCTGATCATCACGGTCATGTTGCCAGGATGAAGGGTGCTATGGAGGCCTTGGGCTATGATTCTAATTCATTGCAGATAATTCTCATGCAATTGGTACGTTTGATTCAAAACGGTGAGGCAATCCGCATGTCCAAACGGTCTGGGCAATATATTACTTTGCGTGAATTGCTGGATGAAGTAGGAAAAGACGCAGCTCGTTTTTTCTTTCTCTTGCGTGATCCAGATTCAACGGTTGAGTTTGATCTTGACTTGGCAAAATCTCAGTCAGCAGATAATCCGGTCTACTATGTTCAGTATGCTCATGCCCGGTTATGTAGTATTTTGCGTCAAGCTCAGGAAATAGGGATTGATACAGTGTTGATATCGACTGTCGAAGACTTAAAGCTTCTTTTACAAAGCTCTGAGGAACGCGATTTGCTAAAAAAAATAGCCGATTTTCCGGGAGAAATTAACCTCGCAGCCCGTCTGATGGAACCTCACCGTTTAGCAAGATATGTCTTGGATTTGGCAGGCCTTTTTCATACTTTTTATAATTCTCAACGGGTCTTAGTAGAAGATGTTAACTTAAGGCGAGCCCGCATAGCGTTAGTACAAGCTACAAAACAAGTATTGGCCAATGTTTTAAGATTGTTGGGAGTAACAGCCCCTGAAAGAATGTAGAAAATTCTAGATCTATTTATACTCTGGAAGGAAATATTTAGGTGCGAGTCGAATATAGTGTTATTCATATAAAGAAAACGAGGCCTCTTTATTTACATTTTAGTTAACATAAGAAGGTGGTGGAGATTTTGATTCATTCTGTAAACAGAGGAACTAAATTATCTGAAGTAGATATTGCATTTGAATTATTAAAAACACAAGGTAGTCCTAAAAATTACCATGATTTAATTGTAGAAGTTCTTACCCATTTAGACTTGCCAATAGATGCTACGCGAATTTCTTCAGTATTAACGCAAATTAATTTAGATACAAGATTTGCTTATGCCGGGCAAGGTGAATGGAGTTTAAAAGCTTGGGTACCTACACGTACTGGTAAAAAGTTGCCTTCAATTACGTTAATGAATAAAGCAATTGCCCATGACGATGAAATAGATAAAGAATTCTCCGAGGAGACAAATGAAGATATGGATGGTCAAGAATCTGACTTGGAAGATGGGATCTTGGAAATAGAGGATTCCTTTGAAGAAGAACAGGAAGTCGACAGACGTGAGGATAAGTGGGGGTAAGCCAGATAAATTGGACCTTACAGGTTACAATAACACAGAACAATAACACAGATTACACTTAACCTGTTACACTTAACCTGTTACACTTAACCTTGACAATGTCCTAAAACAATACTAAAATTATTCTGTGGAAAATTAAGCTAGTACGTTCTGCGAACTAGCTTTTTTATGTTTTTGGCATCTTAAGGAAACTTGGCTTGCACCAAGCTTAGGCGCAGGCGGTCGATCATCCTGTTTCAGTCTCTCACAAATTTTAAGTGTTTGACTAGTATAAACTAATGAGTAGAATTTAGAAGTATAGTAGATCCAGGGTGCAGAGAAAGGATAGGGGTAAACACAGATGACAAAACTTATTTTTGTAACAGGTGGGGTGGTTTCCTCTCTCGGCAAGGGAATTACGGCTGCTTCCCTAGGTTGTCTCCTGAAAAACAGGGGTTTAAAAGTTGTTATTCAAAAATTTGACCCTTATATTAATATTGACCCTGGGACCATGAGTCCTTATCAACATGGGGAAGTATTTGTAACTGATGATGGGGCTGAAACGGATTTTGACCTTGCTAAATATGAACATTTTATTGATGTACCGCTATCAAAAAATAGTAACGTTACAACTGGTAAGATTTATTGGTCAGTTATTAGAAAAGAACGTAAAGGGGATTACCTTGGGGGAACGGTACAGGTTATCCCTCATATTACTAACGAAATCAAGGAAAGGATTTATCGCGTAGCACGAGAAAG
>ORJL011518379.1_pt1 | contig 22714 bp, 15 predicted proteins | sample 1779941 | NCBI WGS metagenome assembly ORJL01 (sample SAMEA104232317, study PRJEB22302) | groundwater metagenome | biome: forest; feature: aquifer; material: groundwater | place: USA | collected 2011-08-07 | depth 5.8 m
AACCGCTTTCCACGAACCTCGATTTCAATCGGCGTGCCAGGAGCCGCAAACACGGTGGGAACATACCCCATGCCGATGCCTACACCCATGGACGGGCTCTGGGTGCCGCTGGCAACAGTTCCGATCTGCGCCCCTCCAGGTCCGCAGCTCCAGATGGGGTAGGCCGGGCGGGGGGGGGCGGATTTGTCAGCCATGCGGAATGCCACGCACTTCCGCTGAGGGCCAGCGGCCTTTTGCGCGGCGAGCCTGGATCGTCCGACAAACTCCCCTTTCTCCAGCTCGACGAAACGCCACAGGCCGGCCTCGATGGGGGTGGTGGTCTCGTCCAGTTCGTGGCCGTACAGAGGGTAGCAGACTTCGGTCCGGAGGGTGTCTCGAGCCCCCAGTCCGGCCGGTTTTATACCGAAAGGCATCCCGACACTCAGGATTCTGTCCCAGAGGAGCGCGATGCTCCCAGGCGGTGCGATGATCTCGAAGCCATCCTCGCCGGTGTAGCCTGTGCGCGCCACGGATACGGCAGTCGCTTGGAAGAGGAACTCGGCCACCTGGTTCTTCTTCAGATCGGTGACATTGCTGGCCATGGTGCCACGCAGCGACCCGCCGGGAAGAGCGAGGTTGATGAACTCGCAGACCCGGGGACCCTGGACGGCAATCGCCGCATATTCATCCGAGAGATTGTTGAGGCGGATCCCTTCCGGGATCGGGCTCGCGTCAAGCTGGCCCTGGAGCCAATCCCAATCCGCCTCAATGCGCGAGGCGTTGACGATCAGCAGGTAATTGTCGCTGTGAACCCGGTAGGCGTACAGGTCATCGATCACGCCTCCCCGCTCGTTGCACATCAGGGTGTATTGACCCTGCCCAGGCTCCAGCTTGCGGATGTCGTTGGTGAGGAGGTGGTTGAGAAACGCCGAGGCTCCCGGGCCGCTGAGCTGGACTTCGCCCATGTGGGAGATGTCGAACAGCCCTGCAGCCTGACGCACCGCCTTATGTTCTTCCACGATACTCGTGTATTGAACAGGCATTTCCCAGCCGCCGAATTCGACCAACCGGGCGCCAAGTCGCTGGTGCGCGGCATAGAGTGGAGTGCGTTTGAGCATAGTGTTGCCCGAGGCTACCACTCGGACACCCAAGGTCAATCACAGAGGACTGGCTTTTTTTGCGGGGCCGGAATACGATTCACCGAATGAATCTCGAAGATCATCTGGGCGACATCGTCTCTAAAGCCCGGCTGCAGGCGGGTGCTCCGCCCGATGCCGTTAGCCGTGCCGCTGGGTTGACGCCCTCCGAGTGGGCGTCACTCGAAGAAACCGGCATCGCGCCTTCGCGCATCAACTGGCCGGCTTTGGGGTCGCTTCTGCGCTTGCACCCCGGCAAGCTGGAAGAGATCGCAAAGGGCTGGCGCCCTGCGCCCGTCGATGTCGGCCTCTGGCGCGAATTGAGGCCCATCACGACCGCCGGGACAAGCTACACTGTGAACTGCTACCTGGTCTGGGACGAAGTGACTCGCGAGGCGGCGCTCTTTGACACGGGTTTCGATGCGGACCCTCTTTTCAGTCTGGTCGATGAGAATCAGTTGCAGCTCCTCCATGTCTTTTTCACGCACAACCATTCTGACCACACAGCCGCATTGAGGCCGATCCGCGAGCGCTTTCCCAAGGCGCGACTGCACTCCAACCTGAAAAGTGCCCCCCCTGACCAACGGAACCGGGCGAATGCCTTCGTTCACCTGGGAAGCCTGCGAATCACAAACCGCGAAACCCCGGGCCACTCCGAGGACAGTGTGACGTACATGGTTGGAATGTGGCCCGAAGACGCGCCCCACGTGGCCATCGTAGGTGACGCTCTGTTCGCAGGCTCAATGGGGAGGTCCGAAACCGATGGCGCGATGGCAAGGCAGAAAGTCCGGGAACAGATCCTATCCCTGCCGCCAGAGACTTTAATATGCCCGGGCCATGGTCCGCTCACGACCGTGGCGGAGGAGCGCGAACACAACCCATTTTTCTAAGAACCAGTCTGAAAACTTGCCCGGTCAGGGGACCCGATCAAAACGGTGGCGGTGCTCGGTCTTGTAGCTCAGGTTTCCAAACCTGTTGTGTCGCCGACTTCTAAGTCGGCAGGGCGTACGGAGAAGCCTGCGGCTCAAATGATCTGGGCGGCGCAGACATCTCGCATGTCCTGCAGGTTTGGAAACCTGCGACACAGCAGACTTGGAAGCAACTGCGCCACAGCCTGGAGGTCCTGGCAGTCTCATGTAGGCCAGGTGCACCCAACCGGCGACTGCGGTTTAAGGTGTCAGGCCCCGGGGCGGCTCGGCTTTGGCGCCTTGGGAGAGGAACGCCCAGATGGCCGCGATCTGGCGTTCGGTGTCGCCGTTGAGAAGATTCGTGATCACAGCCTTTCCTTCAGGCCAAAAGGCGGGCATCCGAGTGCCTGGACGCAGTGAAGCGGGATCCAGCAGGTATCTACGGAACCAGCCGCTTTGGAGCCGCCGGGCCATCTTTGTCATGTCCATCACCCCGAGGCTCACCGCCTTTCGTGATCCGAAGTTGTGGCAGGCAATGCAGGAGCAGCCCCCCGTCCCGACGAGTTCCCGTCCCGTATTGACCGACCCGGTGGGCTGCGGCGTCAGCAACGCGGCGTCTTGGAGCGCGTCGGCTTGCTGGAAGGCAGTCAGCAGGTCCTGGACGTTCGCAGCCCCGTACTGGGGCATTCGCACCGCCATGTACGGTCGTACGGCGCCCTTGTTGGTGAGGACCTCGCGCAGCCAGTCGGGGCGCAGCTTGTTGCCGGTATCGCTCAGATGCGGTGGTACTCGGCCTTCGTCCCCCAAGTCCGTTTCACCCACCACGGTGAAGTAATCCATCCGGCTTGGACCGGGGCCTCCCACGCTGCCGCGCAAGTGGCATGCAATGCAATTGAGGCTGACCATCGCTTTGATGACTGCCTCACATGGCGCCAGCGGACGCATGAGCTGTTGGCGGGCCGCCAGCGTCCGTTTGATGGCGGCGCGCTGGGCATCGTCGAGTTGATATCGGGGGACCCCGGGACCCGGTTGCACCGAGAGACAACCGCCTGGCCTTTCGGAGTCGATCGCAGACATCGACGCGACCCGCAGCGTGGAGGTTGGTCCCGGCCCGCGGGCGCTCAGTCGATGACAGGCGGCGCAGCCCAGGGATGCGAAACGCTTCTTTCCGCGAGCCGCACTCATCCGGTCAGGCGCTAGAACGTCGTCGTCGTGTTCGCCCAGCTTCGCCGCGCCGGGTGTATGGCGGAGAAGATAGGCGGTGATCGCGGACGCTTCGCTGGGAGTCAGGTTCAAAGAGGGCATCCGCCCCGAGGGACGGGCGCGGAGAGGGTCGGCGAGGAACTCGGTGAGAGGCGCGGGGGCGTACTTGCGGGGCAAGTCCCCCAGTGGGACGGACGTTCCCTGAAGTTGCGCGAGCAGGGCCCGGCTGGCGTCGGCGTCGAGGGTGCCGATATTCGGAGAATTGGGGAAGAGATCTGACGCCGGTTCCTCGGGGGGATGGCAGGCCACGCAGCCGACCTGGTGGAAGAGGACACGTCCCTGCTGGATGAGCAGCCGGTTGGTGGCCGACGGGGGCGAGGGGGCGGCGGGCGCGCTCAGCGAGCCAAGGTACTGCGCAAGATCGGCGGCAGCGTCCCTTTTCTCCACATCGCTTACGCCGAGAAGCAGGGCAGGCATGGTGGTCCCGGGCTTCTCGACCAGCGGGTTCGCAATGTAAGAGCGCAAGTAGTCCGGCTTGATGCGTCGCGCGGCCTCCCCAAGTAGCGGGGCCTGTTTTGGGCGAAGCCGCGCCTTTACCCGGGAATCCGCGGCATGGCAGGCTACGCAGTTTAGCTCGCCGAGAAGCACTTCTCCCTCGTCGATCCCGTCGATTCCAGTCTCCAGTCCGCCGACCACCGCCGCCGCAGGCTGCGGCTGGGCGGCCATGAGAAATGATACGCTTCGGAATAGCGCGATGCAGGTCAACAGAATCAGGGTCCGCTTGATCATGGATACCGTGGCGTGTTCTTCTCGATCAACAGATGGGTCCTTGGCGCGTTCCGCCCAACCCAACCGGCCAACTTGCGCGCCGGTCTCCATTCCGGACCGTCCTGCACCAACGTCATTGCCGGGCATGAACATCTGATCGCCAGCAGGCCTCAACGCGGCTTTTATGGCACTCGCGCAGGAGGAAGTCAATTACCGGGGAGATTCCTGGGGGATTCCTTGACCGTGCGACGAAATGCCGCTACACAAGGGCCGTTGGCTGAAGCTTGCATATGAAACTGACTTGGCGCGACACCGAAGACATCGCCTGGGCTCTCCTGGATCAGTATCCCAACCAAGACCCCTTGCGACTGAGTTTTCCCAAGCTCCACAAGATGATCGTCGAGTTGCCTGACTTTGAGGATGATCCAGACGCCTCCAACGAGCATGTGCTTGAGGACATCCAGATGGAGTGGTTGGAAGAGAGAAAGTGAGTGACTATGCCGAGTAAACCAAAAACGATCATTCGTCCTGCCGGCGCAGCCGTGCCCGTCGGTCCCTACAGCCATGCGGTTCGTGTGGGCGACCTGCTCTTCTGCTCCGGCCAGATTCCGCTCGATCCAGCCACTGGCGCGCTGGTCGTCGGCGACATCCGGGCTCAGACCGAGCGCGTGCTCCAGAACATCACGGTCATCCTGGCTGCCGAGAGACTCTCCTTCGCGGACGTCGTGAAGACGACCGTGTTCCTCATGGATATGGCCGACTTCGCCGCGATGAATGAGGTCTATGCCCGCCATTTCACCGCTGACTATCCGGCCCGGTCCACGGTGCAGGTGGCCGGCCTGCCGAAAGGGGCTCGCGTCGAGATCGAAGTGGTTGCGGCCTATCCACACGCATGACGAACGCCGACTCCGCCTCCCCTGTCGGCGGGCCGGAGCCCGCCGCGAAGATCTCCGGCCGCCTGATGTCGCTCGACGCGTTGCGCGGGTTCGACATGTTCTGGATTGTTGGCGCCGAGGATATCGTGCACGCCTTGCGCAAGCTCAGCGATGCGGGCCCCGTGCGCCTGCTTGCCGGGCAAATGGACCACCGCGCCTGGGAAGGGTTCGCGTTCTACGACCTGATTTTCCCGATGTTCGTGTTCATCGTGGGCGTGTCCCTCGTGTTCTCGCTGGGAAAGTCGATCGAGCGCGAGGGCAGGGGAGCCGCCCTGCTCAAGGTCCTCCGTCGCGCCGGCTTGCTCTACCTTCTGGGCATCTTCTATTACGGCGGTTTTTCAACGCATCTCGGCGAGATCCGTTTGCTGGGAGTCCTTCAGCGCATCGCGCTCGCCTATCTTTTCGCGGGGCTGATTTTCGCCTGGTTCAAGTTGCGTGGGCGAATCGCCTGTTGTGTTGCCCTGCTGGTGGGTTACTGGGCCCTGATGACTTTCGTCCCGGTGCCCGACGTGGGCGCGGGGAACTTTGAGGAGGGAAAGAACCTGGCCAACTGGGTGGACAAACAGTACCTGCCGTTGCGCAAGTGGAATGGCGATCATGATCCCGAGGGCCTTCTAAGCACCCTTCCCGCGATCGGGACCTGTCTTCTGGGGGTCTTTGCGGGGATGCTTCTGCAGAATCGCACCGTGGACGAGCGCAAGAAGGTGATCTACCTGGCGGTCGGAGGTTTGGCGCTGGCCGGCCTTGGCTGGCTGTGGGGGCTCCAGTTCCCTGTAATCAAGAAAATCTGGACGTCCTCGTACGTCCTTGTGGCGGGCGGCTACAGTTGCCTGTTCCTGTCCTTCTTCCATCTCGTGGTCGAGGTCTGGAAATGCCAGACTTGGGTACGTCCGTTTGTGTGGATTGGCATGAACCCGATCACGATCTACATGGTACACAAACTGGTTGACCTCAATGCCATCGCCGCCCGCTTTGTGGGTGGTGACGTGAAGGAGTTCTTTGGCTCTGCCGGAGATCTGATGCTGACCGCGGTGGTCATGTTGCTATCCTTCGGCATCTGCCGATTCCTTTATTGCCGCAAGATATTCTTGCGAGTTTAGGCGCCGCGCGCCCCGACACCCCCCATGATTAGATCGTTCAGGAAAGCCATCCCACAGCTTGTCTGCCTTGTTCCCGTGCTGGTTCTGCCTGCCCTTCTCTCGGGACAGACTCTGCTCAACTTCGAAGGCGCTTTCGATCCTGGCACCGTGGAGCGGGTGGATGCGACAGTCCGGATCACGAACTCCGCCTCCGGTTCCTGCTTGCGCGTTGTGACGGGCCACTCGAACACCTGGCCCGGGGTCACGCTCAAGGCCCCGGCGGGGCATTGGGATTTGTCAGAATACGCCTATGTGGCCTTGGACGTGCGAAACCCCGGCGATGCGGAGGTGACCGTCAATTGCCGAGTGGACAACCCAGGCGCCGACGGGCGAGAGCATTGTGTCACGGGATCAACGACAATTCCTCCTGGACGATCGCGCGTGATGCGGGTTGATCTTCCCAGGCACGGACCGGGAACCCTCGGCGGCAAGCTCTTTGGCATGCGTGGGTATCCGGTCTCATCGAGCGTTCCCGGCGCGATTATTCCATCGAATGTCGTTCAACTGGTGGTTTTCGTTAATAAACCCGCCGCAGACCATACTATCGAGATCGACAATATTCGGGGCGAAGGCGCCTACGTCCCCCCAACAGCCAGCATCTCGGATGCCGACCCGTTTTTTCCCTTCATCGACGCTCTCGGCCAATACCAGCACAAGGACTGGCCCGGCAAGGTGCGTTCACTCCCGGATCTCCAGAAGGCTCGCGAGCGGGAGGCGGCTGAACTGGCAAAGAGCAGCGGCCCAGAAGGCTGGAACCGGTATGGTGGCTGGGATGCCGGGCCGCGGCTCCAGGCGACAGGCTTCTTTCGAACCGAGAAATACCGGGGCAAGTGGTGGCTCGTGGACCCTCAAGGAAGACTCTTTTTTTCTCACGGCATCGATTGCGTTCTTATGCTCGATTCCACCCCTATTGACGAACGGGACGCGTGGTTCGAGGACTTCCCGGGCGCCAAACCGGAGTTTGGTTCGTTTGTGACTCCCGCCGCGTACGCTTTGAAGGGGCACTACGCCGGCAAGTCACCGCGGTCGTTTTGCTTTGCCGGGGCCAACCTGCGGCGCAAGTACGGACCGGATTGGAGGAAGAGTTGCCCCGCGGTGGTGCACCAGCGGCTCCGCAGTTGGGGCCTGAACACCATCGGGATGTGGTCCGATGAGGCCACACGCTTGCTCCGCAAGACGCCTTACGTGGATGCGGTCGGATCGGCGCACTCGAAGATGATCGAGGGCAGCGAGGGGTATTGGAGCAAGTTCCCTGATGTCTTCGATCCCGCCTTCAAAGCCGGTGTGCGCCAAAGCATGGCGGGCATGGCTGGCAGGAGCGCCGAAGACCCGTGGTGCATCGGGTACTTCGCCGACAACGAGATGTCTTGGGGCGACGAGTTATCCCTGGCGGTGGCGGCGCTTCTCTCTCCGCCCGAGCAGGCCGCAAAGAAGGTGTTCGTCGCGGATCTTAAGGCAAAGTACGAGGAGATCGGAAAGCTCAACGCGGCATGGGGCGCTCGTTATGAGAGCTGGGATGACCTGCTCGCGAAACGCGAACAGCCCAGCCTCGTCAAAGCGAAAGACGATCTGGCGGCGTTTTACACACGGCTGGCGGAAGAATACTTCCGCATCGTGAAGGAAGCCATCAAGGCAGTGGCTCCGCATCAGCTTTACCTCGGATGCCGGTTTGCCTGGGCCAACGCGCGTGCCGCCGCCGCCGCCGCAAAATACTGTGACGTGGTCAGCTACAATCTCTACCAGCGCGGCGTGGCCGGCTACCAATTTAGCGGAGGGGCGGACGTGCCCCTGATCATTGGGGAATTCCACTTCGGCGCCCTGGACCGCGGCATGTTCCACACGGGGCTGGCGCCCACCGCGAGCCAGTCGGCGCGCGCCGAGGCTTATCGCAACTACGTCGAGGAGGTGGCGCGGCACCCCTCGTTCGTGGGCTGTCATTGGTTCCAGTATCAGGACGAGCCCACCACGGGACGGGTTTACGATGAGGAGAACTACCAGATCGGATTCGTGGACGTGGCGGATACTCCGTACCGGGAGACCATTGACGCGGCTCGGACAATCGCCGGGAAGCTCTACTCGCTCCGACTTGGCGCTGAGTAGGAGACCCGCCACTCAACCCAAGGCCAGTTTCACTGCGGCCTTCATCTTCGCGAGCCCGGTCGTGGCGACTTCGAGCGCATCCATCTCCCAGTATTTCCTGCTAAACAGCTCGAGCGACAAGACGGTGCGTCCGCCCCCCGCGTGCAGGTCGCGAAGCGCCTGGGTGATCGGGCCGGTGCCGTCTCCCGGAAAGACGCGGTAACTATCATCGATCTTCTCGCGGGGCGGATCGCTCGGAAAGTCATTCATGTGGAAAACCTGGAGAGCGCTGCCGCTGAAGAGGCGGAGACCGCGAAAATCGGAACCGCCCTTATGGATATGGAAGACATCCGCCACCACGCACGCCTTCGGATGGCCGGTTTCAATGGCGACGAACGCCACCTCGCCAAGCAGATGGAGGTTCTTCGAGAATCCCCAGAGTTCGAGCTGCGGGGTGACGCCGATCTGGTCGCCCATTTCCAGCAGGGCGCGATAGCGCTCCGCAGCCTTGAGCAGGTCCAGACCGGGAGTGTTCGTCGCTCCCGCCGGCGGCGCGGCAATGCGTTTGCCGCCGATCTGGGCGACGAGGTCCATTTCGTATTTGATCCGCTCCAAGCCTTTGGCCCGCCGGGCATCGTCATCGACGATCCATTCGGGGAAGCTGATGGCGCTTTCCACCGTCAAGCCCAGATCGCTCACGCATTGCTTGATGTCCTTGAGCGAGCCGCCGCTTTTGGCGTATTGATCGATGGTCTCGACCCACGGCTCGATTGCCTGGAATCCCACCTTGGCCGCCAGCTCGATTTCCTTGACTAGGCCGAGTTTCTGACCGCGGATGGTGGCCGTGTTCAAACTCAGGACAAAGCTGCCCTTCGAGGCCGGCTCGGAGGCCTCGGAAACCGCCGCGTTGCACACGAGAGGGGCGGCGGCGACGGTGGCGCCTAGGATCGCGCCAGTCCGGGTGATGGCCTCGCGGCGGGTCAATGTCTGCATTGTCGTATTCATAATATTCGTCAACACAAGGCCGTCCGAGTGTCTATCTCCGCGGGAGAGTTCCCTCTTTCGAAGAAGAAGACAAGCCAATCGTTGCCATTGGCGTTGACACCGGCATCGACTCCTCCGAAACTGTCGTCGTGTTTCGACGGCTGATACCAGTATGCAAGTTGTGATCCTTTGTGGCGGCCAGGGAACCCGCCTGCGTGAAGAGACGGAATTCCGTCCCAAGCCGATGTTGCCTCTGGGAGACAGGCCGATCCTGTGGCATATCATGAAGACCTACGCCAGCTTCGGGCACAAGGAGTTCATCCTCTGCCTGGGCTACAAAGGGGAGATAATCAAGGACTTCTTCCGCAACTACCAGTGGCACACAAGCGATGTGACCTTGCGGTTGGGCCCGCAACCCAAGATCGCCTACCACACCACCCACGCGGAAGAAGATTGGACCGTGACGCTCCTCGACACCGGCCAGTTGACCCAGACGGGTGGCCGTTTGAAACGCGCCTTGCGGTACGTGCGCAACGACGAGTTTCTGTTCACCTACGGGGACGGGTTGATCAATAGCAACATCAATGAGTCCATCGAATTCCACCGCAAACACGGAAAGGCGGTCACTGTCACCGCTGTTCGCCCATCCGGGCGCTTTGGCGACCTGACAGTGGAGGGAACTCGGGTGGCCGGGTTTAAAGAGAAGCCACTGCAACAGGCGGGATACATCAGCGGAGGGTTCTTCGTGATGCACCGTCGGATCGGAGACTATCTCGAGGGCGACCAGACCGTCTTGGAGCAGGACCCATTGGTGCGATTGTCCGCGGAAGGACAGGTGGAGGCGTACCTGCATCAGGGTTTCTGGCAGTGCATGGACACCTATCGGGAATGGCAACACCTGAATGAGCTTTGGACTTCCGGCAAAGCGCCCTGGAAATCCTGGTAACGGTGCGATCGCCCGCGCGTCCGGTCTCCGACACCCGCGACCATCCTCTTGGGACATGCCCGACTCGACTCATTGCCCCCGCGCCTGGCACGCTTCACCCGGCGGAGAGCTCGCCCTGCCGTGAACCGCCCCATCGACATCCTCGGCTTGGGCTGTGTGGCGGTGGATGAGCTGCTTTATGTGGACCGCTATCCCAGCGCCGACGCCAAGACCCAGGTTCTTCGGCGCGAGAGGCAGTGCGGCGGTCTGACCGCCACCGCCCTCGTGGCCGGGGCTCGCTTGGGCGCTCGTTGCGCCTATGCGGGAGCGTTGGGAGAGGACGATCTGTCCCGCTTTGTTCTCGAGCGATTCTCGCGCCAGGGGGTGGAAACCGGATGGTTGGTGCGTGACTCGGCGGCGCGTCCGGTCGCATCCACGATCGTTGTGGATTCACAAAGAGGCACTCGCAACATTTTCTACGATCTGGCCGGCTCCCTTGGAGCCTCTCCCGCCGGCCCTCCCGAGGACGCCATCCGCTCTTGCCGAGTTCTGCTCGTGGACCACTTCGGTGTGGAAGGGATGATCCGGGCCGCGCGGATCGCCCGCGAGGCGGGGATCCCGGTGGTGGCCGATTTCGAGCGGGACAATCTTCCTGGATTTGACGAACTGCTGGGTTTGGTGGACCACTTGGTGCTCTCGCACGGCTTCGCCAGCCGGCGAACGGGCGAGAACGATCCCGAGCGGATCTTGCGCTCATTGTCTGAACCGCCCCGCGCCGTTGTGGCGGTTACCTGCGGGGATCAGGGCTGTTACTACAGGGCGGAGGGCGGGCCCATCGGGCACATGCCCGCGTTCACGGTCGAGGTGGTGGACACTACGGGGTGCGGCGATGTCTTCCACGGCGCCTACGCGGCGGCTCTGGCGCGGGGGCTTGGTTTGCGCGAGCGGGTTCGGTTTGCCTCGGCGGCATCCGCCCTCAAGGCGATGCGGAGCGGGGGGCAGGCGGGGATACCGGACCTTTCCGTAGTGGAGGCGTTTCTCGACCAGGCGGATGTTGACGAGCGCGATGATGGACTTTGAGTCCGGATCAGTATTTCTCGCGCAGAGGCGCAGAGAGCGCGGAGAAGACGGGAAATGGCCTTTTCCTCTGCGAACTCCGCGCCTCCGCGCGAGGATTGTCGGTCTGCACTGGCCGAATTGGCCCGGGATACGCGGCTGCCGTATGGCAGGGCGGACGACGCCGAGAGGTTCCGAAACCGACAGCCTATTCCTTCCTGTGCTCAGTAATCTCGGCGGGCTAGGGCCCCCCTGGCCCGCCGCCAAAGAGTCTTTGCCACCAGGAACGGGGGCGGGGGGGCTGCTTGGCAATCGAGGTTTTCAGCCGTGTTTCAATGATCTCTGGGAGTGGGGTCTGCGCGGCATCCGCGCGGAGCATCTCCTCGACGGAGGCAAACTCGGAGGCGCCCCGGGCGGCCTGGCGCTCTTCCTGAGCCTGAGTCTCCTTTGGGGTTTGAGCCAGGCGTGAAATGAGAGGGTTCGGTTCCATAACGAGGACTCAGGCGGTTTTCTTGAACGCTGCGGCGTAAAGGGGTCATTTGAAAGACGAAGGGGACAGAAACGGCCAGGCTGGCACCCTGCGTTCTCCCGCCTTCTTCGTTCTCTTGGTTGCCTTCTGTGAAAGCCCGCATGTGACTTCTGCGCCGCAGGCGGGAGGAACCGCCCCCGCCGTCGTTCCTGAGTTGACTTCCTGTCCAACCACCGCCCCGATGTCGCCGGTGGCGGACGTTCGATTCATTTTGCGTTCAGCGAAGGTTCCCGTACATTGATTCTCATGCAGCGGCGACGCGCAGCGTGTCAACGGCCTTCATGCCCGGGCCTCCCGGGCAGAGTCCTCCTTTCTCTCGGCCTCCTGGTAATCCTCTGCGTCACCTCGTTGCTCGCTGGCGCGGGGCGCGGAATAGACCTCTCGCCTGCCGATAGCGCGGCAGAGGAGGAGCCGGCGACGGGCACCTCCCGCTTCAAGCCAGACCAACTGCTCGTCCGATTTCGCGCCGGCGTTGGAGCGGACCGGCAGCGGGCGGTGGTCGCCTCCGGGCTGGCACGCGTCAAAACGGTTCGTTTGATGGCGCTCGGGGGAAAGCCGGTTGCCGCCCAGTCGGTCCCAGGGACGTCCGGCTCGGTGTTCGAGCATCTGGCGGTGATCAGCCTGTCGGACGGCGCCGACCTGGCGTCCGCTCTCGCACGGTTTCGCGCGCATCCGGACGTGCTTTATGCCGAACCGAACTACCTCCTGCGCCTCTGCGATTCGCCCTTGCCGTCCGTCACTCCAAACGACGCCAGCTTCAACCAGCAATGGGGCATGCACAACACAGGCCAAACCCAGGGTGTTCCCGGAGCGGATATCCACGCGCCGGAGGCGTGGTTGAGGGGCGCGGGTGACGCGCGGGTGACGGTGGCGATCATCGATACCGGGATTGACTACTACCACCCCGATCTGGAGGCGAACATGTGGACGAATCCCGGCGAAACTCCCGGCGATGGGATCGATGACGACGGCAACGGCTACATCGACGACGTGCACGGTTACGACTTCGTGAGCGACGACAGTGACCCAATCGATGACCAGGTTCACGGCACACATGTGGCGGGGATAGTGGGCGCCGTCGGCAATAATGTGATCGGCGTGTCAGGGGTTTGCTGGCACGTGAGTCTCATGGGGCTCAAGGCCTTCGATGAGCAGGGCAACGGCCTGGTCTCCAGCGTTGTGGACGCGATCCAGTACGCCATCCGGAATGGCGCCACCGTCATCAACGCCAGTTGGGGCCTGTCCGAGCGGAGTGTGGCCCTCAAAGAAGCCATCGCGGCGGCGACCGGCGCGGGGGTGGTCGTGGTGGCGGCCGCGGGGAACGGCAAGACCTCCTTTCCCGTTTATCCCGCGGCTTACGAGGATGTTCTTGCGGTCGCCGCGACAGACAGCAGCGACCAGCGCGCCTCATTTTCAAATTACGGCGACTATGTCGATCTGGCCGCGCCCGGTGAGAACATCTACTCGACCCTCTCCAATAATCGGTATGGTTTTCTGAGCGGAACATCCATGTCCGCACCCCACGTCGCGGGAGTGGCGGCGCTGGTCCGCGCGCGGCACCCGGAGTTTTCGGCCGTTGAGGTGAGGACGATCCTGCGCAATTCGGTGGATCCGGTTGTGTCGGACACTTACATCGGGAGCGGCCGGCTCAACGCGGCCAAGGCCATAAACATTGATGTGCCGCTTCCCCTGGCCCGCCTGGGACTGCCGGCGGTGGTGTTCGGTGAGATCACCATCAACGGAACCGCCGCCGGAAAGAACTTTGCCAGTTACGCCCTCGAATATGGAGCGGGGATCTACCCCACCAACTGGACATCGATTCATACTTCGACACTCCCGGTGGACGCCGGCGCGCTGCTGAGGGGCTTTTCCACCGCATCGATTCCGGAAGGCGCCTACACGTTCCGGCTCAGGGTCCTGGACGTCCTAGGCCAGGAGGCGAAGGCCCGGACCATGGTTACCATACGGAACATCCAGATCGCTTCGCCCCAGCATAATGACGTCCTGCGCGCCGGAGATCCGATCAGCATCCGGGGCACCGTGTTTGGCCCAGACCGCAGTTACACGGTCCAATACGGCCTGGGAGCGGCGCCGAAAGAATGGCTGACCGACGGAATCACCCTGCGGAATGGGGGGCGCGATCAGGTCGTGGATGGCGAACTGGCGATGTGGGATACCCGGTACGCGCAAACGAACACTTTCTACACGCTAAAGCTGACCGCGGGCGGGGAGGACCTCCTCGGGGGTGAATCGATGGTATATATGATCTACCTGGATGGCCAACTGCGCCCCGGCTGGCCCCAGTATGTATCGACTCAGGGAGACTACCCCACCAACGACTGGCGAGATATCAAGGTAGCGGATCTGGAACACGATGGGTTCCAGGAATTGATCCGATTGGACCCCGGCAACTCCGACGGCAATCCCGCCCGACTGCTTGTCTATGAGCACGACGGACGCCTTCGCTGGTCGCGGACACTCGATGTGGGCGAGCCTTACTCTGACATCCCCGCGGTCGGGGACGTGGACAACGACGGGATGATGGAAATCTTCGTGGATGTCGGACGGACAAGGCAACTCTATGCCTTTCGGCACGACGGCACTCCGATGCCTGGGCTGTGGCCGGTGACCCTGGAAGTGCCCAACCTGGGCAAAGTCCTGGCGGACTTGAACGGCGACGGGAAGATGGAGTTGATCGCCTATGCGCAAAACCTTTCTACCGCCGACGCGGGAGAGCCGCGCCAACTGCTGGTGTTCGATTCTACCGGCAAGCTCCTCCAGAAATGGCTTCTACCGGGCTGTGAAATCAGCACGGACTTGCCGCGCATGCTTCCAGCGGTGGGCAGGCTGGACCAGGACCCGGATCTGAAGATTATCGCCGTCTGGGGATGCGACACGGTTGCCGCCTTCAGCCTGAAGAAACCAGACGGGCCGATCTGGACGTTCAAGACCGAGGGCCTCCTCGTGGGGTCGCCTGTGGTTGGAGATTTGAACGGAGACAAAAAAAACGAGATCATTATCGGCTCCTACGACCCCAACACAGGGACACCGCGCGGGATCCGGGGAGGTCTCTATGCTCTCGATCGCGAGGGCAGGCTGTTGCCCGGTTGGCCGGTGCTGGTAACCGAGTCTTTCGAGTCAACACCCGCCTTGGCCGATTTTGACGGAGACGGCAGCCTGGAGATTGTCGCCTGCAGTTGGTCGTCCAAGTTAATACATCTCATCCACGCCAACGGGTTTGAGCACCCGGGCTGGCCGGTGGCGCCGTTCCGCCAAACGATCCTGCGGGCCAGCCCGGTGATCGGCGACGTCAATAACGACGGCAAGCCGGACGTGGTCGTGGTGTCATCGGGACATTCAGTTTACGTCGCCTCCTCGGGTGATCAGTTGGCGGTTGGGGGAGTGGATGCGTATGGAGGGGATGGTCGCCCCATCGACCTTAACCCAAATCCCAAGCTCACCCGGCTGATCATGGAATCCTCGGGAGGGAGTGTCCGATTGAAGTCTTCTCCGGTCACGCTCACGGACATTGATTCCAACGGCAAACTCGACATCGTGGCTGTCTCCATCGACGACCGGGCCTATTCACCCGTGCCGCCCATCAGCACGACCAAGAGCCGCTACTCGATCTATGTTTGGGAACTCAACGTGCCGTTCGTCGCTGAGAACATGCCGTGGCCCTCCTTCCAACGCGGCCCCCAGCATACGGGCTACCTCCCGCCGGTCAACCAACCGCCTGTCGTGTTACTCATTCCCGCCCAGACCGTTAAGCCGGGCGCGAGCTTCTTCCCGATCGAGCTCGATCGCTACGTCGAGGACCCGGACGACCCACCCGGTCAAATCGTCTGGACAGTGGAGGCAGGCGCTCATCTGATGGTCAGCATCAGTCCCGAGCGGGTTCTCGACGTGACCCCGATCGATCCCGGGTGGGTCGGCACGGAGGTGCTCCACTTTGTCGCGGTTGACTCAGCAAAACAGAGCGCTTCTGCCGATGCGGTCTATGCCATCCTCCCCGACTATGAGCCGCCGGCGGCTGTGGCAGACCACGCCACAACGCCGGAGGATTCGCCAGTGCAGATCGACGTCCTCGCCAACGACACCGACCCTCGGGGGTTCCCGCTCAAAGTGCTCCAAGTGAGCAAACCCCTGGCGGGGCGAGCCTGGGAGTCAGGGGCCGGGACCATCAGCTACCAGCCGGCCACTAATTTCTATGGAACCGACAGCTTCACTTACACTGTCAGCAATAGTCGCGACGGCATGGCCATGGCCGTGGTCACCGTGGATGTCACCCCTCTGCCGGACCCTCCTGTGGCGGCCGACGACTATGCCATCACCCTGGAGGACACACCGACCGAGATTGATGTCCTCGCCAATGATTCCGACCCCGATGGCAACCCTGTCTCCATCGTCGATTTTACGCAGCCGCGGATGGGCGTGGTGACACCCTCCGCGAATGCCACCCTCCGCTATGAGCCGGCGGCCAACACCAACGGGCTGGACTCCTTCACCTATCGGATCACCGACGGGCAGGGCGGTTTTGCCCAGGCGACCGTCTCGGTCATGGTGAAGCCGGTGAACGACCCGCCCTCGGCGGAAGATCTCGTGGTCACCCTGAACCGCAACAACCCGCGGGACATCATCTTCCGCGCCAGTGACCCCGATGGGGACACACTGAGTTTCCGACTGCTGGACGAACCCGGGCACGGAGAACTCTGGAAATATCCGACGATCGCTACTTACTATCCAAAGAAGGACTTCTCGGGAACGGACCGTTTCACCTACGTTGCCAATGATGGCCAGTTGGACAGCCTTCCCGCCACGGTCACCCTCAATATCCTCGACCTGAATAATGCGCCCACGGCCGAGGATCAGTCTCTGGTGGTGCGGACAAATCAGCCGCTCCAGATCACGCTGCATGCGACGGACCTCGACGATCAAACGCTCGTGCTGTCGATCGTCAAACTGCCTCTGCACGGCACCCTGGAAGGGAGCGGCACCAATTACACCTACCGTCCCAACCCCGGCTTTCTCGGCACGGACGAGTTTACGTTCGTCGCCTCCGACGGCCAGGACACGAGCTCCGAAGCTCGCATTTCCATAGAGGTGACGGATCGCAATACCGCGCCACGAGCATCCGACTCCGAGATCCAGGTCAAAATAAACCTCCCGGCATCCTTCACCCTCGATGCGATCGATGACGAGAACGACACGCTTGTTTACCGAGTGATCTCAAACCCGACGCACGGCAGACTCAGCGGAGTCGCGCCGAACCTGACTTACACTCCGGACCCGGACTACTCCGGGCCGGACTCGTTCACGTTCCGGGCCAGCGACGGCCAGTTCGAGAGCGATGCGGCGACGGTGGTGTTGTATGTGGCGCCGGCGAACTCCCCACCGGAGACCAAAGACCAGTCCATCACCCTCCCTGCCGACCGCCGATCTGTGCTTCACCTGAGCGTGACCGACGCTGAGATGGATCTACTGCGCTGCGCCATCCTCCAGGGTCCGGCGAACGGACGCCTCTTTGGGACGGGGACGAACTTTTTCTACACGCCCAAACCCGGCTTCACGGGTATGGATAGTTTTACCTACAAAGTCTGGGATGGCCAGACCTACAGTGATCTGGCCCGAGTTTACATCCAAGTCAGCACTCTGACCGAGGACGGACCACGTTTCGATGGCATACAACGCTTGGACAGCGGCGGCATGCGACTGCGACTGCGGTCAACTCCCGGAGGCGTGCTTTTAATGCAGGTATCCACCAATCTGACCACCTGGTCCTCGTTGCCATCCACGCTAGCGGTCGGCGAGGCGGTGGTCTTCATGGATACCAACGCGCCAACGCTCCCCTATCGCTTCTACCGCGCCGTGAAGCAGTGATCATGCTTTTCTCCTGAACGGGCGTTTGCCTCAGGCTGCCAGCGCAACGAAATTCCGCAGCAATCGCAGACCGACCTCCTGGCTCTTTTCCGGGTGGAACTGGGTGGCAAAGACGTTATCGCGCCAGACTGCGGAGGCGAAGGCCTCGCCGTAGTCAGTCCGAGTGGCGACAATGGATGGATCTTCAGGGCGGGGAAAGTAGCTGTGAACGAAATAGACGTAGCTTCCATCAGGGATGCCCTTGAGAAGAGGGCAATCCGGCCGGGCGATTTGCAGTTGGTTCCAGCCAATCTGGGGTATCTTCAAGCCGGAACCATCAAGGAACCGGACCACTTTGCCCCGGAAAATACCGAGCCCAGGGGCGCGACTGCTGAACTCCTCACTCTTCTCGAACAGAGCCTGGTAGCCGACGCAGATTCCAAGAAAGGGGAGGCCCTTGAGGATGAAGTCGCGGCACGCGGCGGTCAACTCCTGGCGCTGCAAGGCGTTGAGGCAATCGTCGAACGCGCCCACGCCGGGCAGAACCACAGCGCTGGCGTCCTTCAGCCCTTCCGGGCGCGAGACCAGACGAACGTTCGCGCCGATATGGAACAGCGCCTTCTCCACGCTGCGCAGGTTCCCGGACCCGTAGTCAATCAAAGCAATCACGCCGTAACAGTAGAGGCCGCGGGGTATTTTTCAACTTCCGATCGCAGTCGGGGCGGACTCGCGTTCCGTCCTGAGACGCAACTGACCGCAGGCGGCGGCGATATCGTGGCCTTTCTCGCGACGGAGAGTGGCAGTGACGTCGCGAGCCTCGAGGGCTTCCAGGAAGGCCTGTTGAGCGCCTTCTTCGGGGCGTTGCCACGGCAGGCCCTCCACCTGGTTGTAGGGGATCAGGTTGATCTTGGCGTGCAGGCGCCGGGCCAGGTCGGCCAGTGGTTTGGTCTGGTCCAGAGCGTCGTTCACCCCGGCGATGAGGACGTACTCGAACGTGATCATCCGCCCTTTCCTGGCCATGTAATGCTCGCAGGCTGCGGTGAGTTCGCGTAGCGGGTATTTCCTGTTCACCGGCATGAGTTTGTCCCGCACCTCGTCGGTGGCCCCGTGCAGAGAGATCGCCAGACGCAGTTGGAGCGGTTCCTCGGCCATGCGGCGGATCTGAGGAGCCAGGCCGCTGGTGGAGACGGTGATTTTGCGAGCTCCGATCCCGCCGCCCCACGGGGCGTTGAGGATGCGGATGGCCTTGAGTAGGTTCTCGTAGTTGGCGAGCGGCTCACCCATCCCCATCATCACCAGGTTGTTGATCAACCGCTGGGGAGCAGGGGCGATTTCCTCCGGTGCCACTGTCTCGGAAACGGCGGGGTCGGGCTTCCTGGAGGCGTGCCAGCGCTCGGTGGCAAGCACTTGCTCGACTATTTCCTCGACGCCAAGGTTGCGCTTCCAACCGTCCAGACCGCTTGCACAAAACGCGCAGCCATACGCGCAGCCCACCTGGGTGGAGACGCAGAGCGTGTGGCGGTCGCTGACGTCGCCGTAGAGGGCGGGGTTGGCGGGGATGAGCACGCTCTCGATCAGAGCATGATCGGGCAGCCGCCAGAGGAATTTTTGGGTGGTGTCATCCGAGCCCTGGCGGGTAACCAGCGCCAGCGAGTTCAACGAGTACTCCTCGGCCATGCGCTGCCGGAGGGCTTTGGGCAGGTTCGTCATCTGATCCCAAGCGGTGGCCCGTTGCGGGTAAAGCCAGCCCAGAAGCTGGGTCACCCGGTACGCGGGCTGGTCCCATGCCGCAAATTGCGCCTGAAGCTCCTCGAGCGTCTGAGCCTTGATGTCGCGGTTCACGGGCGCAAGTAATACTTGTTCGCGTATTCCTGCACCATGCGCCAGGTGTTGAACTGTGGTACGAGAGTGGCCATGGCCCGGCGGATTTTCTGTATCCATTGGCGGGGAATGCCGTTGGCGGACCGGTTGAAGAAGCAAGGGAGCACCTCCTCGGTCAGCACGGTGAACAGGTTCGCGCTATCCAGTCGGTCCTGCTCCTCGACCGATGCGGGATGGGAATCGTCGCCGATGGCAAAGCCGTTGGTGGTATCATACCCCTCACGCCACCAGCCGTCGAGGATGCTCAGGTTCAGGCATCCGTGACACCCCGCTTTCATGCCGCTGGTCCCGGAGGCCTCCAAGGGACGGCGCGGGTTGTTAAGCCAGACGTCGCATCCCGAGACCATTTGACGGGCCACGTGGACATCGTAGTTCTCGATGAAGACGAGGTGGCCCTTGAGTTCGCTGAACTTGCTTAGATGGATGATCTGCTGGATGAAGCGCTTGCCGTCGTCATCGCGTGGATGCGCCTTGCCGGCGAAGATGAACTGGACCGGACGGTAACGGTCCTTCACCAGTTCGACAATCTTCGAGAATTCTTGGAAGACCAACGGCGCCCGTTTGTACGTCGCGAAGCGCCGAGCAAACCCGATCGTCAGCGCGTCGGGGTTCAGGAGGTGGTCGAACGCGATGAAGTCCCCGTGCGCGAGGCGTTGGCCTTGGATAAGCAAACGGCGGCGGGCAAATTCGATCAACTCCCGGCGCAGCCGGTACCGAAGAGCCCATATCTCCTCGTCGGAGATGAATTCGGGGTCTGTGATCCGGGCCCAAAGTTCGGGCGTGTTCAGTTGCTGGTCCCATCCGGGGCCCAGCTTACGCTTCCAGAACCTCCGGACCGGTCCTTTCATCCAACCCAGGAGATGGACGCCGTTGGTAATGTGGCCGATGGGGACCTCACTGACCTTGCGATCGGGGAACAGGGAGTGCCACATCTCGCGGCTGATCTGCCCGTGCAGTTCGCTCACCCCATTCGCCGCCCGGGAGGCCTTGAGGGCGAGTACCGTCATGCAAAACGGTTCCTGATGGTCGGCGGGGTTAACCCGGCCCAGCCCCATGAGCTCCGCATTGGGAACCTTGAACTGGCGGAAGAACCGGTGCATGGCATAGTCCATCAGGTCCGCCTTGAAGCGATCGTGTCCGGCCTCCACCGGGGTGTGAGTGGTGAAGATGCACTCCCCGCGCGTCGCAGCCAGGGCATCTTTGAAGCTCATCCCCTCCGCCATCCGTTCGCGGACCAACTCGAGAATGAGGAACGCGGCATGGCCCTCGTTCATGTGGAAAACCGAGGGCTGCACGCCAAGGGCGCGGAGCAGGCGCACCCCGCCCACTCCCAGCAGAAGCTCCTGCATGATGCGGGTCGTGTTGTCGCCTCCATAGACGCGCAAAGTAAGATCGCGGTAAAGTTCCTCGTTCTCCGGAAGATTCGTGTCCAAGAGATAAACAGGAACACGCCCGACGTTCACCCGCCATGCCTTGAACGTCACCTGGCTCATCCGAATGCCAACCGTGCACGTGAGAGGATCGCCCTTGGGATCGAGCACCGGTTCGATGGGGAGGTTCCGCGGGTTGAGCAGGGTGTAGTCCTCGGTTTGCCAGTTGTCCTGGTTGATGGACTGCATGAAATAGCCTTGCCGATAGAACAGGCTGATGCCCAGGAAGCCAAGGCCAAGGTCGCTGGCCGATTTGGCGTGGTCGCCCGCCAGCACGCCCAGGCCGCCGGCGGCTATGGGCAAGGTCTCGTGGAAACCGAATTCGGCGCTGAAATAGGCCACAGGATTTCCCTGCAGCGAGGGCGCGTGGGCGGCGCCCCACGTCTCTTTGGTGTGCATATACTCATCAAAGCGCCGCAACACATCCTGCACATGCCTCGCAAAGCCCATGTCCTGCAGGCGCACGCGCAGTTCGTAGTCTGACACCTCGTGCAGCACGGCCACCGCGTTGTGGTAGAGATTCTGCCAGCCGCGCGGAGAAAGCTCGTGGAAAACCTCCTGGGCGTCCTGATCCCAGGTCCACCAGAGGTTGCGCGCCAGCCGGTTGAGCCCGACGGTCATGTCCGTGATTTCATTCGCTGCAAAGGGCTTCTGGGTCATAGTTAACTGAATCAAGTGCTGTTGGTCTCGACGATCGGTTACCGATGGCCGCCAAACTAGTCGCGCCGCGCCCCTTCCGCAATTTATTTTCCAAGGCTCCAACTGCTCGAGCGCGTGGCTCTACTTGGGCGTGCTGTCGGAGTCGTAACCGAACGAACGGGTTCATCAGCATCTGTGGGTTCTAACGATGCCAATTAGTAATACTTAAGCACATGGAGCGCAGCCCGCAAGATTAAGGCCGTGGATTCCGATTCCGGGTAAGGACCAACACCTTGCATGGCAATCCAAGTCCTGAGAGAGTGGCGCCATTAGTCCCTCTCCCGCCTCGGTCGGGGTGGATGACAATACAACGATGCCTGAAGATCTCCAGATCCGCGTCCACGGCGATGCCGATCACGGCACATTGGTGTACCTGCCCGGGTTGCATGGCGACTGGACCTTGGTGGCCAGCTTTCGCGCGGCATTGGCGGGACGCATGCGTTTCGTCGAGTTCACTTACCCCCGCACGCTGGACTGGTCGCTGGCCGACTACGCTCGAGGGATTCTGGACGCACTGGACGAACGAGGCATCGAGGAAGGCTGGCTGTTGGCCGAGTCGTTCGGCTCGCAGGTCGCTTGGGCGCTGCTTGAAGTGCCACAGACGCGGTTCCGCGTGCTCGGCGTGGCCCTCGCTGGCGGCTTTGTGAGGCATCCTTTCCCCTCGCTCGTGCGTTTGTGCCGCACGGTCGTGACCCGCCTGCCCACGTCGTGGCTGCGGGCCTTCCTCGTCCTTTACACCTGGTACGCCAGGTTCCGCCACCGTCACGCGCCAGAGACCTTGGCGGACATCGGTGAGTTTGTCGCCCGGCGAACCGACTTGGACCGGAAAGCGGCCGCCCACCGCTTGAGACTGATCGCCGAAGCGGACTGGCGTCCGGCGGCTGCCCGGACGCGCTTGCCGGTGTTTTATCTGTCGGGCCTGTTCGACCCTGTCGTGCCGTGGCCCGCAGTGCGTCGCTGGCTCCGGCGCAACTGTCCGGGCCACCGTGCCTCGCGCGTGTTCGCCAGTTCCGATCACACTGTCCTGAGCATGGTACCGGCTGCGGCTGCGGCACAGGTCCTCCGCTGGATTCAAGAGGAGACCACCAGCCCATCCTCACCCCAAAGCACCGAGGACCGAACGTAATCCACGCCGCGCGCCAAGAGCACCTGCGACCCAAAGGCGGGCGTCGTTTTCTCAAGAGCCGCGTTACCCAAAGGTGTC
>ORJL011545423.1_pt1 | contig 22708 bp, 24 predicted proteins | sample 1779941 | NCBI WGS metagenome assembly ORJL01 (sample SAMEA104232317, study PRJEB22302) | groundwater metagenome | biome: forest; feature: aquifer; material: groundwater | place: USA | collected 2011-08-07 | depth 5.8 m
ACATATTTGCTTCAGGTGGTAATGATAGGCATCGGCTTCGGGTTTGGCCTGTACGTTGTCCGCAAGCTGGCAGGACGGTTGCTCCCGAATGATAGCGCCGCTGCCTTCCGTGCCTTCCTGCCGATAGGGGCTTTTATATTTATTCTGGCGATGGCGGCGGTGTGGGCACTATCCGCCACCTTGTAAGGGACATCATGACGATGAGTAAACGAAAAGGTCTCATCTTCAACGCAATCGCGGTTAGCCTTGTTGCTATAGCCGCAGGGGTTTTTCTGGGCAGGGACGGTCTGCCATCCCTGGCGGCACAACAGCAAAACGGCGGTAACACGACAACGACCACAACTACCACATCAGTCAAGGTGGTCCTTTCATATGATGGTGTTCCCAATCACGATGAAAGAATGATGACAAATACAGTGGTTACGAAAGTAGTAAATTCAGGTGAAGGTATTCCTCTGCATGAACACGTAATAACAGTGATAACAACAACAAATGAAACAACGCCGGACGGTAATTTCTACGACTTTACGGCGGGGAAGGCCGCATCGGCAAATCTGACACCAAAGTAGGCAATGGCTCAAGGTACAGGGTTGGGGAATAGGCGCTTTAAAGAGGTATCATGGCAATAAGCGAGAGAAAAAGGCTCATCTATACCGCAATTGTCGTTGGCCTGGTGGGCATAGTAACCGGGCTTTTTCTGGTAGGTAACCTAGTGCCATTCCCCCCGGTATCACTACAGCTGTACGCCATAAAAAAGACGACATCTGCTGAGGCAAAAGTATTGCTCGCCGGCGGAGCCGAATATACGAAAACAACAGTAGTAATCATAACAGAAACAACGCCGCATGGCGATTTCCATGATTTCGCTGCGGCGATGGTACCAAACGTAGCCCTGGCACCAACAGCCCCGGTACCAGGTGCCAATGAAGTCTGGGCCCTAGGCGCGCAATTCAGGCCACGTCGCTTGACTGTGCCTGTGGGGACAAAGGTTACTTGGATAAATAAAGACTACCAAGTACATACGGTTACCAGTGGCACCGATCTTTTTGATGGAGGCTTAGGCATGGGTGGCTCTTTTAGCTATACCTTCAACAAGCCGGGGGTCTACGAATATTACTGCAAACCACACAGAGGAATGGCGGGCGAGATTACGGTTGTGGGGTCTACGAATATTACGGCCAACCAAACGAAGGAATGACGGGCGAGATTACGGTAAAATGGGTACTAGTGTAGTGCTACCTATATAACGTAAGTTTTGATATAACAACGGCCATGAGAACCAGTAAATGATCACGGTCATTTACTTCCAATCGTTTAAGATATTCCTCCTCTATTTTCCTGCTCGCCATAGCCTCTCAATGAATTTAATATACTTCAGCCATGCTGGTACTTTTACATTCCATGGTGATCCTAATATCGCAGACACGATTATTGCACGACTGGGGTAATCGTATTCGGTGTGTTATACGGGAAATTCAGCTTGAGTCTAACATAAGAACTGGCTCACTTTTTGGGGGGCAGGTCAGATGAACAAAGTCCCGCCCTCCAAGAACTGGTGCTAAATCCGGCTTAATTCTTCAGAACTGCCTGTTTAATCCAATTAAGTAACCTCTGAAGTTCGGCCGGGGAAAGATAACTCTGTCCCATTCCCGAGAGCCGGCTTTTAAAACTCTAGGCTACGGCTTGTTTAGACAAACTCTAAAAAATGAGAGGATAATGCAGGGGAAAATATTGATTTATTTCTTGAAGCAATATTACACTTAAAAGTCTAAGCGCTCCGGAGATGCAGTTGGGGCACAGCCCTGCAACCCGGTAACTTCAGTCTTAATTGAACGACGGGTACGGCGCCCAGGGAGCAGTCCATGCAGGATGGAACTTTGTGATAATGTCGAAGATTGTAACCCTGCACCAGCCTAACTATCTGCCCTGGTTAGGGTTCTTCAGCAAGATAAGGCAGTCTGATTGCTATGTTATGACGGATATTCATGACTTTAGCAGGCACAGTGTCACCAATCGCAACAAGATAAGGACAAGCTCTGGTTGGGATTATCTGACCGTACCGGTAGACCGCAGGTTCCACGGGGCAAGGATTTGTGACGTTGGCTTACCCTCGAATGGAAAGTGGCGGCAGGAGCATTGGAAAGCGCTCTATCACAATTATGGCAAATCACCTTTCTTTGACAGGTATCGAGATTTCTTTGAGGAGCTGTACCGGACTGATTTCGAATCTCTCTGTCAGTTAAACACGGCGATCATCCTTTACTTGCTGAAATGCTTTGATATCAAGGCGAAGGTACTAAAAGCCAGTGACATGGGCATTGATCCCTCCCTCCTAAAGACAGACCTGCAGATAGCTCTGCTAAGACAGGCAGGAGCTGATACTTATCTGTCCGGACCCAGCGGGAAAAACTACCTGGATTTCGAGAAGTTCCCCGGCAATGGTCTTGAATTGAAATTCTTCGAATTCACACATCCGGTCTATCCGCAGAGGTATCCTGGCTTTGAACCTGCTATGTCGGCAATCGATTTACTCTTCAATGTCGGACCGGAAGCGAGTAATATAATAGAGACATCAGGTGAAATCGTCACTACAGATTGGCCGGGAAGCCAGGAGATGGCATGCACTAAACCCTGAGGGGAGGAGCGACGTTGGGGTGGGAATGTCTCGACGATCTTTCTTCTCGAATTGAAATTCAGCTTCATTGGAAGTGCTATAGGAAGGTAGCAAAAGGGGGAACACCATGAGGCTGCTTTTCATCATCAATACCCCTTCTCAGGCTCATACATGGCATCACATCATAAACAGCATGGTTGGTAAAGGGCACGAGGTAAAGATACTGGCAAGGGATTACGGGCCGACCATCGAGCTGCTCAAGCTGTTCGGATTCCGTTGCGAAACCTTCAGGCCATGGGGTGTCCGGGCATGGCGCCTTATGGGTGCGGTGGGACATTTCCAAAACTGCTACCGGTTGGTTGATGGTTTTTCTCCCTCAATATTCGTTGGTTTTGGATTAGATGCTGCTGTAACAGCGATGCGGCTCAAAAAACCGTGCGTCGTATTCATTGATGATGAACATACTTACGTCCAGAACCGGTTGACCTGCCTGCTCGCAAGTGCAACCATAACTCCCGACACATTTGAGAAGACATTGGGACGCAGCCATATCCGCATAAATAGCTACAAAGAACTGGCATACTTGCACCCTGATTTATTTAAGCCGGATATCGGCATATTTGATCAGCTGAAGATCGGGAAGCGTGAGAAATATGTCGTTCTACGCTTCAATCTCTTCGATGCCATCCACGACATCGGGATACGCGGCTTTTCCGTTTCCGATCAGTTGAGGCTAGTGGAAGAACTTGGGAAGCACGTCAGGGTATTCATAGTTCCGGAAGGCGTTCTGCCGAAGGAACTTGACCGTTACCGCCTGTCGGTCCCGGTCGACAGAATACATCATGTTCTGAACTACGCCCAATTAATTGTGGGGGATTCCGGGACCATGACTACTGAGGCCGCTGTCTTGGGCACACCGGCAGTAAGATTCAGGCCAGCCGCAAGAGAGAGCACGATCTCCAGAAGTTTCGGAGAACTGGAGCGACGCTATGGCTTGATTTATACCTTCCAAACCGTGGACGAAGCAGCGCGAAAGGCCGTGGAGTTGGCAGTAATGCCCGGATTAAGGGAAGAATGGGCTAAGAAGCGTCAAATATTGCTTGAGGACAAGGTTAATCTGAGCACGTATATGGTTAATTTTCTTGAAGGATGCTCTGGAGTTACAAGGAAAGCAGTTGGCATGTCTCCGTGCCCAAAAGCGGCGGCAGGACAATGAGGTCTCATTCCATGAATTCCAATTCAGTATCCGCCACACTGGACCACCCAATTTTATAACTATCATGCATACGCAAAAGTATCGCAAAATCCACTGGAATCCCAGGTCTGCCCGTTGGATGTATCCGATAAAATACCGGATTTTGCTGTTGGGGCTCTATGTGATTATTGTGTGGTATATTTGTTGGTAGTTTGGCGAAAGTTACGTTGAAAAAGCCTCAGTGTTTTGCTGTGGAAAAGTTCTTTTTGGTGGAGCCGAGGGGATTCGAACCCCTTACCTTTGCGATGCGAACGCAATGTTCTCCCTAGTGAACTACGGCCCCATATGACATAGACGGAGTGGATTACATTTCCGCGGTTCTATACAGCAAACGAAATTATAGCATAACCCTAATTAATTTCTAAATCCCAAATAATACCAAAAATCAAAATTCAAGTAAGTTTGGGATTTAGAGTTTAGATATTTGTGCTTGGTTGGTTTGAGTTGGACGATTGGGCACGATATTGCTATACTTTCTTGTTCGCAACATATATGAAATACGAAACTGTTATCGGGCTGGAAGTCCACGCTCAGCTTAAAACATCCAGCAAAATGTACTGCCGCTGCAGCGCGGATTATGCCAGAGCGGCTCCCAACACGCATGTTTGCCCGGTTTGCCTGGGAATGCCTGGCACTTTGCCGGTTATAAACAAGCAGGCTGTTGAATTTACCATTATGACGGCTCTGGCCCTTAATTGCACCGTTTCCGAGTTTAGCAAGTTCGACCGCAAGAATTACCCGTATCCTGACCTGATGAAAGGGTATCAGATTTCCCAATTCGACGCGCCAATTGGAAAAAGCGGGTGGATGAATATTGAAGTCGAAGGTAAAGAGAAAAGGGCAGGAATAACCCGTGTTCACCTTGAAGAAGATGTGGCAAAATTAGTGCATCGGGCAGTAGTCGGTGAGTCCTTTAGTCTTATCGACGTAAACCGTTCCGGTTCGCCGCTAATGGAAATTGTCGGCGAGCCGGACCTTCGTTCTCCGGAAGAAGCCCGGCGATACCTTATGAAGCTGCACAGTGTATTGCGGTATCTCGATGTTTCAACAGCGAATATGGAAGAAGGCAGCTTTCGCTGCGATGCGAATGTCAGTATCCGTCCGGAAGGCAGCCGTAATTTCGGTGCTAAAGTAGAGGTTAAAAACATGAACAGCTTCCGGTCGGTTTTCCGTGCTCTGGAATTCGAAGTAATAAGGCAAACCCAGGCTGTTGAAAAGGGCGAAAAGATCGTCCAGGAAACAAGAGGCTGGGTAGAGCAGAGCGGCGAAACCGTATCGCAGCGCAGCAAGGAATATGCCCACGATTACCGCTATTTTCCCGAGCCGGATCTACCACCTCTGTCTATCAGTTCAAATTGGGTGGAGCAGGTTAAAACAAGATTGCCGGAACTGCCGGAAGCAAGGCGTGCCCGTTTTGTCAGTGAATACGGGCTGCCTTTATACGATAGCGACGTGCTTACCGTAGCCAAAGAAATCGCCGACTATTTTGAATCCGTATATCGCGCCGGCGAAGGTTTAGTGCCCAAAGCGGTTAGTAAATGGGTTTTGGGACCCGTAAGTGCGATATTAAACGAACAAGTAATCAACGTAACTGAATTTAGTACTAAGGTTTCTTCAAAACAGCTTGCTGAATTGCTGTTGTTGGAGTCTAAAGGTACCGTGAATACAGCCAGCGCCAAATCGATTCTTGAGGATATGTTCAAATCCGGTAAAAGCGCCGGCGCTATAGTTTCCGAAAGAGGCTTGACTCAGATAAGCGACTCCGGTGAACTGGAAAAAGTTGCTGCCGAAGTGATACAATCGAATGCCGGTGCCGTCGCGGATTACCGGGCCGGTAAAGTACAATCGCTCACTTTCCTCGTCGGCCAGGTAATGAAATTAACCCGAGGCAGAGCTAATCCGAAGATAGTAACCGAATTACTTAAGAAGAAACTGGGAGAATGAAATGCAGCTCTACTTCAATATTATTCAGATAGTCATGGCTCTTGCCCTGATACTGGTCATCATGCTTCAAGTACGTGGGGGTGGGCTTGGCGGTATCTTCGGTCAGGCGGATACGGTCTTTCGCACGCGGCGCGGCATCGAGAAAACGCTATTTCAGATAACAATTGTGTTGATCGTTCTGTTCGTCGCGATTTCGCTAATTTCGCTGACAATCAAATAATATTGGATACTACCACTTCTCGTAGCGAACCAGTTCGCTGACCGGTTTACGTTTCTTTTCTTTCGGCTCGTCAGCAGCGTAACCTAACGGAGTGAAAACAATCGGTTCTGCGTCTTTGGGCAGCCCCAAAAACTTGCGCGCCGGATCCTTCTCAAATTGCCCCACCCAACAGGTGCCCAGACCAAGATCTGTCGCTGTCATGATCAGGTGGTCGAAGGCAATCGCCACGGCGACATCGAGGTAATTCCGGCCGTCGCGTCTTATCCAGGCTTCATTGTGGATACCAACGCAGCAAATAATTAACGGTGCCTGAACGAACCAAGGCCGGTTATAAACTTCCAGAAGCTTATCTTGATTTCCGGCGGTGTGAATTACGATTAGCCGAAACGGCTGGCTGTTCGTAGGCGTCGGCGCTACACATGCAGCTTCCAGAACTTTTTGCAATTTACCGTCTTCTACCGGGTCCGGTTTATAGCCGCGTACGCTGTATCGCTTTTTTGCTAACTCAAGGAAATCCATGACATCCCTCCTTGTTAAAGGAATAAGTGCTATTTCTGCTGGAAAGACTGTAAAGCGAGTTTGACCTTGTCCTCGAGGTTCAATTTTTTGTTAACCGGTAGATTTCCTGCCGCGCGAGCAGCCTCAACTACGGAATAACCCAAAGCGGTCAAGGCAGAAATAACATCAGTATTGTCTTGAGCTCCTTTGGAAATAGTCCCGGCCAGCAGAACAGACCCGATCTTGTCTTTAAGTTCCAGCAGCAAGCGGTTTGCTATCTTGTTACCAATGCCGGGCACGATGGTCAGCAATTCCGCGTTTTGGGTGCTGATGGCCAGGCTGAGTTGTTCCGTACTGATCGATGATAGAATAGATAAAGCTAATTTCGGTCCAATCCCGGAAACACTCATGAGAAGCAGGAATAATTCTTTGTCCGCGGCAGTCGCAAATCCGTAAAGCGTGACATTATCTTCGCGTATATGAAGGTGAGTATTCAGATAGACTTCTTTTCCTCTAGAGCCTAACGAACTTAATGTCGACGTCGGCATAAATACCTGGAAACCGATGCCGTGGATATCGATGATCGCCCAATCGCTGCCGACAGATTCCAATAAGCCGCGAAGACTTGCTATCACTGGCTAGTTTCCTTTTGTTCGAGTAAAAAGACCGGACACGTGTGTTTCGTTTAAATGGCACAAAGCCACGGCAAGCGCGTCGGTTGCATCGGTTGACAGAGGAGCTGCCGGTAAACTCAGATGAAGCCGAACCATTGCCTGCACTTGCTCCTTGGAACCGGTACCGTACCCGGCTACCGATTGTTTGACGCGGGCAGGCGGGTATTCGTAAACCGGAATACCGTTGTTACCGGCGGTAAGGATCGCGATAGCCTGGGCTTGACCGATAGCGATTGCCGACCGAACGTTTTTATTGAAGAAGGGTTGCTCAACCGCCAATACGTCGGGTTTTTGGCGCGAGACGATTTCCAGGAGATGTTGATACATGTAGGCCAGGCGCTCGCTTACGGGACTGCGTGACGGGGCCGTTATAATACCGCAATCGACCATCGTAACCCGCCCCTGTTCGCTGTCGATAACTCCATAGCCCAGAACGAGTGTACCCGGGTCTACGCCTAATACTCTCATCTATTCTTTAGCCGGCATTGCAGGCCCAAAAAAATCAGGGCTGGGAACGATACTTTTCTACAATATCGTCGGGGAAGTCGACGTTGCTGGTGACGTTGTCGACATCATCCAACTCTTCCAGTTTTTCCATCAATTTAAGCGTGGTCAAGGCAGCTTTCTCGTCCAGGCGAACGGTAGCTTTCGGCACCGTAGCCATCGCTGCGGAGTTTATCGAAATGCTCTGGCTTTCCAAACCTTTTCGCACAGTTTCCAGGTCTTCCGGTTTGGTGTAAATTTCGACGTAACCATCTTCAATCTTGATATCTTCCGCCCCGGCGTCGATGGCTTTCAATTCTAATTCTTCTTTATTCAAATTGCCCGCTTCGATACTGATGATGCCGCGGTTATCGAAAAGCCAGGCAACGCTGCCGCTTTCGCCGAGGTTGCCGCCATGGCGGGTGAAGATATTGCGAACGTCCTGCAAGGTACGATTGCGGTTATCGCTTACCGCATGCAGCATGATCGCCGCACCGCTCGGTCCGTAACCTTCGAGTGAAAGCTCGGTGAGTATAGCTCCTTCCATCTCGCCGCTGCCGCGCTTTATAGCCCGGTCGATGTTATCGTAGGGCATGTTGGAATCCCTGGCTTTCTGGATAGCGAGTCTCAGACGGTAATTGGCGTCGACATCCCTACCACCCGCCCGGACTGCAACGATAATTTCGCGCGTAATTTTCGTGAAAACTTGCCCGCGTTTTGCATCGGCTATCCCTTTTTGGTGCTTGATGGAAGACCATTTATTGTGCCCTGACATTCCAACTCCCTAAATGAAACACAAAGCTTGCTACAATACTAATGGTATCTTTAAGCACAGTCAAGCGTCATTCTGTTTGACACCTGATATCGTTGGGGTTAAAATCAGACAATATGGCTTTATTCGGCACGTCCGGAATCAGGAGAATCGCCGACCGCGATTTATTGGAGATCGCTCTTAAGACTGGACTGGCTGTCGGTAAAGTGCACAAAAAAGTTGTCATCGGGTGCGATACCCGTACATCCAGTGAAGCGGTCAAATATGCCTTCGTATCAGGATTGCTAGCCGCGGGTGCCGAATCTTATGATTCCGGTGTACTTCCTACGCCCACTCTGGCTCTGGCAGCACGAAAATTTGATGCCGGGGCTATGATAACGGCGTCACATAATCCCGCGGAATATAACGGTATCAAACTGGTGAATCCTGACGGGTCCGCATTTGACGGAAAACAGCGTGAGCAATTCGAAGGTTTAATTGGCGATAGCTCTCTTGCGTCTGCTCCGTGGCAGGAAATGAAGGGTATTCACCTGTATGAAGGAGCTATCCGGGAGCACGCAGACAGTATAAAAAAGGATTTTCCCCGAGTAACCAAGCTAAAAGTAGTGCTGGATTGCGGGTGCGGTGCCGCTTCGGTGATCACACCCGATTTACTAAGGCAGATGGGTTGTGAAGTAATTACGCTTAACTGTTCTCCCAGTGGATTCTTTCCGCATGACGTTGAACCAACTGAGGCTAACTTACGCCAATTGATACAAGCTACCCGGGAATTCGGTGCGGATCTGGGGATCGCACATGATGGCGATGCCGACCGCATGATGGCAGTTGACGATAAAGGCCGGTTCATACCGGGTGATAAGCTTCTTTTACTTTTTACAGAACAAATGGGTGCTACTAAGGTGGTCACGACTCTTGATGCTTCCATGGTCATCGACGAGATCGGCATCGACGTCACCCGGACGAAAATTGGCGATATTTACGTTTCCGATGAATTGAAAAAAGGCGGCGAATTCGGCGGCGAACCGTCCGGTGCCTGGATCTTTCCAAAAAGTTCATTGTGTCCGGACGGTATATACGCCGCGGCGATGATAACCGAAATTGCCAGCAGGCATAGATTATCCGAAATAGTCGACAGGATACCGCAATATTCTATCCTGCGGGGCAGTCTCGCTAAAGACAGCATTAAATTGTCTTATGACCTGGAGAAAAAACTCATGGCCTTGAAGCCGTCATCGGTAAGCGATATCGACGGCGTCCGGCTTACTTTCGACGACGGCTGGGTATTAGTCAGAGCTTCCGGTACCGAACCTAAGATTCGGTTGACCGCAGAAGCCAAAAGCGAAGCGCGGGTACGCGAACTGTACAAGACCTGTCTCCACATTCTTGAAGGTCATCAAGGGTCAAGTAAGGAGAAATAGGATGAAAGCCGTCATTTTAGCTGCGGGCGAAGGAAGCCGGATGCGTCCCCTGACTTACACTCGACCCAAAGTCATGCTTCCGATCGCCAATAAGCCAATTGTTGAACATCTGTTAATTGAAGCCATATTAGCTGGAATTAAAGAATTTATCTTTATTGTCGGTTATCGCGACGAGTCCCTGCGTGAACACTTCGGCAGCGGAAAAAATTGGGGGGTAAGCGTTAAGTATCATAATCAACGGAAGCAGTTTGGCACTGCAGACGCTTTACGCATGATAGAACACCTCGTAGACGGGAATTTCCTTGTGATGAACGGTGATATCATTGTTCGCCAAGCCGATATCAAGAAATTAACGCGGCGAAAAGAAACGACGATGAGTGTATTCGAGGTACAAAATACCGGCGACCTGGGAGCGGTCGTCGTTGAAGGGCGCCGTGTCGTCCGCATCCTGGAAAAGGTAAAAGGCGGAACTACTCTTTCGAATTTAGCTAACGCCGGTTTGTATCTTTTCACTCCCGATATTTTTGCCGCAATATCGCATACCCCAAAATCCCCGCGGGGAGAATTTGAAATAACCGATTCTTTGCAGTGGTTGATAGAGCAGGGGACAGTTGTCGGGCATCAGAAGATCGGATATTGGCTGGATCTTAGCTATCCCTGGAATTTGCTCGATATAAACGAAAACCTGCTGCCTGAAATCATCGAGAAAAACGAAGGCGAAATCGAGGAAAACGTAATCATAAAGGGAAAGGTTTCCATAGGTACCGGTACCCTGATCAAATCCGGCAGTTATATCGAAGGTCCTGTTATCATCGGCCGCGATTGCCGGATAGGGCCTAACTGCTATATCAGACCTAACTCGGCTATCGGCGACCGCTGCCATATCGGCAACGCAGTAGAAATTAAAAACTCGATAATAATGAATAATAGTAAAATACCGCATTTGAGCTATGTCGGAGACAGCGTTATTGGAGAAAACTGCAATTTGGGCGCCGGGACCAAAATCGCCAATCTTCGTTTCGATAAACAGGAGATCGTAGTAGGCGGTAAAGGAACTAAACGCCGTAAGCTTGGTGCTATTATCGGCGACAACGTGGAAACGGGGATAAATGTTTCCATTAACTCGGGAAGTACAATTGGGAATAATACGTGGATCGGGCCGGCGGCGAATGTAACCGGCATCGTTGCTCCCGATTCGCGTATATTTTAGGTGGTGACTATGAAAAAGGCAGTAATTCTTGCCGCCGGGGAAGGCCAGCGTCTACGCCCCTTTACCGTGACCAAACCCAAGGCTATGCTCAGTATCGCTGGCAAGCCTATCTTGCAGTACGTCATCGAATCCCTTGAACAAAACGGAATCCGAGAAATAGTCGTCGTTGTGGGATATCACAGAGAGCAGGTATTCGATTATTTTGGCACCGGGGAGCAGTTCGGCGTAGAAATCAGCTATGTAGTACAGGAAAGGCAGCTTGGTACAGCTCACGCCCTGGCTCAGGCAAAAAATGCCGTAAAAGGTGAATTTATTCTCCTGCCCGGAGATAATTTGATCGATGGAGAAACTATTGCCAAATTTATCGCGAGTCATCCGGACGCTGTCCTGGTTAAAGCCGTTGATAATCCGTCGAGATATGGAATGGTCATCGCCGATGGCGGACTCGTAAAAAGCATTATCGAAAAACCGGCCGAGGCCGAAAGCAATATCATCAATACCGGCATATACGTTTTAAGCCACCGCATTTTCGAATATATCGACGAGAGGCTGGATATACCGGACGTCCTTAACGGAATGCTGGAAGCCGGACACTCGCTGCACGTCCAAGAAACAAGAGGGACATGGCTTGACGTCGTTTACCCCTGGGACATCGTCAGGTTAAATGACGCTATTCTGCATCGTATTACCGCCAGGTTGGGCGGCACGATCGAAGCGGGAGCGATGATCAAAGGGCAAGTATTCATCGGTAAAGATACTATTATCCGGTCGAATTCGTATATCCTGGGTCCGGCAACGATCGGGGAAAATTGCGAGATAGGGCCTAATGTGTGTATCATGCCTTCCACCAGCATCGGCAATAATGTTGTCATTTCGCCGTTCGTGGCAATCGAGAACAGCGTGATAGGCAGCGATGTTAATATCGGCCCAGCCTCGATTGTCCAGAATTCGGTCATCGATCACGGTTGCGTGATCAAAGGACATTTTAACGCGTGCAGCGGGGAAGCGGAAGTCAAAATCGGTGACGAATGGCATACGGTGGATATGGGCATCATGCTGGGATCTGATTGCCGGTTAGGGAACAGCGTTGTTACCCAACCGGGTACGATCGTCGGGAACTATTGTGAGATTCAACCCATGAAACTGGTTAGTGGAACGTTACCGGATAGGAGCCATGTCTATTAGAACTCAGACCGGTATGTTGTGTTAATTTTTGCATTTTAACGAATTAGCTGAATAATATGTGCGGTATTGTAGGATACGTAGGCGAAAAAAAAGCACAGCCCATACTTCTTAGCTGCCTTAAGAAGCTGGAATACCGGGGATACGACTCGTGCGGTATTGCCGTTGATAACGGAGGCATTGTTGTCTACAAAGACGCTTTAAGGGTCGAGGCTATGGCTAAATCTTTGCCCAGGCTGACCGGCAAAATCGGCATCGGCCATACCCGGTGGGCAACTCACGGGGGGCCTTCTAAGATCAACGCTCACCCTCATGTCGACTGTTCCGGAAACATTGCGGTAGTGCATAACGGTGTAATCACTAATTACAGCGAATTGAGGCGGGAGTTGGCGAAGGAAGGGCATAAATTTACGTCCGAAACCGATACGGAAGTTATCCCACATTTGATCGAGCGTTATTACCAAGGTAATCTGGAAGCAGCCGTTGAAAAAGCTTTAACGAAAGTGGCCGGGTCGTATGCCATCGCGGTACTCCGCTCCGGAGAAGCCAAAATGGTCGTCGCCAAAAAAGATAGTCCGTTGGTTATCGGTATCGGCGATGGAGAAAACTATGTCGCTTCGGACGTCTCGGCTTTCCTGGATTATACCGACAGAGCGGTCTACATCGAGGATGGGCAGATCGGGGTCATCACGAAGGATTGCGTTAAGATCGCAGATGACGGCAATAAGGTAGCCGTTAAGGAAGACAAGATTCTCTGGAACGCCGAAGAGGCTCAAAAATCAGGCTATGAACACTTCATGCTCAAAGAGATCCACGAGCAGCCGAAAGTCATCAGGAATACACTTGCCGAATATATGCGGATTACCGATGAATCTAACGATGTCAAGCTGGCAGGTAACGGGCCGATTCTTATGCTTGCCTGCGGGACGTCCTATCACGCTGCCTTGGTCGGTAAATACGTTTTCGAAGATTTACTTAGCGTCCCGGTCCGGGTTGAAATCGCCTCGGAATTCAACCAACAAAGGTACATACTCGGTAAGACGCTGGCTTTCGCCGTTACGCAATCCGGCGAAACCGCAGACACCCTGAAGGCCATGAAGAGAGTTAGGGGTGAGGGCGGCCGCGTTGTCGCGGTTACTAACGTAGTCGGCAGCACAAGTACGCGAATTGCGAATCAGACGACCTACACCAGGGCTGGTCCGGAGATAAGCGTTGCCGCTACGAAGACGTTTACGGCACAACTAATGGTATTTTATTGGCTGGCTATTTCCCAGATGAAAGAGGATATGCGGCGGCGTGCCGGGTTGCTGTCAGAACTGAGGTCGTTGCCTAGCAAGGTTCAGCAGGTGCTTGACGATGAAACGACCATCAAGGAGCACGCAAAATACCTCTCAAAATTCGAAAACGTTTTCTTCATCGGACGTGGCGTGAATTATCCTGTCGCGCTGGAAGGAGCGCTTAAGCTGAAGGAAGTGTCCTATATTCACGCTGAAGGTTATGCCGCCGGTGAAATAAAGCACGGCCCGTTTGCTTTACTCGGCTCTGAAACGCCGGTAATCGCGGTAGTAAGCCGGGATAACACTTATGAGTCCATGCTGACCAGTATTAAAGAGATCAAGGCAAGGAAATCGCCGGTAATAGCGGTTTCTGAAAGTGAAGATCATGACGTTGAAGACCTGGCTGATTTGCTGATCACCGTTCCTCATGTCGACCCGATTCTCTCTCCGATAATTAATACCGTATCGCTGCAGTTGCTTGCCTATTACACCGCCCTGAAAAAAGTTTGTCCGATCGATTTCCCGCGTAATCTGGCGAAAAGCGTTACGGTAGAGTAAATTGAGAATACAGTGCCTGGAGAAGTGACATAATGTTTTTCGATCCTTTGTATTTGTTGATCGCGGCACCTGCCTTGATTTTCATGCTGTACGCTCAATGGCGGGTCACCAGCACCTATAAAAAATATGCGAAGGTAGCTAACCTTCAAGATAAAACGGGAGCTGAAGTTGCGGCGTTATTGTTGCAGGCAAACGGAATTAACGACGTGAATGTCGAAGAGACGAAGGGAACGCTTACCGACCACTTTGACCCGAGAAAAAAGGTCCTTAGGCTCTCCAGGGATATTTACCGCTTGTCTTCCGTATCAGCGATGGGCATCGTAGCCCATGAAGTCGGTCACGCGGTGCAGCACAACAAAGGCTATATGCCAATGAAGATAAGGGGGACTCTCGTGCCGGTAGCTAACGTCGGGACATGGGTCGGATATATCTTTTTCGTTCTAGGCATGCTGCTTTCCGTGGCGAACCTGATCTGGATAGGGGTCATATTTTTCAGTGCGGCCGTCCTCTTCGCATTGGTAACTCTGCCGGTGGAATTCGACGCCAGCGCCCGTGCCCGCCAAATGCTGAATAGAAATGGGTTGGTAACATTTGCCGAAGCTGACGGCGTGAGCGCCGTTTTATCGGCGGCGGCCTTGACTTACGTCGGTGCGTTGCTGCAGGCGGTGTCGAACCTTTTATACTACGTTTTGCTGGCGAGCGGCATGTCTCGTCGCGATTGACCAAAAATGGCCGCCGATTATTGACTGTTAGTCTTGCACAGGGTATACTGTCTGTATCTTCATATACTCCGGTAAAAAAGGCTGAGTGCTTTCCAAAAAGTCTCAGCCTTAAATGTATTCAGCAGGGTTTAACAAAGCATGAAGATTGCTATTAGTGGAAAAGGTGGTGTAGGGAAGACCCTGCTGTCCGCCACTCTCGCGAAGATATTTGTCGAGTCAGGCTATTCCGTCGTGGCTATCGATGCCGACCCCGCTCCGGGGCTGGCGGCGACTCTAGGTGTACCTGATGCCGATAAGATAACGCCTATCTCAGAGATGAAAGATTTAGTTCAAGAAAGGACCGGATCTCGTCCGGGAGAAACGGGTAGCTATTTCCGCTTAAATCCTAAAGTAGACGATATACCGGAAAAATTTTGGCGCGAGCAATCCGGCGTAAAGCTTATGGTAATGGGACAGCTAAAGCGCGGCGGCAGTGGCTGTTACTGTGCCGAAAATATCCTGCTGCAGGCTCTGGTAAGCCATCTTTTGCTGGAACGCGACGAAGTAATAATTCTTGATATGGAAGCCGGAATCGAGCATCTTACCCGCGCTACGGCCAAAGCGGTAGATGTTTTGATAATCGTTGTTGAGCCGGGACACCGCAGTGTGGAAACCGCTTTGAAAATTCGCCAATTGGCTACCGACATCAGGTTGACCAGCATCGTAGTGGTAGGGAATAAGATAAAAAGCGACAAGGAAAAGGATTTTCTGGTTAACAGTCTACCGGGTTTCAAATTTTTAGGTTTCATCCCTTACGATCAAGCTATAATCGATTCAGATCTCGCCAATCGTCCTGTTCTTGGTTCGAGCTTGTCCGTTAATGCCGCCGTAAAAGAGATATACAAATCTTTGTTGTCGGCTTACCCGTCCGTTACAGTTAGTAAAAACTAAACTTACGGTTAGTCAGGGATAAAAGCCCTAGTAATAAAAATAGGAGGAGTCTATGCCATACGACACTTCAAAAATGGCAGATTGGCAGATTGCCGATGCGGCCGAAGAACAAATGCCCACTCCCGACGAATGGCGGGAAAAGCTGAAACTGACAAAAGGTGAGTTATTAGGCTACGGCAAGGTTTCCAAAATCGATTTTTTGAAAGTATTCGAACGGCTAAAAGATAAACCGGACGGAAAATATATTGAAGTTACGGCTGTAACCCCGACTCCGCTGGGTGAAGGCAAAACTACCACCACGATGGGCATTATAGAAGGTCTCGGCAAGGCCGGCTATAACGTCGGTGGAGCTATCCGCCAGCCTTCGGGCGGGCCGACTATGAACGTCAAAGGTACGGCAGCGGGCGGAGGTAACGCTCTTTTAATCCCGCATACCGAATTTTCGCTGGGACTGACCGGCGATATTAATGACATCATGAACGCACATAACCTTGCCATGGTTGCGGTTTCGGCAAGAATGCAGCATGAGCGAAATTACAGCGACCAAACACTTGAAAAGTTAAGTCATATGCGCCGGCTGGAAATCGACCCGCTGCGCATCGAAATGGGTTGGGTAATAGATTTCTGTGCCCAGAGCCTGCGCAATATCATCATCGGGATGGGTTCTCAAAAAACCGACGGCTTTTTGATGCAGTCCAAATTCGCTATAGCCGTTAGTTCAGAGTTAATGGCTATTTTATCGATAGTCCGCGATCTCGCTGACCTGCGACAACGGATGGCCAACATAACCGTCGCCTACGATAAAACGGGTAAACCGGTCACTACAGGCGACCTCGAAGTCGCTGGTGCCATGACTGCTTGGATGCGCAACACTATCAACCCCACCCTTTGCTGTACCGCCGAGTATCAGCCGGTAATGGTACACGCCGGACCTTTTGCCAACATCGCCGTCGGACAATCATCTATCATTGCCGACCGCCTGGGCTTAAAGATGTTTGACTATCATGTTACCGAAAGCGGCTTTGCTGCCGATATCGGTTTCGAGAAATTCTGGAACGTGAAATGCCGTTACAGCGGCCTTAAGCCCAATGTCTCCGTGCTGGTCTCCACCGTCAGATCGCTCAAGATGCACGGCGGCGGGCCTAAGGTTACTCCCGGCGTTGCTTTACCGGACGCATACAAGAAAGCCGCTCCTGAACTTGTAGAGAAAGGTTGTGCTAATCTGGTTCATCATATCGGGATCATCAGAGCCGCCGGTATTAATCCGGTTGTTTGCATAAACAAATTCCCCACGGATACCAAGGAAGAAATCGACATCGTTAAGCAGGCAGCGGAAGCCGCCGGTGCCCGGTGTGCCGTTTCCGAGCACTACTCCAAAGGCGGGGCAGGTGCCCAGGAATTGACCTCTGCTGTCGTCGACGCCTGCAATGAAAAGAACAACTTCCAGTTCCTTTATCCCAACGAAATGAAGCTGCGGCAGCGCGTCGAAAAGATCGCCAGGATAGTTTACGGTGCCGACGGCGTGTCCTGGAGCCCCGAAGCGGAAGAAAAGGCCAAGGCGTTCGAAGCCGATCCCAAGTTCGATGAGTACGCGACGATGATGGTAAAAACCCATCTGTCTTTGTCGCACGATCCGACCAAGAAGGGTGTGCCCAAGGGATGGACACTGCCCATACGCGACATCCTTATTTACTCCGGAGCCAAATTCCTTTGCCCCATGGCCGGTACTATCAGTTTGATGCCGGGTACAGGGTCCGATCCCGCGTTCCGGAAAGTCGATGTCGACCTGGCCACCGGTAAAGTAAAAGGGCTGCACGAAGTAGACTAAGTTTCCAGTTGTGAAAAACGGAGTATATTTTGACTTTTTCGATAGCCGTGGCAGGAAAAGGAGGGAGCGGAAAGACTTCCATAACCAGTCTGGTAATTCGTTACCTTAAAAACAATAAGCTGCTGCCGATTTTAGCTGTCGATGCTGACGCTAACTCAAATCTCGGCGAAAGCCTGGGAATGAAGGTAGGACGAACTCTCGGCGGTATTATTGCGTCTTTTAACTATGAAAAGATCGATATACCGCCGGGAATGACCAAAGAAGCCTACCTGGAATATAAACTAAACGAGGCGATAGTTGAAAGCGAAGGCATCGATTTGATTACGATGGGGCGCGGTGAAGGCCCCGATTGCTATTGCTATCCCAACGTGGTTTTGAGAAAAACAATCGATTCGTTGTCCGGTAATTATGCCTATGTGGTTATGGACAATGAAGCCGGAATGGAGCATTTAAGTCGGCGGACTACACAAAATATTGATGTGCTGTTACTGGTCGCAGGCCATTCGATTAAAGGTGTCCGGACCATAGCCCGCATCAAAGATTTGGTATCGGAGCTAAGGCTTAATGTCAAAAAGCAGTATCTTATCGTTAACATGGTACCGGGTTCTGTAGATCCCGCGATAACAGCGGAATTAAACCTGTTGGGATTAGAGCCTGCTGCTCTGGTTCCAGAAGATGAATTATTGTGCGAATATGATTTAAAACAAAAACCGCTGCTGGACTTACCGGACAATTCGCCCGCTGTCGCGGTGGTTAACGATTTGATGCAAAGTATTTTGAAACAGTCAACGACCGTGAACTCGGGAGGCAAGCGATGACCGCAGAAATAATCGATGGGAAGAAAATAGCCCTCGAAATTCAAACGGAATTGAAACAGCGGATAGGCAGCTTGCAGGAAAAAGGGGTATCTCCCAAGCTTGTTACCATTTTGGTTGGAGAAGACCCTGCGTCGTTGTCGTATTTGCGAGGCATTACCAGGACTTGCGGCGAAACCGGCGTAGCTGCGGAATCCGCCAAACTCCCTGCTACGGCTACGCAGCAAGACCTTTTAAACAAGATTGCCGAATTGAACAAAGACCCGAAGGTCCACGGCGTTCTCTTGTTCTTACCTCTCCCAAAACAGTTAAATGCCCTCGAGGCAGAGAGTGCCATTTCTCCGGCTAAAGACGTTGACGGCACAAATCCGATAAGTACAGGCAAATTGTTGCTTGGTGAAGATACTTTCTTCCCGTCGACGCCGTACGGCGTGCAAGAATTACTCGTGCGCAGCGGACATGCCCCGGAAGGGAAGCACGTCGTTATAGTCGGGCGCAGCAATATCGTCGGAAAACCGTTAGCCGGCATTCTGTTGCAAAGGAAGCCTGGTGCGAATGCCACGGTGACGGTATGCCACACCGGAACGAAAAATCTGCCGGAGATCACGCAACTGGCTGATATTCTTGTCGCTGCCGTGGGAAAGGCCCGGGCGATTACCTCCGATATGGTGCGTGAAGGCGCTATTGTAATTGACGTCGGTGTTAACTTCGTCCCCGATCCGGCGACCGGAAAGAACAAGCAGGTCGGCGACGTGGATTTCGATGCGGTAAAAGAGAAAGCCGCGGCAATCACGCCGGTTCCCGGAGGAACCGGGGCTGTGACGTCAATGATGCTGATGGTGAATACCGTCAGAGCTGCCGAGGAATCAAGCAAATAGCCTGGAGAATTTATGCCAGCTAAAATCCTGGATGGTAAAAAAATATCTGCCGAAATTCGAGAAGAACTGAAGCGCGAAGTTGAGCGTCTGAAAGCGCGCGGCGTAACTCCCGGCCTTGCCGGTATCATAGTCGGGGAAGATCCGGGTTCGGTAACTTACGTCGGATTAAAAGCCAAAGCTTGCGAAGAGGTCGGTATCCGTGAAGCCATACTCCGGTTGCCGCAGACGATAAGCGAATCTGAGTTGTTAAACAATATTGAAAGCTTGAATAGCGACACGGCAATACACGGTATCTTTATTCAACTTCCTTTGCCGGCGCACCTGTCCGAAGAGAACGCGTTGGCTGCGGTTTCGGCGGAAAAGGATGTTGATGGCTTCCAGCCGGTAAATGTTGGGAAAGCCTGGTTAGGGCAATCGGCATTTGTTCCAGCCGCGGCATTGGCAATGCACGAAATGCTGGTAAGAAGCGGCTACAGTGTCAAAAACAAAGAGGTGGTAATCGTGAACGTCGACAATCTCGTCGGTAAGCCGTTTGCTTCGATTCTGGTGCACAATAAAGATAAAGCCGGCGCCAATGTTACCCTTTGCCAGCCTTCGACAAAAAACATTGCTGAATATACACGTCGAGCCGACGTTCTCGTTACGGCGGTCAATCAGCCTCGATTTATTACGGCAGATATGGTAAAAGAAGGTGTGGTAGTCCTGGATTTTGGGGCCAGCTACGTCGCGGACCCCGTTACAAAAAAGAGAAAAACAGTTGGCGATGTTGATTTTGATGCAGTTAAAGAAAAGGCAGAGGCTATATCGCCGGTACCTGGTGGAGTGGGTCCAATGCTGATTACTATGCTTCTGGCAAGTACAATATGGTCGGCCAAAAGGTTGGCCGGTCTGAACTAGGCGAGGTGACTGATATGACGCAAAATATTGTGAAAAAGGCCGCTCCGGGACGTGAATCGGTAGAGGTGCTGGGGGCAACTTTCGAGGCCGGTAAACCCGGTGGAGAAGAACCCGGGAAATGGCGGCAGAAGCTGCAAAGCCGCAAAGATAAACTGAAATACCTTGAAACTGCCGAACGCTACTGGTATTCCAAAGAATGGTACGGCAGCGAAAAAAGGAAAAAACCAGCATAACGGAAAATCTAAAGATTTAAGATTAAAGAGAATAGATTTAAGAACTAAATTGTAAGAATTCATAAATCGTTAATCGTAAATCATAAATCTATCGGCATATTTAGAGTTTACTGCTTAGGGTTTATTTAGGATTTAGAGTTTAGTATTTTGAACTTACATTGAGGTGGGAGTCAAAATGGTAGTAGAAATTCCTAAAACATTATATAACGGTAAGATAAAGACCCTGACTTTAGGTAAAGGACCGAAAGCCGTAACCGTCGGTGGTGAAAACAGCTATCCCTTCTATTTATTCGAGGGAGAAATGCCGAATCCGCCTCGGATAGCCATGGAAGTCTGGGATTGCCCGCCGGAAGATTGGGCGGCAGCGGCTCTTGAGCCATTTGTCGGAGTTACCTCCGATCCTGTTGCCCGGGCTAAAAAGTGAGTAAGCGACTACGGTGCCGAAATGATCTGCTTGCAGATGATAAGCACCGACCCTAACGGCCTTAACCGGGGTGAAGAGGAAGCCGCTCAGGTAGCGAACAGTGTTGCCGACGCAATCAATGTGCCTTTAATCGTCTGGGGTACGGCCAATCATGGAAAAGATACCGCGTTATTGCGTCGAGTCGCCGAGCTTTGCCAGGGAAAGAACCTGTTGCTGGGACCTGTCGAGGATGGCGACCATAAAAAGATCGGTGCCGCCGCCCTCGGCTACCAGCACACCGTGATCGCATCGTCGCCAATCGATATAAACCTCGCCAAGCAGTTGAATATTCTTCTGGGAAATCTAGGCGTGCCGGACAGCCAATTAATCATGGATACCACGGTGAGCGGTCTCGGCTATGGTCTGGAATATGCATACTCAGTGATCGAACGTGTGCGCATGGCAGCGTTGTCCCAGCAGGACGAAAAGCTTCAATTCCCGATAATCTGCAATATATCCAAGGAAACCTGGAAAAGCCGCGAGGCAAAGGTTACCGCTGAGGATGATCCCAAGATGGGCGACCCCAAAAAGCGCGGCATTCTGCTTGAAGCTATTTCCGCAACCTGTCTGCTCCTTGCCGGCGGCGACGTTATGATCATGCGTCATCCCGAAGCTATAAAACTGGTTCGTCAGCTTATTGGCGACCTGACAAAATAGGATAAAAGTAGTTTACATAACATACACTCGTCTCGTATAATTAATTAACCTATACGAAATTGAGGGAACAATAAATGCCAGATAAAGAAGATATTAAAAGCGTTGATCCGGCAACACTTGAAATGCTGGAAAAGGCAGCTCAAGACGGCTGCAGTACAGCCTTTGATAGAGCAGCCAGGATGTCGCCGTGTCCAATCGGGGCGACCGGTAATTGCTGTTCGATCTGTGGTATGGGCCCGTGCCGCGTTCCTTTAGCTAAAGGGAAGGAAGAGACCGCTGAAGAAAAGAAGAAACGGCGTGGTGTCTGCGGGGCTACGGCGGAGACTATAGCCGCACGTAACTTTGTCAGAATGATCGCTGCCGGTACTGCGGCGCACGGCGATCATGGCCGTGTTATGGCGAAGCTATTTCTTGATGTTGCTCAGGGGAAAGCTCCCGGATACCAGATAAAAGACGAACAGAAACTGTTGCAACTAGCTCTCGACCTTGGGGTTACTATCGGCGACCGCAGCAATGAAGAAATCGCGGTTGATTGTGCCAAACTATTGATGGCCGAATTCGGTAAGCAGGAAGGCGAGCTTCTCTTTCTGAAACGTGCTCCGATAAAGCGGCAGGAACTCTGGCGCAAGCTGGGCATCGCTCCTCGCGGTGTCGATATAGAAGTCACCGAGGCTATGCATCGCACTCATATGGGAACAGACCAAGACTATAAAGACCTGCTTAACTTCGGCTCGAAAGTTTCGTTAGCTGACGGATGGGGCGGCAGCATGGTCGGCACCGAAGTCCAGGATATTATTTTCGGTACGCCGGCACCGGTATTAAGCCAGATAAATCTCGGCGTGTTGAAAGAAGATGAAGTAAACGTAATTATTCACGGTCACGAACCTCAATTGGCTGAAATGATGGCAATTGCTTCACGCGACCCGGAACTTATTGCTTACGCTAAAACCAAAGGGGCTAAGGGAATAAACCTGGCCGGTATGTGCTGCACGGCTAATGAAATGCTGATGCGTCACGGCGTGCCCATTGCCGGCAACTTCCTGCAGCAGGAACTTGCCATTGTTACCGGTGCCCTAGAGGCAATCGTCGTCGACGTGCAGTGCATCATGCAGGGCTTGGCCGATACGGCGAACTGTTACCACACCAAGGTGATCACCACCGATCCCAGGGCGAAGATCCA
>ORJL010844332.1_pt1 | contig 22706 bp, 19 predicted proteins | sample 1779941 | NCBI WGS metagenome assembly ORJL01 (sample SAMEA104232317, study PRJEB22302) | groundwater metagenome | biome: forest; feature: aquifer; material: groundwater | place: USA | collected 2011-08-07 | depth 5.8 m
TCCGATTAAAAGACCGAAAATCGTGAATTGGCCGATGTAGATGCCGTTCTGCGCCGCCACGCGCAAATGGGGCAAGCGCTTGAACTCTTCGGCCAGCGCCGACGGATTGGCATTGGCGGAGGCGGGCGCTTCCAACTCCGGTAAGACGTCGAGGATCCGTTCCTGCCGTTCGTCCGGCCTCACTAAGAACGGGTCGATGCTGCCTAAGGTTCCCGGAATGCGGATGCCTTCCGCCAGCGGGCTGCTCGCATCGAACGCCGGGTTTCCGGGATCCACCAACTGCATCAGGGGCAGGTAGGCGACGTTGTTGACGACGTCCTGCGTCACGCCTAAGTCGGTGAAGTAGCCCAACGCGAGGCCGCCAAGGATCAACAGCAAGGCGGCGGTGGCAAACGGCGGGCGGGGCGGCAAGCCGGGATAGTTGGCCGGGATGCGGGGTGGGCGGTTGGTGGGCGGCTTGTTGCTCAGGATGCTTTTTCCGAACAAAAAGACGCCGATGGGAATGACGAAGACATACACGGCGATCAGGAAGTACGGGCTGGAAATCAGTTCATTGTTGGCCAAGGAAGCGCCGATGGGCAAAAGGATGGCCATCAACAACGGCAGCAAAATGCCGAAGTAGTACAGGTACACCGTGGGCTGCTGGAGTTTTCGGGCATACAAATCCATTTTTTCCTTGCTGCCTTCCAACACGTCTTGTCCGGCTTTGTCAAGCAATGCGAAGCGGCGTTCCTTGTCGCCTTCCAAAAGGGATGCGCGGATCATCATCAGTGCGTGCTTGAAGTCGTCGTTGTACGCGCCCCAGCGGTAGGCCAATTCGTCCAGGCCTTCTTCCACGGACTCGTAGCGTCCGATCTGCACGTCCCACACGATTTTCTTGAGGTCTTCCGCGATTTTTCCTTGGCCGTGATTTGCCGCGAATTCCACCGCGCGCTCCAAGTTGGGCGTCAAACGCATGCTCATGGTGAGGTAGTTGACGATTTCCGGCACGTACGCCAAGCTCTGGATTTTTTCTTTTTCCACTTGCGAGAACGGGATTTTACGGTACATGTACGAAAAGACGAACGGCAGCGCCACGAGCATGACGGCAAAGCCGCCTTTGACCGTGATATCCAGGGACTCCGGCGCCAGGAAGAAGATGGTCGCGGCTAAGACAAGGCCGATCCACATGCCGGTGCCTTGGATGCCTTTGTACGCGGCGCAGTATTGCTCAGCCGTGATGTCCCAGCCCAAAAAGGCGAATGCGTCGGCTTCATCGTCGGTGAACTTGCCGTTTTTGCCGTACGACTTGAACATCTTGGCCAACGAATGCGTCGTCTTGACGAAACCGGGCGTCGGCGGTGGCCCTCGTGCGACTTCATCGAAATCGGAATACGCGGCGGCGCCTTGCGAGTAAAGGCTCTGCGGCTTTGATGGTTTTCCAGCCTTGCGGCCCGGGTCGTACGGTTCCGGTTTGTCCGGTGGGGTGCGCGGAGGCATGCTAACCATAAGGGACGAAACGGCGGGATAAAAGGACTTCGATTTTTCAGGTCGTTTTGCTGATGCTCCAACTCCTTTTATATGTGTGTATGTATGTATGTAATATGGCTTACAAGAACCTCAGCGTTTCTGAAGACGTCTACCTGCTGCTCAAAAAACGTAAGCAACCCGATGAAAGTTTTTCCGATGAAATTTCACGCTTGCTCCGCCGTGAAAAAGTTTCGGAATTGGGCCGCATCCTAACGGACGAGGAAGCCCGCGAATGGCAAAAAGGGGTCGAAGAGGTCCGGAAATCGTTCAAGGTCCGCACATGGTCCTCTTAGACACGGCCGCCGTCATCCACCTGTCGCAGGAAAACAAATCGTTGGTTGCGAAAATCGCAGGCTTTGAAAACGCTGGCCATCGGATCCGGGTGCCCACTCCGACCGTCTTTGAATTGAGCGCCGGCTCTCCTCCAGGTATCGAGCAACGGAGGCGGCGACTTTTGAATCACTTGGACTCCGTGTCGTTTACCGATTCTCATGCCGAATTGGGTGGTGCCCTTTATCGTACCCTGAAAAACCAGGGAATCGACATCGGTCCGCTGGATTGCATGATTGCGGCCGTCGCCCTGGCCGAAAATGAGCTTTTGTTAACGCCCAACCTCAAGCATTTCTCACGCGTGGCCGGGCTGCGCGTCGAAGGATACTGATCCAGGTTTTTGGGTTTTGTCGCACCCTTCATCCACCCGTGACTTCCGGGTTTATTCCACCGCGACGGTCGCCTGTTTCTGCCTTACCAAGTCGGCGATGAGCTCCCGGTCCACCCATTCCTTCCAGGCAGCCATCAATGCCGGATAATCGATTGTGCCGAGTTCTTCGCGTTGTTTTTCCGAGAGCAGTAGGTATTTGGTGTGGGCGCGCACGGCGTATTCGGCTTCCAGCAAGCGGGGGATGTCCAGTTCGTTTTTCTTGTCGACCAAATATTGTTTGGTTTGGCCGCGGCAGACGATTTCCGCCCACACCGCCTCGAAGTCCAATCCGCGCATGCGCTGGACTTTTTTGAGCCATTCGCTTTTTTCGCGGAGTTGGTCTTTGAACACGTCCAAATCGTCTTTATTGGCGTCAAACGTCATCCATTCGACGAATCCGTGTTCCTTGCCGGGGTCGGTTTCCCAGTCCTTGAGTACTTCGGTCACTTCGATGAGGCGGCGGTGGCGTTTGAGCGAGCCTTTGAAGCGGATGGGTGCGGACACGACGCAGAAGTCCGTGGCCTTGAAACTCGTGGTGGGCACGCCCAAGTCGTTGACCACCCGGTCCCAGATGCTGTACGCCGACTCGCCGTGGATGGTGCCCATGACGACGTTGCCCACCGCGCCCACCCGCATGGCCTCATATAGGGCGCGAGCTTCGGTCGATCGGACTTCCCCGACGATCAGCACGGAATCTCCCAACCGCAACGCCGTGCGCAGCGCATCTTCGGCCGACACTTCGCTTTCCGTGCCGCCACCCAATGGGGGCCTTGTTTTCATGCGTTGGATGCTCAAACCCAGTTTTTTCATCTGGGGAACGGGAAGCTCTTGCGTGTTGTGGGCCAAAATGTTTTCGCAAACGAAATTCTCCGCTTCTGGCACGGAAAAGTCGTACACGAACTGTTCGGTCGTTTCCAGTTTCCGAACGGATGCGACTTCATCCCAATAGATTTCGGCTCCCAACAGGTATTGGAGTGTCTGCAATTCGGCTGTGGCGTTAGTTTGACTAGTAACGACTCTTTCGAGTTTTTGCCGCCCGATTTGGTTGTTGCGGGTGACGTAGTCTTGCTTGTTGAGTTTGAACTGCCTGCACAACTCCGCTTTGGCCACTTGGCTGAACGGAATGATGTCTGACGTTTCGTGTTTTTTCTCCTTGGATGATAGTCGAACTAAGTTGTGCGTTTTCCGTTGCTGCAGGAAGCCGATCGCCTCAAATCGTTTCACGAACCGACTGTCGCTGATGGCCACCCGGTAGGTTTTGTCGCGTTCGAAGAACTTTGTCCTGGACACGATGCCGAATGACAGGAGGAGTGTTTCGACTTCTTTACTCATTTCGCGAGATGCGCTGCACACGTACAACTCGTTTTTGCCGACATAGCCATCGCCGGAAAACAGGCCGTTAAGCAGGCGCGCGCGTTGCTTCTCGGAGGCGTCAAATGCCCATGGCGGGACGCGTTTCGTGTATGCGTCTCCGTTCAATTGCAACACATTCTTGGCAAACCACACGAGGCCCGTGTTCGAAATGATTTTTGAGAAGCCGTCGCCGTGTTTTCTTACGGTTAGTCCGAATTGATTTGCCACGCGTTGCACCAGTGCATTTTCTTCCGGTGTATCGACGGAAAGAATCGTGCCGTAGCGGTTGTCGTAACATCCATCCGCAAGCCAGAGTCCGCACCATTGGACTAAGTCTTCTGTGGCAGCGACTACGGCGGGTATTGGTTTCGATCTATCATCTAGCTTGAAACGGATTTCCGCGTGGATTGGTGGAGCCACTTTCAAGGACAGCTTTGCGAAAATGGGTATCGGGATGACTCCTTTCCGGACCCATGCTTGGACTGCGGATTTCGTGTAACCGGCGGCAATTCCAATTTCCTTTAATGCGTCACGATTTTCCCTGAGCCAAGGCTTGAATGTTTCTGAGCAAAGGAAACCCCGATTTTCCGCGAGCAGATGGGGCAGCGCGTTGAATTCGGTCAATCCGTGAGTTTGCTGTGGTAAGGTAGACGGCGTGACGATATAGCTTCCAGGACTCAGCTGGGTTGGTTTTATTGTGGTGATTTGTCCGTTTTCACCCAGCCCGAAGAGTGAGTGGTCTTGGGTGACTCTGATTTTCTTTCCCGTGCGGGTGGTCACTTCGTAGATGTCCTTGGAGCCCTTGTGTCGCGTGAATTGGCTGACGTCGGAAAGGCGTATTTTCCCGTCTTTTTGTAGCGCGTACACCTTCACTCCGTCCGGGTTGGTCCGCAGGATATGCTTTCCCGCGAACGTTTCATGTCCGTAGTGGGCCATTTGGTTGTCAATCAAATCGCCGACGGTCGTGTATCGTTTTTTTCCGTCCTGTTCGACCAAGATGCGGGTGTCCGCGGTAACGCTATCTTCCTGGACCAATATCCTCAAATTCTGGGGCAGTTCCAGCATCATGGCCTGCAACATCGAGGTTTTACCGGCACCCCTGGATCCGACGATGAGCATGGAGGCTTGGGCGTCGACGAAGAACGATAAGGCGCCGGCGGCAAGCGAGCTGAACATCTTGCCGTCGACGAACTGCGCCAAGGTCCAAGGCGTCTGCTTGTGCAACCGCAGCGCGAACGCGATGCCGTCGAGGGCAAGGGGTTTTCCGATGACGGCGATGCGTGTCTGCAAGTCTTCCAAGTCGAAGTCCAAAATGGGGTGGGCTTCGTCAAAAGGCCGGCCCGACAAGGCGCGGAAGCGCGAGACGATGCTGCGGGCTTCCTCGTTGCTGAAGATTACGTTGGTCTGGCATTGGCCGTATTTGCCGTGAACCAAGTAGATGGGCTTGTCGCCCAGCGGTGAGTCGATGTACACGTCGGTGACGCGGCGGTCCGACAAAAGGATTTCCATGATGCCGTAACCGATGGTGTAGCGCGCCACGATGGAGGCCAAATCCTCTTTTTCTTCAACCGTCAGTTTGATGTTGTTCTTGAGCGCCAAATCGGCGATGGTGGCCACGTAGACTTTGCGGAAGTATTTGCGTGCCTGCGTGATGTCCAAGAATTGCACGCTGTCGGGCCGGTGCTGGGCCACGACTTCCTTGGTCTTTTCCAATAAGAAGTATTTCTCCGGCGGCAGGCTGTACTCCGGCGGGTTGATGAAGTACAAGTATTGTACCTGATCGGGGTGGCGGTAGATGTACACTTTACTCCCGTTGACGTCGTACTGGTCGACCAGTTCCAACTGTTCGGTAGACGAAAAAAAGATTCGCGAGCCGATGAACGACGGCTTGATTGAGCTTTCGAAAAACGCGTGGTACGCGGTGCGGCCTTCCGGGATGCTGCCCAACTGGGACAAGTAGTCTTTCATGGCCTGGATGAGTTTCATGTCCTCCATCTTGCCGCGCATGTACCGCAACGTGCCGAGGTAAATCTGGATGTCTTCGACGTTTGGCCCGGCAGCTGCCGCCTGCGCGGCCACGGTCTTCATTTCCTGCACCAGCGTCAAATAGGCCTTGAACGGATCGGACTTGATCAAGCTCATGATGCGCAAGACCGCGTCGTGGCGCGGGCCCAACGTCTTCGATTCGGTGGACTTGCCCAAGTGTGAAGGGCTCCAGACGGCGTCGGCCTCCAGGTTGTTGACCAAGTCGGCCACTTCCCGCAGCCAACCGGTCTGCTTCTCGTCGTAGATGCGTTCGTAATACTCGCTGAGCACCACTTCGTCCGCGTCGGCTTCCCGCAGCTTTTCAACCACGTCGGCAAAGGCCTGGCCGTATTGGGCGATATCGGGGCCCCAAGCGACCCCGCGGTAATCAATGACGAGCCTTTTTTTTCCGCCGTCGCTTTTGACGACGGCCTGTCCGGGTGCCATGAAATCCGCATCCCTTACGCGGGCAGGCTATAAAAAAGCGGTTGAGTGCCGGCGATTCCGTTATTCAGCGTATCTTTTTCGCCGGCGCTGGTCCGAGCTGTCCAATCGGTTTTTTAAAGTCAGAACGGGTACGCTCTATTAAGACGGCGCCCGTTGTCTTCCAAGCGGAACGTTTCGATTTGTTCAAGGCCCCCTTTCGCGGCTTTTTTTCCGCCTCATGCGTCATACGCGCGGTGCGCGCACGTATTCAGGGCATGTCGATGCCCCATTAGATTCAATTGCGTCGTTTTCACGCGTCTGCGACCGCAAACCCATCCAGACTTCGAGGTGTCATGTTTCCGTGAGAGCCAGAGCGCAAAAATTCAAATCCCGTGCCAAAGAATTGGGCCAATCGTTCCTTGAGCTTCTCAAACCCAATCCCGTTTCGTTCCAATACGCAAAAGAAGACTTCATCGCCGGCACGATCGTCATGGTCGTGGCCATTCCCCTGTGTCTGGCCATCGCGGTTGCCTCCGGCGTCCCGCCCGTTTTTGGGATTTATACGGCCATCATTGCCGGCTTCCTTGTCGCCGTGTTTGGCGGCACCGAGTTGGGCGTTGCGGGCCCTGCCGCGGCCATGACCGTACTATTGTATAGTATCGTGGCCAAATTCGGCCTCGATGGTCTGATGGTCGCCGCGGTATTCGCCGGTCTGATTCAGATTACCATGGGCCTGTCCGGCATCGGCCGGGTGGTCAAATTCATCCCTTACACCGTGGTGGTCGGCTTCACCACGGGCATTGGCCTGCTCATTTTCATCCAACAATTGGGTAATCTGACCGGCATCGATACAAAGGCCGAGAACGCGTTCGGCCAATTGCACGCGTTCGTCCTGCATTTCGGGCAATTCAATGTCGCCGCTTTTGCTTTGGGCTTGCTGACATTGGTCCTTCTGTTCGCCCTGCCCCGCCTGTCCAAGAAAATCCCAGGCTCGTTTGCCGTCTTGGTGGCCGTCACCGTGGTCGCCTTGGTGTTTCAGCTGAATGTGAACACCATCGGCGTAGTGCCTGGCGGTTTGCCGTCGTTTTCCATCCCCTCGGTGGACATTGGCAAGCTCAATGACTTGCTTCCGGCGGCCTTGGCCATCGCTTTGCTGGGTAGCATCGAAAGTCTGCTGTCCGCCGTATCGCTTGACGGCATGACCGGCACCAAGCACAGCTCCAGCAAGGAGTTGGTCGGTCAGGGCATCGCCAACACGGTGTTGCCGTTTTTCCACGGCATCCCGGCCACCAGCGTCATCGTCCGCTCGGCTACGAACGTCAAAAACGGCGCCAAAACGCGCCTCTCGGCCATCGTCCACTCGGTTTTGTTGCTTGCCGTCCTATTGGCACTGGCTCCGTTGGCGCAGTACATTCCCATGCCTGTTTTGGCCGGTATCCTGATGTTCACCGCATTCCATCTGGTCGGAATCGCGGAAATCAAGCACTTTTTGGCCGACAGCAAATCCGACGTGGTGGTTCTGGCGGTGACCGTGGGCTCCACCGTGTTTTTGGAACTGACCACTGCCATCCTGGTCGGCTTCACCCTGGCCGGCTTGCTTTTCATCAAAAAGATGAGCGACAACGTCGAAGTCAGCCAGGTCGCCTCGGCTAGCCCCGCGTCGAGCGAAACGACGCTTGCGCCCGACGTTGCCGGCGTGGCCCGGACGTACCGTATCAGCGGACCGTTGTTTTTCGGCTCCGCCCACATGTTGGAAAAGATTGCCGATGAGACTCCCCGCGAATCCTGTCCGGCTTTGGTGCTGGATTTGACCCATGTGGATTATCTGGATTCTTCCGGCGTGGCGGTGCTAGCCAGCATCGCGGAGCGCCGCTCCAAGACCGGCGAGGTCTATCTTGCCGTTCCGGACGGGCAAGTCAAGCAGAAAATCCTCCACTCCGCCGTGGTGCGATACATCAAGGCGGACAACCTGGTCGGCAGCGTCGCGGAAGGACTGAAAAAAGCCGGACTGAAATACGGCAAGACCAAACAGACGAAATTATGACGCTTGCCTTGGACGCCTCTTGGCAGATAGGCGGGTCAACGAAAGGCTTCACTCCGATCATCGTGCCATCGGAAAAAGGTTTAATAACTCCATTCTTTTTGTAAGAAAGCCATGAACCGATTTTTTGTTCTATTGTTCATGGCGGTATTATTGTTGGGTTGCACACAATCCGCGCCCCAGCCTTCGGCTACCCCCCAACCTTCAATCCAAGCGTCGATTCCCGCCCCGACCCCGACGCCCGTGGTCCTTCCACCCGATGCGCGTAAGACCTTCACAAACGCCGCGGCTGGAATTTCTTTCCGCTATGAAGATTCTTGGGAGTCGGTAAAAGATGAAGGCGAAGATGCCGTATCTCTGGCGCAACTTCAACGTCCGCCTTATGAGGAGTTTCGAATAATCGGGCCTATTCCGACCGAGGATGAGGTTCAAGCCGGGGCCGAGGAATATTTTTCAGCTCTTGAATCGACTTTGAACCTTTCACGGTTGTCAGGAAAAACCCAGTCTATTGGCGGCCTGAACGCCTATCGCTTAAAGGCCAGCACCAAGGTAGAGGGCCAGTCCCTTACCATTCTTTTAATCGGTGTTCAATCGACCAAAAAACCCATCCGGAATTATTTCGTTTATGTCGGCGCTAGTTCCAAGACGTTTGAGCAAAACGAGGCGGAATATGACGCGATGGCCCAGTCATTCAAGCTAAATTAAGCGTTGCTTTTTGTATTCTCTGTCACGCGCTAATGTTGGTTGCCCTTGTCCGAGTCATGTACCGCGGCCGCAATGCTAATCCTGGCGAAATGAAAAAGTGAAGTCCCGCTGGCCAGAAACGAACAAAAGTCAAAAAAACTACGGGACTATCGTGCCAAAACGAGGGAGGGCAACCTCGGAAACGTAAGAAACGTGGAGCACAATCTAGCCCACGGAAGAAACACAAACGAGGTGAGCCGGAGGTATGATTACTATCTGGAAGTCTCACCCCCTCAATGCAACAACCACCCCTTTTCTAATTAGACACTCTCTAGGGGTGGTCTATTTGGTATTTGGAAGTAATCCGCGCAGCGGATTAATTCTCGAACACCGGGGTGTGGCGAATGGATAGCGACTTCATGTATCGGAACACGCTCGACTTTAAGACCGAGACGTGTTCATACAGACTCCAGGTCAACGCGTTCCAACACTACGCGACGCTGTGCGCCGTGTTGCGTTACGCGCTGTCATACGCCCCCACCGGCATGTCAACCAAGACGGCGGTTGACCGGACTTGGAAGAACATCTTCCGACTCGGCCCAACCAACATGCCGTTGTATCTCCACATGCTGGCCCACGCCAAGCACGCAGGCGGCACCGGCTGGATTCGGATTGGACAAACCAACGAGTTGAGCACGTTCCCCTCTTACGCGATAACCCCCGCCCCTGGCGGTTTAGAAATCTTTGGGAAATGGGTCGAGTGGATTGTCAACCTTGCGCCAAAGGACTTGGGGAACTACAACCGGGCGTGGGGCAAGGGTGGCCCGTCTTTGTTCACCCAATTCAGACGGACGCACGCGTTGGAAATCGAAAGCCGGACGGAGGAAGAAGTCGAAGAATTGTTCGACACGTTAGTGTTCTACACCGATGGCAAAGGCCGAGGCACCGTAAACCAGGAACTCGCCGCCGGATTCTTGGAAGAATTGCTCCAACCGGATTGGACGATTTACCGGGAAGAAGAGACGGTAATCAAAGGCCGCCGGTTGGACATCGTCATCCAACAGGAAGGCAAACCGACCCCGACTTACGTCGTCGAGTGGCGGGGAAGCAGCCATGCGAAACCCCGCCACGGCCTGCAAGCCTTTGCATCCGCCAACGCATCATACCGGACCAAAACAAAAGAAATTCTGGCAGCTGGCCACCGCCTGATTGAAGTGGAAGACTTTACCGATTCAAAAGCCAAGGCGCGGATAAACGACGTGTCGAAAACCGTTGCCCAAATCGTGAAGGACGACGATTGGCGGCCGTCCTTGGGCAAAATGCGGGTGGTCGTGTGAAAACGGCGAAGGTCAGTTTGACGCCAGAGCCCGCCCAAACCGCAAATCGGAGTTGAAAGAATGGAAACCGACCCACAAACCGCAATAACCGTGGCCACAACTGGAGGCAAAAAGCGGGTTTTGAAGGACAGGACGTTGAAAGTCCGCATGACTCCCCAAGACTTTTACGTCCTGGATGAATTGGTGCGCAAACGAGGGAACCCGACCGTGGCCACAGTCGTCCGTCGCCTGATTCACCAAGCAGCGGATTTAGACATTGCCTCGGAAGTGGTCAAAGCGTTGGCAGACAGGGAAGAAGCGGACAAACGCTTGGCCGCGTTGGTCGAACGATGGAAAAAAACAAACACGGGGAGGCAGCCAACCAACGCCACCGCTTGAAAGGGTTACCCCCGAACCGCCCGCGTCTCTTGTTGTTCTAGGGGAGGGCGTTAACGACACGCTAGAACCCTCTCAGGGCTCCTGTCGGTTGTTAAAAGACTACCCACAACATCAATTTTGGGCTAAGTAATAGGGTTCTCTAATCAAAAACGGGGAACGCTGCTTTGGCGTCTTCCCCCGTAACCTTACAATACGCCAGGAGTAACGAAATCGACTGAACCGAGGGCAAATTAAAAACCGAGGCCAATTCGATTACCAATTTTCCAATCTCAGTATTCTTAGTTTTATTGTGCTTCAAACCTTCAGCTACTGGTGCTAGCCCTTGGATAAAGTCGTCTACCATGATTTTTTTTAAAGAACGTCCAGAATAGACGTCCGGAACCCCGTGGCCCAAAACTGAAAGATATTGCACCAAAATTTGTTTGAACAGTTTGTCTTTGAAAACATGTTCAATTTTTTTTTCACTATTTTCTTTGTATGAACTAAGCAAGGTTGCCGCCTTGTTGTTAGTATTTTTTTCATGCATCGCATCAATAAATTCCGTACGAAAATAGAATTCGTCTTCAAGGAATTGCGTCCATAACCCAAAAAACCGTGTCCAATTTGGTTCGTAGTGCTGGGCCTTATCGCGGCGACCCTTTTCAATAAGACCGCTCTTTTCGAGAAGGCCTAATTGGAAAGAAATCGTGTTTTGTTTAGTAGGCAGATGCCGGGATATCTCCAAAGCATAGTCTTGTCCTGCAACTACGTGTAAGAACACAGCGCTTATTTCTGGCGAATTCAGGACCTTGTCCAACGCACCCATGACCTAGCTACGCCGCGGACTCCTTTAACCGTGATGGAGTCGATGGCGTCGATACCTTTATTAATCAGACTGCCTCTAAGGTAGCTATGGCGTCGACCCCAACAACACAAGACGTGGCATCGGAGGACAATGACCGGCTCGTGGTGAACCTAAGACGCGGGGACAAGCTTCGAATTCAAAAGGAAGCGGAAAAACGGGGAATTTACGCAGTCAGTGATTTTGTCCGTTCCATTATTTTCAAAGAATTGGAGACGGGCGCATGACCGTCTGTGAGTTCCGCGAGGAAGACGTCGTCAACGGGTTGTGCGGGGGCGAATAACCTTTTTGGATGTGGTGTGGCATGGGATTGGAAGAATGGAAAAATAAGAAAATCAAACTCCGTTACGACGACGGAACCCCACAACAGGGCGTCCGCGAAGGCACTTTGCTTGACGTTAACGAACACGAACTGATTCTTCAAACAGCTACCGGCCAGGTCGCAATTCCGCGTGGCTTACTTGTCAGGGTTGAGCTTATCGGGGGCGCGTACGCATGACGCGCTCAGTTCCGCAACAAAAGCTCGTGGACGCTTTCGTAACGTTTTCCCTTATCCGAGCATTGTCAACGCCGGATTGTTCCGTCTGCCACCACGAGTCGGACGGCCACATAACCCTCGACGGTAAAACCGTGTGTTTCTGCTATTCCTGCCTCAAAGTCGAGGCTTCTCACCCGGAACACCCACACCACGCGACACTCGCGCAGGCTCACGAGGAAATGCGCCGACATAACCACCAACACCACGGTTCCTGTTGCGGCCGGCACCGAAACGGATGGAGGGACCGCAAATGAACCCTTTTCTTGCACCCACCTACATCGAGGTCCGGAAAGACAGTTTGGAATTCTTCCACGGCCTCGGCTTCCGTTTGTTCCCCCTCAGGCACTCGCCACCGGAAGCCCGGAAACACCCCGCGTTAAAGGAGTTGGGCCCAATCCAACACAACCCCCATACGCTTGAGCAGGCCGTCGCGTTGTTTATCGACCCACGGCACGGAATCGGCGGCTATTACCCGCCCGACCTGCTGGTGCTCGATTCCGAAAATATGCAAGCACACGCCGTGCTTCGGAAAGAGTTTCCGGAATTGGACGACACCCTCTCGGTCAAGACGGGCGCTGGCGCACACGATTTCGTGAAGAAACCCGAGGACTGGGACGTCGGGCTCGGAATGTTCCACGACGCGCCGAAAGAAACGGCAGGCATACCCGAAGCGAACAAGCAACTCGAAATCCGTTTCTCGACCGGAGACGGGTTTACCCACTACTCCGCCCTGCCGCCGACCATCCACCCAAACGGCACACCCTATACGTTCCTTTCCAAAACCCCCCCGAAAGAAATCCCAGACTTCACCAAACGCTTCCGCGCTTTCATCGAAAAAACGGGTTGGACGTTTTCGGCCGACAAGAAAAACGCCGCAAAAAAACGACACGTTGCGGTGCCCCCGTCCGAACCAAACCCGCTTTACTCTGAACTCCAACGGGTCGTGATAATCCAGGACGTCGCGCCGGAACTCGGGTTCTCCGGAGGCAAGGCAAGAGGCCTCTGTCCAAAACACGGCAACACGGACAAGCATGCCGACCCGTGCGTTTTCTACGAGTCGCACACGACGCTCGGGATTGGTTGGTTCGCCTGCCAGTCCACCAGCTGCGGTGAATCCGGCGACGTCATCAAGTACCACGCCTTGAAAAACGGCTTGAAGTACCACACCGCCGCGTTGGAACTCGCGGAAAAACACGGGATAACGCCGACGACTGCCCCCGCCAAACCGGAACCAAAAACCGAAGACAAAAAACTCCACGGTTTTCATTGGGAAGTCGTCGACAAAGTTTTGCACAGAGTCGACAAAGACACGAAAAAATACCAAATCGAAGGCGGTTTTGCACAAACACCCGAGGGCATCATCGCGTTTGAACGATTCAAGGACGGTTCTTTGCGCTCGGAAGAAATCCTTGGGCGCGTACAAATGGTGCCCAAACGTTTCCTCCAGCTCCCGCCTAATTTTAGGACCGGGGACGCGAATAGATACGTCGAAATTGATTTCAAAAATATTTCGGAAGAACTCATTACGACTTACCAAGGCCGGGCAAGCGAAGTATCCGAGTTCATCACAAAAAAACTGGCTCTGGGGAACAAGGGAGCACTCGGCCATGCCTGCTCGCTTTTATTGGACGAAAGACTTTCAGGAAAAAACCTAACCGTGAACGCGTACCCCGCCAACGGAATCTTTCCGGAAGACGACAAAGTCATTTTTATCGCTGGAGAGAATTCATACCCGGAAAAACGCCCGTTGCTTTTCCCGAACGACGCGATAAGCAGCAACGCCAGAACACAAACCGACCATTTTGACGATTCGGTTAAATCAAGCCTAGATGACGCGCTCCGGGGGGTGGAAGATTTGGGGAATCTTTACTCCGGCGAAAACAAACACATCTCGGTTTTGTTAAACGGTTTTTGTGCCGGGGGCTGGCTCGGATATTTCAACCGCCACGTATTCAAAATGCAACCCTACCTATCCCTCTTCGGGGCGAAAGAACTTGGGAAAACTTGGACAGCCGACGCGTGGTCGGATGGGGTCTATGGCCGGGCGCTTTTAGGCAAGGACGCGGTGGGTTCAGAATTTCGCGTGGCGTGCCATTTTGCGACGGGAGGCTTGGCGACCATCGACGAAGCAGGCGGCTTACTCAAAAACCCAGACATCATCGAAATGGTGAAACAAGCGGCGACTAATGAGAACCTCACCGGGCGAGGGACCAAAGACCAGGAAATCAAAAGCCTGTTCCCGTTTTCGTCGTTCATCATGACTTCCAACGACCATGTCCTGGGCTCCGCCCCGGACTTAGGTGGCGGCCTCCAAAGCCGCATAATATTTTTAAAATATCCCGAAAGCCTCAGGGAAGACTTCATAAAAAATAACCTACGGCCCAGATTCAACCACGCCATCGAACTACTGAGAAACAATGGCCCTGCGCTGGGCGTTGCCCTTGGGAAAGAATGGGTCGAAGTAATCAATTTTTTGGGCGTGGAAAAATTCAAAAAGGAAACGACCGGATTCAGGGACAAAATCGCGGAATATTTTCCCAGTATGGACTCCCGGAAGCTGTTGGGCTATACCCAAATCCTGCTCGGCAACCTTGTCTTGGCGCGTATTTACGCCAAAAAAGGGAAACTCCCGACGTGGCTGGACTGGATTCTACAGGACGACTTCCTGAACGTGTACTTTACCCACGTCGCGACAAACGAACTCGAATCGGAAGCCGGCACGAAAAACCGCGCTCTTCGCTTTTTGCAGTGGCTGATGGTCATGATTCGGAAAGGCCAAGCCGCCGGGCAAATGGAAAAAACCCCCCAAATCCGTTACGAACTGGAAAAAGGGGTTTACGGTTTTTATTGCGACAATTGGGATACCCCCAAAACCGTGAAAATCACCAGACAAGTCCTCGTGGAGTTCAACAAAGACCAAGAACGTTCGAAACACCCGGCATACTCCAATTTTACCGACCTCGATGAAGAGTTGGTTTCCTTGTTGAACACAAAGTCGCCTCAAAAGGTGTCAACACTGCAAAAAACAATCCGGATTCCCGCCAGTCCAAACGCGACAAGGGGGGTGGAATTGGTTTTTTCTGCGGTAGAACTGTTCGCTGAGGCGATTACTCAACAAAACGATGTTACAATATCACAATACACTTTCCTAGAGGTAAAACCTGTAACAATTGAAAATGTTACATCATATCACACATGTTACATTTTTCTTTTACGTAACGAGATTAAGTCATTTGTAACATCATGTAACACTTCAAATGTTACAAAAATAGAAAAAATAAACCCCCCCCGGGAGGGGTCTAGCGCCTCGTTAACGCCACAATCAGGGTTTGGCGAAAAGGCATGTAACTTTGTAACCTCATTTTTGCCTGTGCCCGGGGAAAAACATCTGGAAACCCTGTTGTTTGAGTCGCCCAAACAGGCTGAAAGTGGCGTGAAAGGCCTCCAAACGCCCATTTTGAGGGTAAAACAAGCAGGGCCGGGCGACTTGAACGGCTTGAGTGAGGTCAAACCGGGCGTTTTTCGCGTGGATTACTCCAAACTTGGCGATTTGGAGACACCCCAGGGAGACCAAGGCCGACCGGAGGGGAGACGAATGAAAACCACAACCCACCCGTTTTTTGGCCGACTCCCCGGCGTTTTCACCGGGAATCCCGGGGAATCGGTGTCGAGGGGAAGGGGTCAGGGGACCGACTCATCAACCGGTTCTCATACAAACCCCCCACACAACCCACACAACGCTTGTCCGTGGGCAGGTGACAAACATGGATAACTCGGTTTTGGCCTTGTTGGACGAGGTGCACCGCCGCGCCATCCTCAAGGCGCTACTCTACCGCCAGACCCCGACGACTTTGAGGGTCGTGTTGGGAGAACGTTTTGGAACCAAATTGAGGTTCCAGGAATCAGCCACGGCCTTCCACTTGAAGAAACTGGTCGCCGCCGGTTTGGTCGAAGCCTTGCCGGTTGGTGAATCGGTCTACCAACCGTACATCGCCACGGCGATGGGCCGCCAAGCGTTGGCCGAAGTGGGCGAAATCGAGGTTCGAGTCTCATGAATTACCGCTCAACGTTTGGTTTGAAAGACGTCCACCGTCGGCTCGAGAAAGCCTATTACGGAGACTGCAAACCCAAGGTTTACCGCCCGTTGGTTATCACCGTCATGCGGGCAACGCTCAACGAACCCAGCGCGGTGTTGTTCGCATTGCATGGGTCGCCGCCGAAAGCGTACGCTCTCTATCTCGTGGACTGGCGTCGACTTTTGTTTTTCGACAGGTCTGGCGACAAGGCACTACCCACCCGGCGGGGGACGGTCACGGGGTGGGAACACATCGAAGGTGAAACGAAATGGGTATTGGAACGGCGGTAATTGTAGCCGCGTTGTTGTTGGCAACCGCGTGGTTTTTCGCCAACCCTACGGACAACGCCGAGTTGGAAAAATTCCGGCAGGACAAGTCGAAGGAAGCAAAAAACGCGTTCGACTTGTTGGGCCAAATCTTGGTCGGCGTCGGAGTGCTCGGTTTGGTGGTTTGGGCCCTGTACAAGGCATTTCAAGCCGACAAGCCGGGAAACGGAAAAGGAGGTTCAACGACATGGAATCCACTCAACAAAACAATGGCATAAGCTGCGCCGTGTGCCGGGTTGCCGCCGACCACGTCAGCTTGCGCGTCGTCCGAAGAGCAAAAGTTTGTCGGTCGTGTTTTGCGCGGTTCGGTTTCGAGGAAGCTTGCCAACACTTGCGGAAGTTTCCGCTCGACCCCCAAACGTTGGAAAGCGCTTACGGCAAGATTGATTCGCGCACGTTCGAGCGACTCGTCGGGAACGCCCGGCAAGCACTACGCGGGTCCGGGTCAAAAATCAGTACTGGGGGCGGCACGGACTCGGAGCAAGCCGAAACGTTGGGCCAGTGGTTAAAACAAAAATTCGGAGGCGGTAACGAGTGAACGAAATGAAGAAAACCCAGAAAGCTCTTCAAGAATTGTGGAACGCGCTTTGTTTAGCAGAAGAAGGAAAATGAACGACACTGAGACCTTGCAACAAAGCCCGCGTCGGGCCGAGCTTGACGTCTTGCGGCCGCAAGACCGAGAGCTGTGCGTACGGTTCGTCGAACACCTACGCAAGAAAGGCAGAAGCAACCGGTTGCTGCAAAAGAGGGCTTGGGAACTCCGCAAGATTTCGGAACTTTTGCCCAAGCCATTCCAAGAAATGCAGAAAACGGATTTTGAGGACTTAATGGATAACATTCGCCACGCCAACACCAAACGCGGCACCCCGATTTCCAAAGCCTACCAATTCGATTTAGTCATTTGTACGCGGGCTTTTTACAAATGGTTCCTGGGAGCAAAAAAGAACGAGGAACCTGAATTACTTCGGGACTTTGAAATGTCAGAGCCCCGGCCTGAAAAGATTCTGCCCAGCAAGGTCATCACTCCGGATGAAGTGCTGGCCCTCACCAAATCAACGACTGACAAAATGGAGAAAGCCTTGGTGGCATTCGCTTACGCTTCAGGCGCACGAATCGGGGAAGTCACAAACATGCGGGTTCGGGACGTCTTCTATGAGGGCAATGACATACAAGTCCGGCTGGATGGCAAAACCGGGGAACGCATCCTCCCCTTAGGCTGGCCCCCGGCAATTCGTTTGCTAACCGAGTATTTGGAGGAAAGCCGCCGGCCAGGTGACGCCCCGCTGTGGGTGAGCAAGAGAGGCAAACCGGTTTCCTATTCTATGGCTTACGCGATTTTTGACCGCGTTAATCAGTTAAGCGGCGTATTCAAGCAATGCAACCCGCATTGGTTCCGTCATTCCAGGGCTACCGAGCTTGGAAAGTCCCTTACCGACCAGCAGCTCAAGTACTACTTTGGCTGGACGGCGGATTCGGCTATGACCGGCCGGTATATTCACGCTGACCGGACGATGGTTGCTGATAAGTTCAGGGAAATATACCCTCAAAAGACCGAGGCAGGCTTGGATGAAGAACTGGCCACCGTCCTGCATGTGTTCGCCAAACACTTTTCTAACCCCGACAACCGGACCCGTTTGAAAGCTACGCTGAAGGCAGTTGGGGAAAAAGAAAAGTTCCAAAAGGCACTTTCAAGCCTTCTGGACCCGGAATACGCAATCCCGTACAAGTTTCAACTTTCGTTAAGTCCCGCTGGCCAGATTTGAACTGGCAACACCCTGATTTCCTTTTGCTTCCTTTCGGGGCAAAAGTTCCAAGGCCACTGTTTTGGCAAAGCAATCTTTGACCGGAAAAGGCCTTCTTTCAAAAGCTTGAAAACACCGATTCCTACAGTCAGGTGCTCTGCCAGGTTGAGCTACAGCGGGTACAGCTAACGATGGCGGAAGCACTTTTTTAAGGATGCGGTTTTTGGCCGATGCCGTCCTGCGTTTGTGCGCGCCCGGGCTTGCTTTTTTTTTTTTCCTTTTTTTGTTTCGGCTCGCGCTTCATGCTTTCGCTAGGAATAAAAAGGATACGGACGTGTAATAGCGCTATGTCCTTTCTTTTCTGGCGCACGGCCTTATCCGTGTTGTTGTTGTCCTCGTTGGTCTTCGCCCTCACCGCTGATGATGCCGCCCGATTCTACCTCAAGTCTGGCGAATCAATGAAGCTCGAATCGATTAACGCCGGCGGCATGCTGTACACGCTGGTCAAGATCGATGGCGAGCCGTCCGTCGTGCTCGCGCCGTCCGGCTCGCTGTACGATGCGGTGACGGAAAAAGACGCGCTCAAGCCGGTGCTTTCCGTCTACGCACAACAAATCTACAAGGCTCAAGGCTTTCCTGATTCCGTCCGCCTCATCAACGGCACGCTTCCCGTCATCCAGACCGCGCTGGGCGGATGCGACCGGGGCGCTGCCATTTTCCTGAAAAACTTTCCCACGCGCTCCGTCCGCTTGGGCAAGGCCAACATCGGCTTGAAATACCTGATTTTCAGTTCCCTGACGTACAAGGCCGATCAGGATGCCTATTTGGCCATCAATTCCTCTTATCCAGCTTACCACGCGGCGTACGCCGCCTTCCTGCCTGCTGCCCAGGGTTTGGCTCCCTTGGTGGATGCCAATGACGCGGATGCCGTCCTTTTGGCCGCTTCGACTATCCGCGACAACGCCGCCACGCTCAAGCAACGTTACGACGAGATTTCGGCGGCCGCCAAAACGTTGGGCTCTTCCAAGGAATTCGGCGCCATCTTGAACTATACGTTTTACGACCAAGGGAACGTCCTCACGTGTTATCCCAACGTGAATGCGTCCACGGACTTAGTGCGGATCCAAAATGTGTTTTCCGACCGGTCCTTGCGTTCGATCGATCAACTCGTCGAATTGGTATATGCCAAGACGGCCGACCGCAAATCCGTGGCCACCCAGGGCACGGCCCACGCCGTCCGCACTGAAGACCTGGCAAAAGTCGAATCCCGCATCGCCAACGTCTCCTCACAATTCAATAAACTGGGCTACTCGGTCGAATTCAAGACCGCCTTGACGAAGCGCGACGCGCTGAAAACCTCGCTTGAATCGATCAAGCCCAACGGCACGGTGGAATCGTTCGACCGCACCTACCAGGAACTCAACGCGTTGCTCACCTCGTATCAGGACGCGCTTCCCACGTTCAAGTCCGCCTCCGTCTTGATCAAAGCCGCTTCGGATAACGTGACGGCCGCCCAGAAAAAATACGGGGACGGCGACAGCCGCGTGCAGGCGTACGCCACGGAACTCAAGGGCTTGAAGGCCAACTTCACGACGGCGCTCAATTTTCTTTCCTCCGGCGACGTGCCCAAAGCGTCCGCACAGTTCGCCGCCTTGTCCCAACAATCGTCCGATTTGTCATCCCGCTCGGCCAACCTCCAGGCCAAAGGCAACGACTTGGACTTGCCCGTCATCGGCGGAATCGCGCTGCTCGTACTAGTCTTGGGGGGCACCGTGTGGTACTTCCGCAAGATGAAAAAACAACAGCCCCCGATGGGCTCTTAAGTCAAGACTAACCCCCGCCGTAAACCACGTTTTTTTCTTTTTTTCTGGCCTAGCTGCCGCTCTTCTTTTCAAAAAATGATGGGGGATCTGAGATTCGAACTCAGGTCACCAGCTGTCCTGTTTTGCGACCGCTTTTCGCGTTCGCAAAATCCCAAAGCTGGTAGGATGCCAGGCTACCCCAATCCCCCGATTACGGACTGTAAGGAAAAGATTCTGGTTTCGGCGATTTATAATCCTATAAAAGCATGGATGCCCAAACTTTTTGCATGGAATTGAAAACCGGAATCGTGTTGCTTCTTTTCGCCTTTTTCTTCTTGGGATGCGTTCAATTCAACGACCCGGTTCCGACCCCTTTGCCGCCAACGGCCCCTGCATCGTCCCCCGTTGCTTCTTCCATCCCTATGTCCTCCCCGCCGGCCGTTTCGTCATCTCCAACGGTCGAGTCATCGGATTTTTCCGGTTCGTGGCTTTACGTCTTGACCGGTTACGACGTTTTTACGGGCCCGGACGATCCCGGCTTGGTTAAACGAATCGTGGATACGCCTGCCGACGGCTTGGTGGTGGACGCTCAAAAATATGCACGCGTCTGGTTTACTTCGCGCGAAGTGGCCGCCTTCAAGCAAAACCACGCCACGGTCCTAGGCTACGTGAGCATTGGCGAGGCGGAAGACTACCGTGATTATTGGAACCCGGATTGGACCCAAACGCCGCCGGCGTGGATGGGCCGCGTCAACCCGCAGTGGGAAGGCAACGTCAAAGTCAAGTATTGGGACCCCGCTTGGCAAACAATCGTAATGAATTACGTCGGGCGCATCGCACGGCAAGGTTTTGACGGTGCTTATTTGGACATCGTCGACGCGTACGAGTACTGGTCGGACGAGGACAACGGCGAGGAGGCGTTTTCCGACGCGTCGTTTTCAGGCCGGCGCAACTATTTGGACCGTGATGAGGCCGCCGCTCGCATGATTGCCTTTCTTGCCTTGATCCGTCAAGAAGGCCGAACGGTCAATCCGGATTTCAAGGTCTTTCCCCAGAACGCGCAGCAACTGGTGGAGTATCCCGGTTACTTGGACGCCATCGACGGCATCGGCCGCGAAGACACGTGGTACGTTGATTACGACGACCGCAATGCACCCGGCAGTGTTGCCGTCCCGTCGGACGCCTCGCGCCTCGACTATGAGTTGGAACCGTTGCGCAAAATCAAGGCCGCCGGAAAAACCGTTTTGGTCGTGGATTATTTTGCGCCGAACCAATTCGGTTTGGCCCGTGACTTTAGGACTCGCGCTGAAGCTGAAGGGTTTCATCTCTATCCGGCGGACACGCGAAAACTGGATGACGTCAGTTCACTTTTTTCGGCCCGCTGAATCCAGCCCCCGGTGCGTACCGGGGCCGTGTTGGAAGAGTCAGACCGCCACCTAGAAAAAAACGATGCGAATGCCTCGGAAATACTGAAAAAGAAGAAGGCGACGGAAAAAACGAATACATAATAAAGCGAGAAAAAAAAAGAACAAAAAAAAACAACAGGAAAAAAAGAAAACAAAGTCAAGAAAAAAAAACAAGGCGTTTTGCCCTAATGCCGCCTGCCCCCGTCACTTCACCTTTTTTTTGTAAACGGTTTTGTTTGCCGCCGGTGTCGCTTTGCCTTTTTTTTGTTTCCCGCCAGCGTCGTGTCCTCCCGTTTCAAGGAGGTTCAACAATGCCGCATACTAGGCAACTTTTATTAACGTTCGGTGTTTCGCTTCTGTATGCATCGTCATAGGGGGCAAGGTACGTTTGAATACGTCCTGCTGTTGGGCGGCGTCCTTCTGGTCGTCGTGTTGGCCATTTTAGTCCTGCAGGGCACGTTCAACCAATCGGCCCAAAGCCTTTCCGACCTGGATTTGAAAAAATGCAAGGCCGCTGCGCAGTCCTCGCTTTCGTGCACTTCGTCCGGAGTTTTCCAACCCGGCAACTTGTTTTCGTCGTTCGAAATTCCTGAAGGCACCCGGTGTGACTGCAGCAATTTCAATCCCGACGCCTTGCCCGGCGGCGTGGATGAAGAAACCGTGTTTTCCAATCCCTCTATCTTACTGTTTGATGATGCCCCCGTGTCCCGCCCAGAGACGTCAAAATTCCCGCGGTTGTCTCTCAAGCGCAAAGCCAACCGGTTGTGGCTGTTGCTCGAACACCGCGTGTTGGCTCCGTATAGTGGACCGTTGACTGTGGTGTTGCCCGTTCCGAAAGACAGCATCGCGTCTTTCTTTCCCAAACCCGACCGCGTCAGTGAATCGTTGGACGGATCCAAGCTGACTGTTCTTGTTTGGGATAAATTCAGCTTGTTCAAAGACCAACGATTCAACGTCATCGCGTACCTCCAACCGGCGGATTACAAGCAAATGGTGGCGGAGATTCGTTCAAAAATCCCGAAAGTGCTCGCTGCCAAGCCCGCTAATCTTCCATCCGGATTTAACGAATACGTCTATTCTGTTTCCTCTACTCTGACGTGCATACCGGACGGAGAAACCTGCGCCAACGTTTTTAGCGGTAAAACGTGTTGCAGCAATAATTGCGACGCGTTGTCCGGATTGAAATGTAAACCAATTCCGACGCCTTCACCTACGCCGACTACGACTCCAACGCCCACGCCGACGGTAACTCCCACTCCAACGCCAACCGCTTCCCCTACTCCTACACCCTTGCCAAGTCCCACTCCTACTATTTCGCCCAGCGTTACGCCCACTCCGACTCCTTCCGACCTTTCCGCGGTCAAAACCTGGGCATACCAGTTGACGAATTATCCCGCGGGCGATCCGATTCGCGACATCAAACCCATTTCAGTTGATCTGGTCGTCGTCGACGCGTTTTCGGACACTGGCTCGCAAACGATGTTCTCGGTTGACCAAATCCGTCAGTTGAAAGCATCGGGCA
>ORJL011004540.1_pt1 | contig 22705 bp, 31 predicted proteins | sample 1779941 | NCBI WGS metagenome assembly ORJL01 (sample SAMEA104232317, study PRJEB22302) | groundwater metagenome | biome: forest; feature: aquifer; material: groundwater | place: USA | collected 2011-08-07 | depth 5.8 m
GTCTTCGAAACCTTGAACGAACCGCAAAAAACACACTTCTTTCCCCTCAAAAAGTTGGCCGCGCAACTGAAAACGTTCTTTCGTCCTTGTGCCATATGGATATTTTACTACCATATGGTTACGAAACGCCCTAATTACCTTCCTAAATCTTAAATCTTTAATCTAAAATCTACCCTAGAACTGATTCACCACCCTCAAATCACCTCCATACAACATCCTGATATCCGAAATGCCGGTTTTGAGCATCACGAGACGATCAATTCCCCCACCAAAGGCGAAACCGGAATATTCCTGCGGGTCAATACCAACGGCACGCAAGACATTGGGATGCACCAGTCCGGCGCCCATCATTTCAAGCCAAGGAGAAGCGTTTAGCGTAGAGCGTTTAGCGTTTAGTTTCATATCCACTTCAACCGACGGCTCGGTGAAGGCGAAAAAACTCGGGCGTAAACGAATGACCACATCATCACCAAAAAACTTTTTGAAGAAAAATTCAAGCACTCCTTTGAGGTGCGCCATTGAAACAGTTTTATCAACATACAATCCCTCCACCTGATAAAACTGCGCCTCATGCGTCGCGTCGGTCGCTTCGTTCCGAAACACTTTCCCCGGCACAATAATACGATACGGTGGCAAAATCCCGGCCTTCAACTTCTCCTCCATATATCGTATCTGCACGGGACTAGTCTGAGTTCTTAGCAATTGTCCCCCCCTTTCCACTTTCAACTTTCCACTTTCAACTACTGGTTGTTTCAACCAGAACGTATCTTGCATATCTCGTGCCGGATGGTCCTTTGGCATATTGAGCGCGTCAAAATTGTGCCATTCATCCTCAAGTTCCGGTCCAACCGCCACCTCAAACCCGAGCTCCGCGAAAATCGCGCGAATCTCAAAAATCGCCCGTGAAATCGGATGAATATGTCCCGCCGTTCCTTGTGTCATCATATGCAACATTCTATAGCAAAAAGCTCCCTTTGATAAGGGAGCTGACGCAAAAGCATAATTCACAAAAATCAGAAAAGCATGACGCAGAAAAACACAATGAGTGTAAAAATGAAAAAAATCAAGAGTGTCGCAACAAGTAGTGTAACGGCCTCCTGCTTTTTACCGTCTAAACACCAAAGCACCGGACGACCAAAAAACAAGACTCCCATAAGAGCGACCGAAAAAACGAGAAGCATAAGCATCATGATGGGAATCAGCACGGTATCCGGTCCAAAATCCTTCGCCACGTAAAACAAAAACGAGGCGATAGCGACTATATAAGCAACCGCTCCGCCAGCGTTAGCAAGGGCGTTTTTTATGATGGGGTTCATATTGGTAGAACCTCCGAGAGAGAGAAGAAATTACGGAGCCGCCTCTCGGACTCGAACCGAGGACCAACGCATTACAAATGCGTTGCTCTACCAACTGAGCTAAGGCGGCAGTTAATCGCAAAACGAAAAGCGCAAATCGCGCAACGAAATTGGGGGAATTATCTTTGCATCGTTACACGCTATACGCTACACCTTTTTCTTCTCCCCCTTCGATTCTTACATATTTCTTTGAAAAAGAAAACGCGCATGCGTTACACGCTCTGCGCTTCACGCTACACCTCTTTTCTTTCCTCTTTGGCTCGCTCCTTGGACTCTAACATATCTTTCAAGTGAGCGGATACTCTTTCGCGGGACTTTGTTACCAACGCGCGACGACGACTCAAGTGTACGTGGAGACGCATAACCGCAAAATGGAACATCGCAAGGGTACGCACGTAGAATTCGTGCAGTCCCTGAAGCGTATGACGATATCCTGACTGTATCAACTGCTTGCCACGTTCTCGTATATCTTCACGGTACATTGTCCATCCTTTCTCCACGAGCGTATCGCACGATTGACGCAAAGACTCAAGCGACCGCTTGGTCACCCCTTTCTGTTCAAGCGTCTTGAACGTGAATAGCGCCACGAGCCCGGCGATTCCACTTCCCAACATAGTAACGTCTAGCCACATACGTTTGTTCCACCCTTTACCGCGAATCGCGCAAAGCGTGTAACTTCAATTTTCTCTCCGAATTTTTGAATAGCGTCTTCAAGAAGCATTTTAACCGTGAGTTCAGGATTCTTGATGTAGGGCTGTTCAAGCAATGTCTTCTCCGCAAAGTAGGCGCCCTGCTTTCCTTCAAGAATCTTCTCTTGCAATTCTTTCGGCTTTCCCTCCACCTCTTTCATGAGCACCTCGCGCACGTTCGCTCGTGCTTCCTCGCTGACATCTTCCTTCCGAATAAATTCGGGAGAAGTCGCCGCCACTTGCATCGCAATATCCCGAGCCAGTGTTTTAAACGCCTCATTGCCCGACACGAAATCGGTTTCGGATGAAAGCTCAAGCATAACGCCGACCGTCCCGCCGTGATGAATGTACGAAGCGATAGTACCCGCTCCCAACGTGCGATCGGCTTTCTTCGCGGCGGCATCTGCGCCCTTTCTCCGCAAAATCACTTTTGCTTTTTCAAGGTCGCCGTCCGCCTCCTCAAGCGCCTTTCGGCAGAGCATAACGGAGATACCGGTCTCGTCGCGAAGCGTTTTGATTTGTTCGGTAGTAATCGCCATAAAATGTACAACGTATTACTGAATAACATATAACTGAATAACAAAAGACCGAATCGTTATTCAGTTATCGGTTATGAGTTATGGGTTATTGATAACTGGTCTCCCCCCTTCATACGCGGTCGCCAGACGATCCACGAAGAATTTGATGCTCCCGCGAGACGCATCGTTTGCCGGTACGGGGTATTGAACCGCCTCAAAATCACAATCGGAACTTGAGAGCGCGACGACCGGAATACCGAGCTGCGTCGCTTCGGCAACCGCGGTGTATTCTCTTCCCGAATCAACCACAAACAACGCCGACGGTAAGCTCTTAAGAATCACCAGTCCGCTGAATAACTCCTCAAGCCGAGTAATCTCACGGTCAATGAGCAATCGTTCTTTCTTCGTGTACTTTACCAATTCTCCCTTTTCGCGCTCCGACACTAAACCGAGCATCTTTTCCACGCGACCGCGAATTTGATTAAAATTGGTAAGCGTTCCTCCAACCCAACGCCCGGCGACAAAAGGTACGCCGATTCGTATCGCCGCCTCTTTCACCGCTTCTTTTCCCTCGTTCTTGCCGGAAACGAAAAGAATTGTTTTACCGCTCCCCGCGAGATTCTTCACAAACTCTTCCGCTGTAAGGAGAGCTGTCTTGGTTTTCTCCAAATCAAAAATCTCAACCCCTCCCTTGGCACCGAAAATATACGGGACCGCGGTTGGATGCCTCTTTGAACGGCGATAACCAAAGTGCGCGCCAACGGAAAAGAGCGCGTCAATGAGCGGATCGTTCCCTTCATTCCCTAATGCAGTATGTGATTCCATGACGAATGAGTGTAACAAATGTTGTACGAAGAAGCAACCGTCCGCGAATCTTGTATTCAACCCTTCTTTTCCTGATTCGCCTGCTCCAACGCTTCAATAATCGCCTCAATGCCCCCGTTCAAGATAACCGGGATATTATGCCACGATTCTTTCATCCGGTGATCGGTCACCCGATCTTGCAGAATATTGTATGTCCTGATTTTCTCGGATCGGTCCGCGGTGCCGATTTGCTCGCGTCGTTTGTCGGAAAACTCTTTTGAGTGCTCTTCTTCGTGCTTCTGTGAGAGTTTTGCCTCCAAAATACTCATCGCCTTCTCGCGGTTACGCGCCTGACTGCGTTCCGACGTGCATCGGACCGTAAACCCCGTCGGCTTGTGCGTAAGCCGAACCGCCGTCTCCACTTTGTTGACATTCTGCCCTCCTTTTCCTCCCGCCCGTGAAAACTCAATCTCAATATCCGCCGGATTGATTTCAAAAGTAGATTTCTTCTTGATGGGAAGCACCGCGACCGATGCCGTAGAGGTATGTATGCGTCCGGATTTTTCGGTCGCGGGAACCCGCTGAATGCGGTGCACTCCCGTCTCAAAACGGAGCGCTCGGTAGGCTCCTTTTCCGTTAATCTCAAAGGATGCCTCTTTGTATCCGCCGATTGAGGTATTCGCTTCATCAAGTGTAACAAACGACCAACCGCGATTCTCCGCGTAGTGTCGGTACATATCCGCAAGCTCTCTCGCGAAGAGCGCCGCTTCCTCTCCTCCCACGCCGGCGCGCACTTCAAGCACCGCCTCATCGGGAAATTCATCCTCTTCTTTCTCCTCTTCAAGCAACTTCTTCATCTGGGCAAAGAGAGTCTCCTTTTGCGCTCCGATTTCTTGGAGCTCTTGCTTCGCCAACTCGGACATACTCTCCTCCTTTGAGAGCTCGTTTAGCTCAGCCTCTTCTTTGAGGAGTCGTTCAAAGCTTTCCGCGAGATAGGCGGTGCGATGATTTTTTTTGTAGAGCTCAATATCCATAGTCTTGACTATTCCAACACAACAAACCGGCTCTCTCAACCGGTCAGGTGTAAAAATAGGGAACGTTAAGCTTTTGGTTTGGGTGTTTTGCGCGCAGTTGCTTTGGCGGCGGTTTTTGCTACTTTCACTTTGAATCGTTCAACGCGTCCGGCGGTATCAACAACCTTATCGGTCCCGGTATAAAACGGATGACAGTTACTGCAGATTTCCACCGTGAGCTCCGATTTTGAGGAACCAACGGCAAACACCGCGCCACAGGCGCATGTTGCCTTCGCTTCGGGAAAATATGGGGGGTGGATTTCTTTTTTCATACTGCGAATATAATACCAATCTGCTAATGGGTACCAATCTGCATCTACCTGCAAATCAGAATAGGAATACGATAGCAGAAAACCCTAAAATTGACAAATCCTCGCCAATCCGTATCCTGAACATCGGAAGGAATATACCGATTATGCTTAACCAACTATCTCCCGATATCACCGCGAAAACAACGATCTGGATGGCCGTAGTGCCTGAAGAGTGCGAACGACAAGCGGAGCGGACCCCTGAAGTTTCCCTTGCCTTTGAACTTGGGCAGACGGAACTGCTGAAGAATGGAGTCCGACTCCACTTCATCTCGGTTCCGGGTACGCATAAGGTTGCCCTCGGGGTGCCGGTCAGAGAGTTCAAGGCGACCGAATTTACTCTTTTGGATATCAACTCACTCGTAACCGAGTGTGCCGTCGCAAAAGCAACATTGATACCGATTCTCAGGGCTCTCGGCTTTGAACGCGCCGAATCAATCGCCCAGCTCTTTCTCACTACGGAACTTCGGAAGGTGCCACCGTGGCTCCGTTAAGTTTCCGGAATACACAATGCGAAAGCGAGGCGTCCGCGCCCCGCTTTTTCTTTACTCCTTTCCTTCTCTCTCTTTCTCTTTTTATTCTTTTCCTCTTTTCCTTCTTTGACACTGCCTTTGACACCACGGAAGGTGCCGATATGCAACATGGAAAATACCGGCTTCACATTAGTATACGGCCGTATACTAATGTGAAAGAGGGTGTGGTACGGAGAAAATGGGAGTGAAGGGTGGATGTTCTCTACAAAAACTGGCACGCGAAGAAAAATGCGCTCCCCGTTTTTCTTTTTTTTCTTTTTGTCTACTAACTACCAACTACGTACTACGAACTGCTCTGTAAAATATCTATCTGCTTCTGATACTTCGCCGCGAGATCCATCACATCGTCGCCGTAGAACGCGTATGATGCTTTCTTGGCGTTTGTCCATCCCGCGAAGTACCGTAGAGCTGAAAGTCGTTCCGCGGCGTACGTGCCATCATCAGCGCCGTTATCCATGAGGAGTATCGCCGATGCCATGAACGCGTCATATGGGTCCCACGGATTCGGAGGATTGTGTTTGGTTGCTTTGGCGATCCGCTCTTCATAGAGCACCCAGGTAGAGGGAATAAACTGCGCTGGTCCCATAGCCCCGCCGTACCCGTACCACGGTTTCTTGGAGACCGGCATTTTGTCGGGATCCAGTCCTAATCTTCGCGTAATATCAAGGAACGGCTCGGTATCGCGGGGCGCTTTCATATCCACGCGCCAGGTCCCGCTCCCGACATTTTCTCCAAGATTTGATTCTTCCGCGATGACGCCCAGGATGAGCGCGGGACGAACCCCTGTCTTCTTGCCGGCGGCGATGGCGTACTCGAGCGCCTTGCCGAACGGAATCGCCGCGGAACCTTGTAGGGTGAAGAGTTCGGCTCGTATTTGCGCCGCAGACCGTTCCTGCGCCTTGATGATCTTTTGATATTCCGCCTCAAGTCCGCGCGAGATTTTCAAAATCCTCTTCTTTTCCGCCTCTTGCGCCTCAACCTTTTTCTTTTCCAGTTCCTGAAGTCCGCGGAGCTTCACCTCGTCGGTGCGCTTTTCCTCCAGCGAAACGCGTTCCGCCTCGGTCTGGTTCTTGTCCCCCTCGAGCTCTAGAAAAGAATCCCGAAGCGCCTCTTTGATGATTTTGTAATCATCCAGATCTTCCAGAAACTCCGAGAGGTTCTTGTTGCCGAGCATGATTTCTACCACGGAAAACGAATCAACCTTATCGGTTTTACGGATGAGTTCGGAGAGTGAATCTTTCTCACGCGATATTTTCTCGGAAAGCACTCCGATTACTTTCTGTTTCTCGCGAATATCCTCTGAAAGTCGCTCTATCGCCAAGGTGCGCGCCTTAATGGAGAGACGCGCTTTTTCTATCTGCGCGTTCAAAATATCCGTATCGCGCTCCAAGGTGACGGATTCACGCTGACGCGCTTCCAAAATCTTTCGCTGGGCTTCTATTTGGATTTCAAGCTGACTTAAATCCAGTTCCAACTTCGCCTTGCGCGATTCAACGGTTTCCGCGACGGCGGAAATCGGGACAAGAACCGCGCATAGTACGAACGCGATCGCAATACCTCTGTAGTTTTCCATTCGTTCATTATAGCAAAATGGCGGGGGATTCCCGCCATTGCTGTTATTCCGCAAATATTGTATGTGATGTCGCCTTGGTTACTACTTCTTTTCCTCTTTTTTCTCTTTCTTCCCGGTATCCGCCGGAGTAGCCACCTCCTCTCCCGGCGCTTCTCCTTCCTTGACCTCCTTACCTTTCTTTACCACCTCAATCTGCGAAAGGTCAACCGGCGCTTCTTCAACCACTTCCTCTTTCGGCTCGTACACCGAAGCCACCACCTCGTCGGCAGAGGTAATCAGAGTCACACCGACAGGCAACCGGATTTCTTTTGCGGTTACCACACTGGTGAACGCCACGAGTGAAGAAATATCTACCGAAACCGTGTGTGGCAAATCCTTCGGGGCCGCCTCAATTTCAAGATCGCGCAACACTTTTACGAGCACGCCTCCAAGGTCTTTCACCGCGGGAGAAACTCCGGTAAATTCAATCGGAATCTTAATTTTCAATTTCTGCCCTTTTTCAAACGCGTAAAAATCAACATGCCGAAATTCACCGGTAACCGGATGCTTATCCATTTCATGAATCAGCGTCGGAACTTCTCCATCGGAACCGACCAGGGTAACCACCGTGTTCTCACCCGCCTTTTTCCAAACCTTCAGAAATTCGGCGCTTGAAATTGCGATGGATGTCGCTTTCTGCTTGCTACCGTAAAAGACAGCCGGAAGCTTACCGGCGCGACGTAGAGCGTTCGGCTTCGTCTTTATTGGATCTCTCGTCTCAAATGGTAAGGTTAAAACCATAGTCTGTTACTATACGGATTTCCAGGAAAAATGCAACCTCTCTCTATGACCGTGCCGTATGAAATACTAGAAAGAAACTATGTTCGGGGGGATTCGCCCTTCAAAAAACGCGATAAGATTCTTTGCCGCAACGAGAGACATACCGCTTCTCGCCTCTTCCGTAGCCGAGGCGATATGTGGAGTCAGAATGACATTTTGAAGCTCCGCAAGACCAGGCGCGAGCGCCGGCTCGTTTTCAAACACATCAAGCGCCGCTCCTCGTATCACTCCTTCCCGTAACGCGCTGACAAGCGCGTTTTCGTCAACAATCGGCCCGCGCGAAGTATTGACGAGTACCGCTGTTTTCTTCATGAGCCGAAGCCGGTTCGCGTCAATGAGGTGCCGTGTGGAATCAAGAAGCGGAACATGAATTGAAACAGCATCCGCTTCTTTCAAAACATCCTCGGGAGTAGCGCAGAATTTCGCTTCATATTTTTCTTCAAGGGCTTGATTTCTGTTAACATCATAGTACAAAACCTCCATACCAAACGCGCGTGCTTGTTCAATAACGCGCGCGCCGATTCTCCCCGCGCCTAAAATCCCGAGCGTCTTTCCTTTGAGTTCAAAACCGACGAGTAGGTCGGGGTCCCATCCTGTATAGTTCCCCGCTCGCGTGAACGCGTCACCCTCAACGATTCGGTGCGAGAGCGCGAGCAGAAGCGCGAACGCGTGCTCCGCGACCGCGTTCGTCAAGACATCCGGCGTATTCGTAACCACGACACCTCTCCTTTTCGCCTCCACGACATCAACATTGTTGAAACCAACGGCGTAGTTCGCGAAAATCTTTACCGAGGGCGTCGCGTCAAACACCTCTTTATCTATCGTGTCCGTGAGAAGGCAGAGCACCCCATCGTACGGCTTCTCCCGAAGTGCCGTGATAAGTTCCGCTTTCGCGAGTGGACGATGTTCCGGTGAAATATCAAATTCAAATCCTTTCTCGCGGAGCAATGCGAGACCTGAATCGGGAATCTTGCGAGTTATAAAAATGATTCTCATATTTTCACTATTTTATTTACAAGATTTCCGCCATGATAAACTCCGTCGGGAGCGTTACCCACGGCAATGAGTTTTCCGTTTTTGACATACTTCAGTATTTTAGATTCTACATCAGCAGTAATCGGAATCTCTCCATGTTGTATTTTTAAGAACTCCTGCGATGCATATTCTTCAACAGTTGATCCAATCACGGGTTTCTCGGACAATTCTGAGCTTTCGTTCAGAAAACACACCTTCTCTAAAAAAGGTTGGACAACAGCTCTAATACCACGACTGAGATTCGCTCTTTTGAGACGCAAGGAAATTCCCGAGGCGGTCATGTAATAGAGAGAATCATCTTCACGTTCCGTATCAACACCCCCACTCGTAAATTTAGATTCCCAAAAATTCTTGAGATGATCAAGCGCGTATTGGATTTCGGTAAGTGCTTCTTTTGGACTTTTCCTATTTACCTCCGAACGCTTCATGAGTGCGTGCAGTAGCTGATTTACTTTTACAATAGTTTCTAACTCCTCTTTAAGAAAGAGCTGTTTCTCAACAGGAATACCCTCAAGCGCCTTTGCTCGCTCTAGTCTTTGAGTTTTTATTTGCTCAACAACTCTTTTGACCTGCTGTTCAATGCTTTCTTCCATTACCTAAATATTAACATATAGCCATCAAAAGATTTATGATATAATCCCCACCATGCAACATCAGCTTGATTTTCTCGCCATCGGCGACATTACCACCGACGCGTTCATTCGGCTGAAAGAAGCGAGTGTTCACTGCGATATAGACAAGAAGAATTGTCAGCTTTGTATGCGCTTCGCGGATAAGATCCCCTATGAATTCGTAGAGGTTGTCCGCGCTGTCGGTAACAGCGCCAATGCCTCTGTCGCGGCATCGCGCTTGGGACTCTCTGCGGGGTTGGTGACAAATCTTGGCGACGACGAGAATGGCAAGGAATGCCTAAAGGTGTTGGAGAGCGAGAAAGTGAATACGGACTATGCCACTATCCACAAAGGTATGGAAACAAACTACCACTACGTGCTGTGGTTTGAAGACGAACGAACTATTTTGGTCAAGCATCAAGAATATCCCTACAAACTCCCGTCCATAAGTACCCCCCCGAAGTGGATATACTTTTCTTCACTCGGCGGAAATTCGGAACCGTATCACTATGAAATTATTGAATATCTCAAAAAGAATTCGGGTGTCCGTCTTACCTTCCAGCCCGGCACATTCCAAATCCGCCTCGGGACCGAGAAGCTCAAAGAGTTGTATCAACGCACCGACATTTTCGTGTGCAACAAGGAAGAAGCGCAAAAGATTTTAGGCGTTTCGGAAGCTGACATAAAAAAATTACTCGCCGGTATTCACGCGCTCGGACCGAAGATGACACTCATTACTGACGGACCTGCAGGCGCATACGCGCTTGATGCTTCAGGTGACAAAGAAGAGTACTGGTTCCAACCGCCCTACCCTGACCCGAAACCGCCACAAAACCGCACCGGTGCCGGCGACGCCTTTACCTCAACTTTCACCTCCGCAATCGCGCTCGGGAAATCGTTTAGTGAAGCTCTCCGTTTGGCGCCCATCAACTCCGCCTATGTCGTCCAGCAAATCGGCGCCCAGCGCGGACTTTTGACGCGAGAAAGACTTGAGGAGTCGCTCAAAAACGCTCCGAACGGCTACTATCCGAAAGAAATCTGACTTCACCGTAAGACTTTTCTTCTTTTTTTCTTCTTTTCATTTCATTCTTATTTCCAATGATCTTCAGATTACTTCTATACTTAGAAGTATAGAAGTAATCTATTTCTCCTTGCCGGAGAATACTCTCTGGACAACGAAGGGCGGAATAGGAAGATTACATTACCTGCGCATCTTGCGGGGTGCGCGATATTTGATTTCATCCGCCATATTAAAAAGCAAGAAATGGAGCGGATATTTCTTCTTCAATCTCTCAAATGAGGACGGGTCGCGAGTTTGTTCCTTTTTCTCTCGTATATCCCCCTGACGCATCAGTTCCTTTTTAAGTTTTTCTATACCTTTCACATATCCTCCGAATCCTCCATCCAGCCATGCGTGCACCGACGCGATGGTACCCGACCCTGTGTGCAACTCTTCTTCTATCTCATCATAGCTCTTCCCTTGATAAATCAGACGCGCAATTCGTAAGCGTCGCGCTACCATCACCGCCTCGGTCTCACTCAACAAATCCTTGAAAAAATTCTTAATTTCGTCAACGGAATCAAGGAGGGCAACTGTCGTCCAAAACTCATTGAGTAATTTCTGCCGTTCTGCAAATGGAATCTGCTGTGGCTTTGTTCGTGGCATATTCTTTTCGTTAGTTATGTGTATTTTCAATTATGTATTCACACGTTGCCAATTTCGCCTACTTCTATACTTCTAAGTATGGAAGTAAGTGCTACGGTGAGATACTGACTTTTTCCTTTACAACCTTCCCCATCCTCTCTCGTCTTTTGCTCTCTATCGTAGAAGAACACGGCGAACAGCTTCCGTGATGTGCGAAACACCCATACCATAGTGTTCAATAATTTCATCCGGCTTTCCCGATTGGCCGAAACGGTCGTGTACTCCAATAAATTCCATCGGGGTAGGAAGTTTCCGCGCGAGTGTTTCCGCAACCGCGCTACCCATCCCCCCCGCGATTTGATGCTCTTCAACCGTAACAATACGGCCACATTCTTTTGCCAGCGTGACGATTGCGTCCTCGTCAAGCGGTTTGATGGTAGAAAGATTGAGTACGGTCACCGCGATCCCCTCTTCTTCAAGTGCACGCGCGACCACAAGCGCCTTGTATAAAAGCGCGCCTGTTCCGATAATTCCCACTTTCTGTTTTGGATCGTGGATTTCGGATGTATAAAAGATTTGCGCTTTGCCGATTTCGAATGGGGTATCCACGGTGGTAATGACCGGCGTCTTCTCACGCGCCAGACGGATGTAGGTGGGAGTTTTGGTTTTTGCCGCGGCAAGTGTCGCCTTTTTGGCTTCTATGGAATCGCACGGCGAAAGCACACACATATTCGGGATGACGCGCATAAGCGCGATATCCTCAATCGCCTGATGCGTCCCGCCATCGGGTCCTACGGAAACTCCACTGTGTGAACCGACAATCTTTACCGGTTGGTCGTTGTAGCAAATCGTGGTGCGAATTTGCTCCCAATTCCTGCCGGGGCTAAACATCGCGTACGACGAACAAAACGGAATCTTCCCCATTGCCGCCATGCCGCTCGCCACCGTTACTAAATTCTGCTCGGCAACGCCCACTTCAATAAATCGCTCGGGAAATTTCTTAGCAAACAGATGCATTTGGGTAGACTCGGTCAGGTCGGCACAAAGCCCCACCACCCGCTCATCGGCTTCGCCAGCAGACAAAAGCCCCTCGCCGAAGCCTTTGCGAATCGGTACTTGCTCGACATCGGTGTCAAAAAGTTTTGGGTTGAGTTTTTGAGGTGAATTAAGCATGTTGACAATAAAGATCTTACTAGTATATACTATAACTCTATTTGGGATTATCCCACGACCCCGCCCGTAAGGGCGGGACAAATTTTTTCCCGAGATACAAAAGAAAAAATCCCTCTCTTACTTTCTGAACATCTTTTTCGTCAAGTTCTCCGTATTTTTCCAACAAGCGTTTTGCACTCAACACCCTTGCCTGACTTAATACCGCTACACACTTTATTTCTCGATGTGTAATCGGCACATACCATGTGCCATCTTTTATTTGAGTTGAAAGTGGAATCGCAAAAAAACCATCGGCACTTAATTTCTTGAAAACTATTGCGGGACGAGAGAATTTAGCGCCCTTTCCATTAACCTCAATACCAACATTTTCACCAAAACTGCACCACCACACCTCACCTTCTTTAAACAAGGGCAATTTATGAGCACCGGAGTGCAATTTTTCTTTCAACCCTATCCACTCCAAAAATCTTTTTACTGTCTTTTCAATCATAGGGATTTACAAGCATCAAAGCCCCTCGCCGAATCCTTTGCGAATCGGTACTTGTTCGACATCATTGTCGAAAAGTTTTGAGTTGAGTTTTTGAAGTGAATTAAGCATACAATCAAATCTTGAAAATTATCCGAACCAGTACCATAAAAGAAGAGCACTGTCAGCTCACTCATAAATGCTAATTGCCGACTGAAGGACATGCCGTAGAGACAAGTAAAACCGCAAGAAAAAACACTAACCAATATAAAACAATTCTAATTCTACTTAAATTCCTTCCTAACTTTTGCGTATTGAGGTAATGGATGTAGCCGACAATTAAAACAGTGGCGGATAACAACAATGGAACCAAATAGAATACCCTCTCATTAAAACAAGGGAAAGTCCCTGATATCGCATTGAATTTAAAAGCTAAAAAGAGGCGAGGTATAATATAATAAAGAACAGAAACAATAAAAATTGAGCCAAATACAGGTTCAAAATAACTGAACTTCTCTTCCAAACCAACTATCTTAACCAAAAAACTATCAACTTTATTTTTAAATCTTGAGTTGTAATTTTTCATTTTGGTTTTTTATTTCTAATTTTCCAGTAAAGCCAACCGATAAGAGCACCCACGAAAAAATAAATTAGAATTACCAAAAAATATGTAGCATCTGGCGTTACACTACAACCACTTGTCCCATCCTGAAGAAAGAAATCACAAGCAGGCTGAAAAAAGATTCTTAGTGACAAGACAACTGAAACAATCAATCCCATTATTCCTCCTTTTAGCCAATATGTTTTCCGCGAGAAAAATAATTGAAAAGAAATAACAAAAAACAATAACGAGAAGAGGGAATCTCTACCAAACCAATCCAATTGATAAAGTCCAGGCACCATACCATTATTATAACGACCATCTATTAAGAAAAACATGGAACTAGCCCAGACAATTACCCCTGCTATAATCCCCCTAACCAACCAGTATTTTTTATTCATTTTTTTTGTCCAAAATGTCTAATATTTAACTACTGTTGTCTGCCCCTACTTCACCGACAACTTCAACCCCAATCCAACTGTTACCTTCTTCAAGAAAGAAAGTGTCGGATTCGTCCTACCTGATTCAAACCGAGCCAGAGCGGACTGGGCTACTCCAATTTTTTTTGCAAGCTCTCTCTGGGTAAGTTTTTTCTCAACCCGCGCCACAATAAGGGCTCGAATCAGCTGAAATTCGAACTCCAAATCATCATACGCCTTTTTTGTTACTGGGTTGCGCAAAATTTCTCGCTTTATTTCGCTAAAGGAGATAAAAGTGACTTTTTCTTTTTTATGTTTAATTTTTCTCATATGACTATGATAGCATATATGTTATCTTACCGCAACCATAATATCCTCTTCCGAGCAGTCTCTAAATCTTTCTTCTGAAGTTTCTGGGCTTTCTTGGTAACTAAATGGAGTAATACCGCGCGATTCTTATGGAATGTGTAAAATATCCTTATACTCTGCTCACCGAGCACTCTTAATTCATACAAGTCTTTCTCAATTCTTTTGCTGTATGGCATAGCAAGATGATACTCACGTAATTCCAGAAGCTCAATGAGATGAACGACCTGCGCTTGCGTCACCTCAGAAAGCGCTTTTATGCGTTTTTTTATATCCTCATGTATAGCAATTACCTCCATAAATATTAGTGCCCACTTTTTATTCTGCTACCAAGTATCTGCAATTCCGCTAAAGCCAGTTCTCCCTCTTTTGGTGATGGGGGTTTGCCATGCCACTCGTACTTCCGTTCAAACGCCTTAACGCCCTTGCCGGGAATAGTGCGCGCGATAATAACCGAGGGCTGGTCAAACACCGACTTGGCGCGATTGACGGCTTCGTCAATCGCGCCAAAATTGTGCCCGTCAATTTCCTGCACGTGCCAATTGAACGCTCTCCACTTATCCGCAAGCGGTTCAAGTGGCATAATGTCCTCGGTAAATCCGTCTATCTGAATGTTGTTGCGGTCAACGATGGCAATCAAATTCCCCACTTTTTCCTTTCCTCCGAGCATCGCCCCTTCCCAACTATTCCCTTCCTCAAGTTCACCGTCCGAAAGCAAACAGTAAATCCATTTTTTATATTGACGACCGGAATCTATCCGCTCCGCAAGCGCCATCCCTACTCCCTGAGAAAGACCACTCCCGAGTGGACCGGAGCTCGTTTCCAGCGCCGGCATAAACTCACGATGCGGGTGCCCCTGAAAAATACTCCCAAATTTACGAAGTCCTTTTTTGAATTGTTCTACGCCGTCTGTGCCGAAATATCCTGCGTGCGCCATCGTAGAATACAGCACCGGACAAATATGGCCGTTTGAAAGAATCAGGCGGTCTCGTTCCTGCCATGTCGGATTTTTCGGGTCATGCCGAAGTCCATGAAAGTATAAATAGGTGAAAATATCCGCCATGCCCAATGGACCGGCGGTATGCCCCGAGCCGGCTTCCACAAGCGCCTCAATAAGCGTGATGCGAATATCATTCGCCTTCAACTCCAGCTCTTTTATTTTATCTTCAAGCATGCTCCGATTTCTTGAAATCAAGTCCGAGTTTAGTCTCAATTCTCCCAACTCGCTTATCTAAAACCAATAAATCTTCACGAGTCGCGCGATTGAACGCTAAATCATCAATGCGATTACCCAATCCTTGAATCTGCTGATTAAATCTTCCTTCAAGTTCTTCGAACCTCTTATCAACACCCTTAAAACCCTCAGCCACGGAACGAGCTAGAGATTCATAAGACTCGGTAATGCGTTTATCAAGACGCTTGATTGTTATTTTTTGAGAGCTCGCAATAAGTTCTGCGATACCCTCCATGGTTACTTTTTCTTTCGTAGTCTTCATATCAGTGTGTAGAACCTATCTCAATAGTAATGGCTAAGACAAACGCTCAAATTTCTGCCGAAAAAAGCGAAGCGGGAGGAGGCATAGTGAGCTATGTCGACGAGCGATGAGCTTTTTGCAGGCGAAATTTGGGCGTTTGGGTAGCCAAGCTCTTTTACGGGCAGTAGAGTACAAAAAACGGTTGTTATTTTATTCATACCATAAGCGGTTATTATTGAGATAGGTTCTAGTATAGCAAATCTTTAAATTGGGCAATAGTGTTTGGAATATCGGGACTCCCAAAAATCGCGGACCCTACCACCAATCGGTTTATGCCCGCCAAAACAAGCGCCTCGGCATTTTGAAGCGTTACTCCGCCATCAACACTCAGTATATGATTCGGGTATTGTTTTCGCAATGTAGAGATGCGTTCAAAAACGCCCGAGGCAAATGTCTGACCCTGCGCGCCAATCTCTTTTATACTCATCAGTTGAACGCTCTGTATTTCGTGTGCAAACGGAGCAAGCTCTTCAAGCGGAGTATCGGCAGAGAGCGCGACACCAATCTCCACTACCCCCTTCCATTCATGAATAAGACCTGAAAGAATGTCGCTTGAAACCGTCTCAAGGTGCAGGAGAATTCTTGAGAAACCAATTTTCACCATATCAGACAAAATCATTCCCGGATCTTCAATCATCAAATGAGCCTCAAAATCAAGACGGTCCCGACACGGCAAACCATTCCCCTCGGTTATCAACTCTTCAAAACCATATCTCTCTCTTTTTTCCTCTTGTGCGGTAGGTTGCACATTGTCAGTAGTGGGTTCTTTCAGAAACGGCCATGTCTTTGACGGCACAAACCGTCCATCGCAAAAATCAATCTGGACCGTGTCTACAGCGCCACAGACCAAATTAATCTTCTCCGTCAGCTCACTAAAACTCGTGGGAAGAATGGCTGGTAGTAACTCGTGTTTCATGACGGTGCTTTGGGTGACTGAATTACGTAAACGTAATCCGGTTATACATTGGTGATCATTTGTTCAATTTTAGCGAGTCGACGAATATGTCGTTCGTCATTTGAAAACGGAGTTTCAAGCCAGACGGTAATCCCCTTTTTCGCTTCATCCAAAGTACAGAACCGCGCGCCGATGGCAAAGATATTGCTGTCATTGTGATCGCGCGATGCTTTGATAAGCTCTAGATTGCACGGGCAGAAAAGCGCGGCGCGCGCGCCTCGCACACGATTCATCGCGATAATCTCACCCTGCCCGCTCCCCGCAACGACGATACCCCTGACTTCATCCCCCCTAGAAAAGGGGGTGCCTCTGTCTTCGAAGGCGGGGGTTGTTGACATCCCTCCTGCATCAGAATGCAGTGCTCCCTTTATTAAGGGAGAATAAGAAGCCACTTTTTTGGCAAGCGGTATGACATAATCCGGATAGTCATCACCCGCTTTTGGCTCAATGGGTCCCATATCTTTCACCTCATACCCAAGCGAGCTGACAAACTCCATAAGTTTCCCCTTCATCTCAAACCCCGCGTGATCACCGGCAAAGAAAATATGCATAGAAATAAGATTTAGGATTTATGATTTATGAATGAAACGATCTTTAATTTTTCCATAAAGCCATCCAGTACCGCCGCAAATTATGATTCCTACAGTAAGTAATTCCAAAATAAAACCAGGCGTTACATCGAGAACTCTACTGCAATTAGTTGGTTCCCCGAGCGGAACTTTCATACAAGTATACGACGGGAAATAACCGACATATAAAACTATCAATAGAGTAGTAATGGTTCCGATAATTCCCCCTCTCAACCAATATCTTTTTTGCATTTTGGATTTTATTAGAAATTAGACAATTAGTGAATTAGAAATTACTTTAGTTGCTCTCCCGCCTTGATAACATGTGCAACTAATGTATTCGCATATCCACTTTCATTATCGTACCACGCGAGCACTTTCACCAGATTTCCTCCGACCACCCGAGTCATTGAAAGCTCGGCGATAGCGCCTTCCGGGCGACCCAAAATGTCACTTGAAACCAGCTCATCCTCCGCAACGGCAAAAATACCGTTCCAGCGGGGCGCCGTTGCGGCGCCCCGCAAGATCTCATTCACCTCTTCCGCGGTCGTTTCGCGTTTTGCGATAAAAGTAATATCTGCAATGGAACCGCACACGACCGGTACTCGAAGCGAGATACCGTCAAACTTTCCTTCAAGTTTTGGATACGCTTTCGCAACCGCGATCGCCGCGCCGGTTCCCGACGGAATAATATTCACCGCCGCGGCGCGTCCTTCGCGAAGACCCTTCTTTCCCGCTGGACCATCCACAAGGGCTTGTGTTGCCGTGTAGGCATGCACCGTATTTAAAACCGCCTTCTCAATCCCAATGGCTTCATCCAAAATCGCAATAATGGGACTGGCGGCGTTTGTGGTACAGGAAGCGTTTGAAGTTATTTTTCCATCCGCCAACTTTTCCTCATTCAGACCCATGAGAATCGTCGTTCCGTCTTTAATCGGCGCTGTAATTACCACCCTCTTGGCTCCAGCATCAAGATGCGCCTGCGATTTCTCCGCACTGGCAAAAAAACCGGTTGATTCCACCACCACATCAATATCCAATTCCTTCCACGGTAACTTCGCCGGTTCTTTTTCGGACAGATATTTTATGTTCTGCCCATCAATTGATAATTGATCATTGATACTTGATACTTCAATCTCGCTTCTTCCGTACACGCTGTCATACTTCAAGAGATACGCGAGATTTGAAATATCGCCCAAATCGTTGACCGCTACAACCTGAAGTTCAGGCCTCGTTAACGCCACTTTCAAAAACGCCCGCCCGATTCTTCCCAATCCATTGATTGCTACATTGATTTTTTTCATACAATCTATTATACCCCAATTACATTTACCCGTTAATATCAGTTTACTGCATTCGGCGAGGTTGAACCTCGCCGACACTACCGGTATAATTATCTGTATGTCCCGACCTTTCACATTTGCAGTAGATGAATTTTACCACCTTTATAATAGAGGGGTTGATAAAAGAGTTGTTTTTGAAAATAACTCTGACTACAAGCGTTTTGCCCTGCTTTTATATCTGTGCAACGGGAATGTCCCGGTGCATTTTGAGCATTTACCTAATTGGCGAGGTTCAACCTCGCCGGAATTAATTGAAATGATTTTTGGACAAGAAAGGGGAAATCCTCTCGTCGCGGTTGGCGCTTACTGTCTGATGCCTAATCACTTTCATCTGCTGGTTCGTGAGGTTACTAAGGATGGAATCAGTACCTTCATGCAGAAACTCTCAACGGCTTATACTATGTACTTCAACGCTGGCAGAACGAGAACAGGGGCTCTCTTCGGAGGAAGATTTAAAGCAAAGCACCTCAATACTGACAACCAGCTTAAATATCTCTTTTCGTATATTCACCTTAATCCCGTAAAGCTTATCGTTCCCAACTGGAAGGAAGCGGGAATCAAGAACAAAGATGAAGTTAAAAGATTTCTCGCTGGATATGCGTATTCAAGCTTTATGGACTACGCCGGCGCGAAACGAGAGTTCCTAAAAATCCTTGAGAAAAGAAAATTCCCGGATTACTTCCCGAAAAAGATTAGTTTTGAAAACTGCATTAACGATTGGCTCACCTATCGGGATGATGGGTAATTCGGCGAGGTTCAACCTCGCCGAATACAATCTTGCTGGATATGAAGATCTATTCAGTGGGAGTTGCAATTGAGTCGGGAGCGGGGGTAGGAACTGGGGAAACTTCCTCTATGATCAGTTGATCCACTGCCGGTTGTACGGGTGTTGTTTCAGTTGCGGTGGTTGGCGCTGGTGCAGATACCGGGGTTTCAGTTTCAGTCGGAGTCGGAGTTGAAACTTCGGGAACTGACTCTACACTGCCTGTCGTCGGCTGATCGGGATTGGAGATTGGCGATACATTACCCTGTCCTTCCACCGCACCCTGCGAAGCTTCTGAAGAAGAAGTCTCTAGCGATGTAGAGGCACCCTCTGACGAAAGCGGGTTAGTTTGTCCAGTACCCACCACTACAGTTCGGGTCGCGCTTCCCCGATTCCCCGCCTGGTCCAATGAATAGTATTCAATAGTATAGGTTGAGGAACTGGCAGTGCCGATTTGGATATTGCTTACTGCGCCTACATCTACCCCATTCACAATCGCGTACACGCCGAGATTCGGACTTACATTATCGGTTACGGTAGCGCCTAAATCCGCGTATGAAGCCCCTATCACCACTTGCGCCGGATTATTTCCATTGATAATGAGCACCGGCGGTTCGCGGTCGGTTGGAACATCTGATGTTGACCCATCGGTAGGTTGGGGGTTAGTGGTGGTTGATTGCTGGTTGCTGGTTGAAACACAAACCCCGGGCGTTGCTTTCGGCGCGCCATTCGCGATGCTAAAGCAGTACGGCTCTTTCGTCACCTCGTCGTAGAGCGTAATACCTGCGGGCTTCTCCTGCGAACCAACGGTGAGTGTTTCCGCAACCGCATTGCGCACCGTAATCTTGTCCGCGAAGAGATCACTAAACTTACCTATCAACTCGGACACCGAAGATATGGCTCCCGCGATGAAACTATCCGTGGTGGACGCAAGAGAGGATGAGATTGTAGAGGTGCTGTTTTGAAGCGCGAGCGCGGTAGAGCTTGCTTGCCACTCCTCAAGTCTCGTAACCCGTCCCTCAAGATTGTCCAATCGCAGAAGCGCCGACTGTACGCCCGCGAGGATGTGGAGCGAAAACTGGTAGAGATCAAGACCTTTCTTACCCGTCGCAGAAACCGTCAGTATTTCGGGTGGAAGCGTATCCAGATCCAGAGAGTACCGTGTCGTCGTGGCGGAGGTGGTGGCGTTTGCGTCGTGGACACCAGATTGCCACAGGTTCGTGGTGATGCCGACATTTTTCATTCGCGTGGCAATATCCCACAAATTGACAGCCGATAATGATGAAGTAGCTACCGGTAGTGTGTGGTTGCCAAATGTCAACAGATCATCAGAAGAACCGTCTATCACGAAGGATCGCGCGGAAATATCGCCCGCGACCGAGAGCGCGTATGTGGGAGTGGATGTGCCAATGCCGACGCGTCCTAAAGTATCCAACACCAACACGGGTATCGTGCCGGTCTCGGAAGAAGTGTTTTGTCCTGCGTTTGTTGAAGTCGCGAAACGAAGCGAGCCGGCAACGCTTTCCATTATCCACTCACTTCCATTCCTGTGGACACCTGATGTCCACAGGTCTTGCAAGGCGAGTCGCGGGTTTTTACCGGAAAGCGTTAGCGTCGCGTCAGTGGTAGAAGCGACGTTGATGTCCACTCGTCCAAACGCATCAATCATAAACTGTGCCTCGCGAACATCAGAAATGTTCAACCTTTCTCTTTCTCCGTCTACAAGGTCGGACCTTGTTACTTCAGAACCGCGAACTACAAGGAGCGGAGCGGTTTGACCGAGAACTCCTTCAATCGTCAAAACGGGCGTGGTGGAAGACGAGCCCAAGAGTGTGAGGAGTCCTGACGGCATAGTACTTGTCCCGAGCGAAGCCGAGGGAGAGCCGACGACCACGTTTCCGTCAGAGGTAACACGGAAGAGTGGCGTGCTGGAAGCGTTCTCCACCCGCAATAGATCAGCCGTTTGTCCTTCCATTGCGCGGAATACCGCTACCGGAGTCGTGGACGAAACGCCGTTTGCGACAGTGAGGACAGCAGTCGGCGCGACCCCGATACCCACCTTCCCCTCCTCCGCGAATACCGACAAGCCAGAAAGAGTGCCGACAACCGCGTCCTTCCACTGCGTTACGCGCCTCCCCACTCGCGCGAAGAATCCGCCGTCGCCCGCCCACTCGTGAGGACTTACAAAAACTAAAATGTTCGCAACATCACTGTCAGCTTCCGCAGTTCCGTAATCTTCAAGTGCGATGCCGACCACTCTTCCAGCATCAGTCGCTTTCATGGCAATACCGGGCTTTGACGAAGAGGTCAGACGGTCTCCTTTTTTAATCATTCCGCCTTCCAAAGATACTTTGACCGGCACGCGTCCGATGAGAGCAATCGGCTGTTTGCCGGCGTTGCCACCGGTGATGTCAGAACCGAGCTTGAGCCCAGGGGCGCTTGAGACCACGCCAATTATCTGCTCATCATACTCGCCGCGGGAGCGCTCAACCAAGCCGTTTGTAGAGGTCTGTGAGAAGCTGCTTCTCACAGAGACGATGTCGCCGGGTACGAGTTCAAAGTCATCCGTTGGGAAATACTCTGCCACGTCGGCTCCTCCGGCATTCCACGCGCCACCGCCGGTGAAGGCGTCGCCACCTGCAGAGAAGCGGAAGAGGGATTGGCCGTTGAGAGAGAACGAGGCAAGGTCGGCGTTGTCGGAGTTCACCACGCGGTATGAGGTGATGGTTGGTTTGGTGAATACTTGGGCTTGATTTACAGATGGTATTCCTGCACCAGCCTGTAAAGGTAGGCGGTTATAGACAACTGATGATTCACCTAGCCAGACATTTTTCTCAGCTCCGGGCTGACTTGGAATATTTCTGTGCATTTGTATCTGTACTTGCATCCATGTATCGCCACTTGCTGGATTGATGAGTGAACCGCTGGTTGGTAATGTTCTCCATGTGGTTGTGGCAAGTCCTGCTTGTGATGATGCTGTCTTTACTCTAAATGATATTGCTCCTGGTTTGAAAGCATCCGCATTCCCTGTCCAGACTAGGGCGGATGTTGAATCAAGCGCAGTGTTGTAGATGGTTTCTGAAATATATGAACCCTCGGTAACCCAGCCAGCGTCGTAGAGGTTGGTGGTACTTAAATTATTTCCTGTGATTGTCAGATACTTACCATCAGGGCGTTGGATGGAATGAGAACCATAATATGCAAGGTTACCATTTAATTTAGGTCCCGCATAAAAAACATTCTGGATAGGATCATATATGGAAGTGTCGGAAGTACCGTTACCCAGAATCACCAAAAACTTACCATCAGGTCGCTGGATAGAGTGGGAGCCATCACCCGCAAGACTTGCTGCGGTTCCCACAAGGGCTGGTCCTGCGATAAATGTATCAGCCACTGGGTCGTAAATGGATGTGTTAGAAGTATTATTACCCAGAATCACCAAGAACTTTCCATCAGGTCGCTGGATAGAGTGGGAGCCTTCACTCGCAAGACTTGCTGCGGTTCCCACAAGGGCTGGACCTGCGACGAAAGTATTTACCACGGGATCATATA
>ORJL010492323.1_pt1 | contig 22684 bp, 23 predicted proteins | sample 1779941 | NCBI WGS metagenome assembly ORJL01 (sample SAMEA104232317, study PRJEB22302) | groundwater metagenome | biome: forest; feature: aquifer; material: groundwater | place: USA | collected 2011-08-07 | depth 5.8 m
AAAATCAAAGGCGACATTTCGGCCAGCTCCATCTCCATTGAGCGCGGCGCCCAGGTTAACGGCCGCTTAAGCATGAACGGCGCCAAAAAACCAGAACTGACGGAAAAGCACGAGAATAAAAAATAATAAATGTTAAGTTAAAACGAGCGAGGGCAAGAAAAATTTTTTGGGCCGAGGTAGGGTACCCGCCCGAGCGCAAGCGAGGGGAGGGATACGAGGACAAAAAAATTTTCTTGCCCGAGCGAAGTTTATTTATTAGTTTTTGGATCTTTTGATTATGTATCTCTACATCTACGACACCTTTTTAAGCCACAAGAAATATTATTCGCTGTTGAATAAAATTGAAAACCGCCTGGCCGATTTGGAAATCAAAGGCAAGGTCTGCCGTTTGAATATTTTAAAAAACATGAAAGAGGTGGTGGAAGACGGCATTAAGCAGGGCGTGGATACGGTGGTGGCCGTGGGCAACGATCTGACTTTTAGCAAAATCGTCAACATTATTGCCGAACTTAACGTGACGCTAGGCATTATTCCGGTGGTTAAAAGCAAGATCGCTGAAATTTTGGGCGTGCCCGAAGGCGAAGCGGCCTGCGACACTTTAGCCCAGCGCCTGATTCAAAAAATTGATTTGGGCAAAATCAATCATCAGTATTTTCTGGACTCGGCTACCATTGAAGATCCCAACGTCATTTTAAGTTTTGACAAATTCCAAATCAGCTCGGTGGCCAAAAACGCTTTGGTCAGCATTTGCAATCTGGGCTTTTTAGCCGACAACCAATCCATTTACCGCCAGCGCTTATCCATCCCGACCGACGGCTTGCTGGAAGCGGTGATCGCGCCCATTAAATCGACTTTATTTTCCAAAAAAATCAAGCAGCAAAGTATTTTTCCTTTTACCAAAATCCGGCTGGACAGCAAGGCCGAGCCCATTACCGTGACCATTGACCAGCAGGCGGTTTTTAAAACGCCGGTGGAAGTAACCATCGCGCCAAAAAAATTAAAGGTGGTTGTAGGCAGCAAAAGATTATTTTAACTGTTTGCTATGAGGCGATCGAGAACCCCGTCAAATGGGTTCATTTTTTTATTAATAAAAAAGGGCGACTGGATTCAGTCGCCTTGTGGTGGGTGATTCAGGCGCATTGCCGAATTTTAATCAGGGTTACTCGATTGAGCTTCCGTTGAAGCCCCCTCGGCCTCCAACAGATCGCGGTCTTCTTCAATAATACGCTGAAGTTTTTCTGGCTCTTCATCCCTTTCGCGACGCATCTTATCGACAACGCCTTTGATGATCCGCTGTCCTTCCGGGGAATCAGCAGGTGGAAGAGTAGTGAGATCACTTAAGATCTGATGCAATGGTCGATTGGAATCGACGCCTTGTTCCGTCATGACGGTTCCTCCGTTGATTAATGAATCTATACACTAATTAATACCTTACTTTTTTAAATTTTTTGACGCTACCTCTGATTGATCACTTCAACCTTAGACGTATCTAATTTTTTAAACACCCAGGCCTGCTGAACAATGCCTAACACCGTAATGATCAGCCAATAAAAAGTCAGGCCGGCCGGCAAAGAAGCGCCGATAAACACCGTAATCAAAGGCATAAAATAAGTCATTTGCTTGTTCATAATGGCCATGGTGCTATTTTTATCACCTGCCAGGGGCTGTTTGGCAAACATGATTTTTGACTGCCAAAACTGCGAGGCGCCAGCCAACACGGCCATGACAATACTGGGCTGGCTTAAATTAATCAGCCCCAGCGAAACCGGGTTAATACTCCCGGGATTATAGATAAACGGATAAACCGCGTCCAAACTGCCATTGGATAAACCGACGCTAAAAACTTTATAAACAGCGATTAAAAAGGGGAGTTGCAATAACAGGGGCAAACAGGAAGAAAACGGACTGACTTTTTCTTTTTTATACAGTTCCATCAAGGCCGGGCCCAACTTTTGCTTGTCGTCTTTGTATTTTTGCTTCAGCTCGTCAATTTTGGGCTGAATGCCCTGCATGGCCCGCTGGGCTCTGATGGATTGTGAAAAAAACGGCCAGAGAATTATTTTAACCACTACGGTCAGCAAAATAATGGCCAGGCCGATATCGTGCCCGGGCACGATGTTATAAAAAAAGACCAGAATGTTGTACAACGGCTGGTACAGGACTGTGTGATAAATGGTTGAAAGCATAAGTAGGTTAAACTTGATCAACCCCGCCTTGGCTAAACGGGTTACATTTTAATAATCTTTTAATGGTTTTTAAAATTCCTTTGGTTAAACCGTATTTGTCTATGGACTGATAGGCATATTCGGAACAATGCGGATAAAAACGGCAGTAGCCGTGCGGATGCTGGTAAGCCAGCCAGCCGCTGTCGGGGGACAGGGTCTTTTGATACAGACGAATGAACTTTAGAATCAGTGATTTCATAATTTTTGCACCTTGTCATTGCGAGCAGACCAGCTTCGCTGGCCGATCCCTCGCTTCGCTCGGGACAGGCTCCGCAATCTCGTTTGAAATCGCCGCGCCCCCATTCTTCAATTTCATTTCTTTAACGGAAACAGCAACTTAGCTTTATCAAACAACCCGGCCAAACTTTCTTGCAATTGCTGATAATCTTTGCCGACCGCCGTTCCTTTAACCAAGATCATCACATCATAGCCCGGTTTGATTTTTTTGATATTCAACCTGATAACTTCAGTCAATCTTCTTTTAATCAAATTTCGGGCCGTGGCCTTTTTACTCACCTTAGCCGAAATGACGATGCCAAAGCGACTCGTTGGCAAACCATTGGGCAGGACTCTGACGCTGAATAAATCCGAATAAGCCGGCTTGCCTTGGCGCGCCAGCAATTTAAAATCTTGTTCCTTGGCTAGGCGATTGGCGGGCTTGAGCATGTTTTTAATTAAACGGAAAGTTTTTTCCGGCCCTTGGCGCGGCGTCTTTTTAAAACCTTTTTACCGGTTTTGGAAGCCATTCTTTTTCTAAAGCCGTGCGTTCTGGCTCTTTTTCTTTTCTTGGGCTGATAGGTTCGCTTAGTTGACATAAATTATTTAATTGATAGATTATTTGATTATTTGAATACCTAGAATTCTATCAGAATTAGGCCATTAAGTCAATGAAAAAGAAAAGTCCGTGCCAGATTGTCCCGCTGAACTTTCTGACACGGGCGTTGATGTGAACGGAGCTTAAAATGAGATGGTTACAAAACTATTACGTCGCGAGATTTAGCGATTTTTGGACAAGGCGAGGAAGGCAAGTAAAATGATTTGAGGCGTAATAGCATTACGCCGAAAATCATTTTGCGCCGTCCTGACGAAGCCTTGGACGAAAATGGCGTAACGCGCAGCAGGAATAGTTTTGTAACCATCTCAATAACCATCAACAGGTTATAAACAACTAATCCTCTTTGGGGATAATTTGCCAATTTTTTTATTTGTGTTAAGATAAAACAACCTTAATTTCCTAAAAATAAAACAAAAATCCCATGAACAACGAGCAACTGTGGCAAGCCGTTTTAGGCGAACTGGAGCTGTTAATCAGCAAAGCCAACTTTACCACCTGGTTTAAGAGCACTTTTATCATCTCTTTGGACAACGAAACCGCCCTCGTGGCCACGCCCAACGCCTTTACCAAAAACTGGCTGGAAAAAAAGTACGCCGAGCAAGTCCTGCGCGCTTTAAAAAACATTACCAGCGACGGAGTGAAAAAAATCAGTTTTACCGTGGAAACCAAAAAGCCGATCCTGGGCAAACCAATGGTGGATGCCGTGGCTCCCAGAGGGAGCAACCAAAATCCGGCTAACGAAAATACCGACCGGCAGGAAATGAATAAATTCGGCTTAAACCCCAAATACACTTTTCAAACTTTCATCGTGGGCAAAGGCAATGAGCTGGCTCACGCGGCCGCCCGGGCCGTAGTGCAAAAATTGGGCCAGTTGTACAACCCGCTCTTTATCTATGGCGGCGTCGGTTTGGGCAAGACCCATTTGGTGCAAGCCGTGGGCAACGAAATTTTAAGAAGCAACCCTAAATTAAAGATTCTTTACATTACCAGCGAAAAGTTTACCAACGACTACGTCCAGGCCATTAAAAGCGGACAGACCGAAAACTTTAAAAGGCAATACCGCACGGTGGACGTCTTGCTGATTGACGACATTCATTTTATGTCGGGCAAAGAACAAACCCAGGAAGAATTTTTCCATACTTTTAACGCGCTCCACCAAAACAACAAGCAGATCATTTTAAGCTCGGATCGGCCGCCTAAAGCCATCCCGGACGTGGAACAGCGCCTGATTTCGCGTTTTGAATGGGGCATGACCGCCGATATCAGCTCGCCGGATTTGGAAACCAGAATCGCCATTTTACAGGCCAAATGCCAGGAAAAGGGCTGTGAACTGCCGGCCGATGTGCTCGCTTATTTGGCCGAAACCGTGCAAAACAACGTCCGCGAGCTGGAAGGCGCCTTAAATAGGATTATCGGCGTCCATGAGCTTAATAACAGCGCTCCGACTTTGGATTCCACCAAGCAGGTGATGCAGGCCTTAACCGCTGCCAGCCCCAAAGGCAATTTAACGCCCAAAAAGATTATCCAGGCGGTCAGCAGTTATTTTGACGTTTCCATTGAAAACATCGTGGGCGCCTGTAGGCGCAAAGAATTGGTTTTACCCAGGCAGATCGTGATGTATTTAATGAGAGCGGAAATCAATTCTTCTTATCCTTCCATTGGTCAGGAATTAGGCGGGCGCGATCACACCACCGCCATTCACGCCTGCAATAAAATTACCGATGTTTTAACCAGGGATGAAAAAATGAAAAACGACATTTCCTTGATCAAGCAACGGTTGTATCACGCTTAAGGTCTTAATAACCCTAGGGAAAAGTTTGAGGAAAAGTCAGTGATAACTTAGTGGTAAAAAATAATTCTACTGTTTAAAACCTTTCGGCTTTTGCACAGTCAAACGCGCTTCCATAAAGTTATCCTAAAGTTATTAAAAAATAATCACAGGCGGTCGGTTAATTAATCAACAGCGGGTTTTTAAAAAAGACCAGCATTAAATTAATTATTTTGACTTTTCCACTTATCAACTCCCCTTATTATCATTATTATTATTTAAATATATAAAAAGATTAAATTATGAAATTCACTTGCACCCAGGAAAATTTAAATAAGGGCTTGGGCATTGTCAGCCACATTGCCAACCGCAACATCACCTTGCCGATTTTAAATAACGTGGCCATTAAAGCCGAGGGTGGCTTTATTTCTTTAAGCACCACTAATCTGGAAATTGGTATTACCGCCACGGTCAGGGGCAAGATTGATAAACCGGGCCGATTTACGGTCCAGGCCCGCCTAATGGCCGACTACGTCAATTTACTAACCAAAGACAATGTGGAGGTGGAATTAAACGGCGACGTTTTAAATCTTAACTGCGGTAATCACAAAACCAGCATTAAGGGCGTCAGTTCGGAAGATTTTCCCACCATTCCGGAAATGGACAGCGAAGCGACTGTTACCTTAAAAACCGCGGAATTAAAAAGAGCCCTGGCGCAGGTGATTTTTGCGGTCTCGGTTGACGAAACCCGGCCCGAGATCAGCGGCGTATTGTTCAATTTCAATGGCAAGGTTTTAACCATTGTGGGCACCGATAGCTATCGTTTGGCCGAAAAAAAATTGACCGTAACCAGCGATCTGACCGCGGCCAAAAGTTTGATTATTCCTTTAAGGACTTTGCAGGAAGTTTACCGCATTTTAAGCGACGATGGTTCAGCTGAAATCAATATTTTACTTAATTCCAACCAGATTCTATTTAAAATTGCAGGCGAAGTGGAATTAACCTCCCGCCTGGTTGAAGGCCAGTACCCCGATTACCGGCAGATTATCCCGGGTGATTGCCGGACCAAGGCCAAAGTTAAAACCGGCGAATTAACCAGAGTTATTAAAAGCGCCTCGCTGTTTTGCAAGCCGGGCATTAACGACGTTAAGCTGAAATTTGATTTGACTAAAGGCGAACTGGTGGTTAGTTCCTTAAATAGCGCCGTGGGTGAAAACGTGGCCACGGTGGAAGTGGAAGGCAGCGGCGACAACAATGAGGCGGTCTTTAATTACCGTTATTTGCTGGACGGTTTGAATAATTTGGACAGCCCGGAAGTGAGCGTAGAACTTGTTTCCGACAGCGCGCCCGGCATTTTGCGTCCGGTCAAGGATGGTGATTATCTTTACATCATCATGCCTATTAGGCAGTAAAAAAAGACCTTGCCCTACTACCGTCATTGCGAGGAGCGAAGCGACGAAGCAATCCCGATGTTTATACTATGAACAACGGGATTGCTTCGCCCCTCTCGGGGCTCGCAATGACTATTAAGGCAAGGTCTTTTTTTCTCCTCACAAATCAGTCCATTAAAGAAACTTTAATTTGCCTTTGGCTGAAGAGATTGACCCGTAGCCCTTTTGGTCTAAAATTTTAGTCAGCTGGTTATCGATTTTTTTAAAGCAGGATGCGCCTTGTTCCTGAAAAGCGGTGCCCACTTGCACGGCCGAGGCGCCGGCCAGTAAAAATTCAAAAGCGTCGAAGCCGCTGGCTATGCCGCCTACGCCGATGATGGAAATATCTTTAGGCAACAACTCATAAAAAATCCTGACATTGGCTAAGGCAATTGGTTTGATGTAACTGCCGCCCAAAGCGCCCAAGCCGTTTTTGGGTTTAATCACCGGCCGTTCCTGATCAGAATTAATCACCAAACAGTTGCCCAAAGAATTAATGCAAGTCACGAATTTAACGCCGTATTTTTTGATACTCTTAGCCATGGCCTGCTGTTGGGCTAAATCGCAGTAAGCCGGCAGTTTAACGCCCAGTGGTTTTTTACCCAACTTGCAGATTTTTTTTAAAACCTTATCCGCGCTGGAAAAATCATAAGCAATTTGCGGCTTGCCCTTGATGTTGGGGCAGGATAGATTAACTTCAATGGCGTCAACCGCCGTTTGCTGAAAGGCTTTAACCATGACGGGGAAGTCAGCCGGGCTTAAACCGGCCACTGAAGCAAAAACCGGTTTGCCGTATTTTTTTAAAACCGGAATTATTTTGACATACTCCCGGTAGCCCAAATTGGGCAGGCCCATGCTTTGAATGGAGCCGTAAGCCAGGGTGGCATAGCGCGGTTCCTCATTGCCTATTCTTGGCTTAATGGTGCACGACTTGATCATAATGGCGCTGGCAGCGGACTGGCCGATTTTTTTTAGTTCGGCCAAAGTTACGTCGCGCGGTCCAGAAGCGTTAAAAATGTAGGAGTTTAAGTTAATTCCAGCAATAGAGGTTTTAGTTGTCATATAAAGATTAATAAGGCGAGTCAGGAAAGAAATATGTTTTTATGAAGCGAGGATCTGTTTGAGCCAAGCTCCCGATTGCCTTCGGGCAATCGGGAGCAGGCGAGTTATTGCCGGGTGAATAAAAACATATTTCTTTCCTGACTCAATCCCATCATTTATTTATTCCAAAGTAACGGTTATTTCCGGTCCATTAATTGTTTGGTTTTGTTTATTGGTCATGACCGGATAAATTTTGTAAATTCCCGCTGCGGGCAAATCGCGCCAAACCACGGTCAGGTTATTTTCTTGCCCGGCCTCGGTATAGCCCAGCCAATGAGATTCACTTTCTTGAGGTTGCTGATAGTAAAAATCAACTTTATTAATTTTGGCGGGTTCGTCAATGGTTATTTTTAAAGCCAGCGGCCAATCGGCTCGTTTAATCACGGCCTGGTTAGTTGGTCCCAGCCAGCTGACGTTTAGCGATGATTCGCGTTGCAGCCGGATATCAATACCCGCTTCGGCGCTGTTTTGCAAGTCGTCAAAGGCCTTGGCCATTAAGCGATGAGCGCCGTTGACAATATTGCCGGGAATAGTCAAAGCCAGTTCAAACGGCGCTTGATAGGCCGTGCCCAACCTTTCATTATCAAGATAATATTCTACTTTACTAACGCCTCGGTTGGCAGTTGCCCGGGCGCTAACGTTAAAGGTTTCCTGATTAATGACGGCTCCGGCTGGCGGGCTAATTAATTCAATCGTGGGCCGGTCTTCCGAACGATGGACATTATCAGATTCCGTCGGGGGCAACTCATTGATGATATTGTTTTGTTGCGCCCATTTGGCCACCGGCGCTTCCCAGGCATTATATTGCTCATCCTGCTCTGGATTCTTCGGCGCTGCCCCCAAGGGATCATCTTTATCAACGTAATGCAAAATTTCATGGGCCTGCTTAAAGGTTTTTTCTTCAATCAGTTCAGCGGGCGTGGCTGCGGTGGCCAGCAAGCCGGTCATTTTATCAACTTTAACCGTCACGCTGGCAGAATTTCCGCCCAGCATGGGCTTAGCGGGGATTTGGTAAATCGGCTTGATAAATTGTTCAACCGGCAAATTGGCAGTGGCCGCTTGCATGACTTTTTGCCAAATGGGCGCGGCAATCTGGCTGCCATCGGCCCCCTTTTTCATGGCCTCATTGTCGTTATTGCCCACCCAAACGCCAACCGCGATTTGCGGGGTATAGCCCAAAGTCCAGGCGTCGTGGTAGTCGTTGGTGGTGCCGGTTTTGGCGGCCACTGGCCGGTCCGGCAAGGTTAAGTAATTGCTAGCGCCGAAAATAAAGGCGCGGGCGCTATTGTCGGACAAAATATCGGTGGTTAAACGGGCAATGTCCGGCTCAAGCACTTTTTGCGTCCGGGGTTCCTTAAATTCTTCCAGCGCTTTTTGATTGTGGTCTTCCAGTTTTAAAACGGCGGTGTAAGGGATTTTTTTGCCGTCGCGCGCCAAAGTGGCATAAGCGTTGGTGTGTTCCAATAGCGTGACTTCGCCGCCGCCCAAAACCAAGGACAGGCCAAAGCGGCTGCGGTCTTTAAGGGTGGTGTAATCCAAATCGTCGGCCAGATTCAGCACATTATCAATGCCGGCCAGATAAATCATTTTTACGGCCGGGATATTTAAAGAGCCGGCCAAGGCCTGTCTTAATGAAACCGGCCCGCGCTCCTTGTCGTCGTAATTATGAGGTTCGTATGGCCCTTGGAGAGTGGGGAAGGTGGTGACTAAATCATAGACCACGGTTTCCGGCACATAGCCACGTTGCCAAGCGGCCGTGTACACAATCGGTTTAAAGGAGCTGCCCGGCTGCCTGGGCGAGGTGGCGCTGTTAAACTGGCCATCAATCTCGTCATTAAAAAAATCCTTGGAGCCGACCATGGCCAAAATCTGCCCGGTTTTAACGTCAATCACCACTAAAGCGGCATTGGCGGCGTTAAAGTTGGTTAAATTTTGCTCGGCCTGTTCTTGCAGAATTTTCTCCGCCTCTTTTTGCAAATCATAATCCAGGGTGGAAATTATTTTCCAGCCGCCTTGTTCCACCAGCTCGCCGTATTTTTCCGCCAGCAGCCCTTTAACAAAAAACACAAAATGCGGGGCTTCAATGCCTTCAATCTTATTTTTAAAAACGATTTTTTCTTCCTTGGCAACTTGGGCTTGTTCGGCGGTGATAAAGCCCAGTTTAACCATTTGCTCCAAAGCGTATTGTTGCCGGCCCAACAGTTCGTCCACGTGGCTGCCATAAGGCGAATAATAGCTGGGCGCCTGGGGCATGGCCGCCAGCACGGCCGCTTCAGCTAAAGTCAGTTCTTTGGCCGATTTGCCCAAGTAGGTAAAAGCGGCGGCTTCAATGCCATAGGCCGCGCCGCCATAAGGTATTTCATTAAAATACATTTGCAGAATTTCTTGCTTGCCGTATTTGCGTTCCAGGCGGTAGGCCAAAATCAACTCCTTAATTTTGCGGGTCAAGCTACGCTCATTAGTTAAAATGGCGTTTTTAACCAATTGCTGGGTTAAGGTAGAGCCGCCTTGAGCGCGCCGGCCTTTTAAGGTTTGGATGACTACGCCTCTAAAAATTCCCCAGAGCGAAAAGCCGCCATGTTCGTAAAACTTTTGGTCTTCCAAGGCCAAAGTGGCGTTAACGGCGTAGGCCGGGATTTCGTCAAGTTTGATTAAAGTTCTTTTTTGGTCGCCGTGGATGTCGTATAATAAATGTTCGCCGGTGCGGTCATAAATTTTGGTGCTTTGGGCGACGCTGCGCTCGTTTAATTTATTGGGGTCTGGCAGATCTTTACTAAACCAGGCCACGGCGCCAATGCCAAAGAGCAGGAAAAATAAAAAAACGGCCAAGAGGTGGCGCCAGTAACGTTTGAGCAATTTAAATAAGTTGATTTTTTGTTTTTTGGGATTAAAATGGATATCCAAAAAACGCTTTTTTTTACGGCTCAAACCGATCACTTTTGACGGCCGGTGGCGTTCATTTGCAGGCGAATGGATTTTGTGATGAAGATGAGGAATGGGCACAAGTTTAATTTGTAATTTAGCTTGTATTCTATCAGCATTATGCTATAATTCAGCTAATATGTCAAAGGTTAATACTGATCCAAAAAAAATTGAAGAGCTCTTAAAACGCGGCGTGGAAGAGGTAATTAAATTAGAAAATTTACGCAAGCGGTTGCTATCAGGCGAGCGTTTAAGAGTTAAGCTGGGCATTGACCCTACTAGCCCTAATATTCATTTGGGCCGCTCCATTCCTTTGCTTAAGCTGAAGGATTTTCAGGAGCTGGGGCATCAGGTAGTTTTTATCGTGGGCGATTTTACCGGCGTGATCGGCGATACTTCGGATAAAGATGCGGAACGGCCGATGCTTACTCCGGCGGTGATTAAGAAAAACATGAAGGATTATGTTTCTCAGGCCGGAAAAATTATTGACCTTAAAAGATGCGAAGTCCATTACAACAGCCAGTGGCTGAAAAAATTGCCTTATGCTGAACTCGGCGAGCAGGCCGACCAATTTTCTTTGGCGGCATTTAACGCTAGAGAAAATATCAAAAAAAGATTAGACGAAGGCAAGCGGGTTTCATTTAGGGAAATGCTTTATCCTTTAATGCAGGCCTATGATTCGGTGATGGTTAAGGCCGACGTGGAATTGGGCGGCACTGACCAGCGGTTTAATTTGCTGGCCGGCCGGGAGTTGCAAAAACATTACGGCCAGAATCAGCAAGACGTGATCATGGGCCCGCTGTTGGAAGGAACGGACGGACGCAAAATGAGTTCCAGCTGGGGCAATACGGTTAATTTGAAAGATGAGCCCAACGATATGTTCGGCAAAATCATGAGCATCCCCGATAATTTGATCATGAAATATTTTATTTTAGCTACGCGTATTGACCTGACTGATTTAAAGGGGGTGGAGGCGCAATTGTTGGCCGGCGCTAATCCGCGCGACATTAAAGCTAAGTTGGCCAAGGAAATTGTTAAAATGTATCATGGCGCCAAGGTGGCCTTGTCAGCCCAGGAGGCCTTTGATAAACAGTTCAGAGATAAAGAGATGCCTGATGAAATTGAAGAAAGGAAAGTAGAAATCAGAAGTTGGAAGCTGGACGATTTGTTGGCGGAACTGGGGTTGGTCGCTTCCAAAACCGAGGCCAGAAGAATGATTGCCCAGGGCGGGGTTAAAATTGACGGCCAAAAAATCGCCAACCTTGGCGAAATTATGGTTAAATCAGGCATGGTCGTTCAGGTAGGGAAAAGGAAGTTTGCGAGGATTAAATAATTAACCCCCCCATTTAATTTATTAACATTTTTTGGCTAAATTTAGCCAAATTTTTTAGTATTGACATTTTTTAACTCATAAGGTATTATAACAATATTGTTATATTATGTTAAAAATTAAGATAAAGCGATGCAGGTTGAATTTTATCAGAATTCTAGAGGCGACTATCCAGTTAAAGAGTTCCTAAGAGATGATAAGCTTTCTGACAAAGACAAGAAAAAGGTTGCTAAATTTTTACTTAGAGTTGAAAATGAAAATGATGATAAGCTGATTCGATTTTTTAGATCAAAGAACGCGACTCCTTTTAAAGGATGGCAAAATTTATACGAATTTAGACCTTTTCCGTTTAGAATATTTTTTAGTTTATATAAAAATATTTGTTGGTTATTGCATATAATAATAAAACGCAATGAAGGGCCAACGCCCCTAAGGGAAATTAAAAAGGCCGCCTTAGGAAGAGATGAAATTTTAAAAAATAAATAATAATTTTTATGTCAATAAAACAATTTATTGATGAATTATTAACTGATCCTGACTTTCGTGAGGAATATTTTAAAAAAGATATAGCTTTTGAAATTTCTGAAATGATTATTGACTTAAGAATTAAGTTTGGATTAACTCAGCTCGAGTTGGCGAGAAAGGTTGGCACGCACCAATCAAGCATCGCGAGATTGGAAAGAGGTAGCTATTTGCCTAGTTTGAGTTTTTTGTTAAAAATTGCCAGAGCTTTAAACATTGATTTAATATCTCCTCAATTTTCAATTTTAGTTAAAGAGAATAATACCTACAATGTGTATAATAGAGTATTAGCGCGGCCCACATCGTTAAAATCAAGTTTTTCTTTATATCAACCATATGGCCAGCCAGATTAATTGAAGTATTTAATTAGTTATTAAATTTATTTTAAACAATAATTATATGAAACATAATTGGAGTATAATTTGCGGAAAATCAATTGTTGATCAAGATTCAAATCAGATTTCTTTAATTGATAGTTTAGAGCAATTAAATCTGCCGCAAGATGCTTTCGGAAAAGATTTGAATATACAATTTCATGTCGTTAGTTATTTCACTGAAACTAATACCAGCAAAGAGAAAAAAATTGAGCAAATAATTAGATTAGTAGACCCGCAAAATAATCAGATAAAAGAAATTAAAATTCCCGTCAACATTCCTGAAAAATTTAAAAGATTTAGAATAAGAAATATAATACAAGGAATGCCGATTTCTACCCCAGGCATGTATAAATTTCTTTTATTGATAAAGGAGGGCGACAATAAACCCCTAGAGATAGCTGAATTAGGCTTAGAGGTTCTATTAAAAAAATAGGTCAATTTAAAAAACCGCTCCAAGAAATTGAGTCGGTTTTTTGATTATAAAAGTTATTTTGTAGAATTAGCGCAAGTAATAGCTACGGCCAAAGCATCGGCCTTTCGGCTCGCTTACGCTCGCTCAAGGCCTTCACTTAAAGTATAAAGTAGTCACTCATTCATTATTTTTGATAGAATTTCCACAGGTTATTGCTACAGCTAGTGCATCGGCCGCGTCATCGGGCTTGGGCACAACGTTTAAATTAAGCATCACTCTGACCATTTGCCCAACCTGATTTTTATCGGCCTGGCCGTAAGAAGTTAAGGCCTGTTTGACTTGCAGGGGCGTATATTCAAAAATCGGCAGATTGTTTTCGGCAATGGTCATTAAAGTCACGCCACGCGCTTGTCCGACCATTAAAGCGGTTTTAACGTTCTTGCAAAAAAATAGCTGTTCCACGGCCACGCAATTTGGCTGATATTTTTTGATAATTTTATGGAGTTCATTATGCAAAACTTCCAGGCGTTTGATAAAATCGGTTTTGCTGGAAGTAACCACAGAACCGCAGGCCACAAATTTTAGTTTGCCCGCCTGTTTGGCAATCACGCCCCAGCCCGTATCGGCAAGGCCCGGGTCAATACCGAGGATAATTTTATTAGAGGTCGGCATTAGAATAAAAATTACTGACGTCGTCGCAGGCCTCCAGATCGTCAAAAAATTTCAACACGGTTTCTTCGTTTTGCGCTTTGACTAGATCCTTGGCCACGTATTCAAGGCCCGATTCCAAAATAGGGATATTTAAATCGGCGATTTTCTTTTTAATATTTTCAAACTGGTCCGGGCTGGTATAAACGGTAACGCCGCCATTGGTTTTAATATCCAAAACGCCGGCGTCAATTAACGCCAACTCTTCATCATCAGTCAGATTTTCTTTATTCAAAGTAATCACGCCCTTATGCTCAAACATCCACCTGGTCGCGCCCGGTCCGGCCAAATTGCCGCCGTATTTATTTAAAATATGTTTGACTTCCGAAGCGGCGCGGTTTTTATTGTCGGTCACGATTTCCATGACCAAGGCCAAGCCGGCCGGGCCATAGGCCTCATAAATGATTTCTTCAATCTGCTCGCCGCCCAACTCGCCCGAACCCTTTTTAACGGCGCGTTCAATATTTTCTTTGGGCAGGCGGAATTCCTTGGCCTTATCAATGGCCATTCTTAATTTAAAATTGCTTTCGGGGTCGCTGCCGCTACGGGCCGCTACCGAAATTATGTTAGCCAGCTTGGTAAAATTGGCGGATTTTTTGGCATCCACCCCCTCTTTCCGATGTTTGGTAGTTGCCCATTTTGAGTGTCCGGACATAATAGCGGGTTAATAGAATAATTGAATAATAGATTAATTGCTAAGGCAAGTTTAACGGCTTTTTTCAAAAAAATCAAGGGGTTTTTGGCTTATTTTAAGGTATTTTGGTATAATATGAGCATAATTAAATTTAAAATTTATAAGCGACTGACAGAGCGAGATCCCGCTAAGCGGGACGAGCCGAGGAGCTTATATGTACTCATATGAATAAAAATGAGCGGAATTACCTTACATCGATAGAGCTTTTAGGCGAGCAGATTAGGCAATCTTACTATGAAGCCGGCAAGATTAGTTTACCTGCCAGTTATAGGCAAGTTAACAAGATTGCGGTGTTTGGCATGGGCGGTTCGCAATTAGGCGTGGATTTGGTCAGTAGTTTATTTTCGTCCGGATTGAAAGCCCCGATCATTCAGATTAGAGATTATTCCGTACCCAAGTTTGTTGATGAAAAAACTTTGATTTTGTTAATCAGTTATTCAGGCGGCACGGAGGAGGTTTTAGCTGTGGCCGCAAAGTTAAAAAAGTCATCAAAGGTGGTAGCAATAACCGTTGGCGGCAAGCTGGCTAAAGTCGCCCAGAAAAACCGCTGGCCTGTTTATCAGTTTGAACCTAAGCATAATCCTTCGGGCCAGCCCAGAATGGGCACGGGTTACGTAATCGGCTTTGTTTTGGCGATTTTAAGAAAGTTGAATCTAGCGGCCATCAATCAAACTGCAGTCAGCGAGATGATTACCTCGGCCAAACTGACGGCCGGTCAAAAACTTAAAGCAAAAAATTTAGCCAAGTCATTGGCTGGAAAAACTCCGATTATTGTGGGGGCTGAACATTTGTATGGCAATGCCCATATTATGACCAATCAGATTAACGAATCAGCCAAACAAAGATGCTATTATTTTGCTTTGCCTGAACTGAACCATCATTTGTTGGAGGGTCTACAATTCCCTGCCGCTACCAAAAAAGGCCTGTTCTTTGTTTTTCTGTTTTCCAAAAATTATTATTCGCGCAATCAGCGTCGGTTTGTTTTGACTCAACAGGTTATCGGCAAACAAGGTATTGGTTCGCTTAAAGTTGAGCTGGGCGGCGGTAAAATAAAGGAAGCGATGCAGTTGCTCGGATTGGGCGGATTACTTTCATATGAATTGGCTAAGTTAAATAGGGTTGAGCCGGACAAGATTCCCTGGGTAAATTATTTTAAAAAAGAGTTGGGTAAATAAATGTCATCCTGGAGCCGCCCCGTAGAAACGAAGTTTCGTTTACGGGGCGAGCGATAGGATCTCTTTATTAATTCGGAGATTCTAGCGGTCAGTCGCTTACGCTCCTTCCCTCCAGAATGACAACATACTATGCATAGCAAATTGTGGTTATTTTTTAGGCATATCAACAGCAAATATTATTTTGATTATCTAGCTGTTTTTTTTATTGCTTTGATTTTATTCGGTTGGCTGCAAGCCAGCCCCACTTTTGCCGAACCGGACTCGTTTTATCACGCCAAAATGGCGGTTTTGCTGTCGGAAGGCAAGGTACTTGAACAATTTCCCTGGCTTACGGAAACGCCCCTGACTGAATCCTACGTTGACCATCATTTTTTATATCATTTATTGCTAACGCCCTTTGTTAAAATCTTTAATCCTTTAATCGGCGTTAAAGTTGCCACGGTTTTATTTGCCGCCTTGCTGGTTTTATCAATTTATTGGCTGTTTAAAAAGTTTGCAGTCAAATACCCCTTGGTTTTTATCTTGATTCTACTGACGATTTCGCCTTGGCTGTTTAGAGCCAGTTTGGTCAAAGCGCCGGCCGTCAGTTTAATTTTTTTAATTCTGGCTTTTTATTGTTTGGCCCATCAAAAATGGCTGTGGCTGTTTTTAATTTCCTTTGCTTCGGTCTGGCTGTACGGGGCTTGGCCTTTAATCTTGGTCATGACCAGTATTTACCTGGGAGTTTATTGGTTTTTGGAAAACTATCGGCGCGAAGAAGCGATTTGGCATAAGCTCAAAAACATTTTGGGTTTTGCCAAAAAGCAGGCGCCTTGGCAGGCCCTGCTATATGCTGGCGGCGGGCTGGCTGTTGGCTTGATTATTAATCCTTATTTTCCCCAAAACTTAAAATTTTACGGCCAGCAAATCCTGGGCATTGCTTTGTTTAATTATCAGCACGTGATTAGCGTGGGCTCGGAATGGTATCCTTATGATTTTTTTAAGTTGCTTGCCGACGCGCCTCTAATTATGTCTTTATTGACGGTCAGCATCCTGCTCTTTATATTATCCGTCAAAAAACAGTCCATTTATTCCTGGACCTGGGGTTTATTGACCTTGGCTTTTTTTATTTTGACCCTTAAATCCCGTAGGCAGGTGGAATTTTTTGTGCCCTTAACCGTGATTTTTGCCGGCTTTGCTTTTAACGATTATTTTACCAAACTGTCACGCCTGCATTGGCGCGTCTTGCTTAATGTGGGCTGGCAGGCCGCTTTTGGCCTGGCTTTAACCATGGTCAGTTTGGTCTTTATTTTTAAAATACCGGCGGATTTAACCCGAGCCAAAGCTTATTTGGATCAAGGCAAGCCCTTAACTCATTACCTTAAGGCGGCTGAATGGCTTAAAAGCCAGAGTCCGGCCAAAGCCGTGGTTTTTAACGCCGACTGGGACGATTTTCCGGCCTTGTTTTATTACAACAGCCAGAATTATTATTTAACCGGTTTGGATCCGACTTTTATGTATCAGCAAAATCCCGCCAAATATCAGCGGTACGTTGACATTAGTTTAGGCAAGGTTCAGGAGAATTTAAAAACCATCATTCAACAAGATTTTAAGGCCGGTTACGTGTTTTTTGACAATGACCACTGGCTCTTGGAAAAACAGTTAAAATACAGCGGCGGGTTTTTGCGTGTTTATGAAGACGCTGAAGCTAAAATTTATCAGCTGAAAAATGAGCCGATTTTACCTTAAAGCGAAACAGTATTTTACCCCGGCTCTTTGGCTGAGCTTATTTTTTTTGGCTGGCCAGATGATGATTTATCAATTTTTTGACCTGTCCCTTAATTCCGTCTATCAGGTAAAAGCTCTGCCCATGCTATTGGCTATGTTGTTGGTCTTTTGGTGCGCCGCCTTTTTTTATCAGCTTCTTTTTACCATCAAACAATGGCGGACAGTCAGCCAGCCGCTTATTGCCAGCTTTAAATTAACCGGAGATTATTGTTTAAAAGTTCTGCCCTTTTTGATTTTTTTGTATATTTACGATTCCATCCATGACATTACCCACCTTATCAACGCCAATGAACTGGACGTCTGGCTGATCAAAATTGACCGCTGGTTATTATTGGGTAATGACATTGCTTTGCTGTTCGAAAAAATAATCACGCCCGAGCTGACCGCCTGGTTTGCCTGGGCGTATTTACTGTATTTTGTTTTTTATCTGGTTGACCCGATTGTTTTTTATTTTTTAAAACAGGGCCGTTATTTTACTCACGTCTTAACCGCGGTCATGCTGACCAATTTTATCGGTTTAGCTGGCTATATCGCGGTGCCCTGCGTGGGGCCGGTTTTATCACAGCGCTCTCTTTTTTCCCGGGAGCTGGTTTTGCCTTCGGGCGAACTTTATCAAAATTCCGATAATTTGGCCGTTGCTTACGTTTACAGCCGGGGAGCTTTCCATTGCTTTCCTAGTTTGCATTTTGGCACCAGCGTTGTCTGGCTGTATTTTGCCTGGCGCTTTTTGCGCCGGGAAAAGTATTATAAGATCCTCTATTATTTGCATTGGCCGGCAGTTATCTCCTTATGGCTGGCCACGCTCTATTTAAGATGGCACTATGTGGTTGATTGGCTGGGCGGACTAATCGTCGCCTTATTGGGGATTTGGCTGACCAAGCGTTTGCTTAATTGGCAATCTCGTCGGGCTAAGGCCAGGGGCGCCTTAATTGATCGTGACAACTCCTAGGTCAATCAAGGGCCCAAGATTTTCTTCCTTGGTTATTCTCATCACCGCTGATCTTAAGCCGTCCAAAGTAAAAAATCCCTGGTAATCAAGCATTTGCAGGTCCACCTGGTATTCGCCCGGCTTGAGTTTGGCCGGCAACAAAAACCGGTAGTTGCTTTGCATAATTTGGCCCGCCTGCCATTCGGAAGTCGGATACAAGCCGTAAGCCAAGGGATATATTTTAGAATGGACAATTTGTCCCTGGTTGTTTTTCAGAATCACTTTAAACTGATAATTTTTCTCAATTTTTTGCTGGGCTTGAAAATACAAGGCCACAGGGAAGATTGACGGGGTTTTCCCCGTCAAGTCAAATTGGCTAGCAAGGTCTTGTTCGGGCAGAGGCGTCCAGCCCAAAAAGGTTATTGTCTCTCCCAGCTTAAGATCGCGCCGGTTGGTTATGGCATTGACCCGGGTTAAAATTTGATAGAGTTCAAAAGCCGGTTGTGATTTTTTTTCAAACAAAACCAAAGAGTCAATGACCCTGGTCGCTGTAAAACCCCGCTCAGCGATGATTTTTCTCAGATTATCATCGCCCTGCCAATAGTACTTTTTCCAGAGTTTATTGTTAGGAAACTGTATTTGATATTCCAGCAAATCGCCAAAATCAATGACCAGGGCCTGGACATCTTCGGGCAGGCGGTAATCAAGCTCGGACAATTGCGCTTTGCCGATAAAAGCGTAATGCAAAGAGTAAATTTTTACCCGGCCCGACAAATTGGTCAGCAATTCATAAGAGGCGGCCGTGGGCAGGCGATTATCCAGGGATTCAACCAGTTCCCGCTTGATTTGTCTGACTTCCGGCGGGTAGGCCGGATTGAATAATTTATAAATCACTCCGGGTATCGGCCCCAAAGTGATTAACCCGTAAAAAGCGCTGACGCCTAACAACAGTTTGACCGGGCCGAACCGGTGTTTTAAATAAACGCCCAACCGGCTCTTTATTTTATCGTTCTTAAGATAACTAAGGGAATAAATCAGGGCGATAAACAGGGCAGGTAAAAATAAGCTGGCATAATGCATTTTTAAAATCATGTTGCTGTTACTGGCTCCCATTAAAGACATTTGCAGATAAATCGGCAGGGCCAAAAGCAGGTATTTTGGCCTTAAAACGCTAAGAAAACCCAGAGGCAAAAAAAGCATCAACTGGATCAGTAAATTGCCGGGCCTGGCCAGATGCGGTAACGCCAGCCAGGGTTTGGTAAAAAAGTTTACGATCATTTGGCTAAAATTTTCGCCTAACCAGCCATAGTAAATTAAAAATTTAAACGCGCTTTCCGAGCTAAAATGAGCGATGATTTTTACGGCCAGCCAAAACCAGGCGCCGGCCAGCAGCATCGGCCAGATAATCCATTTGAGGGATTTTTTGTCAATCAAGGCCAGCGGTCCAAACATAAAAACAACCAGCGACACATCTTCCCTGATCAGCAGAGAGATAAAGGCCATCAGCAAAAAAGGCCTAAATCGGTTGTGCTGGTAAAAATAAAAGGTCCATAACAGTGTAAAAATGGCAAAGGGCAAAAAATGGAATTCAAATAAGTTGATGTTTTGGACAAAAGGATTGGCCAGCCACAGCAGGACAATTAACAACGGCCAGAGGCCTTGTAACTTGGTTTTGGCGATTAAATATAAAGGCCAGGCCGCGAGCGCCAAAATCAGGGTTTGTAACACCAGTAAAGTAACGGGATGCTGGAAAAAATAATAGACGGGTACCAGGGCAATTAGCAACAGTTCCAGGTGGTCGCCCAGGTATGATTGTTGATGAAAAGTGAATTCAAACAGCCGGCCGTGCGCGGAATTAAACAGGACCTGATTGTAAATGGCCAAATCCAGGCCATTGTAGCCGAACTGAAAATATTTCCAAATACAGATGCCCGAAAAAACCAGAAAATAAAGGCCGATGGCCAGCCATAAGCACAGCCAGGGTTTGTTGTTGATGAAATGAATCAGTTTTTTCATTGGTTTGGTTGGAAGTAAAAAGGCCTTGCCCTAAATGTCATTTGCCGGGCCCCAAGGGGGCGCGGCAATCCCGTTGTATCTGGTATAATCATCGGGATTGCGGAGCCTGTCCCGAGCGATAGTGAGGGATCCAGCTCCTCGCAATGACGGTTGTGTGGCAAGGCCTTTTTTAAATCAATTAATTAATCTCTGGCGCATTCTTTTTTAATCGGCCCCTGCTTGCACTGGTAGCCCGCGCCGTATCTAGTTACGCAATCGTTGTCGTTATTGCAGGCGCCCTCATAAACACAACTGTTGTTGGCGCAAATCCAATCGGAGCCAAAATCCCTTAAACAGCCCAAATTGTTGCTGCACTGTCCGCTGGGATTGCCTTTTAAGGCAGGACAATAATAACCTCCTTCGGTGCTGCACTTAACCACCTTGTTCACGTAAACAACAATCAGCAAAGATGAGGCGATAATCACGATGCCGATAATTGAGTTTCTCAAGCGTTTTTTGGCCTCATTTATTTTATCCTCTTCTCCGCCCGAACTTAGCCACTGCCAGCCGGCGTAAATAATGCTGATTAAAAAGAACAAACCGACCAAGGTTAAGGCATAGTTGATAAAATTGATGATAATGCGCTGGGGCGAGGCCTCGGTTGAAGGCAGATTGGCTTCACCGGCGGCGCGATTGACGCGGTCCAGGGCGCTATTGCCTTGGGCCAAGACCTTGGTCCAAATCACTATTAACAAGGAGCTAAAAACAAAAGGGAGTTTTTTTAATAATTTCATAAGTAGCGATTATCCAGCCCGACTTTCCAAAAATTAAGCGCAAAAATAATCAGGGCGTAAGAAACGGCAATCACGATAAATCCGATGATGGAATTTTTTAGGCGGGTTTGGGCTTTTTCTATTATTTCCTCATTGCCGCCGGCCATAATCCACTGGAAACCCGAATAGACGATCATCAGCAAAAAAAAGACCCCCACAAAGCCCAATACATAAATAATCACGTTAGTGATAATAGTTAATTTGGCGCTGTCCGTGCTTGTGTCATAGCCGGCTGCTCCGGCTAGGTTTTTAAAACGCTGCCCGGGCGTAATTACCGCCAGCGCCTGATTAAGAGGTAATAAGATTAATGCCGGCAATGAGAAAAAAATTATCTCGGCCTTTTTAATATATTTAGCTATGAATAAAAGAGTGTTCATTATTCTTGGGGTACGCAGCAATAAAGGCCTTGAGGGCACTGATAATTCATTTCTAAAGTATCTGGCGGACAACTGCCTTCAAAGTTGGTACAAACTCCTTCAACTTGTTCACAAGTCGCCCCAGGCGGATTTTCCAAACCCGCGTCGGGTTGGCTTAAAAAGCGCTGGTCAAAATAATTGAATAAGGCGTAAGTCAAAATAAAAGCCAATAGGGCAATGGCCAAGCCAATCACTCCGTTTAACGCCCTTTTTTTGGCTTCGCTGACTTTTTCCTCGTTGCCGCCGGCCGTCATCCATTGTACGCCGGAATAAATTATTAAACCCAAAAAAATCAAGCCCGTAAAGCTGATCACCGTCATAATGATTCTGCCCAGCAAGGTGTCAAAATAAGTTTCATCGCTTTGCAAATCAACGTTATAGGTGCCTTTGGTTCCGGCTTGATTTAAAAAATCTTTGTAGGTATCAAACGTGCCTTGGCCGGTAGCCAAAATCGCGGTGGCAAAAGTCGCCATAACCGAAATGATGGAAATAATCAGGCAAATTTTAATCAAGTTTTTTTTCATAGTTTTATTCGCACTGGTTGCGGCCGCCGATGTTTTCATTGCAAGTTTTCCCTTCAGGGCAGGCGGGCCCGCGATCTCTAAAACAGGTGCACCACTTGGCTTCACCGTCTGCCGTCATAAAAGTTTCGCATAATGGCTTGAGCGAGTCGGCGCAATCGGCATTGTTTTGGCATTCATATTGGGCATTAGGCAATGCTGGTTGGCCTTGGCCGCTTTGTTTTTCAAGAAAGTTGAAAATAATGGCGGTGATAATGTAGGAAAAAAAGATCAGCCCCAAGCCCAAAGAAGCGTTTAAAATTCTTTTTTTGGCGCTTTCAACTTTTTCCTCATTGCCACCGGCCGTCATCCACTGAATGCCGGAATAAACAATCAAAGCCAAAAACAGGGTTGCCAAAAAGCCCAAAACAATGGCGATTAACTGGCCAAAAGTGTTGTCCAAAAAGCTCGCGCTAGTAATGCTGGAGTTGGTATTAAAAAAACCTCGGCTGGCGATAATATTGACGGTTCCTCCGCCCTCGCCGCCAAAGCCGATGGATTGAGCCAGTAAAATGGCGGGGGACAATGAAAGAATAACTGTGGCAGTCAAAATTAGGATTTTGTAAGAAAATTTCATAAACATGTAACATTGAGCTCATTTCAAAACTCCGCTTATTAGTCATTGCGAGCGAATGGAATGAGCGAAGCAATCTCAAGTTAGATTGCGGAGCCTGTCCCGAGCGAAC
>ORJL010671298.1_pt1 | contig 22679 bp, 16 predicted proteins | sample 1779941 | NCBI WGS metagenome assembly ORJL01 (sample SAMEA104232317, study PRJEB22302) | groundwater metagenome | biome: forest; feature: aquifer; material: groundwater | place: USA | collected 2011-08-07 | depth 5.8 m
GAGACGATACTGCCATTGAAGTGGATCGCCAACCGGCTACAACTGGGGACGTGGAAGAGCGCGAACGCCCGACTCCGCGAGTTGAAAATGAGTAATGAAAGAGGAACTTCACGAATACCAAAGCTCTAGTTTGACCCCTAACCGCATCGAGTATCTGCCCCGACTGTAGCCGTCGCGCGCGCTTGACTCTATTCCTTGAAGTCGCACTCTGTGTCCTACCATGAATCCGCAATTCAAAGTCACGCCACCGTTGGAGGTCTCGGGCCGCCGGTACGCCCGCCCGTTGTTCGCCGCCCTCACCGCCGGGTGGGTGCTCCTCTTTCCATCGATCTTGTCCGGTGCCGAGAGCCCCGGCATCACCACTGCCGCATTGCTCGAGGACATGACCGGGCTGGGCGGGATGGCGGAGTTCCCTACCCCCGCGTACACTTGCAGACAGTTCTCCTCCTACGACCGCGCCTCGAAGTCACCGGACAAGGACTGGTTCGCAAACAACGACTGCGGGCAGTATCTGCGCGTGGAGGATCGCGCGGGACGGAAGGAGTACGTGATGATGGACACCGCCGGCCCGGGCGCCATCGTGCGGATCTGGTCGGCCAACCCGGCAGGCACGCTCCGCATTTACCTGGATGACGCTGAACGACCCGCGATCGAGGCGCCGATGTCGGAGTTGCTCGGAGGCAGGTACCCCGGCCTGCCCAGACCGATCGCCGGCGAGTACAGCAAGGGCTGGAACCTCTATTTCCCGATCCCGTATGCCCGGCACTGCAAGGTCACGAGCGACCAGGGGAATTTCTATTACCATGTGAACTACCGCACCTATGAAGCCGGCACCCGGATCGAGTCGTTCGGCGTCGATCAGATCAAGGCCTTGAGCGCACGCATCGAGAAGCTCGCGGCCCGCCTTGCGGCGCCCGGCGGCGAGGGGGCGGGAATCGGCGGCGAAGCGATGCCATTCGAACTCGAAGTGCCCGCGGGCGGGACTGTTCAGCAGGAGTTCAGCGGGCCGAAGGCGTTCGCTCGTTCGCTCGTGCGACTGCGCGCCGGCAACCCCGAGACCGCCTTGCGCGGCATCATCGTGAGAACCAAGTTCGACGGTGAAGTCTGCGTCGAGTCGCCGCTGGGTGATTTCTTCGGGAGCGGCCCCGGCGTGAACCCGTTCGCCGCGCTGCCGTTGGGGATGGGTAAAGACGGCGAGATGTACAGCCAGTGGTTTATGCCGTTCAAGGAATCGGCCCTGTTGGAGCTGGAGAACCACACCCGGGAAAGCGCGACCCTCACCGGTGAGCTTATGCTCAAGGACTATGACTGGAGCGCCCGCTCGATGCACTTCCATGCCAAATGGCGGACCGAGTTTGACGTGCCCACGCGCCCGATGCAGGACTGGAATTATCTCACCGCAAAGGGCCAGGGCGTATTCGCCGGCGTCTCGTTCACGATCGACAATCCGGTGAAAGACTGGTGGGGCGAAGGGGATGAGAAGATCTATGTGGACGGGGAGACGTTCCCCAGCCATTTCGGCACGGGCACCGAGGACTACTACGGCTACGCCTGGTGCTGGCCGGCTGTTTTTACGCATGCTTACCATTCCCAGCCGCGCTGCGACGGCCCGGGCAATTACGGTCGCACGAGCGTGAATCGCTTCCATATCCTTGACCGCATCCCGTTCACCAAGGACTTCAAGTTCGACATGGAACTCTGGCACTGGAATGAGAAGTGCAAAGTGAACATGGCTGTTCCCGCCTATTGGTATGCGCGGCCGGGGGCGACCGACAGCTTCAAGCCGATCCGCGCCGCGGACGCCATCGTGCGGCCCATGGCGGCGTACGTGGTGCCGCACGTGGCCGGTGCGATCGAGGCCGAGACCCTGAAAATCCTCCGTGTGACCGGCACCGCCGAACCCCAGGACTGGGACCTCAGTGGCGGACGGCAGTTGTGGTGGCACGCGGGCATGAAACCGGGGGACACCCTTGCGGTGGCCTTCCCTGCGCCCAAGGCGGGCAAGTATCATGTGTTCGGGCGTTTCCTTCGCGCCCCCGATTACGGCATCCACCAACTCACCATCAATGACCGGAAAGCGGGACCTCCCATCGACTTCTACAATCCAGGCGTTGAGGCCGGAAAGGAGGTGGACTTGGGTGTGTTCGACCTGAAGCGGGGCGACAACGAATTCGCAGCCACAGTGGTCGGCGCGAACGACAAGGCGGTCCGAGCCTACATGCTCGGTCTGGATTACCTGCGGCTGGAAGCGGCGGAATAGCCTTTTTCCCGCGAGTTTGCTGAGGCTCACGACAAGGTTTCGACTGTCATCCATCTCGGGCTCTCAGTCAAAGCACGAGAGGACTGGCGCAAGACCTGGCGGAATTTGGGTGCCCCCACGACGGCGCTCCACTGCCCGATCCCGCTATCTTGCGGTGATTCCCAGACCTAGCATCGGCACGAGGTCTTTGCTCTCTGCCACGCCGTAGTTGAAGATGATGAAACCACGAGTGCTGTGATCGCGCGTGATCTTGATCTGCTCGATCACCCGATCCACCCCGAACGCGGATGAGGAGGCGCTGACGCCGATACCGGGATAACAGGGCGTCTTACCCGCCCACTGGACTTGTTGCGTCACCATGTTCTCAAACCTGCGGTTGCTCGGCGTGTAGTCCATCGGGCAGACGAAGTCGAGGTAACCCTTCTCGCACCATAACTTCCAGTCCTGGCCAACGCCATCGCGGTCGGACGTCCAGTTGGGAAACACCGCGGCCGAGAGCTTGATCTTGGGCTGCATGGCGCGAGCCTGTTCGCTCGTGGCTTTGACGACCGCGGTGATGTTACTACGGCGCCAATCCAGCCACTGTTGACGGAGGGGAGCGCCTGGGCCGACGTCCTGAGGCCACTTCTGGATCGCAGTGCCCGTTGCGCTTTGGAACCGTTCCCGGCAACCCGCGCAGAAGCAATGATCCCCGTCGGGGTAACGGATATAATCGAAGTGGATGCCGTCCACGCCGTAGTTGCGGACGATCTCGACCATCGAGTCGATCTCCAGCTTCTGGTTTCCGGGATGCGACGGGCACAGCCACAGTTCCTCCTTGCCTTCCGAACTGGCTTGAAGCCGGCCTTCAGCTCGCATCTTGTCGATCAGGGCCTTTGGCGCCGCGGCGCCCAGATTCCAGTTCACTTTCCAGACGTGGACTTGCAGGCCGTATTTGCGGCAGGCGGCAAGACACTGGGTGATCTGATCGCCGCGCGTGGCGGCCTCGGACGCGACCGGCAACACCTTGCTCTCGTAGAAAGCCGCGCCGCCCCAGAGCATGTTGGGCACGATTGCGGTGAAGCCATTCTCCGCCAACCGGCGGACGGCCTCGTCCCACTCCAGCCCATCGACCCCGAACGCGCTGTGGCACCAGAACGCGCGGAACTCTCCCGGCAGGGGTTTCTGCGCCATGCAGAAGGCTTCTTTGAGACGCTCGCTCCCCGCTGCCGCCTGGTCGGTTGCCTCACCGAATTTCTGTTCCGAGGTCCGTTTAATGGCCGACTCGCGGAGGGTGCGAGTGTCCGCGAGGGCTTTGGTCACCCGCCTATCGGAGCGACCCCACCGCGCGATCTGGCCGACCGCTTGGTCGTAGTTCGTGAAGCCTCCGATCATCCCGATGCGCCCAACACCCGCCTCGGCCGCCTGCCGCCAGAGTTCCGGTGCCAGGTGCCCGGCCATGGCCAACAGCATTCGACTCTTGTTGGCCGCGTCGTCTGCCAGCAGCACATGGGTCATTACCAGCCAGTTGGTGGAGCCGAGCACAGCGGCGTATCCTGTCGGTTGTCCTTTTTCGTCCATCCAGTCCGCGAAGACGCGCCCGGCGTCGGCACTGGGTTGCAGCGCGTTGATGTTCCAGGACTGCTGGCCTACGGACTCCGGAGCGCCCGGAAGCGCGTTTGTACGAAACCGGATCGTAGAAAAGTAGCCCGGATGCCGCGCCGTTACGTGCTGGCCGCCTTCGATTCGAAGCGCCGTGCGGAGTTTCTCAGGGACCGAGTAAAAGGCCAGCAACTTGCCGCCGTTGTTGATGTATCGGATCAATTCTTCCTGGACCGCTTCGGGCATGGATGGGTTGTGCGGCAGAACAACCAGCTTCGCCTGCTTCAAGCGCTCGGCAGTGAGGTCCAGGTCACTGATGACCGCGCAACCGAGGTCCACAGTGCGGAGGTTCCGGGCCACCGATTCGGTGAATTGTTCCACGCTACGCGCTTCTCCGGGCGAATGCCGTGCGGCTGATTCGCCTCGCACGATGGCCACGGACGCATCCACGCCCAGTTGGTCCGTCTTGCGCAGGTCACTCAGATAGAACTCGGTGTTCGCGTCGCTGCCGCGCCAGGCGGAGATCCGGAGAGTCTGAATGTGTTCCCACCCACCCGGCTTGCCTTCGGCGGACGTCTGGATCTTGTCGATGGAAATGATGTTCCAACCGTTGGTCAATTCCGGGAAGAACGTACCATGATACCAACCTTCGCCGCTCTGGAAGTAGATGCTGAAGTACGACACCGGCGAGGTATCGCGGCAGAGGAGCTTGAACTGGATGCCCTTGCAGGAGACGAGGTCCAAGCTCACCTTTCTGTCCCACGAAGCCCGTTCGATTTTCGCGTCGGCGAAGTTGCACGGGAGGCGCAGGACCTTGCGCCCGTCGATCTGTCCCGCTGCGGCGGGAGCGGTGGCGCCCATGGGCTCCCACGCGGCTTGCGTGGAGGCGTTGTCCGCGTATTGGCACTCGTCAATCGTGGCCGAGTCTGCCAAGCCCTTTGAGTGGGCGGAGGCCCAGAAGATGAGACAGCCCAGGAACCAAAGGAAGGTCACTTGCTTGAACGCGTTGGCGGTCCCGGTTGGCCACGCCGATTGCGTTCGACGGCTGGGTCGGGTTTGAGTCCGGTGAGGAGCTGCGTCGCCGGGGTGGCGCTGCGTAGCGGATAAGCGTGTCATTACGAATGACGAGCCTGCATGAAACTCGGATGGAAATCAATGCGCCACGCGCGAGTCCTCACCGGGCTCTCATTGTGGTTTCCAACCGCCTTCAGGTGCTGGTCCGTCCAAAGGTCCGCCACTGGGTAGTAACCGCCGACTGTCCAACGGGACAACGAGAACGCGCCGTTCCCACCGAGACCGGGGCGCATGTTGGCTCATTTGTCCTCGACCTCCGCGTAAACCGGGTTTCCGTTCTCGTCAGCCTCACCAAGGCCGCTGGCCAGAAGGCTGAAGGTGCCTGGACCGATTCTGAGTCGCGAGTCGTACTCACGATCCACGGGCGTTTTCTCGGTCATGAGCCATTTTGTTCCCGGCGGCAGATCACTCATGTTGCCGGTGTGGAGGAGCTTATACCTCGAGAAAATCGCGTCGTCCACCGGGGTATCGCAATACTCTTTGAGTTGAGAGGGTTCGGTGGGCAACTGCCCTTGGTTGGCCCGGATATACTTTTCCAGCGCCCCTTCCATGAGCGCGCCGAATTTCGCTTTTCCCTGTTGGCGCAACCGGCTGAAGACCTTCCGGGCGTCAGCGTCCGATTGGATGTCGGCGCTTTTCGCCGCCTCGAGCCAATCATAGCCATCGCAGAGTTGAAGCTCAGGGATCCCCTTGTCTGGGGCTTGCTTCAATCTCCGCCACAGGTCGTCGGCTCGGGTGGCCCAAGCCGCCAATGCGGCTTCCATCGCCGGGTTCTTCCCTGCCTGAGCTCGGGCCGCCTTGAATTCCGCGAATTGCCGGGCTTGCTCCCGAAGCTTGGGGAGTTCAGCGGATTCGCGGCGGAGTTGCTCGATGTCCTGCCGTGCCGCGGTCAAGCGTTTGGACTCCTCATCTCGTTCTTGCGTCACCTTCTGAAGCTGAACGGCAAGCCGAGTCTGGTGTTGGCGGAGAGTGTCCAGCTTGGCTCCGAGCGTGGATGCTTGATGGACATCGTGGATCCCCGTACCGATGGCCGCGGCGAGGGCGGTGGTGATGAGCGTTTTCTGGAGCGTAGTCATGGTGATAGCTTTCGTAGCGGCAGCGGTTGCGATTATGGCGGTGGTTGTCCCGGCGAGGGCCGTGCTGATCGCTGCGGCAAGGCCGAGAGGCGCCGCCTGGACCGCATTTGAGGAGATTGCGAGGACGAGCCCACCGGCGCCTGCCGACACCCCGCGGGCGGTGAGGAGGGCGCGCAAGCGTTCCACAGCTCGGCTGAGGCGCTTCTGGGCCGCATCCTCAGTGATGCCGAGGTCTTCGGCGGCCTCGCGTGCCGACTTCCTCTGGAAGTAGCGTGAAAAAAGCGCCTCGCGGTCTGTGTCACTCAACTCGGTCAGCGCGTCATCGAGATGCGGCGCGATCTGTTCCCAGTCGGCCTCGGCTTCTGTGGAGAGCAGTTGGGTCATGGCTGCGGCATTCTGTTCGCGCACTCGTCGGCGCGCGTCGGTGCGGAGGGTGTTCGCGGCAAGGTTCCGAGCCGTCGTATGCAACCAACCCGCCAAAGCGGGGCGATCGGTTAGTTGCGGGGCATTCTTCGCCAGGGCCAGGAACACCCTCTGCGCCACGTCTTCAGCCAAATGGGTGTCGCCCAGCATTCGCAGCGCGGCGGAATAGACGAAGTCAAGGTAACGGCGTACCAACTCGGCGAACGCCGCCTCGGACGTCCGCCCCGTGTACTCGCGCAAGAGTTGTTGGTCCGTCAAACGATTCACTACTTGATAGTAACCGCCGGCCGCCAAACCGGACAACGAAAACGCGGTTGTGTCACCACGCCGCGTTCACCGCGTTATTGACACTCCGACAGCTAATTCGGATAGTCCGCGCACTCGAACTCAGGAATAGAGACGGTGTTGACGGCGGCTGCATCATGAACTTTGCGGAGCTTCGCTTCTGGGGCTTTTTGCTCCTCGGCCTTACAGTCATTCTCACCGCGCGAGCAGGGCTCGGCGCGAGGTTCGAAGCTGCCCTTCCCCGGTTTGATCGGGTGGCGCTGATCTCGCTCGGGCTCTTTCTGCTCCTGTGTGTGAGCTGGCTCACGTTCCTGATCTGGGTGGTGGTGGCGGTCGGCTCGTACTACGGGCTCAAATGGATCCTCCACCACGACGCCCATTCCACCCGCAAATACCTGCTGGTCCTCATCCCCCTCCAGCTCGCGCCCCTGCTCTATTACAAGTACTCCGACTTCCTCCTCAACCGGGTGTTGGGACTCGGATACGATTCGCTGCGCGACATCATGATCCCGGTGGGCCTCTCTTTCTACACATTCCAGAAGGTGGCCTTCGTGCTCGACACGCTGGCCTTCAAAGAGCCCTTGCCAAAACTGCTGGACTATTTGAACTTCGCGGGTTTTTTTCCGCAGATTGTGGCGGGGCCAATCGAGCGCAAGCGCGACCTGCTACCGCAGATGGAACGGTTCGGCTTTCGATGGGATGCGGCGTTGATCAACGAGGGTTCCTCGTGGATTGCCCTGGGGCTCTTCTTCAAATGTTGCCTGGCGGATAATCTCGCGCGGTGGATGCCCTCGTTCATGGGCTCGACGACCAATCCGTTCATGATATGGACCGCCAACCTGCTCTTCGGGCTGCGCATTTATTACGATTTCGCAGGCTACAGCCTGGTGGCGTTCGGTCTGGCGCGCTGTCTCGGGGTGCGCCTCACGCTGAATTTTGTCAGCCCCTATTGCTCGACCAGCATCCAGGAGTTCTGGCGGCGATGGCACGTCACCTTGAGCAATTGGTTCCGTGACTACGTCTATATCCCGCTCGGGGGGGGGCGTGTCGCCTGGTGGGCATGGAATGTGGGCGTGGTTTTTGTGGTCTCCGGCTTTTGGCACGGGGCTGGATGGAACTTCGTGATCTGGGGCGCGTTGCACGGGTCGTTCCTCATCCTTCAGCGCCTGAGCAAGGGCGTCTCCCTTCCCGCCGCCGCCGCCTGGGCGGGAACCATGCTTGGGGCGTTTCTGGCCTGGCTGGCGTTTTATGAGACACGCCCCGACATGCTCTGGCTCAAGCTCAAGACGACTTTCGCCCTCGGCAGTTACACCCCTTCCGCCTTGCGGGCGGCCGCGGGGGCTCTGAGTCCGGCCGACGGCATCGTGCTGGGGGCGCTGCTGGTGTTGACGTGCGGCACCATCACGCTCGAGTGGCTTTCGGTGCGTTGGAAGAACGAGCCCTACGCGCTGTTGCGCGGGCGGGTGGTGCTCGGGGTGCTGGTGGTCCTCGCCATCCTCCTGGCCCCGGGAAAGAACAATGCCTTCATCTACTTCGCATTCTAATCCCAGCCAAACGATCCCCTGCCGGGCCCTTGCGCTCCTGGCCATCGCGTTCGCCACACTGCTGGCCGCGGCGGCCTATACGCTGTGGTTGAACCCGGAAATCCGCTTTTACAGGCACGCGGCGCGGGTGAAGCTCGCCTGGGCGGAGAAAATGGAGAAGGAGCATGGCGCGAAAACCATTGTATTTGGCGGCTCGGGCACCGCATTCTCCGTCCGTCCGGAACTCATGCTCGGGGAGCAGGGGATTGCTGTTGTGAATCTGGGTCTGCACGCCGGGATGGAGCCCCCGTTTCTCACCGCGCTGGCGGTTTCGATCGCCCGTCCGGGGGACACGTTGATCGCCGCGTTCGAGCCAGACCTGCTGTCCAGCCCATTTACGTCACCTGACCTGGCGGCGCAGATCGGCATCGCGTTGGGCCGCCCTGAGTTGGTTCACGCCTCGAACCTGACCGGAGAGCCGGTGCATTGGGTGGAAGACCTGCTCTCGCTACGCCCGGGGGCCTACCACTGCTTCACGCTTCTCGGCAAGATCGTGTTGCGCAAGCCGCTCTACCGCTATGCGCCCGCGGAGATCAGCGCGAGCGGTTGGCAACGAGCGAACGACTTCCGTGACATCCCGGACCGCCCATTGGCAGGTTCCTTGTCTCCTGACGCGCGCAAATTGCTCGAGAAGCTCAGGCAATGGGGCGAAGAGCATCGGGTGAAGGTCGCTTTTTCGATGCCCTGGTGTTACGTGACCGAGCCGCGGGTGGCCGCTTTTCGGGACGCGAATATCCGGTTCTTACTCGAAGTGTCGGCGATCCTGCGGGTGCTCAAGGACCCCGCGCTTGGAATCCACACCGTCCGAGAGCACTACGCGGACACCGAATGGCACCTGACGGAAGAAGGCGCCGCGCTTCGCTCGTCGGCACTGGCCGCGCAGATCAAAGGAGGCCGCTATTGGACGCGCGAAGAACTCGCCCGTGAATCCGGGGAGGGACGTGGAAAGTCATCGAAGTAGGTCGCGGGCTATTCCCGGTATTTGGCGACGGCGGCGGCGCGTGAATGCACGTGAAGTTTGGTGTAGATACACCGCAGGTGGTAATCGATGGCGGCAAGGGTGATGCCGAGCAGTTCGCTAATCTCCTTCAGGCTATAGCCCTTGGCCAGGTGATCGAGGATGCGCGTCTCGCGCGCGGTCAGGCCATCCGGCGAGGAGGATGGGGGTGGCTGCTGATGGAAGGATTGAATGACCTTGCGGGCGATGTTGCTCGACATGGGAGCGCCCCCGTAGTGAACCTCGATGATCGCGGCCAGGATTTCCGACGGCGGGCTCTGCTTGAGAAGGTAGCCGCTCGCGCCCGCGGCGAGGGCGTCAAAAATCGAATCTTCTTCCCCGTATGCCGTCAGCATCACGATCGTCTGTTCAGGGAGCACCGTTTTCAAACGACGGACGCACTCGATCCCGTCCCCGGCCTTCAGGCGGATGTCCATCAGCACGACATCGGGTTTCGCTGCGGGGATGGCGAGCATGGCTTCGCGGCAGTCCGCGCTGGCGCAGACGCACCGAAGGCCGGGCGTGCGGTTAATGAGCGTGGACAGGTTGTCGCGCACGCCGGCATCATCATCGACGATCGCCACAGTGATGACGGCTTTGCCTTCAGGGCGAGAGCGCGGGAGGGAGGGAGGTTCAGGGTCGGGGTTCATTGCGTGGAGGGTGGGGTCAAGGGGAGGTAAAGGAGTATCTTGGTGCCATGGCCGGGGGAACTGACAATTTCCATGCGGCCACGCAACTCTTCAAGGCGGCGGCGCATGTTGGCCAGGCCGTTGCGGTTGGCGTCCGCGTCGGAGCTGTTGAAGCCCCGGCCATCGTCTTCAATGGCGATCACCAGTTGGGATGAGGTCACGGCGACACGCATCCAGACCTCGGCGGCCTGGGCGTGCCGGACGGCGTTGTGGAGCGCCTCTTTGACGGCGAGCAGGAGGTTGTGGCGCTGCTCGCTGGTGAGGGGTTGGTTGAGGGGGGCTGCGGGAACGTCGAGCCGGCATCGGATGCCAGCCAGACCGAGGTAATTCTGGGAGTAACGGCAAATGTACCCCACCAGGCTGTCCAGGGTGTCATGCCGGGGATTGACAGTCCAAACGATCTCGTCCATCGACCGGAAAAGCTCACCCGAGGTGTGCTGGATCTTAGCCAGATGTGGTTCCGCCGCGGAAGGCTCGTGGAGGTCACGCCGGGCCAGCTCGCTGAGGAGCCGGATTCGCGTGAGGCTCGACCCCATCTCGTCATGCATGTCTTGGGCGATACGGGAGCGCTCCAAGTCAAGCGCGTGTTGCTGCTCGAGGCGCTGGATGCGGGCCAGCACGCGCACGCGGCGCCGGTGGAGCCCGAATGCGGTGGTCACCGACGCCAATCCGCAGAGAACGTAAAACGCCCAAGTTTGATGGAAATAGGGAGCGAAGACCAACGCGACGCTGGCGCCGGCCTGGTTCCAGACACCATGGTTATTGCAGGCGACAACCTGAAAGCGGTACGGGCCCGGGCGGAGGTTCGTGTAGAACGCCTCTCGGCGGTTGCCCGCATCGGTCCACTCGTTGTCGTAACCCTCGAGGCGGTAGCGGTAGAGCACTTTCTCCGGCGCCACCAGGCTGTTCCCGGTGTACCGAAACTCCACAACTTTGCCGCGTCCCGGCGGCAGTCTTGAGGGGGAGAGGGGGGAGACCGGCTTCCGGTCCACAAGAACCTCCTCAATCACGACCGGCGGGGGGAGCGAGTTGCTCCGGAGATGCCGCGGATCAAAGAAGACGGCGCCCTTCACGGTGGGAAACCAGAACAGCCCATCCTTGGCCCGGCAGGCGGAAGGCTGGGTTTCGCCGTTGGTCTCGCTATTGTCCATTCCATCGGAATTGCCATAGACGGCGCAATTGACCCTGGTTTGGGCGCCATCCGCCACCTGGTTGAGGTCCCGTTTGGAAACGCGGTAGATGCCCCGGTTGCAGCCGATCCAGAAGTTACCGTCGTCGGATTCGAGCAGGCCGTTGATCACGTCATCGAACAGGCCGCACTCGGTGGTCAGGGGCGTGATGCGACCGTCCTTGAACCGGTTCAGCCCATGCTCGGTTCCAATCCAGAGCACCCCATCGGCATCCTCGTAAAGCAGCCAGGTCACGTTGTCCGAAAGTCCCTCCTTCTTCGTATAAGCGGTGAAGACCCCCTCGCGCAGGCGGTTGATGCCCCCGCCGTAGGTAGCCAACCAGAGGTCGCCGCGGCGGTCCTCGAGTACGCCGCGGATGTTGTTGTAGGAGAGCCCGTCCTGTGTGGTGAACCGCTTGATGCTCCCGTTCTCCATCCGGTAGAGCCCCCCTGTGGTGCCGATCCAGAGCCGCCCGGCGCGATCCTCGCAAAACGCGTTTGGCTGGTCCATGCCGAAGTTGGCCATCAGGGGAAACGGCACCAACTTTCCGTCCACCATGCGGAGCAAACCCCGAGTCCTGGTACCCACCCACATCTGGCTGGAGCGATCCTCGAAGATCGAATAAACGCGGTTGCCAGGGTCCTCTGGAGGAAGGGGGTAGATTTGCACTCGGTGTTCCTTGAGACGGGTCAGACCCATGCCGCCGCCGAACCAGAGAGACCCATCCTTTGATTGACAGATGGAATAGACGTCGTCGTTGAGGAGTCCATCCTGTGACAGGAACGTGCTCATGTGGCGCCGTTGCAGCCGTCTCACGCCGCCGTAAGTGGTCCCGATCCAGAGATTGGCCTCCTGATCCTCGTACAGACAAAGCGCCTGATCCTGTTCAGGGACCAAGTCGGGGCGCCGCTCAAGCCGCCCGTTTGTCACAGAGCAAAGATTCCCGCCTAGCGTGATGAGCCATACCGCTCCCTGCCTGTCTTCCGAGATGGAAATCAGGATGGGGGTATAGAGCCCGTCCTGGACCGTAAACAACAAGGGCGGAGATCCCTCCCGCCAGCATCGCACGCCGTCCATGTGGGTGGTCCAGAGGTTGCCTGCATGGTCCAGGTAGAACTGCCATCCTTCCAGGCAGAACTCCTCGGGAACCACCGCATAGACCCTAAATTGGCCCGTCATCGGATCGCGGCGCTGGATCATCCGGGGCGTAGCCACGTAAACCGCGCCGCTCTTCTCATCCTCACATACTCCGTACACGATATTGCTCTCCAAGCCATCCGCCACCGTGTACCGCGCTACCTTGTCTTCATGGAACCGGAACAGGCCGTGATCCGTCGCAAGCCAACCCCCTCCGTCCCGGCTGCGGCTGAGCCCCCAACGCCGGCCTACGGGCCGGTGCTCTCCCAGAGGGATGGATACCCATCGCCGATCCTTGTAGTGAAGGAGGTGCTTGTCACTCGCCACCCACAAGCTCCCGTCCACCGCCTCCACCATCCCCATACAATTGTCGGCCGCCATTCCGGGTGTGCTCGGACGATCGAAGATTCTGAACGAGACGCCGTCGAAACGGACCATCCCAAACTGCGTCCCCATCCAGAGGTAACCGTCCCGGGTCTGAAGGATTTCCTTCACCGAATTCTGGGGCAGGCCCTGTTCGGTTTTCCACGTGTCCACGCGGTAGGAGGGTGGCAGAGAGCTTCCTGGCGGAGCGGGCAACGCCGCTTGAATCAGGCCGCAGACGGGACACGCGGCGGCAAGGCACAGCGACCGCCACTGTTGGCACATCTCGCTCCACCGCATGTTATTTGGTCCTCACGTCTTGCCGAATCGATCAACTGCTTCGCCCGGAGGGGCAGGAAACCCAGGTCGAGCGCCCGCGCGTCACGGAATCACGCGCAGGTAACGCCCCATCCAATACGGCAACAGAAACTCGTCGCCTGCGAGTTCGGACGCCCCGCCCGCGCCGCCGTCCAGAACGAAGGGGTTCCCGTTCCAGCGCATGATGGCACGCTCGTCGGGGGGAAGCAACCGCTCGGTCTGCTGGTTCCTGAAATTGTCCGCGAGCCGGGTGATGTCGCCCCGTTTCGAGTTGGTCACCGTCCAGTTGATGAGGTCCATCGGAAACGCGTGCAAAGTCCAGAGCGCCCCCTCGACATCGTAGGCGGGAGCGCCAGTGCTGGCATAGATGAGATTCCACAGCGGACATCGCTCCTCCTTCTCCAGTTCCCAGTGGTCGCGGACGGCCTCGGCGTACGCGCGCCGCAGTGTGTCATCGAAAGCGAACCGGCAAAGCGTCCAGTAGTTGACGAACGCGAGAAGATCATCCGAGTGATTCCATTCGTTGCCCATGTCCTCCCCCTGGAACACAAACCCGGGCGTGAACGCGATCTTCGTCATGCTGTTGGTGATGTTTTGGAGGTAGCCGTGCCGGTCGAACAACTCGAACGCCTTCTGCCGGTAAATGTCCTTGCCCGTGAGCTTGTGGGCAAACTGGAGGAAGGCGATGAGTTCCGCGCTGTTCAAGCGCCGGTCCCCGATGGTGGGGGGATAGTGGTTCACGTATTCGGGGTTCCACCGGCCCCAGAGCGTGGGCTGTCCGTCCACATCGACCAGGTAGTAGTTGTGCCGCAGGATGTGGGAGATGATTTTTTCATACACCGACGCGATGCGGGCCTTTTCCCGGGGTGTGCGGGCGGTGGTCTCGTAGAGAACCGCATAGGCGAAGGTCTGCGCGGTGATCTCGTCGCTGCTGGTGTGCGCCTTCCATTCCCAGCCGGGCTCGGGGGCCGCGTGCCAGCGATCGGGGTCGGAAACTTTGAATCCCTTGCGCTCGAATGTGCGGGAGGGAAACCCGTCCATCCTGTTGATGGTTTGAAGCCGTTCGAGGGCATCGAAGGTCTCCCACGCGTTGCGGCGCGCCTGTTCGTCTCCGGTGGCACCGAAGCGAAAGGCCTGGCTGGCCAGGTAGTAGCTGCTCCAACTGCCGTCGTTGTCGGTATCGATCATCTCCGCCGAGGCGATATCGCCCGGGGTGCGCAGGCGCAGCTCCGCGCAGAACCCGTATCGGATATGGCGCAGGCGGATCTTCCGGTCAAAGTACGCGGCTTTTTCAGCGAGAGTCATGGTCTGGAACTCGATCTTGTTCAACCCGCTCTTGGTGAGGATGAAGACATCGCCTTCCCGCGTCGGCTGCAGGTCGATCACTTCGTCATCCAGGAGCCAGCGCTTGGAGGCATACCACGAGAAGCGCCCTGGCGCGGACTGGAGGAAGGCCCCACGGGTGGTTCCGACCCACAGACCATTGGTGGTCGTCGCCATACAGGTGATCTCCGCGCAAGGCAGCTTGGTTTGGAGCGGAAGGTTGACCTTGCCGGTTTGGAGGTCCACGCCGTAAAGGCCGTCCTGCGTGCCCACCAACATGCCGTTGCCGCGGAACGCCAGGCAGGTCAGCCCTTTCCCCTCGTGAAAGAGGTCGATCCGAGTCCCTGAAACACGAAAGATCTGGCTGCCTGCGAGGACATAGAATTGGTTGCCCCAGGCATAAAGCCGCTCCTTGTCGCGGCCGACCGTGAACGGCAGGGTCGTAAGCTGTCCATCCCGGAGGAGAGCGAGATTGGTTTGCCCGGCGAAAAGGACGCTCGAGTCCTCCGCCACAGCGAGCCGTCGATAGACCCCTGAAGGCAGGCGCGCAAACGGCTTTCCGGCGTCGTCGTTCGAGAGGAACTGGTCTTCATAGAGGTAATAGAGGCGCCCGCGCTGGAGCGCGATGTCGCGCGGCACCAAGCCCGCCAACGGGCGGAAGGTATCGTCACGCGCCAATCGGTTGTCGAACACGCGGGCCAGGGCCTTATCGGAAAGCACATAGGCGATGCCGTCCCGGTTTACCGCAAGCCGGTCGAACGCAGCCCCCTGCAACTCGGCCCCCGGGGTAAACTTGACCGAGACGTCCTGCTTGAACGGCAGATCTCGGACCGCTGCCATGCAAGTGGCCGCCATGACGGGAAGAAGGAGGAGCCCGACACTGCCACGAATGAAATGCTTGTTCATATTACCTACAACAAAACCGATTTGGCGCGCCGCGCGCGCCCAAAGGCGCCGAAGTTCACCGCCTAGATATAGACCAGCAGGAACGCCACAACCAGCAGCGCCGCCACCACCCACCAAAACCACGAAATGCCCCGCGGCTTGCGCTCGGCGGGGCCGAACTCCCTCTTGACATACTCGTCGTAATCGATTGTGTCATCCGGCAGGTCCAGAGAATCGTACCGCGCCTGGTCGGACCAGCCGGTTTCGTCGCATGCGCCGCAGCCGGGACAGACCCGGGCGTGGTCCGGCACCTCAGTGCCGCAGATTGGGCAAACATCGGGTGGCATCAGTTGGGCACGCTTTCAAGGCCCGCACGCGGCTAACCGACTCCTGCGAATTCTTCGTCGGTCTTGAGGTCGAGCCCCATCAGGACATAATCATGGGAATTCGCCTGCATGTCCTTCACGTAGTCGTGCAGGCGGACCAGGCTCGAGAAGCCGAGTAGTCCAAAAACCTTCATGGCCTCCGTCTGGTCCCCCATGAATTCCGCCTCCACCTTTTCGAGCCCGATGTGTCGGGCTACATCGACCATTTCGGTTACCAGAGCCCTCGCGAGGCCGCGCCCGCGACAGCCCGGGTGCACTAGCACGCTGACGCGTCCGATGTGCCGCTTCCATCCCCCCAACTGTTGGTGCAATGTGCAAAGGGCGATCACCTTCGGTCCGTCGATCGCGAGCAAAGGCAGGTTTCTGCCCAGATCGATATTCTGGCACCATCCATGGATCACGGACGCGTCGGTAACCCGGTGTTTGATGAACATCAGCTCCTGGTGCGGTACGGCGCGGAAAAACTCGGCCAGGGACATCTCATCCTTGGATTCCAGAGGACGCACCGGGCAGGTCTGACCGGCTCTGATTGGTAATTCTTTGGGGAACGTCTCGAGGGTGGCTTCCAGTGACATAGCATTGTTCCAGAGTAGATTATTGACTCCATCCATTCTGCTACAATGATCCCGTGAGTGCAAGCCTGGGATTCCTCTGAATCCCTCCCCTCTACCTCCGCGGTACGCAACCTCTATGGAAAGCTGGCATGAAAAATGCTTACAAAAGGGCATCGGCAAGTCAGAGGGTCGAAGGGCCGCGCCCGGGGTGTGGTCTGGACGTTCGTGAACCGGGAGAACGGCCATGCTGATGCAACTGACACTCTTTTTCAGTCGTTGACATCATGGTTTCAGACGATTAGCTTGCCGGAAGTAGCCTGTGGGACCTGGGTCCAGACCGGATGTCGGCAGGTAAGCCTGTAACTTTTAAGACTTAGTACCATGCTAATCAAAGTCAGTTTGATCGTGGCCATCCTGCTGGGGATTGGCACCGTTGTTGTCAGCCATTTCCAGATTGCGCCCAAGATCGCCGAGCTGAAGGAGACTCTGGCCTCCACTCAGGGGCAGTTAACGACCGCGCAGGAGGAGGAGGCCAAGGCCAAGAAGGAAGCCAAACTGGCCAAGGAGAAAGCGGACAAGACAGAGAAGGAGCTCACCGAGACCTCCGCCAACCTCGAGACCGCCACATCCAAGGCGACCCGCCAGGAGGCCCGGGCCAACACCGCCGAGGCCGACTTAAACAAGACCCGGGGAGAGCTGACCGAAGCGCAGCGCAGCCTCGCCGCTTGGGCTGCCTTGGGCCTGCCGGTCGAGCAGATTCAGAAGAGTCTGGCCGATCTGGCCAAAGCCAATGAAGCCAACAAGGCCATGGACGAGGAAAACAAGCTCCTCCTCCGTAAGACCACCCTCCTCCAGGGGCGCCTCTCCCAGTACGAGGGGGACAAGGATGCCAAGCCCACCCTGCCCGCCGGCCTGAAAGGGAAAGTTCTAGCCGTTAATCCACAATGGGATTTCGTCATTCTCGACATCGGCGGCAATGCAGGCCTGGTGGAACGGGGCGAGTTGCTTGTAAACCGTGAAGGCAAGCTCGTAGCCAAGCTCCGCGTCACCAGTGTCGAGGGCAATCGCGCCATCGCGAATGTGCTCCCGGAATGGCGGGTGTCGGATGTCCGCGAGGGCGACGTGGTGATGCACTAAGAATTCATGGGCCTACTAAGAGCAGTGAAGGCCGGTTTTGGCCGATTTGGACTCCTTCTGGCCCTCGCCGGATGGGGGGTATTCCTTGCGGGTTGCGCTCATACCGATCCGGAAAACCTTTCCGAGCGACCTTGGAACGCTCCCAAGAGTTGGGAGAACGGCCTGCCCGCCGGGATGTTAGAAGGCCGCTAGGATATGGGCTTGCCCACCTCTTGGAACTCGGCCAGTAGCCGGTCGATGGCCTCTCCGCTCGACACGGCGTCTTTGGCGGCGATCAGGACCAGGCATATCCCGTCGCTGCGTCGCGCGCAGTAAAGGCTGGCCTTGTCATAGACCCAGCGTACGTTGTCGGCGGGCAGTCGGTTGAGCTGGAGCACCAGGAAGGTATCCGCCACGCAACGCAGGCAGTTTTCGAGAGCGATCGTGGGAAAACCAGCCGCGAGTGTTTGAGTGAAGGAGGTGGTGTCGGGGTAGCGGATCCCGCAGGCGAGCAGGCCGGGCAGGCGTCCGTTGTTGCTCAGCCACAGGTTGAGAGTCTCCTTCATATCGGATCAGCGTGCGTTGCGCTCGAGAGCGGCACGAGGGTCGAGCGGACGAACAGGGCGTGCTGGGGTTGGATGGACGTGACCACGCGAACGCTTGGCGTGCGCGCCTCGATGCGGTCAAAATGGCCCAGGGCCAATCCGTTGGAAATCTGACGGGACTTCTGTGAGAGGAACTCGAGGAAATCGATCCGGGCGCTGGTGTTCGCGCATTGCCACTCGTAGAGAATCTCACCCAGGGGAGTGCAGACGAGCATTTCGTCGATCTGCGGTCGCCCGCCATCGCGCAGGGAGCCCTCGAGGTGTGGCTGAGTGGCTTCCACCCCGCCCAGCAAGTCACGCAGGCTCGGCGCCGGCCCGGTCGGGGGTTCCTCCACGCTCCCCGCGGCGAGTTCGGGCGGAGCCGCCGATTCGTCGCGCCTGCGCGCCGCTTCCATGATGAGGAACTCCCATGATCCCTCGATGGATCGGGCGTGCGGCTCGGTATAGGGCCTCAGGCTGAACTCGCCCCCGGCCAGGGACATCAATTCGCAAAAGGTCTCTGCTCCGGCCTTGTCCCCGACTTGGGCGTGAACGATCTGGCCCTCGTGGATGAAGATCGTCCCGCGCACATCGCCAGCACTCACCTCCAGCACGGAAGAACTCCGGGCCAGGCACTCGAGTTGGACAATGTCCTGGAGGCCGACCTTCTTGAGCACGCCCCGGAACCCCTCCTCGGGTCGAAACCGAACCAGCTCGCTGAGGTTCGCGTAGATGGCCTGCCAGCCGCCCATCGCCCGGGGCTTCTCGATGAACAGCTCGGCGCCGCTGCTCAGGCACGCGGCGCGGTACGCCCCGGTGGTGTCCGCAGTGAGGACAACCTTAAGCAGGTCCCGGTATTTTCGTTGGAGAAGCTTGAGGAACTGGAGGCCGTCCACCACAGGCATGTGAACGTCCGTGACCAGCAGGTCGATTTTGTGCGCCTGGAGCAGGGCCAGCGCCTGTGCCGTGTCTGTAGTCACAAAGATCTCCCACGCCGGTCCGGCGTAGTCCGCCATGAGGCCTTGGACTAGCTCGAGAAACCGCGTGTCATCATCGACGAACAGGACTTTAATCGGGTTTTGAGCCATGCAATCTCGCGCCAGCAGGACACCGTCAGGTTGTGCTGAAGCCAGTGCACATTAACCTATGGCCTGAGGAAGGGCGAAGAAAGAAAAAAACCTCGAGCCGCTGGGACACCGAGGCTTTCCTGGACCGGCACAACGCGCGTCTGCCCTACACGCGGCGGATGCTCGAAGAGGACCGCCGCAACCTTGCCAAGGTTTTCCGCAGCCAGTGAGCCTCGCCGTCTCCGACAGTGGCCCGATTCACTACCTCGCTCTCGGCGAAGCACTCGAACGGGATGCCGCCCGGCGGCAGCGTCCCGGGAGCCATTCAAAAGAGAGAGGCCAGGGGCGGTAGCGGCCTCGTGCGGAAGATCTCGGTCTCCGGGTGTCTCGAACCGCGGTTGTGCCCACATGCCCGTGGCTCAGCACGGTTTGTCACGTCGGCTCCTGGGTTCCAAAAACGAGTGTCACCCAACGCACGAACTGCATACCTGGAGGCTTGTCTGAGAAAGCGGCACAACCCACGTTCAATGCGCACGAAGGGATGCCAGGTCTTGCCATCGCGGCCCTTGCGGCTGCCGATGGCGTAACTGCTCTTGCGGCCATTCCATCTGCGGTTCCTAGTGAAATGCACCCATGGGGGGGCATCGAAGTTCAGTCGGGAGGCCGCTGGCAGACCTGGCGCCAGGCGTCCAAACGGTCGGCGAGCCCCAGACGCGCCAGGTAATCCATATCCAACAGCGAGGGCTGGCCCGGGTGGCCGTCTGGTGCCAGTTCGTGGGCGATCACGTTGGCCACGTGCACGGCGGTCAACGGACAGAAGCCGTTGCTCAGCAGGGCCACTGGCGAATGATGCAGGGCCACAGCCTCGACAATGGAGGCCGGGAGGCCCCAGCAGCCCAGGAGGCAGGCGCCCACCTCCGCGTGCGAGGCGCCCCAGAGGCGCCGTTCCGCGAGCCAAACGGGAATGGATTCCTTCCGGGCCAGGCCCAGGGCAAGGCTCAGTTCCCGGGGACGGTTCTCGGCCAGGGCCAACCGGCCCAGGTCATGCAACAAGCCCGCAGTGAAAGCTTGCGCCGACCCTTCCGCGGCCAGGCCCTCTTCCTGCGCGATCCAGCGGGCGAAAATGCCCGTCCGGAGCGAGTGAGCCCAGAGGACCCCCACGTCCAGCTCCGAGGGCTTGAGGTTGTCGAAGTAGGAGAAAGTGTGGGCGAGCAGGATGAGCGACTTGGTGGTTTCGGCGCCCAGGTAGAAAATCGCCTGAGCCGGCCCGGTCACTTCTAACCCCAGGCCCATGACAGCGGAGTTGGAGAGTTGCAGCAGCTTGGCGGTCATGGCCGGGTCGCGGGCAATGAGCTCGCCCACGTGCTCGATGGACCCCGCGGGTGATTGCAGCTCGGCGACCACGCCAAAGTAGAGTTCAGGAGGGCTTGGCAGGCGGTCCAGGCCGGCCACGAGCTTGAGGGCATCGTTGTCTGGAAGCCATGTTTGGAGCGCAAAACCGCGGCGCAGGGCGGCGTGGATGGCGGGCAGGCCGGCCGGCTTGGGCAGGAACTGGTGCGCTTTGCCGAGGCATTTCATGGTCGCCGACCAGTCGGAGAGGGGCGCGCAGATGAAGCGCAACATCAGCGGATGCCTCTGGCCGGCCTTCTCAAGCAGTTGCGCGCCGTCGATACCCGGCAAGTGGAAATCGGCCACGATGGCATCGCAGGGCTGGACTGAGAGCAGCGCCAGGGCCGCCGGGGCGTCGGCGGCGTAGAGGTATTCCCACTCGGCGTTAAGGCTACCGCAGGTCCCGGAGGCCTGTTGGAACTCCGCGCCGGCAAAGAGGATGCGTTTTTTCATCAAGGATAAGGATCGGAGAGGACGCGGGAGCCGTTGGCGGTGTTTCCGGGTCTGTCAGGGTGGAGTGACTGGGGTGGGGTGAGCGGATTCTCCAGTGAACTCGGAGAGCCGCTCGACGGCGAGTTGACAGGCCTGCCGCACCCAGCGGTCTGGATCTTGAAGAGCCTTGCGCAAGGGGGCCAGCGCCCGCGTGTCGTTCATCCTGCCCAGGGCCTCCACTGCCGCCAGGCGCAGGTCGCGATCATGGTCCGCCAGCGTCTCAATGAGCATGGGAACGGCAATCCGGTGCCGGAGGGCGGACGAGCTGGCGCGGGATTTCGCCTGGGTTTGGGCGGCCTGCACCTCACTGAGCTTTCGCAGCACATCCGCCGCGGCTTGGCGCACCCAGTAGTCGCGATCGGCAAGGACCCGCTTGAGTTCGGGGGCGGCCAGCTTGGCGGCGTCCGACTTCTCCCATGCGCTGTCAATCTTCCAGAGGGCCGTGGCGGCGGCCTGGCGGATATCGATCTCGGGGTCAGCCAGCGCGACCACCAAGGGCTTGATCGCGGCGCGGTCTCCGAGACGGTCCAGGGAGCTGACAGCGGCTTCCCTCACTTCCCGATCCTGATCGGCCAGGGCGTTGGCGAGTGGACCGACCGCCTCGGGGCTGGCGAGCCGTCCAAGGGCGGCGGTAGCGGCGCGGCGGACCTCCCAGAAGTCGTCTTTGAGGGCGATGGACAGGGGTGGCAGAGCCAGGGCATCACCCAGGGAGCCGAGCGCGTCCGCGGCAGCCTGGCGGACTGCGGCATCGGGATCGGCCAGCGCGTCCAGAAGCCCGGGCAGGCTGCGGTTGTCGCGCAGGTGGCCTAGGGCTTCCGCGATGGCGGCGCGGTGGGGGCTACCCCGGTCCAAAAGAGCCAGCAACAGAGGTTCGAGAGCGGCGGCGCCATAGATTGCGGCCTCCGAATAGCGTCCCTGTGCGACGGAGAGCGCGGCGGCCTGAGCGCTGGTCTCGGGCTGCCACCCCAGGCGGCCCAGCGCGGCGGCGGCGTGAGCGCGCGTGGCAGCCCGTGAGTCGAGCAACGCCGCAGTGAGAGCCTCGGCCGCCTGAGGGCTGGCCAGGAGGCCCAGGGTTTCCACAGCGGCCTCGCTGACCTGTGGCGAGGAGTGCCGGAGGGCGGCGGAGAGGGACTTCACTGCGCCGCTCGTCTTGAGCCTGCCCACAGCCCGGATGGCAGTCAGTGCCACATCCTCATTCTCGTCCACAATCCGGTCGGCCAGGCACGCAGCGATGCCAGGCCCCCCCAGGGCGGCGATCTTCTCGACCGCCTGCCTTCTGATATCAGGGTCTCTCGATGACAATTGTTGGCGTGTCCACCAGTTCATAGCAGAGTGGCTTTCGTGGACGGAACTCCGCGGGCAAGGCAAGGCCGTCCGAGAAGAAACCCTACCATGAGAGGGTCTGGTGCGCCAACCAAATGAGCGGATTCGCGGGCGGCGGGGGTGCATTCCTTGTTTGGGTGGGTTTTGAGATCATTGCGACAGTGCCCATTCGTGTCGTTGGAACGGCTGCGCGGTTCCTCGCGTAGCGAGGTGGTGCTGGTAGCCGTGGATTTCAATCCACGGTAGGGTGGCGGGGTGCGGTTTCGTCGCGTAGCGACGATTGATGCGCGGGCCTGTTGTGGCGTTCGGGCGTCGCGATGCGACGCATCCCGTGGGTGCGTAAACCCGTGGGTTGAAACCCACGGCTACCATCGGTCCGTCGCTCCGCGACGAGGGTTTTTGGATGGATCACGCGGCCATCAGCGCATTGTCCGTGCGGGCGACCTTTTCCAAATCCGGTCGAATGGACTCATCGAGTTCTCGCCGCCTCAGTATCAGTTCCAGATAGCCATTGATGACGGCCAGCGGATTGTTCAATTCATGGGCGACGCCGGAGATCATGCGCCCGAGGGCGGAGAGCCTTTCCGCCTGCCGCAACTGGAGCA